>Ga0316628_100000900_pt1 | contig 19894 bp, 13 predicted proteins | sample OWC_Aug_M2_C1_D5_FD_207648 | JGI IMG/M metagenome (GOLD analysis project Ga0316628, IMG submission 207648) | Wetland soil microbial communities from Old Woman Creek delta, Ohio, United States - OWC_Aug_M2_C1_D5_C | ecosystem: Environmental > Terrestrial > Soil > Wetlands | place: USA: Ohio... | reverse complement strand
GGATTGCGTCACCTGGGGTACGCGGCGGACAAGCTGCGCACATTCGGGACGGACGTGTTCGGGCGCACTCGCAAGCGCCAGCCGCAGCGGCCGTCGAGCCACGGCCAATAGCGCGGCCGCCCGGCACCTGCCGGGCTACTTGCGGGGCGTTCGGCGCTTCACTGGCCGCTCGTCGTCGTCAACGTTCACTGACATCGGAAAGAACAGCGCCCGCCGCGCCGCCGGATACGGCGTGTCCCATCCGCGCGCGTCGTGCCAGAGAATTCGGTTGAGGCGATCGGTCGGCGCTTCGTCGGGGCCGTCGAAGCTCATGCGCGCCGACGCCTGCGCCGCCGCGCGACGCTGTGTGGCGAACCTGCCGCGGATGGACCGCGCGCTCGGGTTCACGTCGAACAGCGACTGCGCCGGTTCGACGGCGGTGTACGGAGCGAAGTCCGGCGGCTCTCCCGGATCGATGAAGCTGGCCCGCATGTCGGTGGCGACGAGATCGAAGATCGACATCGAGGGCAGGCCGAGCATGAGCTCCACGGTCTTCACCATGCTGGGCTGCGTGTACGACGTGGAGTCCACCACGCCGCGCCGCGAGAAGGGCGAGATTGCGAGCGCCACCGTGCGGTGCCCGTCGACGTGGTCCACGCCGTCCTGCGCGTCGTCTTCGACGACGAGGATCGCCATGCTCTGCCAGAACGTCGAATGGCTCAGGCCTTCCACGATCTTGCCGAGGGCCAGATCGTTGTCGGCGACGCAGGCGCGCGGCGTGCACCAACCAGCGGACGTCCCCTGCGTGTGGTCGTTCGGCAGAATGACCATCACCAGGTTCGGCATCTGCCGGCGCGATTCCCAGTCGGCGAGGTGGGCCAGGATGTCACCGGCCTTCACCACGTCGGGCACTTCTTCCGTCCAGCCCGGATACTCGCGCACGAGCGCGCGATCGAGCGACGGGATATCGGACCGCGTGTTGAACCGCTCCTGAAGGATCTCGCGCTGAAACGCGTGGTCGTCGGGCCGCTGGCGATACTGCTCGAGCATCCGCCGCCGAACGCTGTCGGACGAGAATTTCGGCGACGGCGCGTACTCACCGAAGATCTGGACGGTCCTTCCCTTCGACTGGGCGGCTTCCCAGAGAAATCCGCCCGACGAGTAGGTCAGCGCGTCCTCCGCCTCCGACGGATAGCTCCTGCCATAGTACAGGGGCCACATCGGGTAGTCGGTCTCGTTCGCCTGCGTGAGCCACTGGTGGCCGTCCGCCGAGTTGCCGCCGGAGGCGAAGAAGTGGTCGAGCGTGACGAACTGCCGCGCCAACGCGTGAGTGTTTGGTGTCACGTCGCGTCCGTACATCACGAGCGAGCTGTCGTGCGCGCCGCGATCGTGGTCACCCAGGATCTGATCGTAGGTTCGGTTTTCCCGAACGATGAACACCACGTGGCTGACGAGCGACGAATCGCCTGGGCGCTCCGGAACCGCGCGCGGCGCGGCGGGCGGACCGCTTCGCGCGACCACGGTGGACGACGCCAGCGCGAGCTTGTCGTTCTCGCCCACCGCGGTCGTGTACGCCGCGAGCTCGGCGGCGCTCGGCACGGGAATGACGCTCACCGCACCGCGAAGCGCGAACACGTAGCGGCCGTTCTTGCCGTGGAGCGTGCCCGTACCGGAGCCGACGCCGAACAACGAGCCCACGGCGATGTACCGTCCGTCCGCGCTGGCGTCGATGGTCGAGGGATACCAGGAGGTGGGAATGAGGCCGCGAAGCGCGGGAACGGCACTCGATGCGCCGACATCGTACACCGCGACGGCGTTCGCGCCACCGAGGGCCACGTAGAGCGTTTTTGCGTCGGGCGAAAGCGCGAGCGCGGTGGGCGCGAGCCCGATCTTATGCTCGCGGAACGGCGCGATCGCGAATTGGGTAACGACGACGTTCGACCGCGTGTCGACGACGCTCACCGAATCGGAGTTGCCTTCGGCGACATAGAGCCGGTCGCGCTGCTCGTCCCAGGCGAGCGACGTGGGATGACGCCCGACGGCAATGTCCGCCTGCACCACGCCGGTCACGAGGTCGACCCGGCTCACACTTCCCGGCTCGGCGATGCCACGCGCATCCACGCGAACCGCCTCGGCGCGCGGGTAGCAGCACTGCATCGATGCGCGCTCGCCCGGCTTCACCTTGGGGCCGCCGAGCACCGACACGAACGCGACGCGCGACTCCGCCGAGATGACCGCCGCGAGCGGCTCGACGCCGAGCGCGATCTTGCGGAGCAACTCGCCCGAATCGGCGTCGAACACGGCGAGCGAGTCGTTCGCCGGTAACGGAAGCACGGCGAGGCGCCGCCCATTCGGCCCGGCGCGCGCCGCGATGGCGGGACCGCCCGCCATGTAGTCGCCGAGCGCGCCCGAGTTGAAATGCGCGCTGACCGAGTCACCGCGCGCGTCCGGATCGATCACGCTCAGCTGCGCCACGGCGCGGCGTTGGGGCGCGGCGCCGGCCGTGGCGGGCAGCCGTCCGACCGAGGACGCGAGCACGCGGCGAGTGGCCGGGTCCACGGCCAGCGCGTAGATCCCGGACCGGCCGTCGAGACGCGCGCGCGCGATGGTCCTGTTCTCGCGCCATGCGAGGTGGTGTACGGCCCCCGGGACGGCGACCCAGATCTCGTCCGACGACGCGCCGAACCGCACACCGCCAACCTGGCCGGTGAAGATGGTCTGCACCCCGGCGGGAGTGACGCGCTGGCCAGTCGCGATCACCCCCGGGTCGGGAACGCTTCGGACGGGCTCCTGGCGCGGGAGCTGCAGCGTGGCGAGGAGCAGGAGAATCGCGTGCATGATCGATGGTCGGGATGATGGATGCTAGCGTCGATCGTCCGCGGAGGCGTGCCCCGCGTGTCACGAGGGCGTCACGTCACTCGCCGCTTCGCAATCCGAGAATGGGAAGCAGGCTGTTGTAGTCGTCCGTCCACCCGCGAAGTCCCCGCGGGATCGTGATCGTGTCGCGCGCTCGTACGAGCTCGGGCAAGGACGGGGACTCCTGGTTGTCGGTCACGAGTACCCAGTCCGAGCCGGCGAGATCGTGCGCCGCGTCGTCGGGAGACGAGACAAGCTCGGCCCGCAGCCCTCCGTGCTCGGCGAGCTGGCGGACGACGGGCGCAAGATCGAGATAGCGGTTGGACACGTGAAACGCAACGATGCCGCCGGGGCGCAGGTGCCGGCGATAGAGCGACGACGCCTGCGTGGTCATGAGACTACACCGGGTGGCGCCGTTCGGCCACGATGCGGGCCCCGGTATTCCGTACGGATGGGTCGTGTTCTGGTGCCTCGACCGCCGACCCGCATGTGTGCACGACGCGGTGACATGATCGTCTCCTCATGAGCATGTGGCGACGAGCGCCGCAGGCGGAGTTGCCATTGTAGTCCCCCAACGGCGGAGATGTCCCGTGGTCAAACGCTGCTTCATTCCCGTGGCCGTCGCTCTCGCGCCGGCGAGTCTCGTCGCGCAGGGCGGCCGGCCGGCCGCCACGGTCGACGTCCCCGTGACCAAAGTCGTCCTGTTCTCCTCCGGTGTCGGCTACTTCGAGCACGCCGGCGCCGTGCACGGGAACGCCGCGACCGAACTGCGGTTCAGGGCGAGCCAGATCAACGACATTCTGAAATCGATCGTGCTGCAGGATCAGGACGGCGGCCGCGTCGGCGCCATCACGTACCCGTCGCAGGATCCGCTTGCCAAAACGCTCAAGAGTTTCCAGGTGGACATCACGCGGAACCCGAGCCTCGCGGACCTGCTCAATCAGTTGCGGGGCGCGAAGGTGACGGTGCAGGCACAAGCCGAGCGGCTGACGGGCACGATCCTGGGCGTGGAAACTCGCCGGCGCGCGGCCGAGCGCGGCGAGACCGCCGACGTCTCCGTGCTCAATCTCCTCGCCGGCCCGGTGATTCGCTCGGTGGAGCTGCCGTCCATCAGCAGCCTCGCGTTGGACGACCCGCAGCTCCAGGACGAGCTGGCGAAGGCGCTCGCCGCGCTCGCCCAGGCGCGCGATCAGGACAAGAAGCCGGTGACCATCACGTTCACCGGCGCCGGGGAGCGGCGCGTTCGGGTCGGGTACGTCGTGGAAACGCCGGTGTGGAAGGCGAGCTACCGCCTCGTCCTCGGCGAGAAGAATGCGGCCGCAAAGCTCCAGGGCTGGGCGATCGTGGAGAATCAGACCGAGAGCGACTGGAACAACGTGTCGCTGTCGCTCGTGAGCGGCCGCCCGATCTCGTTCGTGATGGACCTCTACCAGCCGCTGTACGCCACGCGACCCACGGTGGTCCCGGAGATGTACGCCAACCTCCATCCCCAGGTGTACGCGGGCGCCACCGACAGCACACGCGGGCGGGTGGCGATGCAGACCGCGGGCGGGATCGCGGCGCCGCCACGGCGCATCGGCTACGGACCCGACGGCAAGCCGGCCGCCGTACAGCTATCGGAGGTCGTCACCACCGCGGCGCCCGAGGCGGCCTCCGGACCGATCAACGCGACGACGTCGGTGCGGGCCGTGGCGTCCGCGGCGCGGATGGGCGAACTGTTTTCCTACACCGTCGGCGACGTCACCCTGCCGCGACAGAAGTCGGCGATGCTCCCGATCATCACCGACACCGTGTCGGCGCAACGCCTGTCCATCTACAACGCGTCGGTGCTGGCGACGAATCCGCTGAACGGCGTGCTGCTCCGCAACACGACGGGCAAGGCCCTGCTTCAGGGTCCGCTCACCGTGCTCGACAACGGCGGCTACGCGGGCGACGCGCGCATCGACGACGTGCCGGCCGGTCAGGACCGGCTGCTGAGCTACGGCATCGATCTCGACATGCCGGTGGACAACACGAAGAGCTACGAGAGCGGATCGCTGCTCACGGCGAGGATCAACAAGGGAACGCTCATCGTGGACCGCAAGCTGGTGTCGTCGCGGGAGTATGCCGCCGACAACAAGACGAGCCGGGACAAGACGCTCGTGATCGAGCACCCGATCCGGCCGGGCTGGAAGCTCGTGGACACGCCGAAACCGTTCGAGACGACGCCCGCGGTCTACCGCTTCAAGGGGACCGCCGCCGCCAACAAGGTGACGACGCTGGTCGTGAAGGAGGAGTACATCCAGAGTCAGGCGATGACCTTGCTCACTGCCGATCTCCAATGGCTCACCGTGCAGTCGCGGGCCGTCGAGATTCCGAGGAGCGTGCGCGACGCCATCGCCAAGGCCATCCAACTGCGCCAGGCCGTGATGGACGTGGAGTCGCAGATCGGCGCGCGCAACCAGCGAATGGCCGAGATCACCGCCGAACAGACGCGGATCCGCGAGAACATGAAGACCGTGGGACAGAACACGCAGTACTACGAGCGACTGCTCGCCAAGCTCAACGAGCAGGAGTCGTCCATCGAAGGGCTGCAGCGCGAGCGCGACGCGCTCGTCGTGCGACGTGACGCGCTGACGAAGGACCTGACGGAGTACCTGAACGGGCTGACCGTGGGTTGATGTCGGCGTCCGCGACCGCGCTCGCCGCCGTCGCGGGCGAGCGCGGATGACACGGTGTCGCGACGGGGCCGGGTTCGGCGCTACTCGTAGCGGAGCGCCGTCATCGGATCCACGCGGCTCGCGCGGAGCGCGGGAATGAACCCCGCGCCGAACGCCACCCCGGCCAGCACGAGCGCGGACAGCGCCATCACGACCGGGTCGTAGCCCTGAAGCTGGTAGAGCAGCGATCGCGCACCACGGCCGAGCGCGATCGCTCCGGCAAGGCCGATCACGCCGCCGGTCAGCGTCATGACGCCAACCTGCCGAAGGACCATCGTGCGGACCGCGGCGGCGTTGGCTCCCAGCGCCATCCGCACGCCGATCTCGCGCGTGCGCTGGGCCACGGAGTACGCCAGCACGCCGTACAGTCCGACGGCGGCGAGCATCGTCGCCAGAATCGCGAACGCCGCCGAGAGGGTGGAGATCATGCGATCGAGAAAGACGTTGTCTTCCACCTGCTTCGGCAGCAGCACCAGTTGTTCGATGGGCAGATTGGGGTCGATGCTCTTCATCACGCCCGGGATGGCGCGCAAAATTTGCTCGGGGGGCAGCGACGACCGCACGTAGTAATTGTTCGATGCCAGTCGTCCGGCCTGCCCATAGGGCTGCACGAAGACCGGCGGAACCTTGTCCTTCACCTGGGAATACTTGGAATCCTTGACGAGGCCGACGATGGTCATGTCGAGCGAGTCGTTGCCCATCGACATGTGCTTGCCAACGGCGTTGGCGCCCAGGTTGAACTTCTTGGCGAACGCCTCGTTGACGATCACCACTTTGTTCGGGCTGGTGTTGTCGCTGCCGGCAAAGTCGCGCCCGGAAAGCACGGGGACGCCAAGCACGTGGAAATAGTCCGGGCCCACCGCGTTGTACCGCGAGCCGGCGTCGGTGTCCGGTCCTTTCTTGAATCCCTCCACCGAGACACTCTCGCCCCAATTGTTGCCGGCGAGGAGCGGCACCATCGACGACGTCACGCCGCTGACGCCCGGAATGGTCGACAGCGCGTCCTGCACTCGGCCAAACAGCGCGAAGGCGCGCGTGCTGTCGTAGCCGCTGCGCGCCGGCGAGATGCCGAACGTGACGACGTTGTCGATCTTCACGCCCAGGTCCACGCGCGCGATGTTCCGCAGGCTCTTGATGAACAGCCCGGCCGCGACGAGCAGCGCCATGGACAGCGCGATCTGCGCCGTGACGAGCCCCGAGCGGAAGCGCGCCGCGCCGCGGCCGCCCGACAGCTTGCCGGAATTGTTCCGCAACTCGGTGACGAGATCGGGACGCGTGCTCTGCAGCGCCGGGGCGATGCCAAAGAGCAGGCCGGTGGCGAGCGAGACGATGGCCGTGAAGACGAGGACCGGCGTGTCGAGACTGAACGAGAGCGTGGAGGCCGCGTCCACCGGAAGAAGCGCCGTGATGCCGCCGAGCGTCCAGTGCGCGACGAGCACGCTCACGATACCGCCGAGCGCCGCCAACAGCACCGATTCGGTCAGCACCTGGCCGATCAGTTGCCGGCGTGTAGCGCCGAGCGACAGGCGAACGGCCATCTCCATTGTTCGGTTCGCCGCGCGCGCGAGCAGCAGGTTCGCGATGTTCGCGCAGGCGATCAACAGCACGATGCCGGTGATCGAGAGGAGCAGCGTGAGCGGCGTCCGTGACTCCTTGATCGTCGAGCTCTGTCCCTTGCGTCCGTCGGCGAGGAGGATCTTCTTGGCGCGGAACTCGGCCATCGTCTTGGCGCTCATTCCCTTTCGTTGCGGCGCCTCGACGTCGTTGATGATCGAGTGGTACACGGTGTTCACCGAGCTCAGCGCCTGTTCGGGCGTGGCGCCCGGCTTGAGGCGACCGAACAGGTAGACCCAGTAGCTGTCTCGGCGCTCGAAGCCCTTCCAGCCCTGGGTCATGACGCCGCGCATGGTGATCGGGACGAAGACGTACGGCCGTGCCCCGAGCGTGGTGCCCGTGAAGCCCTGGGGCGCGACGCCGAGGACGGTCATCTGCTGCCCGTTGATCGTGATCTGCTGGCCGACCACCGCTGGGTTGCCGCCCAACTGGTTCTGCCAGTACGCGTGACTCAACACCGCCACGTAGTGGCCGCCGAGCGTCTCGTCGTCGTTCGTCGTCAGGAGTCGGCCGAGCGCGGGGCGCACGCCGAGGACGGAGAAGTAGTTGCCGGTGACGAACACGCCCTCGCCGTTGACGGGCGTCTGCCCGGCCATTGCGAGGTTCACCCCGAACAGAAAGTGCCCCGCGATCCCGCTGAAGGCCGTGTTGGCCTTCTGAAGGTCGCGCAGCATCGGATAGCTGAAGACCTCGTCGCAGTCGCCGGCCTGATTGCACGAGTTCGAGCCGTACTGCGGGCCGGGCGCCGCGAAGTTCAACAGCCGCTCGGGTTGGGCCACGGGCAGCGGCTGGAGCAGCATCTCGTTGAACAGCGAGTAGATCGCGGCATTTGCGCCGATCCCGAGCGCCAGCGAGAGGATGGCGACCACGGTGACGAACGGCGTTCTGAACAAGGTTCGGAACGCCAGCTTCAGATTGCGCATTGAGCTTGCCCGGGGGCGGGGGTGGACGTTCAGCGTCGCTTCCAGCGATTCGACAGCCGATCCGGCCGAAGGGTTGTTTCGGCCCGTCCACCGACTACGGTGCCGGCGCCGGCGGATGTTTCACTGGCGCCAAGCCCGCTCCCGCGCCGCGCGCGGAAGGCACGGAGTAACGGAACACCGCGGAGCTACACTAGCCGACGGCCACGGATGAGGCGGCGACGACGGGGTAGCTGCCGGATCGTCGCTCGAGTCGCTTGGACGAGGAGGCGCGGGCGCGATGCCCCGCCGGCTCGCCCTGGCTGACGGGTTGCGCGATCAGCTCGGCGCGGAGAATCTCGAGACGGGTGTACGTGACCCACGTCATTCGAAGCGATCCGGCCTCGTATTGGCGGAGGGTTGGCAGCGATACCCGAAGCTCGGCGGCGACCGCCGTGTCGCTCGACAGCGAGAGAACGTTTCGCAGCAGCGCCTGAGGCGACGGCTTCCGCCCCTTGACCGGAGGAGACTCGAGCGACACGAGCGCGGAAATGTGCATCGATTCCGGATCGACGGGTGTGAGGACCGTGTGCGGTGTGTTGGGGATGACAGCGTCCATAGTCGATTGTCGGCCCGTATCGTCCGATTCTGGAATCTTCGAGCCTGTCTGTAACGAACTGGCGCGGGGCCAGCAGCGGCGGTGTCAGGGCGCCGTCACCACGAACGAGACAATGTGGGGACTCGGGAATTTTCCGGAGTCGGGTGAATGCTGATCGACCGCAAGAATGGGACTCGCGGTGCGGGAACGAGCGCGGCCGGAATTCCCGGCATCATCGCCCTCGCTCCCAACGCCCCGTCTGCTCATACTCCGATCCCATGACCGTGAGTCCCAATGCCGGCAAGCCACCCGACGACGCGGCGCTCGCCAACATTCCGCGTCTCGTCTCGGCGTACTACACCGAACACCCCGAAGTGTTGGTCCCGGAACAGCGGGTGTCGTTCGGAACGTCCGGGCATCGCGGTTCGTCGGCCGCCGCGACGTTCAACGAAGACCACATCGCGGCGATCACGCAGGCGATCTGCGACTATCGTACGGCCAATTCGATTGACGGCCCGATGTTTCTCGGCATGGATACGCATGCGCTGTCCGAGGCCGCGCTCGGCACCGCGCTCGAGGTGCTCGCCGCGAACGGCGTCACCACGATGATCGATGCCCGGGGCGGCTACACGCCGACGCCTGTGCTCTCGCACGCGATCCTCACGCACAATCACGGGCGCTCATCCGGACTGGCCGACGGCATCATCGCCACGCCGTCGCACAATCCTCCGGAAGACGGCGGCTTCAAGTACAACTCGCCGAACGGCGGGCCGGCCGACACGGCCGTGACGAAATGGATTCAGGACCGAGCGAACGAGCTCCTGTCGCGGTCGTTGGCCGGCGTCCGACGAATGCCGCTCTCGCGCGCGAGGCGCGCCGGAACGACGGTACGGTTCGACTTCGTGGGCGGCTACGTCGGCCAGCTGGCTTCGGTGATCGACTTCGACGTCATCCGCGCGTCGAGCCTCTCGCTCGGCGTCGATCCGCTCGGAGGCGCGGGGGTGGCGTACTGGGACGCGATCGCCGAGCGCCATGGTGTGCCGATGACCGTCGTGAGCCACGCGATCGATCCCACGTTCAGGTTCATGACCGTCGATTGGGATGGTAAGATCCGAATGGACTGCTCGTCGCCGTACGCCATGCAGCGCCTCATCGGCATGCGCGATCGATTCGACGTGGCGTGGGCGTGCGATCCGGACCACGACCGGCATGGGATCGTCGCTCGCAGCGTGGGCCTGCTCAACCCGAATCACTACCTCGCCGCGGCCGTCTCGTACCTGTTCACACATCGTCCGCGGTGGCCGTCGGGCGCGGGCGTGGGAAAGACGGTGGTGAGCAGCAGCATGATCGATCGGGTCGCGGGCCGGTTGGGCCGCCGCCTCGTGGAAGTGCCCGTCGGCTTCAAGTGGTTCGTGGACGGCCTCGTGCGTGGATCGCTCGGCTTTGGCGGCGAGGAGAGCGCGGGCGCGTCGTTCCTGCGGCGCGACGGCGGTGTGTGGTCCACGGACAAGGACGGGATCATCATGGGCCTGCTGGCGGCGGAGATGACCGCCGTCTGCGGCAAGGACCCCGGCGAGCTCTATCGCGATCTCACGCGCGAGTTCGGCGACCCTGTCTACGAGCGCATCGACGCGCCGGCGACGCCGGAGCAGAAGGCCGCGCTCTCGCGCCTGTCGCCGGCGCAGGTGACGGCGTCGGAGCTGGCGGGCGAGCCGATCGTCGCGGCGCTCACGAAGGCGCCGGGCACCGACCACGCGATCGGCGGGCTGAAGGTGATCACGGAGAACGGGTGGTTCGCCGCGCGGCCGTCGGGGACGGAGGCGATCTACAAGCTGTACGCCGAGAGCTTCCGCGGCCTGGAGCATTTGCGGCTCATCCAGGCCGAGTCGCAGGAGATCATTCGCGCGGCGTTCGGGACGGCCATGTGACCGCCTGGCCCAGTCGCCGCTCTCGCGCGGCGGGGCCAGGCGGAGCGTCGTTGGTCAGCGGCGCCGCGGGTCGAGCGCTTCGTCCGCGCGACCGGCGATGTCCTGCCAGTGCGCCTTCGCGGCGGCGCCTCGTGACGCGGTGGCGCCGCGGCGCGCGTCGTCGCGGATCTGGCGCAACTGGGCGCGAGCCAGCGCGGGCAGGTCGCTGCGGGGAACGTTGGGCGGCGCCACGAACGGCGGCGGGGTGGGCGGCGGCCCGGCGGCGGGGTTCGCCGCCGGCGGCGCCGCGGGCGTGGGCGGAGGATTGACGATCGCCGCCAGCCGCTCGACGTACACGCGCTGCAGCACGCGCCGGTTGGCGTCCGGCGTCGCGCCGCCGAACACGTCGCCGAACACGTCGCCCTCGAGATCGCTCAGAAACTCGGCGAGTGGATAGGCGTTCGTGGGGTCGAGCTCCTCGGATTGCGCGAGGCGGCCCAGGCGCGCCGGGGTGAGGAGCGAGGTGAGCACGGCGGCCTGCCGGGTGGACAGCGTGGCCGGCCCGACGCGCGACGTCACGTCGCGCGGCTCGAGCCAGGCGGGCGTCACGAACACATTGGCATTCAGAAACGCTAATGCCGCTTTCTGTCGGGCCTTCGGAACGACGCGGTAGACGTTCGCCCCCTGATCGGCGCTCTTCAGATCCACGTTCACGCCGCCGATGGTCGTCGTGACGTGCCCCATGTACGTGGACCACATGCCGAGCGTCTCGCCGTACAGCTCCGAGAGGTCGGCGTAGTCGTCGCCCGGACGGGTGGTCCAGGCGACGAGCTGCGGGACGACCTTTCGCATGTTCATGAGCGCGTAGGTCGTCGCCCTGACCGGATCGTCGCCGATGTCTTCCGTCTGCGACCGCGGATCCACGCCGCCGTACTGCTGCGGCACGTACCGGTACCGCGGCCACCCGGACTGCTTGACCAGCCAGGTGTTCAGCGTGGCGCGTTCGTCGTCCGGCGTCTTCGCGCCGGGAATCACTCGGTATCCCCAATTGATGGCGAAATCGTCGAAGGGTCCGAGCCGGCGGATGAAGTCCTTGGGCGCGAGTCCGTCGCCCGGCTGCGCGACGTAGTTCTGCCGCGCGTAGTCCATGATGGTCGCGCTCACGCCGTACTTGCTCGTGAAGCTCGGGCTGCGCAGCGAGTCCACGGGGAAGCTCGACGACGCGACCATGTTGTGCTGCAGGCCAAGGGCGTGGCCGATCTCGTGGGCGATGACCTGGCGCATCGTCTCGCCCATCAGCTCCTCGGGAATCTCGAGCGTGCGCGCCATCGGATTCGCCGCGCCCGTCTCGATCATCAGCCGGTTGCGGTAGGAGCGCATGTGGTTGTGGTACCAGACGATCTCGCTGTTGATGATCTCACCGCTCCGCGGGTCCGGCGTGCTCGGCCCCATCGCGTTTCGCACCAGGCTGGCCGCCCACCGCACCATGGAGATGCGGGCGTCGTCCGGGTCCCAGTCCGGGTCCTCCTCCTTGGTGGGCGGATCCTTGGCGATGATGGCGTTCTTGAAGCCCGCCGTCTCGAACACCTTCTGCCAGGACTCGACGCCTTCCTTCACGTAGCGCCGCCACTTCGTGGGTGTCGCGGGGTCGATGTAGTAGGTGATGGGCTTGACCGGCTCCACCAGCTCGCCGCGCGCGTAGGCGGCCGGATCCTTGGGCTCGAGACGCCAGCGCGTGATGAAGGTCTGCGCCGCGGCCTTCTGCTCGTCGAGGCCGTAGTTGATGCGGCTCACGGTGAAGTAGCCGACGCGTTGGTCGAAGTAGCGCGGACGCATCGGCACCTTCGGCAGCAGGATCATCGACTGGCGCATCTCGAGCGAGATCGTGCTGGCGGTGCGGTCGCCGGGCGGCTCGCCGGCGTCGAACGTCTGCACCTGGCGAACCTCGACGTTGATCGGAAACGATCGCACGCCGCTGACGTAGCTCCGCGCCGGGTCGAACCGGCGCACCTGGTACTGGCGTCGCTGCGCCGCGGTGAGACCGGAGATGGCCGGCGTGTCGCCGCCGAAGAAATCGGTGACGTCCACCACGTAGCTCGCGCTGTCGCCCGTGAACGCTTGAATGGGAAACGCCGCGAGGATGGGCGAGAAGTTGTTGTTGCGGACGCTGATCGCGATCGGGAGCGTGTCGTCCGCCACGGCCGCGTAGCTGATGCTCTGGAGCATCAGGCGCTCGCCGACGCGTGACCAGCGCACGACGCGCCGCGCGATCTCGTCGCCGGCGAACTCGATCCCGCCGGTGCCCGCCGGCACGCCGGAGACGCGGCTCACGAACAGGATGTCGCGGCCGAGGAGCGAGTCGGGCACCTCGAAGAGCCAGCGCTCGCCGACCCGGTGGACCGTGATGCCGCCCTTCTCCGTGTGCGCGCTTGGGGGAATCACCTGCGCGTAGGGTCGTGGACGCCGCGCCTGGGCATTCCCGCCTGGGGCCTGCTGCGGCGCGGGTGCGCCGGCGGGAGGGTTCTGCGCGGCGCCGGATCGCGGAGCGATGGCGAATCCGGCGAGGACGATGCATGACCAGGAGATGCGTCGCATATGACGATGGGGTGAGAGCCAGGCGCGGTGGGTGCGCGGACCCGATGCGCCGGAATCTGCGGTCCCCGTCGCCGTCTCACAAACCAGGGCGCATATTCGTCTGGTCAGGTCTCTGTAAACGTGGACGCGGAACCGGGAGAGGACGATGGATCGAGACTCCATGCGAACGTGGTGCGCGCTGGCCCTGCTGATCGGCTTGAGCGTGCCACCGGCGTCTGCGCAGCAGGCGGCGGCGGACCTGCCGGCGCGCATCGACAGGGTGTTCGCTCGATTCGACCGAACGTCTCCGGGCTGCGCGGTGGGGCTGGCGAAGGACGGCCGCACGCTCTACACCCACGGCTACGGCCTGGCCAATCTCGAGTACGACGTGCCGCTCACCGACTCGACGGTCCTCGAGAGCGGTTCGGTCGCCAAGCAGTTCACCGCGTCGGCGCTCGTGCTGCTCGCGCAGGACGGCAAGCTCTCGCTGGACGACGACATCCGCAAATATCTGCCCGAGGTGCCCGACTTCGGCCACACGATCACGATCCGCAACCTGCTCACGCACACGAGCGGGCTGCGCGACCAGTGGGGCCTGCTCGGCATCGAGGGGCTGGGACCGGGCACGCAGGTGCACTCGCCGATGACGACGCTCGATCTGGCCGCCCATCAGAAGATGCTCAACTTTCCCCCGGGGAGCGCGTACCTGTACAGCAACACCGGGTACGCCCTGGCCGGGCTCATCGTGCAGCGCGTGAGCGGACAGACGCTGAACGCGTTCACCCAGGCGCGTCTCTTCCGGCCGCTGGGCATGACCCACACGCTGTGGCGCGACGACTTCACGCGGGTGGTCGCGAACCGCGCCACGGCGTACTCGGGCGCGGCGCCCGGGTATCACACCGACATGCCGTTCACGAACATGGTGGGGAACGGCGGCCTGCTCAGCACCATGCGCGACCTGCTCGCCTGGAACCAGAACCTCGACGACCCCACGGTGGGCGGGCCGCGGTACGTGGCGACGATGGAGACGCCGATGCGCCTGAACGGCGGCCGAGCGATCACCTACGCGCTGGGACTGGAGGTGGTGCGGTACGACGGCGTGAGGGAAGTGGGCCACAGCGGATCCACCGCCGGCTACCGGACGTTTCTGGCGCGGTACCCGGAGCAGCACGTATCGGTGGCCGTCTGGTGCAATTACGCGAACGCGAATCCCACGCTGCTGGCGCACCAGGTCGTGGATCTGGTGCTCACGAAGCCGCCGCGCGCGCCAACGCAGGCGGGCGTGTCGAGCGCGCGCGTGTCCGCGGCCGAGTTGGTGAAATGGGCGGGCGGCTACCGGGACGGGTTCACCGACCAGTTCGTGCGGCTCGAGGCGAGCGGCGACGGCCTGCGGATGGCGGGTGGCCGCGGAGGCCGGGGTGGCGGTGGCGCGTTCGTGCCCGAAGGCGAGGCGCGATTCCATTCGGGCATGGGCGAGGCGGTGTTCGCGGCGTCGGCTCCACACCGGCGGTTCACGCTGGTTCGGCCGAGCGGAGACACGGCGGTGTTCGAGGAGGTGCCGCCGGCACCGGTGTCGCTCGAGGTGAACGACTTCACTGGCGCGTACGCGAGCGATGAGCTGGACGTGCGGTTCACGATCACCGCGCGCGACGGGAAGCTGATCATGCATCGCAGGCCGGCTGACGAGTTCGAGCTGCGTCCGGTGTACCGGGACGACTTCCAGCCCACGGGCCGAGGGGGCGGGGGCGGGGGCCTCGGCACGATGCGCTTCGCTCGGGACGCGAAGGGCCGGGTGACGGGGTTCTCATTCTACGCCGGTCGGGTGCTCGACGTGAGGTTCACGCGCGTGGAGCGATAGCGCGAATCAGGCGCGCCCGACGGCGCGGCGTCGCGCCAAATGCACTATCCGGTGTGTTTCTTCTTCGGCACCGCACGTGACTTGATGCGACGAGGCCTGCCGCGCGCGGAAGCCATTGCGCCGTCCGACTGTCCAGCGGTCATCTCGCGAAGGGGAATGGCCGCGAGGACCCAGCCGTCGGCGTTGCCGCTGGTGACGCTCGTGTCGTTCATGGGCGGCGTGAGCGTTGCGTTGTAGAGGATCCGCATGCGGCATCTCCCAGAGAGCCAGTATCAGTCGATCTCTCTAGGCAAAGTGACAACTATGTGTATCGATCGGAAGTAACATGTTGTTCCATCGTGTGTTATGCTGTTTATACGATTAGGCAGTCTTGCTGTAAAGCTGAAAATATTGTAAATCACTCTCGTCCGTTCCGGCCTCGGATTGGGGGTGCCAGCAATGAAGAAGTCCATCTTTCTCGGGCGGCGGATCCGCGCCCTCCGCACGCGGCTCGGTCTGAGCCAGGCCGATCTCGCCAAGCGGCTCGGCGTTTCGTCGAGCTACCTCAACCTGCTCGAGCACGACCGGCGGCCGGTGACGACGGTGCTCCTTCTGGAGCTGGCGCGCGTGCTCGACGTCGATCTCCGGGTGCTCTCGTCGGGGGCGGACGCCGAGCTGCTGTCGGCAATGACGGAGGTGTTCAGCGAGCCGATCTTCGAGGACCACCCGCTCACCGCGCAGGAGCTCAGCGCGTTCGTGGACGCCAACCCCGAGGTCGCGCGCGCCGTGCTCTGGCTCCACCGCGCCTACACGGGCGCGCGCCAATCGCTCGAGGCGCTTGGCGAGCGGCTGCTCGACCATCAAGGCGACGTCGGCGGCCTGGACCGCGCGCGACTCTCCTCCGAGCAGGTGTCGGATTTCATTCAGCGAAACAACAACTACTTCCCCGCGCTGGAGGCGGAGGCGGAGCGACTGTTGGCGGACACGGGGTCGGGGGACGAGGAGCTGTTCGCCCGGCTCTCGCGACACCTGCTCACCGCGCACGGCGTGCGTGTGCGCATCCTGAACCTGCACGAGATGCGCGGGGCCGTGCGCCGCTTCGATCCGGACCGGAGAGAGCTGCTGCTCTCCGAAGTGTTGCGCCGCGGGTCGCGCAACTTTCAGCTCGCCGCGCAGATCGCGTTGCTGCGCTGCGGCGCCACGCTCGACGAGATCGTCGTCGATCCCAACCTCACGAGCGACGAATCGCGCTCGCTCTGCCGCGTGGCGCTGGCGAGCTACTTCGCGGGGGCGGTCGTCATGCCGTACGACGACTTTCTGCGCGCCGCGGAATCGGAGCGCTACGACATCGAGTTGCTCGGCAACCGATTCCGCGTCGGCTGGGAGCAGACCTGCCATCGCCTGACCACGCTCCGGCGTCCGGGCGCCGAAGGCGTGTCGTTCTACATGATGCGCGTCGATCTCGCGGGGAACATCTCCAAGCGCTTCAGCGCCGCGGGCATTCAGTTTCCGCGCTTCAGCGGGCTGTGCTCACTGTGGAACGTCCACTCCGCGTTTCTGCAACCGGGTCGCGTGCGGGTGCAGTTGTCGCAGATGGAGAACGGGCACAGCGTGCTGGCCGTCGCGCGCACGGTGCAGCGTCACTCCGGTGGCTATCAGACCCCGGAGGCGCCGTACGCGGTGGGCGTGGGCTGCGATGTGTCGCAGGCGCGGCGGACCGTGTATGCGGACGGGCTCGATCTCGAGAGCACGGCGACGGCGGTGCCGATCGGCATCACCTGCCGGCTCTGCGAGCGGGAGCACTGCACCGCGCGCGCCTTTCCATCGCTGCGCGGCGGCCTGCGTATCGACGAGAACGTGCGCGGCGCGTCGTTCTTCGCGCCGGTGTCGTCGTGATCGCCCGAGGCGCATCCAGCATGTGGCGACGCGAGGGACCGACGCACGAAGAGCCGGCATGCCGCCGGCTCTTCGTGTCACCGCTGAAATGCGAAACGACTAACGGCCCGAGGCGCACGTCACCGTGACGTGGAGCGGGGTGTAGATGTTCTGGGTTATCGCGCCAACGAGCCCGTTGAGGAAGCTGCGTTCCGTTTCGACCTTGGCGACGCCCTGGGTGCACGGCGGATTCGCGGCGAGCTCCGGCGGCGGCACGAGGCCAATCACGAACGAATTCTGCCACGGCTTGTCGATCACCTGGCTCGACTCGGGTGCACCGGTGACGACGGTCACGTGATAGCAACCTCCGCACAGCGCGGCGGCCGCCAACAGCATGGGTATGCGACGCATTGATCTGCCTCCCGTGTGCGTAGGTTAGAAGCGGAGAATCACCGGGGCGTGCGTTTCGGTGGCCTGCTCCACGGCGCGGTTCACGAGCTCCACGCGCTCGCCGGCGGTCGCGCCGACGGGCACCCGAATCTCACGAGCGCCGCGTGGCAGCGACGCGGTGCCACCGGCGGCGCACGTGATCGTCACGTGCTGCGGGGTGTAGATTCCGAGTGTGATCGCGCCGGCCAGGCCGTTCATGAAACTCGTTTCCGTCGTCACCACGGCCACGCCCGACGGGCAATCCGGTCGTGTCTCGATGGGTTGCGCCGCGACGAGGCCAAAAATCCAGGTGGAGACCCACGGTTTGTCGATCACCGTCGTTCCGGCGGGCCGGCCCGTTTGAACGACCTGGTGGAAGCACGCCGTGGACGCCAGAGCAACGAGTGCTACGGAAAGACGTCGTCTCCGCATCATCAGTCGACTCCTCGCGTGAGGGGAAGTGGCTCATTGCGCCGGCGGAATTGGGCGGCGAATGTGAGCAGTCCCAGCATAGAGCCGCCGGTCTCGTCTCGCCAGAGCCTGTACGGAATTGCTGATGGGCCGCCAACTACCACCGTCGGGCGACGCCTTCGCGCCGGCACGAATCGCGCACTTCCTCGCAAGGCGCGCTCGCTGGTGAGCGCTGCACCGCCGACCGACACGCGTCCAAGATGACCAAGCTGTCAGGAACCAGCCCGCTCAAGACGCTCGAGGACTCCTACGAGATCGTCGGCGAGCTCGGCGGTGTCGCGACACCGCGGCGATTCCTCGCCCGGCGTCGCGCCAACGGAGCGAGCGTGGTCGTGACCATCGCCAGGGCCCCCGCGGGTGCCGAGAGCCACGAGCTGTCGCACTACGCGGCCGACGTCAACCTGCTCGCCACGTTGCGGCACCCGAACATCGTTCCCGTGATCGAAGCCCGATGGATCGGCCCGGACGAGCTTGCCGTGGTCGCCGAGGGCATCAGCGGGCCAACGCTGGCCGACGAGCTCGACCGCGGAATGCGCCTGCGCAATCCGCGAATCGCGGCGATGCTCAACGACGTATGGAGCGCGCTCGAGTGGGCGCGCGACCACAGCGTCGTCCATCGCGGTGCTCCTCCCGACTCGATCTACTTCGAGCCGACCACGGGACGGCTGATGGTCGCGCTCTCGCCGATGCCCATCCCGATCACGGGCGTGTACGACGTCGCGGCGGATGCTCGTACCATCGGCGCGCTCGCCTGGTCGCTCCTGTCCGGCGCGCCGCGCGCCGCCTCGCCCGCTGGAGGTGTTCGACGGCTCGCCGAGCTGGCGCCGAACCTCGCCGAGCGCGTGGTCGAAGCGGTGGAGTCGATGCTGAACGCCTCGCCGAAGGCCATGCCCGACGTGCCGACCTGCCTCGGCATCATCGCGGCCGGCGACGTGTTCAAGCAGGGCGAGGTCGAGATCGCCGCGCTGAAGGAGGAGTACGAAGAGCTGCATCGTGCCGAGCTCGCGAAGTGCGAGCGCTTGCGTCTGGACGTGGAGCAGCAGGCCGCGACGCAGGCCGCAACGCTCGCCGAGGAGCGCGTGGCGCTGGAGCGCCGCGCCGCGGACTTCGAGGTCACGATCGCGGCCGAGCGAGCCGGGCTCGAGGCGATGATGGCGGCGCGGCGCGACCAGCTCATGGCTCAGCGCGCCGACGTCGAGCGGCAGGCGGCGCGCGTGGCGAGAGGAATGCCCATGGAGGCGGCGCCGGACTACGTCTGGCGGTCGAACGCCGGCGGCCCGCGTCTCCTGCCGACCGGAATCGCGGCGGCGATGATGGCGCTCGCGGCGCTCGTTGCCACGGCGCATCAGCGCGCCGCCATCAGCTCGTCGGCGCGCCCTTCGGTGGGATCGGTCCGCGTCGTGCCGGCGCCCCGTCGGATCGACAGCGCGGCGTTGCCTCGCGGCGGATTCCTGACCCAGTCGGTCGGCGGCTCGATCGCTCCCAGCGCATCGGGACCACCGCCGACATCCGCGGCCGACTCCGTGCAGGCCGCGGCGAACGCCGATTCGCTGCTCGATTCCACGATGGCCACCGCGCCGCCGGCTCGGGCCGTCAAGCCACCGCCACCGGTTCGGCGACAGACCTCTGCGCCGGCGCAGAAGCCGGCCACACCGACGCCGCGCCCGCCCGCGCCGCCCGCAAACGACGTGAACGGGATGGTGCCGGCGTCGTCGCTGTTCTATCTGCCGCCGCTCAAGAAGCCGCGCGACACGACGCGTCGCCGCGACTCGCTCGGGCGCCCCGACACGCTCTCGCGTCGCGACACACTCCCCGATTCCGCGCGCTTCTGACCCTCGGCGCGTTGGCCTCAGCGCAGGATGCGCGGCTGACGGCGCGGCGCTCGACGCGAGGGCGGCGTGCGATCGGCGAGGGCGGCCATCAGGACCGTCAGGTTCGCCGTGCCGTCCATGATCGGCTCGTTGGTCGAGTAGTCGCCGGCGTCGTCGTGATACACGATGAAGCCGGTGTTGAACACCGAGTCCGCGTCGGCGTGGCGCAGGGCGATTCCGCGCAGGTTGGAGAAGATGGACCGGTACACCGGGCCGTCGACGAGGCCGCCGGTCAGCGACTCCGGCCCGAGCTGTATTGAAACCACCGAGTGCGGATCGCGAGGC
>Ga0316628_100000899_pt1 | contig 19898 bp, 19 predicted proteins | sample OWC_Aug_M2_C1_D5_FD_207648 | JGI IMG/M metagenome (GOLD analysis project Ga0316628, IMG submission 207648) | Wetland soil microbial communities from Old Woman Creek delta, Ohio, United States - OWC_Aug_M2_C1_D5_C | ecosystem: Environmental > Terrestrial > Soil > Wetlands | place: USA: Ohio... | reverse complement strand
CGCACATGGTGCCCAACATAACCAAATTCATAGCGTTTGCCCAAGAGATAGATATCGACCAGCTTCTGCACCAGGCGCCTTGCATTAGCATAATTAGCCAACTTGCGGATAGGTCGCCGGTAATGCAGTCGATCCTTCCTCGGGATCACAATGGCCTGCTTCTGTACCGTAGTAGTTAAGTAGTCCAGCACCTCTTGGGAGGGCTCTGCGCGCCCGCGCACTTTCGGAGCGCTCAATGAGTTCGCGGTAACGAAGAGGCGGCCCTTGAAGAAGGACGGCTCTATGAACCAGTTATCAATACTTCGCGCGCGCGCGGCGTAAAAGCAAGCAATAACGGAAAGGAACCCTCCGAGTTCCTGCACCAATACTGGCCTTTCGTCCCCAATCAGATTTCGATCGAGGCTGTCTTCGACGGCCGCGAGATACTTCAGGAACTTTGCTTCAAGTATGCGTCGATCGCGTATCCCAAAGGCCGCTCTCTCGTGACTTAAGATGAGATTTGGGTGCTCGATACCTAGCCGCGCACACGCATCTCCCAGCGATTCACCCGATGGGGCCGACGCATGGGCGTTGACGGAAGGTAGGCCAGCGGCCCTCAGAAACTCGTGGCTTCGCTCATCAAATGAAATGAATGTAACTTGATGGCCACAGGTGACGAGCTCTCGAGCAACGGCGTACCAGAATCGAGTCTGGTACATCGCGAGCGTAGAAATGAACAGGTGCATTGGTTCTCGTGGAGTTGCCGGGGCGTAGCATCGCACCTATCGGAGTTTGCCTGCCTCAAATTTCGAATAGATTGCGTTCCACTTCACTCAGTGCACGAGACGTCCAGAACTTGGCTCCCATCGAAGGGTACATACGCGGAGCACTGAGAAATGTTCCTGTGTAGAGAAGGCGGCTATGACCTGGGCTCATGCGGCTGCCCATATGAAGGCACCGAGACGTCTCTACCAAAAAAGTGGTAAGACGCGGCGCGACAATCTCGATCACCTCGCTTTGCCGAGTACGCAAGAAGACGCGCTCATCGGCGATATGGCTCTTAAGCGAAAAGCCGAATCGATCCGACGTTGGACCCGGAAGAAACGTAAAGGGACCATCTTCGCGACCTTTAACATCGGTTAGATAGGCGAACAGCTTTACGGTGCGCACGTCATCATGGTCACGGTGCCAGAGCTGCGAATACGAAAACTCTTCTTCCGAGTCTCGCGACAGTGTTAGCAAGACGTAATCAAGTATCGGTATCTCGCCGTAGTACGCTGCCAGAAGCCCGAGTATTGCGGGCTGCACTGCATATCGGACGTATACGTTGTCGACGTCAAATGCGCCGTCGCGCATATCCTCATCAAGAAGACGCACCCAGAAATTCTTGTGCGTAGAATTTTGGGATCGCGCCAGTTCGGTGGAACGCCTGACCTTCTCCCCCGCGTTGGCCGCCATTGCGTTAAGTAGCTCTCGATCGACCATATCGTCCACCATTACGTATCCGCTCTCCCGCAGCGCCATGGCCTTGCGACGCAAGGTATCGTCGATGCCGATGCCTTCGGCCAAGCGTTGTCGATGTTGCTTTTGCCGCCAATGCCGGGCGGTAACAAGTACCTTTACGGCCCTAGCCAATGGAGAACGATTGACGTGCCATAGGGCACGACGAGAAAGCGGAATCTGGGGCACGACGTTGCCTCGCGCAGGCGCAAAAAATTGACGGCAAATTTAAATAGATAGTTGGCTACTTAGAATCTCACTTGGCGCCGTACCGACGAATTTGACTACTTGGACTCATACTCACCTGACGAGTCGAAATGTTCTCAGACTCTGTCGCACAGCCTGCCAAATCAGGGACTTTGCGGGCGTATTTAATAGTACCAAGTAATAGCACATCCAACTGATTGCCAGAGCGCTCACGAGAATCGCCGCGTTCCAGGAAATACTGTGCGGAAGGGCAAGACCACGAGGCGACACAAGAAATGCGAAGGCCGCCGCCAGAAGGATTGAAAATAGCAGTCCCCTAGCTGGTCTGAAGATCATGGCCGTCGGAAGCCCGCGTTGCCTACAGAGGAGGAATCTCCAAGAAGCACCAAGGATACCTGCCAACGCAATACCGACTACGAACGCGCCCTCCGCAAAAAGGCTCACCATAACCACGCCGACAATGACAACGAGAACCAACTGGAAAAGCGAGATAAGACTGGTTGCGTTGAGGTACCGTCTGTCATACGAGAGTACGGAATCCATCACCTGATAACACGCGATTGCACTCGGCCATATCAAGAATGCACTAAACCACGGCGCCCATCGAACAAAGTCGGGTCCGAGCCACACATCAAGCGCTCGACCAGAAAAGGCGGCAAGCGTAACTAAAGGTGGCAAGAAGATCATGCCAAACGCTTCCGATGCCGTCACTGCGATGTTTAGAAGGCGATCTTTGCTGGAGGCGGTCGAAAGCCGTGCAGCAGCAGGCACCACCGCGAGCGTGCCCAATCCAAGTAGAGACTTTGCGAGATACGGCACGCGGCTCAATGCATCAAAAATTCCTGCACTACTTGGGCCAAGAATGCCAGTCACCAACAAATGCGGTGCGTACCGAATTCCTACTCCGATGGCCTTGTTGCGATATGCGGCGAACGCGTAAGCCAAATAGGCCTTATGGTCGAACGCCCGAGAACTCAAGCGTGGCCGAGAAGTCGACATCGTCAACAAGTAGAGAGCCAGTACCACGGCTTTCAAAGCCAATATCGCAAGATAGACATAGATAATCCATTGGAACCCTGCCTGGGACCACGTTAGGAAGGCGACCCCAGAGCCGTAGCCGATGCTCACAGCAATGTCTGCGAGGCGGAGCGGTAAGAAGTGCTCGGTGCCCCGTAGGCACGCTTCCACGATCTGCGCCGGAAAAAGTATGACCAGGGCACCCGCCGTCCATCGAATCGTGTCTTCAAAAACCATGGCGCGCTCACCGGAGAGTCGCACGAAATCCGTGGTGATCCACGATGCACAACTCCACAGCACTGCTCCACACAGCACGCCGACCAAGAAGGAAAGGCCCCCGGACAGATACAGTTCTTCTTTGGCAATTGCGGCCTCACCTCTCCCTCTTCGCATAGCTACGCTTCGAACAGTTGCCTCTGGCAATCCCAAGTCTGCCAGCGCCGCAAATCCACTAGGAAGAACTAATCGCGACACCGCCACCAAACCTAGCGCTTGAATACCGAAGCCGCCAACGATCAGGGGCACTACGGCGACACCGATGACAGCCGCGACAGCAAAGCTCGTCATATTAAGCGCGGTGTTCGCCGCAACTGACGACATGCCAAAATGTCCTTACGCGAAGGGCGGGGTTAGGTGCACGGCGACGAGTCGCAGCAACCTATCTGACGTACGCAGCCCAAACCTGCCTGCAAGCGACGTTGTAAAAGCGGACGGGCGTACCCCACCCATAAATCGCAGCGGTCACGGCAAAATCCAATACCCGCAGGGGTAAGTAGGCCGCTTTCGCGCCAAGCCATACCAGAGGACCCCATGTTCCGAAATGCTCTGTCGCATCCTGAATTCGTGCTTTGCCCACAACGCGAAAGAATGGGCTTAAGCCTGGAAAAGTCGCCAGGAGGCCATCCGACCCGCGCTCGAAGCGAAAGGCAAGTTCATCGCAGTGAAAGTCCTTAGGAAGTTCCTGATTGAGAAAGTCAACTGCTTCTTCCAAGTTGAAGAAGTATTTGTGCCGTTGGCCAGCGGGCGTTGGAACCCGTCCAAGCCCATAGCCTGCCCGATGCGTGACATTACGACCGTATAGCAGACTCCAAATGAGGTGCGGCCAGTTGTTAGGAAGCGAAACCAACACGCATTGGCGAGAAACCCGAAACAGCTCCCTGAAGAGGGCATGAGGCTGGTCCACATGCTCGAGCACGTCGAGGCACATCACTGTATCAAAGCTGGAGTCCGGGAATGGCAACAAGCCCCGTTCAACATCGATTTGGTGTTCGACTGCATCCCGGTCGATACTACCGGCGTATTTGTAGCTTTCGGCAAGGTCCAGGGCATGGTATCCAGAGCCCAACGCCGACAAGAAAATCGGTCCGCTCGCCCCAGCACCGACGTCAAGCACGGAAGCACCCAAGTATTTTCGAAAGCTTTCAAGAACCTCGTGCGGTCTCCCCCTTCGGTGCGCATACTTCCGCCGAAGACCTAAGGTGGCCAATCTGCTAAACGGAGCAACGACGCCGCTGGCAACGGAGGAATTTTGATAGCCTAGTTTGGTGTTCACTTTCGCCTAAGTCTGTGGAAGCCGCCGCGTACTCATACGACAACTTGAGGCCTCTCTTGCCATGGGGGGAATCAGTTGGCCGGAAGCATCTATACCCGCGGATGACGCGAGGGTGCACGTAACTACCGGCCTTACTCCTCGACGCAAGATGCGCTCGCTCCGAGCGCCTCGCTGGTAGAGGCTCCAACAAGGCACCATTGTTTAGACAGAATGAACCGCGAGACATCGGCCGGAACTCAATCGCGGCCGGCGATAGGCAAGATCCGTGGCAATGTCCACCTTTATCCTCTTGTCGCCGTGTTCCACGCACCCGATACGCGCCAACGTATCACTTGCATTGTCTAGCGAGAATGCCTTGGCCGTCCGGCGCACTGCCATGGCTTCTCCGCTGAGTCGCTTTTGAAGCACGCGAAAGCGCTGTGGCCCCAATAGCCGCCTCGCGGCAGCGATTACCCGAGCACGCGCAGTGCCGCTAGGCACCTGCAGCGTCCGTTTCGGGCTGAGCGCCAATTCTAGGAGGGATTCGGCGACCCGCTCTCCCGCGCGACCATCGTTTGAAAAAAAATAATCTCTTACGACTTGCGCTCTCGACGTCTCAACGGCACGCGATACCGGGTCCGGTTGACCTACCAGGACTTTGTCTAGCTCTACGAGCAAGTGCTCGAAACTAAGCGCCTGCCGGCTCACGCTGGAGGCCCACTCTAGCCTCAATGCTGGGTGATTGAACCATTCGAGCGCAATCGGCTCACGCCCCAGCATGACCGCCTCCACTGCAGTCGAACAGTTCTGATGTAGCAAGGCGCTTGATCCGTTGATCCATTCAAGCGATGTCCCCTCTTGTCGAATCTCGAAATTCGGCAAGACGGCAAGCTGCTCATAAGCAGTTGGAGATTCAAACGGATGCGGCCGTAAGACAAAATGCCGGTGCCTCATCTCCCCCGCAAGGCGTGCGCACGCACTGACCATGGTTTCGTAGGCCACGGTACTTGCGCGCGCGTACTCCGTCGCGAATTGCGCCGTGAAACCAACTCGCGTCATCGTGCGGCGCTCGTCTTCTGTACTCGCGCTGAAACGTGGATGGACGACTGGAAAGTTTGTGTTGATTAGAACGAATTTCTGCTCGACAGAAGGCTTCCGCAATGCGCCACGCCATCTTGGCGCGCAGAAGTCAAAGCGTGGGCAACCTGTAAGGCGCATATCGGAATTGCCCGCTGCGCGACTACGCGTGAAGGCCTCATATTGCTTTTCGCCCCAGAGAAGATACGCATCAACGAAGTCGCCACACTGAGTTGCCGCAACCATCCTCGCGTATTCATCAGGTGACTTACCGGCATTGCCTTCGGTATCGAGCACCGCGATTCGGATACCCATGCGCCGGTACTCTTTAAGTAGATCAATGTTGTTCGCACGCACATAGTTTGCAAGGACTACATCGGGATGAAGAGCCGGAATGTCAAATGGTTGATCGTACATCGGTACCAAGTACGCATCGGCACCCGCACGCGCGAGGTGCCATGCGACAAGGATCAATCCGTCGAGGTCACGAAGTGGATTGTCAACGATCAAGGCGATGCGCGGCGCCACATTATCGTCCTTGGTAGATCTAACGTTCCGTTTGAAATAGCCTGTCGATGAGGGGTGCGCGCTTCAAGCGCTCAAATCGCTCCAACCGCACTGGATCGAAAGTCATAACGCCCAAACAACAATCAATAAGTACAGATCGTCCGCTGACACGGACTCGCGCATCGGCCGTGTATTCAAACCATAACCCTAGGATCCACCGCCGACTCCTAGTCACAGGTCAGCTGCGGAATCACACTTTACGCGGCGGCTCGCCGCGCACCTTCAGTTGAGTGAGTCGGGGTGCGCGCACAACTATATTTCTATCGCCTCCGCAAGTTGCCAATGGTGCACGGCGAGCGTCGTACTAAGGGGCACAAATCAAATACAGCCACACTCAACCAAGCGTCATTGCGGATGGGCGGTCGGCGAAGGCAAATATCTGCTGGATCGCGCGCACGATGCGGTCCTGCTCGGCAGGACTCATGTTGGAGCCCGACGGTAGACATACGCCGTGAGCGAACGCGAAGTCGGAGAAGCTGCGAGCCTCTGCATGAGGGTAATAAGTGCGCCCATTGAACAGTGGCTGCAAATGCATGGGCTTCCAGACCCGGCGCGCCTCGATCCCCTGACGGGAAAGGCTTTCTATCAGGTGGGTCGGGGTCACCCTAGAGCGGGCCGGATCGACGACGCACACGCTGAGCCAGCGCGTCGATCGGCCGTAGGCCGCTTCCGGCATCCATCCGATTGCCTCGATGCCGCTGAGGCCTTCGCGGTAGCGCTCGAAAACCGCGCGGCGAGCGTTGACCCGGCTTTCTAAGACCCGCAGCTGTCCGCGGCCGATGCCCGCAAGCACATTGCTCATGCGATAGTTGTATCCGACCTCAGAATGCTCGTACCAAGGAGCGGGATCCCGCGCCTGCGTCGATAGGAACCGCGCCTTATCGATCAGCTCGCCGTCGTCCGACACGAGCATGCCGCCGCCCGAGGTGGTGATGATCTTATTGCCGTTGAACGAGAAAGCGGCGAGCTTCCCGAATGAGCCGCTCGCCTTCCCCTTGTAGGTGGCGCCCAGCGACTCGGCAGCATCCTCTACCAGCGCGACGTCGTAGCGGCTGCATAGTTCGCGCAACGGGTCCATGTCGGCGCTCTGACCATAAAGGTTCACGACGACTACAGCCTTGGGGAGGCTCCCGGCACGCTCAGCCTCGTCCAGCGCCCGCGCAAGCGCAACGGACGACATGTTCCAGGTGGCTGGATCGGCGTCAATGAACACCGGAACGCCACCCTCGTAGAGGATCGGATTGGTGCTGGCAACGAAAGTAAGCGTCGAGCAAAATACCGTGTCGCCTTCGCGCACCCCGATCAGGTGCAAGGCCAGATGCAGGGCCGCGGTTCCGGAGCTCATCGCTGCGGCGTGCGCGACACCGACACGCTCCGCAAGCTCCCGCTCGAACGCGTCGACATTCGGGCCGAGTGGAGCGACCCAGTTGCTGCGGAACGCCTCTTCGACGTAGGCGAGCTCGTACTCGCTCAGATGTGGTGCAGACAGGAAAATTTGGCTATCCAGCTCCCGTCGCAAGAGCAATTCGACCGGCCGCCCGCCCTCGTCGATCAGCGGCAGATGGTCGATGGCGCGTTCGTTCATGACGACGAGCGCCTGCGCCGCGCTGATTCCCCTCTCTGCCGTCACGGGCGTTTGCCTCGGCAGCGCACGGAGGGCTGCGTCGAGGTGAGTCCCCGCGAGAATCAGCCGTCTGATGTCGCCATCCGTGACGGTTCGCGTCAGTCGCCCTTCGCCGTCGACCAGCAGGAGCACTCCTTCGCCGCCGCGATTGATGCGATCCAACGCCTCGATGAGCGAGGCATCTGCGCGGATTGTCAGGGCTGCGATGTCAAGCATGAGGTTTGCGCACTGCGGGTACGCCGACGACAGTCGCCCCATCCGGCACGGGTCGAGTGACAACCGCTCCTGCTCCCACAGTCGCCCAATTCCCGACGTCTACGCCCGGCAGAAGCACCGCTCCAGCTCCGATCAATGTTCCGACTCCGACCCGAACACTACCTCCCAACGTCGCGTTGGGCGCAATGTGGGCATATGGACCAACCATGCAATCATGATCGACCACCGCACAATGGTTAATTATCGCGCATTCTCCGACTACTGCGCTCGGCGCGATGACGGCATTTGCCGCGATGAACGCACCCGACCCCACGCGCGCCGTCGCGGCCATGCTGGCGCGCGGGTGCACCACCGCTATCAGGCGCTTGCCAGCGGCCACGAGCGCGGCTGCCAGTTGTTGCCTCGTCCGGTTGTCTCCCATGGCGACATGAGCGCACTCGGGGAGCTCCTCGGGGTTGCCGATCGGCGTCTCGATGAGTATGCCGAGAAGTTCCTCGCCGTGTCGCCGAGAGTCGTCATCCCGCACGCGAACCGTCCGCGCCAGTTCCGCCGCACGGATTGCGTCCACGACAACTTTGGCGTGCCCGCCCGCCCCGAGAACGACGATCAGCTCGATACGGCTAGTATGCATTGCTCTTCATCAGCAGGTGCGAACCAAGCGGCAGGCGTTCAAGAAGCGCGGCGATGCGCGCGCCCGCCTTCCCGTCGCCGTAGATATTTGGCCAGTGCCCGCGCGAGCGAGACAGTACTGTCGAGACGGCATTTGCGATCTGGGTCGCGTCCGGCTCGACATCCAGCACGTTTCCGCTGCGCTCCCGCAGCCTCTGTCGGCTGCCGACGTTCACTACCCACAACCCTAGACTCGCAGCCTCGATGAGGCCGCTGCTGGAGTTGCCTACCATCGCGTCGGCGGCCGCCATCCAGGACACGAATCGCTCCCGCCGCATATGAGTGACGACTCGCACGGTGTCCTTCGTCGCATAGCAAGTCAGGCTGTCGCGGATCAGGTCGCCCCCCGCGTCCGCATTCGGCGCCAAGGCGACGATCTGACTACCGGTCGCAAGCGTTCCGTCGAGCACTGCTCGGACCTGCTCGCCCGCCCCAGTCGCCTCCTGCACCACAGGATGAAAGACCACCAACGACACCGGACGCCGAGGATCGAGTCCGAGTTCAGCGCACAGCGTGTCCCGGCTCATGGTCGCCATAGTCTCGATTCCATCAAGCCCCGGGGCGCCGCTCACGAACACTCGCTCAGGGTGCTCGCCCATTTTGGTCAGCCGTTCGCGGGCCCCTGGCGTTGCGACCAGATGGTAGTGGCTTAACTTCGAGATTGCGTGCCGCATGAGTTCGTCGACGGTACCCGAACGCTCGCCGCCGTGCAGGTGTGCGATGGGAATGTTGAGATGGACCGCAGTAACTGCTCCAGCCAGCATCTCACCGCGGTCGCCTAGCAACACGACGAGATCCGGCCTCCAAGTTAGGAACGCCTCGGTCAAACCAAGAATCGTTTCCGCGACAGAGCGCGCCATCGCCGCACCCGAGGTTTCGTCCACGTCTGTGGGAATGCGGGCGCAGATTTGCAGGCCCTGTGCCTCGATCTCCGAGACCGTGGCGCCGTACTTCGGTGAAAGATGCATTCCTGTGACCGCGACCCCCAGCTCGATGGCCGGAGAGCAATGCAACAGGCGCAGCGTACTGGCCATCAGCCCGAAGTCCGCGCGCGTGCCGCTCACGTAGCAGATCCGGCGTCGCGTCACGTGCTCAAATCCTCCCACACGAGCGTGGACCCGGCTGCAAGATCGCGCGCCGCGCGCCGGCCCACGACTCGCGCGAGGTCGCGCGGCGGAATGCCGTTTCCCGGCCGCAGCAGCACCAGGTCCTCGGCTTCGATGCGTTCTCCTCGCCTGCGCGCCCGAGCCAAGGTCACGCTTCGCCGCACCAGCTCGCGAACCGGCAACTCGGCCGCGCGCGGTTCCTTGACTCCGTCCCCCAGGCTCGACTCGACGGCGCGGATCTCACGCACCATCGCCGCAAGCTCGAGCGGCGCAAGCGACGCCTTGTGGTCGGGTCCAGGGAGCTCTCGATCCAGAGTGAAGTGCTTCTCGATGACGGTGGCACCGAGGGCGGCTGCGGCCACCGCAATCGCGGTGCCGTCCGTATGGTCCGAGTAACCTACGGGAACCGAAAAGTGCCGTTGAAGCGTGAGCATCGCTCTGAGATTCACGTCTTCCGGTTTCGCCGGGTAATTGGACGTGCAATGCAGCAGCGTTAGCCACTCCTCGCGGCGCGCCTCCAGGCCGCAGCGCTTCCGCGCTTCCCCGAGCGCCGCCACCGCCTCGTCGACCTCGGCGAGGTCGGCCATGCCCGTGGAGACGATCAGCGGTAGTCCAAAGCCCGCCAGATCCTCGAGCAGCGGAAGGTTGGTGATCTCTCCGGATGGAACCTTGATCCGCCGCATACCCAGCCCCACGAGAAGACGGGCGGCGGACAGGTCGAACGGGGTGGACATGAACTCGATGCCGAGCGCGTCGGCGCGCGCCTTCAGGTTGCGAAGGGCGGTCGGTGGCAATTCGAGCTGCTTGAGCATCGCGAATTGATCGGCGGCTCCCGCGTTGCTGCGCTGGTATGCGGCGGTCTCAGTACCCGGGCGCACGAGCTGCTCGGCCGAAAATGTCTGGAACTTCACCGCATCCGCCCTCGCGGCGGCGGCCGCTTCTACTAGCCTGAGCGCCAGTTCCTCGGAGCCATTATGGTTCACTCCGGCTTCAGCGATGATGAAGCATGCCATCGATCACCACACCGAGAGGCCGCCATCGACCGCGATGTTCTGGCCGGTGACGTAGGACGCAGCGGGGGATGCGAGGTAAACGAGCGCGCCGCACATTTCGTGGCGCTCAGCCATCCTCCCGAGGGGAACCCGGGCGCTGTAGCGCTGCACGAACGTTTCATTCTGGCCGCTGAACACCCCACCGGGGCTGATCGCGTTCACGCGCACTCCGTGGTCGCCCCAATACGTTGCGAGATAGCGCGTAAGACCCCAGAGCGCCGCCTTGCTCGTGCTGTAGATGGCGGGCGTGTTGATCGCCCGTCCCTCGTACTCGGAACCCTCGTAGATCCGTTGATCCGGCGCCACCACGCCATAGACCGACAGAATGTTGACGATGCAGCCGCGCCGGCGCCGCGCCATTGCATGACCGATGACCTGGCAACCGAGCATCGCGCCGGTCACGTTGACCTGCATCACCTCGTTCCAGTCCTCGAGCGGAAAGGTTTCGAACGGCTCGAAGAAGTTCGGGCTCTTGGCGGCCGCGTTGTTCACCAGCACGGTCGCCGGTCCCATCGCGGAGTCGACTTGTTCCTCAATCTGGGTCCAGCTCGAAGGCGACGTGATGTCGGACACCGAAGCCATAACGCGTCCGGGGAAGTGCGCATCGACCTCCGCCGCAGCGGCCTGAACCTTCTCGGCATCGCGGTCGACGAGCACCACCCGCGCGCCGTGCTCTGCCAAGGCATGAGCGAATTGGCGCCCGAGGATGCCGCCGCCGCCGGTCACCAACGCCACCTCGCGCGACAGATCGAAATCAGCGCGCATCCGGTCCCCGCCTTTGTTGCATGAGCAATTCGACCAGACGAAAGTCAATCAGGCTGTCAATGTCTATTGAGCGCTCCCTCGGCATTACATGCAACTTCGTTCGCCCTCCCCAAAGCCCCTTTTCGAGCGTACGTCGATGCCAGACGTAGATCGACGCGTTCATCGCATATACCTTGGGGGCAGCCTGCCTTCCGGCAATTTCGGCGCCGGCGGACTTCACCAACCGCACGCTGCCGGTCGAGTCGTATTCGACCATATTGAAGTACGGATTCTTGTCCGATTCGTACGCCGTGATGACTACGTCAGCGTCGCGATCCAACAACGTGAGGCAGGCATCGATATCGGCGATGTCGCGCAATGGCGACGTTGGATCGAGGTCCACGATCACGTCGATCGGACCCCGGAGACGCTCGACTTCGCGAACGAGGTGTCGGATCACTGGAATCTTCGGTGCATCGGCGGTCGCAAGATTAGCCGGCCGCAGAAATGGCACCGTCGCGCCGCATTGGCGCGCAACGCTCGCGATGTCCGGTGAGTCCGTGGAAACATACACGCCGTCGATGCGTTTGCAGGCGAGCGCCTGCTCGATCGTGTAGGCAATGAGCGGCTTGCCGAGCAACGGACGTATGTTCTTGCCCGGCAAGCCGGTCGATCCTCCACGCGCGCATATCGTAGCAACGGTCGTCATCTGCGGATTTGCTCGCTAACCTCGATCGCGAGCCGGCTACTGCGCAGGCCCTCACCTATTGGTTGAGAGGCCGGCCTGACTCCAGCGACTTCGTCGATGAGCTCTTTCATCGCCAATTCGTAGGTGGGTCCTACGTCGAAGTCTGACGCCTCGGCGGTCAACGTCTCGACACGGTTCGCGGTGTCGAGCCTCAATATCCGCGCACTCATGTCCCATGAAAGAGTCCCGCCATCACCTACGACCTCATAATGACGTATCGAACGCCGCGCGACGTAATCCATACTTACTGCCACTGCCGGACCTTGCGGGCGCGCGAGCAACGCTACGGCGGTATCGTCGCTGTCGATTTCGAGGCCGCTGAAATGACCTCCGAACGCCGCGACCCGGTCAAACTCACCAAACAGCCAGCGCGCAGCATCCAGCTCGTGAACGAGATCAAGCGGGGCACCGCCGCCGAACGCCGTCCGAGCACTGTATGAATTCCGATAGTCGCTTCCGGGCCGCCAGTCCGGAAGCCACTGCCCCACCTGCAGAGACGCGCGGACGATATGCCCGATCGAGCCGTCATGCACACGCTTGTGCAATGCGACGAGCGATGGCAGAAAGCGCAGGTTGCATCCGCATTGCGTTGGGGGTACATGCCTTGCAGCAGCCAGCCAACTCTCGAGCCGATCGGCGTGCACCCTGGTTGCAACAACGGGCTTCTCTATGTAACAGGCGATTCCGCCAGCAAGTAGCGGAACGAGCAGGTCGAAGTGATTCGCGGAGGGTGACGCGATCACAGCGAGCTCTGGTCGCCAGCTAAGCGCCGCATCGACTGAATCCACCAACTCGGCGTCCATTCCGTTGCTAAAGTCGTCGTGGATCGCCTGCCGCCGCAGAAATGCGAACCGCACCTGCGGCGCCATTCGCGCTAGATTGCGTGCGTGCCGCTTTCCAGCCGAGCCGGTACCGGCGATCAGAACGCGCATCGTAGGATCACTGCCCGATTGCCGCACCAAAGGAGAACTGTGGCGTTTACCAACTTGAGCGCCCGCCATCCATCACGATGTTCTGCCCGGTCATGTAGCGCGACGCGTCCGAGCACAGGAACTGCACGGCCGCGCGATATTCGTCGCGCGCCGCCATCCTGCCTAGGGGAATGAGGTTGGTGAGGCGCTTGACGAAATCCTCTCCCTGGCCCGCGAACACGCCGCCCGGCGACAACGCGTTGGCGCGCACGTTGTGCTCCGCCCAGTAGGTCGCGAGGTAGCGCGTGAGTCCGAGCAGGCCGGTCTTGATGACCGAGTAGGTCACCGGCTTGACCGGCTGTTGGTCCTCGGGAAGACCTTCCTTGCGGTACAGGCGCTGATCCGGCGCGATCACACCCAGATCAGACGCGATGTTGAGGATCACACCGCCCCCGTGCTGCGCCATCCAGGCGCCGAACACCTGGCAGCAGAGGAACGCGCCGGTAAGACCGACGTCGACCTGCAGGCGCCAGTCGTCGAGCGCAAGGTTCTCTAGCCTCGATCCCTCGACGCCGCTCGCTCCGGGTTTTACTTTCGGATCGATCGCGGCGTTATTGATTAGGATGTGCACGCCGCGATGCCGCCGCACTATCTCGTCGCAGGCCGAGCGCACGGCGGCGCGATCGGTAACATCCAGCCGAACGCAGTCGAACGCCGCGCCCGGCCAATCGGATTGCAGGGCTGCCTTCGAGCGCTGCGCCGCCTCGAGGTTCACGTCAGTCAGCACGACCGTCGCCCCGCATTCGGCGAGTGCGGCCGCATGTTCCGGCCCAAGCAGGCCAGCGGCGCCGGTGATGACGGCGACCTTTCCGTTGAGGTCGTACGCGTGCGGCACGCTCATGATCGAACCTGTCCGCCGTCGACGACATGCACCGACCCGGTCGCGAACGCGGCGCGCGGCGAGGCGAGAAACGCCACCCAGTCGGCGATCTCCTCAGCGCTTCCCAGCCGGCCGAGCGCAACCTCCCTTGCGAGCATCTCTTCGACGCCTCGCCGGTCTTCGGCAAGCTTGCGCTCCCAGACCGACCCGGGAAACAGGATATTGCCTGGCGCAACTGCAGTGATGCGAACACCCTCGCGCGCCAGCGGCCGCGCGGCGCTACGGACGTATTGGTTGAGCGCTGCCTTCGCCGCGGCGTAGGCCAGCGGGCAGCCCAGCGCCTCGACGCCGCAGATCGACGATACGCAGACGATCGCCCCGCGAGACGCGGACAGGAGCTTCCGGCAGGCCGCGACCGCGAGCGTGGTCGATAGCAGGTTGATTTCCATCATCCGCCGCCACTCGGCTTCGTTCTCCTGGAACGCCGGGACCGATCGCCCGCTGCCCACATTGCACACGAGCACGTCGAGCCGCCCGTAACCGTCCTCGAGATACTTGGCGAACTGCGCCGCGCCTCCCTCCTTGGCGACATCGCAGGCGACCGCGGCCGCGGCTCCCGTGGCCGTGCGCGCCGCCTCCAACCGGCCCGCATCGCGGCCGTTCAGGATCACCGAACAGCCCTCGCGCGCCAGCGTGCGCGCGATCGCGAAGCCGATTCCCGCGGACGATCCGGTGACGGCGGCGACCCGCCCGGTCAGCTCAAGCTGCATAACGCTCCAGCCACGCTTCCACCATGTCACGATACCGCGCGAGGGCGGCGGCGTGCTCGCCGTCCGCCGCGCGCGCGGTCTGCAGCACGAAATCGCCGCGATAGCCTGCGCGCGCAAGCTCGGAAAATACACGGGGGAAATCGGCGGCTCCCTGCCCGAGTGGCACGGTCGTGCCGCCCAGGACCCGATCCTTGACGTGGACGTTGACGATGCGCGCACCGCAGGCGCGGATTTCGGCACCGGGATCGAATCCGAGCGCAGCGCTGTTGCCAATGTCGTAATTGACGCCGAAGCAGTCCGCGGGAAGCAGTTCGATGAACCGTGCGAGCGCTGCAGGCGAAAAATCCGACTCGAAGGCGATGCGCAGACCCATGCGCCGCAGGTCCGACACGAGCGGCAGAAGGCCGTCGAGCAGGCTCTCGCGCTGGCGATCGTTCTCGAGGCGCCCGTTATCGACGAGCGGCACGATGACGAAGCGAACCCCGACACGGGCACACGAAGCCAGCACGGCGCGCAAATCCCGTAGGAGCTGCTCGCGCTCCGCACCCTCGGTCTTGAAAAACGGCGCCTGCATGAAGCAGTCGCCGGTGAGCGACCCTACTTCGACCCCGTGCTGCGCGACGAGGCTGCGGATGCGCGCCTGCCCCTCGGCGGTCATCAACGGGTTCTCGTACAGCCGGTCCTGGTCCAGCGTCCACTCCATGAGCCCGAGGGAGAGTTGCTGCGCCGCCGGAAATTCGCGCTCCCAGTCGCGCCACGGAAATGCCTGGATCTTGCCGTCGACCTGAGGCGAGAGCCGTCCCTGCATGAAACCGATCCGATGCACTCACAAACCCTTTGCGGTCCAGCCGCCGTCGACGAACAAGTCCGTACCCGTAACGTACGACGACGCCGGCGACGCCAGAAAGATCGCCGCCCCGACGAGGTCGTCGGGCTCACCCCAGCGCCGGATGATCATCCGGTCCAGCCTCTCGGCACGCAATGCGGGATCGGCGTAGCTCGCCGCCGTCATCGCGGTGCGTATGTAGCCCGGCGCCAGAGCATTCACGCGGATGCCGTCCGGCGCGAGATCGATCGCAAGCGCCCTGGTAAGCATGCGCAACCCGCCCTTCGATGCAACGTATCCAGCGTTGCCAGGAAATCCGAGCACGCTGTTGATGCTCGTCACGTTGATGATCGACCCGCCGCCGGAGCGCTCCATGTGCCGCGCCGCGACCAGGCACGACGCGTAGACCGCGCGCAGGTTGGCATCGATAGTCCGGTCGAACCGTTCGAGCTCGCCGGATTCAGTCGCCGGCAGGCTAATGGCGGCCGCATTGACCAAGACGTCCAGACGCCCCGTGCGCGCCACCAGGCCTTCGCAGGCCGTTTCGAAGACTGCGGCCGAGGTGACGTCGCAGGGTGCATAGGCGACCTGAGCAGGCAGCGCTTCCGGCCGCCGCGCCGTGCGCGCGAGCGCCAGCACGTCGGCGCCGGCCTTCGCTAGACCACCGGCGATCGCCGCTCCGATGCCGCGGGAGCCGCCCGTTACGATCGCGGTCCGGCCTGCAAGCGAAAAAAGCTGTCCGAGAAAGTCGCTCACTTGCGATCGAGGCCGTAGCCGCGCATGACGGCCTCGCAAAGCCTCAAATCCTCCGGCCCATCGATCTGGAACATCTTGTGCGCCGGCATTACATAGGCCCCTATTCGCCCGCCGAGGCGGTTTCCCTCTAGTCTAAGGATTCGGGGGCGGAAAATGTAGAACGATCCGTTCTCCCGGTACTGCGGCGTGATGGCCTGCCGGCGGCGGCGATTGCGGTAATCGTAGTTGACGGGCCGGAAGGTTCCGTCCCCCGCCGCCTCCCATACGAAGAAGTCCTGGATCTCCGACACCGAAAGCAAGGAGTCCAGACGCTGCTCTTCGAACTGGCGGAGGGCCGAATCGAGGTCGTTCGCCTCGCGGATAGGCGACGTCGCCTGCATGCCGACCACGCGGTCCACGCTTCCGTGCTCCTTCTCGACCACGTCCAGCGCATGGAGCCACGCGGACTCGGAAGAAGCCGTATCGCTCGCGAATGCGGCGGGTCGCCGAATCGGACGGGCGCCGGCGCGAATAGCTACTTCAAGTATCTCCTCGCCGTCCGAACTCACGTACACTGAGTCGATCCGACTTGCCGCCGCAGCCTGCCTGATCGACCACACCACCAGTGGCTGACCGCAAACGGGGACGAGATTCTTTCCCGGTATGCCCTTGGAGCCGGCGCGGGCCGGAATGATGGCGACGGTCAGCCCCATCGGTCATCCGGCTATTTGGATTTGTGCTGGTCGTAGATCGTCCCGGCCACCGAGCTTGATTCCCATTCGAGATGCCCACGAAGCTTCTTCGCTACCGGTATCTCCTTCGGATTCATGTCGAGCGAGCCGCTCCCAAGCGCCTTCTCGATCTTCCGGACCGCCCCGACAAGTTGCCTGAAGCCGGCGGGCTCGACCGACGCAGACTGGTCCGAACCGTACATCGCCCGGCTGAGCGTGATGTGCCGCTCCAAGGACGTCGCTCCAAGAGCAACCGCGGCATACGACACGGCTAAGCCGACCTCGTGGCCGCTATAGCCCACCTTGCATCCGTATCGCTCACGAAGGCTCACGATCCGCAGCAGATTTGCGTCCTCGTCCTCCATCGGATAGGTGGAAACGCAATGCATCAATTCGAAGGGGCAGTTCTTCTTCGTGAAAATCTCGACCGCCCTGTCGATATCGCGCGCGGTGCTCATGCCGGTCGAGATGAACGTGTGGCGTCCTTCCGAGCCCACTTCGTTGAGGAGCTCCGGGCTGACGATCATGGCCGAGGCAATCTTGTTGTATTCGAGGTCGAATTTCTGCAAGAACTTCTGCGCCTCGATGTCCCACGCCGAAGCGAACCACTTTATCCGGCGCTCCTTACAGTAACGATCGATTTCACCGTATTGCGCCTCGCCGAACTCCAGCCCCGCTTTTTGCGCCCGCTGAGTCTTGCCCCAGGGGCTCTCGCGCGCCGAGTCGAGAAACTCCTTGGTATAGACAAGATCAATCGTGCGCTTCTGGAACTTCACTGCATCTGCACCGGCCTCCACCGCGACGTCGATCAGCTGCCGCGCGATATCGAGATCCCCGTTATGGTTGATCCCGATCTCAGCGATGATAAATAAGCTCATGAATTTCCTCAGGGGTCATATGCTCGAAATTGAGTAAGCGCTCGACGATGGCGCGCACGAATCCTTCGCCGCCTCGCTGAGGCAGCACCGCAGATGCAGCGTCGCGGACGCGCGGATGGGCGTCTGCGGGCGCAACCGAAAAACCCGCTCGCACCATGACGATCAGGTCGTTCAAATCGTTGCCGACATACATCAAGCCGCGAAAGGGGTCGCGATCGCCCGGGCGCGACTGCGCAAAGTAGCGACTCATGAACGTGAGCTTATCATCGTGCCCCCAATGGCAGACAAGGTGCAGCTTTGCCGCGCGGGCCTCGACAACCGGGTTCCGCTCCTTGGAGAGCACGAAGAAATCCGCGAGTAGTAATCCGCGCTCCTTTGCCGCGCGCAGGAAATCGATCCCAAGTCCATCGGCCCGATCGCAGCGCACGGATTCGAAACCGTCCTGCCCGACATACACTTTGTTGTCAGTGAAGACGCCATCGAAGTCGAAGGCGATGGTGTGAATAGCCTCGGGGGAGGGCCAGGCGACACCAGGGTTCATTGCGGCGATGACGAGCCGAATACCACGGCCTCGATCGCGTCGCAAAGTGCGTGCCCGATCAGGATATGCATCTCCTGGATTCTTGCGGTGTCGGCGGAAGGAACGACCAGCGCATATCTGCAATGCTCCCTGATCTTTCCGCCGTCCCGACCCAGCAGGCCCACCGTAATCGCGCCCCGCTCATTGGCGAGCTTGACCGCGTTCAGGACGTTCATGCTGTTTCCCGAAGTGGAAATCGCAAACAGGATATCTCCGGGCCTGACCAATGCCTCCGCCTGACGCGAGAAAACATCATCGTAACTGTAGTCGTTGGCAAGCGAGGTCAGCACCGAAGAATCGGTGGTCAGCGCAATCGACGCAATGGCGCGTCGCTCGCGTCTGAACCGTCCGATCAATTCTGCGGCCAGATGCTGTGAGTCCGCTGCGCTGCCTCCGTTTCCGCACCAGAAGATGGTCTTCCGGTGTAGCGCCGCTGCCGTCACTTCGCGCAAAATCGGCTCAATCTCCGCCAGAAGCTCGCCGCGAACCCTCGCGGCAAGATTCACATGATCGTCGATGGACGCCTTCAGGCTTTCAAGAAGCGGGTCGCTCATGACTTGACGCGAGCAGTCGGTGGCTCGTTCGAACTCTCAGACGACGATCGCAAATGGGTGACGCAAATGAGCCGGATTATAGATTGGATTCGGAGCACGCGAGCGACCGCGGTCAACCCGTTGTCTATCGGATTGCGCGTAATTCCTCGAGGGCAGACTGCAAACCGTCCATCCACGTCGCAAGACGAATCCCCAAGCGCGTAATGATCAGCCCATTGTCCAGCACGGAGTTGCGCGGGCGACTGGCCGCCGCCGAAAATTGCCGGGAAGAGTTTGGAATTACCCGATTCCGGAGGCCGGCACGCATCAGGATCTCCCGCGCAAAGCCGTACCAGCTTGTCGCTCCACTTGCACTCATGTGATACAGGCTCTGTGCCGGCGCGTTTTTCATGACCGCAGGCAATAGGGCCACGGTCGCAGCGGCAATCACTCCGGATGTGGTTGGCGCGCCCAACTGGTCGTCGACGACACGCAATTCCTGCTGCTCCCGCGCCAGCCTCAGGATGGTGAGAAGAAAGTTCTTACCCCGCGCGCCGTAGACCCAGCTCGTGCGCAGGATCAGATGCCTGCACCCCGCCGCCTGTATCGCGCGCTCGCCTTCGAGCTTGGTTCGGCCATAGACGTTGATCGGATTTGGGGGATCGTCCTCGACGTACGGCGTCGCCTTCTCGCCGTCGAACACATAGTCGGTCGAGTAGTGCACCAGCAATGCGCCTAGCCGCTTCGCTTCGTCGGCGAGGATTCGGGGCGCGATGCCATTGATCTGCATCGCCAGCTCGGGCTCGGACTCGGCCTGGTCGACCGCGGTGTAGGCGGCGGCGTTGACGATGATTTGCGGCTTCGCCTCACGCACGGCGCGCCGGATGGCATCGGGGTCGGCGAGGTCGAGGGTCGCGCGGTCGGTGGCGATCACTTCGCCGAGCGGCGCGAGCTTTCGCTCGAGCTCCCAGCCGACCTGGCCGTTGCGGCCCGTAAGCAGGATTCTCAATCGAAAGT
>Ga0316628_100000898_pt1 | contig 19900 bp, 18 predicted proteins | sample OWC_Aug_M2_C1_D5_FD_207648 | JGI IMG/M metagenome (GOLD analysis project Ga0316628, IMG submission 207648) | Wetland soil microbial communities from Old Woman Creek delta, Ohio, United States - OWC_Aug_M2_C1_D5_C | ecosystem: Environmental > Terrestrial > Soil > Wetlands | place: USA: Ohio... | reverse complement strand
GCGGACCATCTCCTGCGCCATCACAGCCATGCGGGGAATGTCGATGAGTGGCTTGAGCTGGGGGGTTTTCAGGAGGTCGATCGTCCGCTCGGCAATGTTGACCGCCAAGTCGGCGATGCGCTCGAGGTCGCTCGAGATCTTCATGGCCGAGGCGATGAAGCGCAGGTCCGCGGCCAAGGGCTGGCGCAACGCGAGGAGCCGCATGCACATCTCATCGATCTCGATGTCGAGGAGGTTTACGGCCTCTTCCCGGCCGAGGACCTGGCAGGCCAGGCCTTCCTCGCGGTCCTTGAGCGCCCGGATGGCCCTGGCGATCTGTTCTTCGGCACTCACGGCCATTTCCAGAAGCTTCTGTTTGAGCGCTTTCAGCTCTTCGTCAAACGGGCGTTCCATCTTGGACATGGCTCCTCCCTTATGCGGTGGCTATTGCGATCAACCGAACCGACCGGTGATATAGTCCTCGGTGAGCTTTTGGGCCGGGGCGGTGAAGATCATTCCGGTCCGGCCGAACTCGACGAGCTCCCCCAGCATCATGAAGGCCGTGTAATCGGAGACCCGGGCCGCCTGCTGCATATTATGGGTGACGATCACGACAGTGTAGTCTGTCTTGAGGCGCTCGATCAGGTCCTCGATCTTGGCCGTGGCGATGGGGTCGATCGCCGAGCAGGGCTCGTCGAAGAGGATGACCTCCGGCTCCACGGCGAGCGCCCTGGCGATGCATAGACGCTGCTGCTGCCCGCCGGATAGGGCAAAGGCGTTGTCGTCGAGCCGGTCTTTGACTTCGTCCCAGAGCGCCGCCCCTCGGAGACTCCGCTCGACGATCGACTCGATCGCCCGTTTGTCCTTCATGCCATTGATCCGGAGCCCGTAGGCGATGTTGTCGTAGATCGATTTCGGGAACGGATTTGGTTTCTGAAAGACCATGCCCACGCGGCGCCGGAGTTCGACGACGTCGACGTCAGGATCATGGATGTCCTGGCCGTCGAGGAGGATGCGGCCTTCGACCCGCGTCCCGGGAATGACATCGTTCATGCGATTGATGGTCCGGATGAACGTCGACTTGCCGCACCCCGAGGGCCCTATGATCGCCGTCACCTTTTTCTCAAAGCATTCGATCGTGACGTTCTTGAGGGCCCGGGAAGGGCCGTAATAGAAACCGAGATTCTCGGCCTTGATCTTGACCGGGGAACTACCGTTGCTCATCGCTGTTTCCTTCTCAGCCGGTACCTGAGGACGACGGCCGTCATGTTCATGCCGAGGACGAGGACGATCAAGACAAGAGCTGTTCCATAAGCCAGTGGACGGACCTGTTGGATGGCATGATGCTGTGTGGCCATGATGTAAAGGTGATACGGCAGGGCCATGAACTGATCGCTCAGGGACTTCGGCAGGAACGGCAGGTAGAAGGCGGCCCCGGTGAATAGGATGGGCGCCGTCTCCCCCGCGGCCCTGGCCAGGCCGAGGATCGTCCCCGTCAGCATGCCCGATACGGCATAGGGCAGGACGTTGGTCCGGATGGTCTGCCACTTGGTCGCTCCCAAGGCCATCGCGCCTTCGCGGTAGGAATTAGGGACCGTCTTCAGGGCCTCCTCGCTGGCCGTGATCGTCCACGGCAGGGTCATCAGCCCAAGGGTCAACCCAGCCGAAAGGATGGACGTCCCGAAGCGCATGACATTGACGAACAAGATGACCCCGAACAGGCCGTAGACGATGGAAGGAACGCCCGAGAGGTTCCGGATGGACAGACGGATGAGCCGCGTCAAACGCGACTGTTTGGCGTATTCGTGGAGGTAGATCGCCGCGCTCATTCCCAGCGGCACGGCGAGGATGGCCGTGATGAGGGTCACGAAGAAGGTGCCGACGATGGCCGGGAAGATGCCTCCCTCCGTCATGCCCCGTCGTGGCGCCTGGCTCAGGAACTCCCAGGAGATCGCGCCGCCCCCCTTCTTGCCGATGTCGTAGAGGAAGAGCAGCAGGACAGCCAGGACGAGGCCCATCGCCGCCCTGAGCGCGAAGAATCCGATCGCCTGGACGATCCCCTTCTTTGTCGACGTCTTCATTGCTCCCGCTCCTGATACTTGCGCAGGACGACATCGGCGACGAGGTTGACGGCGAAGGTGATGACGAAGAGGACCAGCCCGATAGCGAACAGAGCGTAATAATGGGTAGTATAGTAAGGCACTTCGCCCAACTCGATGGCGATGCTCGAGGTCATTGTCCGGACGGAATCCAGGAAGCCGTGGGGAAAGGCCCTGGCATTGCCAGTGGCCATCAGCACGGTCATCGTCTCACCGATGGCACGGCCCATGCCGAGCATCGTGGCGGCGATGATGCCGGAGAGGCCGGCCGGCAGCTTGACCCGCAGGAGGGTCTGCCAGCGGGAAGCGCCGAGGGCCAGTGAGGCCTCGTTGTAGGCCTTGGGCACGGCGTTGAGGGAATCCTCCGAGATGCTGATGATCGTCGGCAGGGCCATGATCGCCAGCAGGACGCTGCCGTTCAAGGCATTCAATCCGTTTCCGGTATGGAAGATCTTGGCCAGGACGGGCCCGATAAGAACGATGCCGAGAAAACCAATGACGACGGAGGGGATGCCGGCCAGGATCTCGACGACCGGCTTGAGGACCTCCCTAACCCGCCAGTGGGCGACGTCCGAGAGGTAGGCGGCGACGGCGATCCCGATCGGGACGGCCAGGAGCATGGCCCCACCGGTCACCATGAGCGTGCTCACGATCATGGACAGGATGCCGTATTCGGCCTTTTCCGGCGACGTCGGGTCCCAAGCCTTGCTCAACAGGAACTCGGAGAGCCTGATCTCGCGGAAGGCGGGCACGGCGGTCGTGACGAGCGTCAGGAAGATGCCAACGAGGACGAGGACCGCGAGGACACCGCAGGCAAAGAAGAAGGCCCTGGCCGCGGCTTCCCTGAGGTCCCTCCGCTTCATTTTCATTTGAAGTTCTTGTCGTTGGCCGCCTTGTACTTGCCTTCGCCTACCGTAAAGAAACCCTCGCGCTCGACGATGGCCTGTCCTTCGGGGCCGACGATCCAGGCCAGGAACTGGGCGACGTCACTCTTGGGCTTGCCGTTCGTGGCCATGTAGAGGGGCCGGGAAGTCGGATAGGCCCCGGAATCGACGGCGGCCTTGTCTGTGGGCAGAAAACCCGTGCCGTTCGGCTCCTTAGAGATCTTAAGGACCTTGAGACCCTTGCGGATCTTGCCATACTGGTCATAGAGATACCCAACCCCCACGTAGCCGACCGCGCCCTCGTCCTGGAGGATACCCTCGACGATCTGGGCGTTGCCGTTCATCTCCTTCATATCCGCCGAGTAGTTCTTGTTGCCGAGGACGAACTCCTGCATAAAGACATAGGTGCCGGAGTTGGACTGCCGCCCGTAGAGGGAAACGGCCTTGTCGGAGCCGCCGACGGCCTTCCAGCTCTTGACATCGCCGCGGAAGAGGGCCCCCACCTGGGCTATGGTCAGCTGCTCAAGCGGGTTTTTTTCGTTGACGACGATGCTCAGTCCATCGACGGCCACGACGAAGAACCGGGGGCTGACCCCCTTCTCCCAGGCCTGGTCGATCTCTTTGGGCTTCCACTCCCGGGAGCTGTTGGCGATGTCGCAGGTCTGGTTGATCAGGCCGGTGATGCCCGTGCCCGACCCGCCCCCGAGGACGGCGATGGCGGCACCCGGCGTCTTGCCCATGTACTCCTCAGCCAGGATCTGGACGAGATTGACCATCGTGTCGGATCCCTTGACCTGGATCATCTTCCTGGCCGGGGCGGCCGGAAGGATGCTGGCCAGGAGGGCCAGTATCGCAAGGGTTGTGATCGTGATCTTTTTCATCTTCATTCTCCTTCTCAATACTCTTGTCGATCCAACCTAGAAGGACAGGAAGAACGTCATGTTGAACACGACGTCGCTGTCCTTCGTCGCGTTGGCGTTGTAGCGGACGCCGCTCTTGTAATTGTAGAACCAGATGTTCGGCTGAAGCCTCCAGGTGGCGTTGTAAGGCGCCCAGTCGAAGCCGGCAATGACCAGGCTCATGTCCAGGTCCCGATCGAGGCTGTTCGGCATGTAGCGGTCGTACCGGGCGAACAGGGAGAGCTTGTCGGGCTTGACCACGTAGCGGCCGAACGCGGACCAGCCGCCCCGGTCGAACTTTTCGCCGCCGGTCTGATTGAGGTCGGCCTTGTAGGTGAACCACTCGCCGCCGACGACCAGGTTCTTGACCATCTCGAAGAAGGCATCGACCTTGTAGGTCGCGGCCGCCGGCTTGATCTCGGCGGGCAGAGCCGCAACCGGGAGCTTCCGCTCGTAGTCGTAGTAGCCGACGATCGAGAGTCCGGGGACGGGAGTGACCTGGGCTTGAAGCTCGACTTCCTTGAATCCGTCGTTCTCGGCGTGGGAGTAGGCGGCGCCGTTGTAGATCCCCGCCGCGAGGCGGAAATACTTGGCGACGGAATACTTCAGGGTTACGCCGATGTCGGCGCTCGTCGCCGCGATGTTAGCCTTGGTGATGTCCTGGTAGCCGTCCACTAGGGTCTTGGCGACGCTGCGCAGTCCCCAGCGCTCCTCGGCCGGCTTGAAGGTCAACGTCTCGATTATGCCGACGTTCAAGACCATTTTGGGGACAAGGAAGTTCGCGTACTCGACGTAGAGGTGCTTGATGAAGGGCCGCAACTTGTCGTCCTTGCCCAAGGAAACCCCGGTGATCGGGGATCCGGTCAGCGCGACGCTGGTCACGTTGGCCGTGTTGTCAGCGTCGATGCGGAAGCGGAACTTCAGGTTGTCGCTGATCTTGTTCTCGTAGGTGAAGTAGGCCCGGCGGAAAACGAACTGATTATTGAGGTAGGCGACTGTGTCCGCGCTTGGCGCGAGAGTAGCGGGGCCGGCGTTCGAAAGGAAGTATCGGTAGTCCAGGTAGACCGTGGCCGAAAAGGTCTGGGGCGGGGGGGTGGTTATCTGGGCCATCAGGCTCATGATGGTGACCATCGGCAGCATCAGCACGCCGAGGGCGAGGTCGCGGAGCTTTCTCAGGGCCTGGCGCATACTCGTTTCTCCTTTATGAGTTTTTCAGCCTCATGATAAGGAGACCGAGTTAAGGGACGATTAAGAACTGGGCAAATCTTGGTTAAGCGCGCGTCTTAATCAAATCTTAACAATCCGCTGTTCTAATGCCGCTGAAGAGATTTCGCCATGAATCGATACGCATCCCCCGCCCAGGTTATGCCCCGCTGACGACCATGCCTGCTGCCGGCCTGCTCCTGGTCATCTTCATCATCCTCGTCGCCTTGGCCTTCGATTTTACCAACGGAATGCATGACGCGGCCAACTCCATCGCCACCATCGTATCGACTCGAGTCCTGACCCCGCGTCAGGCGGTCATCTGGGCGGCCTTCTTCAATTTTGTTGCCTTCCTCATCTTCGGGACGGCCGTGGCCCACACGATCGGCGAGGGGATGATCAATCTGGCCGCCGTGACCCCATTCGTCGTCTTCGCCGGCCTGCTCGGCGCCATCTCCTGGAACCTGACGACCTGGCTCCTGGGCTTGCCGACGAGCTCCTCCCATGCCATCATCGGGGCCTATGCCGGCGCCGCCGTCGTCAAGGCCGGCATCGGAGTGATCATCGCCAAGGGCTGGGTCAAGACGGTCATCTTTATCTTCGTGGCGCCGATCCTGGGTATGATCTTCGGGGTCTTCCTCTTCTGGATCACGGTCTGGATCGTCCACAAGGAGAATCCCGCGCGGATCAACAAATGGTTTAAGAGGCTTCAGCTGGTTTCTGCGTGCTTGTTCAGCCTCGGCCATGGGGGCAACGACGCCCAGAAGACCATGGGCATTATCGCCAGCCTCCTCTTTTCGGCCGGCTATATGAAGACCTTTCACATTCCGCTCTGGATCGTCCTCAGCGCCCACGCCGCTATCGCACTGGGTACTCTCTCGGGTGGCTGGCGGATCGTCAAGACGATGGGGCAAAGGATCACAAAGCTCCGGCCCATCGACGGCTTCTGCGCCGAGACGGCAAGCGCCATGAGCATCTTTCTGGCCACGCATATGGGTGTCCCGGTCAGTACGACTCACGTTATCACGGGTGCCATCTCCGGCGTGGGTGCTACGAAGAGGCTTTCGGCGGTCCGCTGGGGGGTAACCTTGAGGATCGTCTGGGCCTGGATCTTCACCATTCCCGGAGCCGGCCTTATGGGCGCCACATACTATTTCCTCTTCCAGCTCTTATTCGAGGTTTAGGCCCATATCGGTTCGGAAGGCACAATCTCCTGGATCCCCAACCCCAGGGCCGTCCTTAATCCTCCAACTGTGTGCTCAACGGATGCTAACACGGTATAAGGCTGTACGATATTGTGACACTCTTGAAGTGCTGGGGACGATGGCTAAATAGCCATTTTCTCGAGGAAACAGAGAGCGCGCCTGGAGGGACTCGAACCCCCGACCCGCTGCTTAGAAGGCAGCTGCTCTATCCACCTGAGCTACAGGCGCGCTTGCACGAAAGGCGAATCGGGGAGAGCGGATTTGAACCGCCGACCTCCTGCTCCCAAGGCAGGCGCGCTAGCCAGGCTGCGCCACTCCCCGTTCCGTTCTGCCAAGAAATCTTAACAGAGTCGGAAGAAGGGGTCAAACCTACGGCAGGGAGCGGATTCCGAGGAGCGACCATCAGAAGTGCGGCGGAGCAACTCGGAGCTGCACTTCTGGGAAATATCCGGATGAAGAAAAGCGAAAAAGTTTAGGTTTAACCCTTTCTTCCGAGGCCCTTGTCGATCACGGACTTGTCTACCCGGACGACGATGGGGCGGCCGTGCGGGCAGAGGGCCGGCTGGGTGGTCTTGAACAGCTCCGCGACGAGGTAGCCCATCTTCTCCCGCGTCAGGGGCTCCCCGGCCTTGACGGCAGACTTGCAGGCCATGGTTGCCAGAAGGCGCTCGCGTTGGTCCTCGACCTCAGCCTCTCCCGCCTCCTCAAGCAGACAGAGAAAGACATCCCCTGCCTCTTCCGGCTTAAAAAGATCGGGGAATTCCTTGAGGGCGTAGGAGCGCCCGCCCATGGCCTCGACCCGGAAGCCCAGGTCCTCGAAAAGCGCCGCGTTCGCCTCGAGATTGACCGCCGCCGACGGCGAGATCTCGAGAAGGGGCGGGATGAGGAGCATCTTGCGGGGCCAGATCTTCAGACGATCGATCTCCCGGTACTTGTCGAAAAGGACGCGCTCGTGGGCGTTGTGCTGGTCGATGACAAGAAGGCCGTCCTTCCCGGCTGCGACGATATACATGTCTTCGTACTGGCCGAGGACGACGGGCCCCGTTCCCGCCGGCGCCGCCTTGGCCAAGTCCGGTCCGCCGAGGGGCTTGGATGCGACGCCGGACGCGAGACGGTCGGCGGCGGCCGGCCCGAATTCGAGCCCAGGAGTCCGATAGCCCTCCCCCCCCTCGGCGACGCGGGCCGCCGGCCCTTGTCTGCCATCGGCCGGGACGAGCTCCTTAATAATATGTCCGCGGGCCGCCCCCTCGCCGACCGCCCTGAGGACGAGCCGGAAAATGATCTGCGTATCCCTGAACCGGACTTCCGCTTTGGCGGGGTGGACGTTGACGTCGACATCGGCGAGGGGCAAGGACAGGAAGAGGAACGCCTCCGGCGACCTGCCCCGCTCGAGGATCCCGGCATAGGCCTGGCTCAGGGCGGCCATGAGGATCCTGTCCCTGACGGGCCGGCCGTTGACGAAGAAGTGCTGGACGGTCTTGTCGCCTCGTCCGGCCAGGGGAAGCGAGGCCAGGCCCTCGAGGCGGCCTCCACCCTCCTCCGCGGCGACATCCATCAGGCCGTCGACCATCTTCTTCCCAAAGAGCTGGAACACCCGCTCTTTAAGGGTCTTGACCGGCGGGCAGGAGATCGTCTCGCGAGTCCCGTGGAGGAGCGTGAAGCGGACGCCGGGCGCGGCCAGCGCGGCCTGGGTCACATACCTGGCCACGAGACCGATCTCGGATTGGGCCGAGCGGAGGAACTTCCGGCGCGCCGGCAAGTTGAAGAACAGGTCCCGGACCTCGACGCTCGTGCCGCGAGGGAAAGCGATGTCCGTGACCGCGATGAGGCGCTCGCCCTCCCGCTCGATCATCGTACCGCGGTCGCCGGCGCCGTCGCAGGTCCGCAGCGTCAGCCGCGAAACGGCGGCGATGCTGGCCAGGGCCTCGCCCCGGAAGCCGAGCGTCGCGATCCGCTCGAGATCCTCCTCTGTCGCGATCTTGCTTGTCGAGTGGCGGCGGAAACAGAGGGCCGCGTCCTCCCGGTCCATGCCGGCGCCGTCGTCGCGGACTTTGATCAGGGTCTTGCCCCCGTCAACGAGCTCGACGCGGATCTCGGTCGCCCCGGCGTCGAGGGAATTCTCGACGAGCTCCTTGACGACCGAAACCGGCCTCTCGATGACCTCGCCCGCGGCGATCCTCTGGGCGACGTCCTCTGGCAGGAGATGGATCTTTTTCATGCGACGACCTCGCCTTCCGTCCGGCGCGGCAGAACTCGGCCGATGGCGACGCGGACGACCTCCCGCTCCGGAGCCCGGCAGGCGGGGACGAAAACCCGGATGGCGTTTCCCGTCATGACCTCGGCGCCCTGCTTCGATCTTCCGATGACCACGGCCTCGAGCTCCTGCCCCAGGAACCGGCGGCGGAAGCGGTAATCCTTCCCGGTCGACAGGCGACGGAGGGCCTTCGCCCTGTCCGTGACGACGCCGGCCGGGGGCCGGGCACGGCCCGCGGCCGGTGTGCCCCGCCGCGGCGAATAGGGGAAGACGTGGAAATAGGACAGCGGAGATCCGTCGAGGAAGCTCCTGAGCTCGTCGAAATCGGCCTGCGTCTCCCCGGGGAACCCGACGATGACGTCCGCCCCGAGGGCCGCTTCGGGCGCGAGGCCCCTCAGCTCCCTCAGGACCCGTCCGTACAATTCCGGCCCCGCCTCCACGGCCCGCCCCATCAGCCGGAGCAGGCGCGCCGAGACGTGCTGGAGCGAGAGATGGAAGTGCGGACAAATGCTCCCGGTCCCGGTGACGTGGGCGATGAGCGCATCGCAGGTCCGGCGCGGGTCGAGGGAGCTCAGCCTGAGACGCACGGCGACCGAAAGTGTCTCGATCTCCCGGAGGAGGCCGAGGAGCGAACCCTTCGGCTCGAGGTCCTCCCCGTAGGCAGAGAGGTGGATCCCGGCCAGGACGATCTCCCGGAAACCCCGGCCGGCCATGCTCCGGACGGCGGCAGCGACCTTGTCCGGCGGAACGCTCCTGCTCGGCCCGCGGACGCTAGGGATGACGCAAAACGTGCAGCGGTCGTCGCAGCCGTCCTGGACTTTCAGGTAGGCCCGGGCCCGGAGCGGGGCGCCGGCGTCCGGCGCAGCTTCTGTCCTCGCGAGCCCTGATGGGCATGGCCCCGATCGCGGCGCCGCGAGTTCGATCAGACTGTCGGGCAACCGGTCCTTGGCGCTATTCGGCAGCACGGCCACGACGTTCGGCATCGCCGCGACCTCCACGGGCGCCCGCTCGGCGTAGCACCCCGTGACGACGATCCTCGTCCCGGGGCTCTCGCGGGCGATCGCCCGGATGAACTTGCGGACGTCGCGATCGGCCCGCCCGGTCAGGGTGCAGGAATTGACCAGGACGACGTCGCTTCGGCCCCAGTCCTCTTCGAGCCGCAGACCCCGCTCCCGGAAGGCGTCGGCCCAGGCGAAGGCCTCGGCCTGATTGACGCGGCAGCCGAAGTTCCGGACGGCAAAAGAGGGCATCGCCGGAGTCTACAGCTTTTCTTTGACCTTGAGGGAAGCCGTCTCGACCTTGTCGGCCATCTTGGCCCGGTGAGCGGCGAGCTTCTTCCGCAGCTCCTCGTCCTTGAGGGCCAGGATCTCAACCGCGAGAATGGCCGCGTTGACGCCGCCGTGCTTGCCCAGGGCCATCGTGGCCACAGGGATTCCCTTGGGCATCTGGACGGTCGAGAGGAGGGCGTCCATGCCGGCCAGGGCCTCGCTTTCGACCGGGACCCCGATGACGGGCCTGACCGTGTGGGCGGCGACGACGCCGGCCAGGTGGGCGGCCTTGCCGGCCACGGCGATGAAGATCTCGGTCCCGGCCGCCTCCGACGACTTCACCAGGCGGAGCGTCCGCTCCGGCGACCGGTGGGCCGAGGTCACCTCGAGGCCGAAGGGGACGCCGAAGTCCTTGAGGACGGCCAGCGCGTCCTCGATCGTGCCGAGGTCCGATTCGCTGCCGAGAAAGATCATGACCTTCATGTCCGCTCCTCCTTGACGGCGCCGATGTCGCGGCGGTAGTGCATGGCCTCGAAGTAGATCCGGCCGCAGGCCTCGTAGATCTTGCCCATGGTCCCGGCGAGGTCCTCGTCCGAGGCGCAGACCCCAAGGACGCGGCCGCCGGCCGTGATCGTGGTGCCGTTCTCGAACCTGGTCCCGGCGTGGAAGATGGTGACGCCCGGGATATCCCCCGCCTCGGCCAGGCCGGAAATGATCTTGTTTTTCTCGTAGTGGAACGGGTATCCGCCCGAGGCCACGACGACGCAGCCCGAGGGCTTGTCCGACCAGCGGACCTCATGACGCAGGACGTCCTCGTCAACGGCCGCTGCCAGGAGATCGACCAGGTCGCTCTCGAGACGGAGCATCTGGGGCTGGGTCTCCGGGTCGCCGAAGCGGCCGTTGAATTCGAGGACACGGGGGCCGTCCCCGGTGATCATCAGGCCGGCGTAGAGGACCCCCTTGAACTTCCGCCCCTCCTCGAGCAGGCGGGTGACGGCCGGGGTGATCACGGTGGTCATCACGTCGTTGAAGAGCTTTTCCGTCATGAGCGGCGACGGCGAAATGGCGCCCATGCCGCCCGTGTTCGGTCCTTTGTCCCCGTCGTAGGCCGCCTTGTGGTCCATGGCCGTGACCAGGGGCTGGACCCGCAGGCCGTCGGAAATGACGATGAACGACACCTCGCGGCCGCGCAGGAACTCCTCGATGACGATCCGCCGGCCGGCCGCGCCGAACTTCTTCTGGACGAGCATCTCGGCGGCCGTGTCCTCGGCCTTCTTCGCCGTGGCGCAGACGACGGCCCCCTTGCCCGCCGCGAGGCCGTCGGCCTTGAGGACGACGGGAAATCCGAATTCGCCGGAGGCCAGGACCTTCTTGGCCTGGTCGAAGCTGTCGGCGACCTTGAACCGGCCGGTGGGGATGCGGTGGCGGCTCATGAACTCCTTGGCGAAGACCTTGCTCGCCTCGATCTCGGCCGCTTTCTTCGAGGGCCCGAAGATCCTCATCTCCCGCCTCTCGAACTCGTCGACGATGCCCATTGTCAGGGGGACCTCGGGGCCGACGACCGTCAGGCCGATCTTTTCCCGCTCGGCGAAATCGGCCAGGCCGGCGATGTCCGTCTCGGCCAGGGGGACGTTCTCGGCGACGAGCCTCGTGCCGCCATTCCCCGGCGCGCAATAGACCTTTTCGGCTTTGGGGCTCTTGGCGATCTTCCAGGCCAGGGCGTGTTCGCGGCCCCCTGAGCCGACGATCAGGATCTTCATCGTCTCATCCTCCGTTCACACCCGCGACGTCCCGCGCTCAGGCCTCCGAGGCCCGCCGGAGGTTGTCCACGAAGAGGGCCGCGTAGCCGGGATCGGGCATGACGGCCGCAAGGATGCGCGCAGCGAGCGGCACGGCCTCGGCGGGCGGGAGCGTGAAGCCCATGGTCAGGAAGCCCTTCCGGTAGCGGGCCACCTCGGGGCCGGCCGGCTTGTTCCTGACGATGATGTCGCTCATCAGGCCTGCCAGCGTGTCGAAGTCCTTTTCCTTCATCCCGAACCGGGTCATCTCCTGCACGCCGAGGCGGATGCCGCTCGATTCGAGGAAGGTGGCGTCGTCGGGCAGGGCCTGATAGTTGGTCAGGATGTTGTTCGTCTCGAGGCGACGGGCGATCTCCATGCCGGGCCCGAAGGCCTTGACCCGGATGATGACCTGATGCGTTTCCGTGTATCCGTCGGCGGGGTCCCCTTCGACGGCGATGCCGTGGGCGTGGAGGGCCCTGGCTAGGGCCTTGGCGTTCGCCCGCACCTGTTCCTGGAAAGCCTCCTTGAACGCGTTCATCTCGTAGGCGGCCATGAGCAGGCCGAGGAGCGTGCCGAGGTGGTGATTGCTCGTCGAGCCGGGGAAGGCGCGGCCCTTGATCTCGAGCCAGAGAGGCCGGAGCGGCGAGCCCTTGGGGAGGTTGCCGGCGATAACGCCGCGCTGGGTCCCGAAAAATGTCTTGTGCGTGCTTCCGGTGACGACGTCCGCGCCTTCGTCGAAGGGGGCCTGGAAGGCCCCGTAGAGCCCCAGGACGTGGGCCATGTCGAACATCAGGACGGGACGGCTGTTCCAGCCGCTGACGATGTCGGCGACGAACCGGACCGGCTCGCGGTAGAGGAACACGCTCTTGCCGAATACGACGAGATCGGGCCTGTGCGACTCGAGAAGCTGGCCCAGCCTGTCGATGTCGGGCTTGTAGGGATTGTCCTTGCGGACGGGGAGGTTGACCACCCGCTCCTTGCCGGTCGCCGGGTCCTCTTCGACGAAGTTGAAGAGCGCCCCCATCGGCTGGGCGCTGAGGTGTCCGCCGTAGATGAGGTCGTTATTGAAGACCAGGCTCATCCGGCGCGACGGCTGCCCCTCGGCCCGGCCGCGGTTGAGGAACTTGACCAGGCCCTTGAAGACGACCTCGTTGGCCATCTGGCCGCTGATCGGCCGGAGCTCGATGTCCGTGCACCCGAAATAGGCCGCCAGCTCTCTTTGGGCTTCGATCTCAACATCGCGGATGAAGTCCGTGCCCTGGTAGAAGTAGACCTCCTCCCCTTTCATCGTCCGGTGCTCGGCATACCGGCCGGCCGGGTCGGCGATCTCGCACATCTTGACGAGCAAGGACGGCGTCGACTCCGATGGGATGAGGTTGAAGCATTCCTTCTGGCGCCAGACGCTGTTCCTCTCGGCCCGGGCGGCCAGACCCTGGACTTTCTCTTCGAATGTGGGCATGTCACCGGTCCCTATTTGAAATTTTCGTCTTCGAGATCGCGGATCTTCTGGACCCGACGGCCGTGACGGCCGCCCTCGAAATCCGTATCGAGCCAGACCCGGACGATGGCCAGCGCTTGTTCGACGCCGTGTGTCCGTCCGCCCAGGGTCAGGCAGTTCGAATCGTTGTGAGCCCGGCTCATCTCGGCCGCGTACTCGCTCGCGCAGGGCGTCGCCCGGAGGCCCTTGAACTTGTTGGCCACGATGGCCATGCCCAGACCCGTGCCGCAGAACAGGATGGCCCTGTCGCAGGCGCCGGAGACGACGGCCCGGGCGCCCTTGGCCCCGTAGTCGATGTAATCGACGGACTCGCCGGCGCTGCAGCCGAAATCCTCGAAGGCGACCCCCCGGCCGCGGAGGAAATCGGAGACACCCGTCTTGAGCTCGAAACCGGCGTGATCGGAGGCGAGCGCGATCTTCATTCCGGACTCCTTTCCCGGCCCCCAAGGCCGATGCGGCGCGCCGGCCGCTGCGGGCTATGTCCCGTCGAGGAGCCTGGCCGCTTCGGGCATGACCTCGACCGCCTTCATGCAGATGGGATCGTTCTTGCGCGCGACCCGCACCCCCGCGTCGACGCCCCAGATGGCGCCGGTGATCTCGCGCTCGAGCTCGCGGCGGATCTCCGGCTCGGCCTCCCGGAACGTCATCTCGTCGTATTCGACCTTCCGCGCTCCGAGGAACCTGCGGAAATCGGCGACGACGTCGGCGTTGACGACGAAGGCCGCGCCGACCTGGATCCTGCCGGCCGCGGCCGACCCGGCATCCTTCGTGTCCTGGGGGAAGACGAACTTCCGTCCAAGGTCGGTCTGGTGCTGGACGAGCCGGCGGGCGTAGGTGAAGAACGCTCCGCTCAGGCGGAGCCGCCCCGTGAACGGCCGGAGCAGGGAGTTGACGGCGTGGTCGGGCGTGATGCCGCCCTGGCCGAGGACCTTGCGTCCATGTTCGGTGTAGCGGACCTCGCGGCTCTGCTCGGGAGCGCGCTTGTTCATCAAGTAGTCGTCGAGCTGGCTGTAGTCGCGCTGGATGGACCGCCCGCTCGGCGTCAGGTATCTGGCCACGGTCAGGGCCACGGCCATGTTCGGCGCCAGCGGGAAGATCGTCTGGACCAGGCCCTTGCCCCAGGATTCCTCGCCGACGAGGAGGCCCCGGTCGTGGTCCATGATCGCCCCGGCGACGATCTCGGAGGAGCTGGCCGTGCCCTGGTCGATGAGGATGACGAGCGGGAGCTTCTCGTACTGTCTGTCCAGGAAAGCGGGGAACTCCCGGTCATAGGCCGGGTTCCGGCCCTTCGTGGAGACGATGAGCGACCCTCTCGGAAGGAAGAGATCGGAGATCTCGATGGCCTGAGGCACGGCCCCTCCTGTGTTCAGGCGGAGGTCGAGGATGAGGCTCTTCATCCCCTGGGCCGTGAGCCTGGCCAGCCCGTCCTCGAGCTCGCGGGGCGTCTCCTTCCCGAAATGGCGGATGTAGACGTAGCCGATGCCGTCGTCGAGAAGGAAGGCGTAGGGGACGCTCAGGAGTGGGATCTCCTCCCGGGTGATCGTCAGCTCGAACGGCTTGTCGGCGCCGTCGCGGACGATGGTGATGGTGACCTTCGTCCCCTTCTCGCCGCGGAGCTTCTGCATGGCATCGTAGCTCGAGAGCGGGACCGTCGACTCCCCGTTGATGTGGGAGACGACGTCGCCGGGAAGGATGCCCAGGCGCCAGGCCGGGCTGCCTTCGATCGGCGAGACGACGACGATGTTGTCGCCCTGCTTCTGGATCTGCATGCCCACGCCGAAATACCTGCCCGCGTAGTCCTCGCCCATGCGCGAGTAGCCCGACGGGTCGAGGAAGTAGGAATGGGGGTCGAGCGTGTCCAGCGTCCCTCGGATCGAGGCGACGGCCAGGTCCTCCTCCTCGAGCGGCTTGTAGTAGCTCTCCTCGAGGATCCCGGCGATCGCCCTGGCCTTGGTCAGGGAGGCCGACCAGAGATCCTCGTCGCGCGACGGGACCTGGAGAATGAGGACGGCGGCGATTATGAGAGGGATTAGGCTTTTTTTCATAGACTCTACTGCCCGTCAATTTTATCATCCGCCGCCCCCCTTGTAAAGGCGGTTCCCCCGGCACGGCGGCCGTGCTATAATACCGACGCGAGACGGACATGTTCGGGAGCATCGGGCCGGCGGAACTCATCCTCATCTTCGTCATCGCCCTCCTCGTCTTCGGCCCCAAGAAGCTCCCCGAGATCGGCCGGTCGGTCGGCAAGGCCCTCCGGGAATTCAAGAAGACGTCCGACGAGATCAAGGGCCGCATCGAGGAGGAGATCGAGGCCTCGGAGATCAAGGACATCCGCAAGGACATCCGGGCCGGACTCGACGACGTCCGATCCGGCGTAAGCGACATCAAGTCCGGAGTTAAGAGCTTCCAGGACGACATCCAGAAGGACATAGCGACCAATGAGACTGGGGAAGGGCCGAAAGTCACCTGACGAGATGACCTTCCTCGAGCATCTGGAGGACCTCCGGAAGCGGCTCTTCTACTCCTTCGCCGCCCTGTTCGTCGGCTTCGTCCCCGGCTGGATCTTCGCCAAGGACCTCTACGAGATCCTGGCCCGGCCCGTGACCCGGTACCTCCCCGGGGGGACGAAGCTCGCCTTCACCACTCTGACGGCGCCTTTCATGCTCTACATGAAGGTGGCCTTCCTGGCGTCCCTCTTCTTCATGTCGCCGTTCGTCTTCCTCCAGCTCTGGTATTTCGTCGCTCCCGGCCTCTACCAAAAGGAGAAAAAGTACGTCGTTCCCTTCGTGATCATGACGACGTTCTTCTTCTCGCTCGGCGCGCTCTTCGGCTATTTCATCGTCTTCCCCTGGGCCTGCCGCTTCTTCCTGACGCTCGGGCGCGACTTCCAGCCGGTCATCACCGTCGACCAGTATTTCGGCTTTGCCCTGAAGATCCTTCTCGGCATCGCCCTCGTCTTCGAGCTGCCGACGCTCGTTTTCTTCCTGGCCAAGATGGGGCTCGTCACGGCCCGCTGGATGATCCGGAATTTCAAGTATGCCGTGCTCCTCGTCTTCGTCATCGCCGCGGTGATCACGCCCACGCCGGACGTCGTCACCCAGAGCATCGTGGCCATCCCGATGCTGGCCCTCTACGGTCTCAGCATCCTGATCGCCCTGGCCGTCGGCCGCGGCAAAGAGAAGGCCCGCCGGGCGGCGACGGGGCAGGCGGGATAAGGGGATATTCCCAATGGACGGACGCCTGATCGTCGCCAGCGAGCGGATCGAGACCGCCGAGAAGCTCGTCTCCGAGAATCCGGCCACCCTGGAGGCCGTGGGAGAAGTCAGCGTGGCCTCGCGGGAACTTTGCGACCGGGCCATCCAGGCGGCCAAGGAAGCCTTCCCGGCCTGGCGCTGGCTCGACCCCCGGGAAAAGCGGGCCATCTTCAAGCGGGCCGAGAACGTCCTAGCCCGTCGGGCCGGGGAGGCCGCCCGGCTCATCGCCATGGAAAAAGGCTCGCCCTATCCCGAATCCCTGGCCGTCGAGGTCTTCGGGGCCCTCCAATCTCTCAACTACTACGCCGAGAACCAGGGCCGCCTGCTTCGCCCCGAGCGGGCCGGACACCACACCGTCCTTTTTCTCAACAAGTCCGGAACCTTCCATTTCCACCCCCTCGGCCCGACGCTCATCATCTCGCCATGGAACTTCCCCTTTCTCATCCCCTTATGCGACATGCTCAGCGCCCTCGCGGCCGGCAATACCGTCGTCCTCCGGCCTTCGACAGCGACGCCGTTCCTGGCCCTCCTCGTCGGCGAGATCTTCATCGAGGCCGGCCTCCCTCCCGGCGTTCTCAACGTCGTCGTCTGCCGCGTGCCGGAGGCGGAGGCCATGATCGTCAACCGCGACATTCAGACGGTCATGTTCACCGGCAGCGTCGGGACCGGCAAGCGCGTCATGGAGCTCTGCAGCCGGAACCTGACCAACCTGGCCCTCGAGCTCGGCGGCAAGGATCCGATGATCGTGCTCGAGGACGCGGATCTCGAGCGGGCCGCCCGGGGGGCCGTCTGGACGGCCTTCATGAATTGCGGCCAGAGCTGCGGGTCGATCGAACGGGCCTACGTCGCCCGGGAGGTCGCCGGGGCGTTCACCGCGCGGGTCGTCGAGCTGGCCAAGCAGGTCTCGGTCGGAAATCCCCTCGACCCCGGGGTCGACATGGGCCCGATGGCCACGGCCGGCCAGCTCAAGGTCGTCGAGGAGCACATCGCCGACGCGAGGGAGAAGGGCGCCCGGGTCCCGGTCGGCGGCGGACGCGTGGCCGGCCTGGCCGGTCATTTCATCGAACCGACCGTCCTCACGGGGGTCGATCACACGATGCGGATCATGACCGAGGAGACTTTCGGCCCGACGCTGCCCATCATGGCCTTCGACGACGCGGAGCAGGCGGTGGCCCTGGCCAATGACAGCATTTACGGCCTGACAGCCTCGGTCTGGACGCGCGACCGAAAGAAGGCGGCCTGGTTCGCCGAGCGCCTCGAGGCCGGATCCGTGACCGTCAACGATCACATGTACTCGTTCGTCGAACCGCGGGCGATCTGGGGCGGCATCAAGCAGACCGGCATGGGGCGATCGCACGGCCCGTTCGGCCTCCGCGAGCTCGTCAACATCAAGTACGTCGGCATGGACTTTTTCCGGAAGAAATCGCAGACCTGGTGGTTTCCCTACGACCGGAGCCTGGCGGGTATCATGGAAAAAGCGGTCACGCTCTTCCACGGCCGGGGCCTCGGCGCGAGGTTGGCGGCCGCCCTGGCTTTGCGCAAGGATTGGCCGCGGCTCAAGGCGACCGCTCCTCTGCGCAACTATGTCCGCGGACTGCCGAGGTTATTCAAGAAATGAGGACTCGGCCGCGACTGATCGGATTGACCGGCACCAACGGAGCCGGCAAGGGCGTGGCCGCGGCGTATTTCGCGGCCAAGGGGTACGCCTACTTCTCGCTCTCCGACATCATCCGGGAGGACCTCCGGGCCCGCGGGGAGGCGGTCAGCCGGGACAACCTGATCCGGGTCGGGAACGCGCTCCGCGAGCGCTTCGGCCCCGACGTCTTGGCCCGGCGGACGATGGCCAAGATCGGGGGCGGGGCGCCGGCCGTCATCGACAGCATCCGCAACGCTCACGAGGTGGCCTTCCTGCGACGGCAGGAGGGTTTCATCCTGCTGGCCATTGACGCGCCCGTCGCCGTGCGGTTCGCCCGGGTCTCCGTCCGCGGCCGGGACGAATCGGCAGCCGACCTCGAGGCCTTCAGGAAAAAAGAAGAGGAAGAACGGACGGGGGGGGCGACGGCCCAACAGCTCGAAGCCTGCCTGGCCGCGGCCGACCGTCTCATCGTCAACGACGGGACCATCCCGGAATTCCACCGCAAGCTCGAGGAGGTCGCATGACGCCGCCGAGAACGTCCAAGGACCTGTATTACCTGGGCATCGCCAAGGAGGTTTCGAACCGGAGCACGTGCTTCCGCCGGGCCATCGGGGCCATCATCGTCCGGGACGACCAGATCATCTCGACCGGCTACGTCGGCGCGCCGCGGAAGACGCGCGACAGCCTGGAGCACGGCTTCTGCTTGAGGGACAAGCTGGGCATCCCCCACGGCCAGCGCTACGAGCTCTGCCGGAGCGTCCACGCCGAGCAGAACGCCATCATCAATGCCGCCCGGGCCGGCGTCAGCCTCCTCGGAGGGGATATGTATATCTACGGCAGCGCCCCGGCCGACGGCACGCCCATCACCGCCTTCCCCTGCTATATCTGCAAGAAGATGCTGATCAACTGCGGCCTCGACCGGGTCGTCTGCTCGACGGCCGACGGCGGGATCATGAGCTTTCGCGTCGAGGAGTGGGCCCGCGACTGGAAGGACCGCGACATCCTCGACGACGAACATCAATACGGAAAGGATTGATGAAGGAGGCGAGCCGGGACGCACGGGGGGATGGCGGGCCCCGGCGGGGCCTGACGGCTTTTCTCGCCCTTTCGCTCGCTCTCGCCGCGTCGCTCGACCTGGCCGGGAGCCACCCGCCGGCGGGGCCGGCGGTTGCAGGGACGGAGAACCAGGAGGTAACGCCGGGCGACGTGAAAGGAAGCGTCCTTAAGCTCCTGGGGATCGAGCCTTCGGCGGAATCGGTCGATTACGTCCGGACCAAGACCCAATTCCAGCTCCACACGCTGTTGACGGAACAGCGCCATCAGAAAACGTGGCCTCTCGGCGAGCGCGTCAAGCAGGACACCCTGGCCGGGCTCAAGATGCTGTCCTCGGTCGATGATGATATCCGGGTGAAGATGGACGAGCTTGCGGCGGCCCCCGAGGCCCTCGAGCAGGCCGCCCGGGCCGTCGAAGCGGCCATCCTGTCGGGGAAGAAGATCTACGTCTACGGGTGCGGCGCGACGGGCCGGCTGGCCAAGCAGATGGAGAGCACATTCTGGCGCCCGTTCTGGCGCAAGGTGAAGGCGGACGGGAGGATCTGGCGGCGACTGGCCGGTCGGATCCCGGCGGGGATCGACGAGGGCTTGATCGGCGAGATGACCGGGGCGGACAGGGCTCTGATCAGCTCTCTCGAAGGCTTCGAGGACCTTGCGCTCATCGGCCGCCTCCAGCTTCACGACAGGGGCGTGGAGAAAGGGGACGTTGTCTTCAGCGTCACCGAGGGCGGCGAAACATCGTCGGTCATCGGCACGATCCTGGCCGCGCTCGACGAGTGGAAGAGCGAACCCGGCTACGAACCCGAGGAGAGCCGAAAGAACCTCTACTTCATCTACAACAACCCGGACGGGAGGCTCCTGCCCTTCGACCGAAGCCGGAGCGTCCT
>Ga0316628_100000897_pt1 | contig 19902 bp, 18 predicted proteins | sample OWC_Aug_M2_C1_D5_FD_207648 | JGI IMG/M metagenome (GOLD analysis project Ga0316628, IMG submission 207648) | Wetland soil microbial communities from Old Woman Creek delta, Ohio, United States - OWC_Aug_M2_C1_D5_C | ecosystem: Environmental > Terrestrial > Soil > Wetlands | place: USA: Ohio... | reverse complement strand
TAGAAACGATTCGATCTCGGCCGGGTACGCGTTGGATCCGCCGACGATGAACATGTCCTTCACCCGGCCGGTGAGCTTGAAGTATCCGTCGGCGAATTTGATCCCCAGGTCGCCGGAGTGGAACCATCCGTCCCTGTCGATCGCCACCGCCGTCTCTTCGGGATTCTTGTAATACCCCTTCATCACGATGTCGCCCCGGACGCAGATTTCCCCTTCCATCCCGGGCGGCAGCTCCGCATGCGTGGCCGGGTCGTCGATCTTGACTTCGAATCCCGGGACATCGTCCAGCGTGGAGATGGGGAGCCCGTCCGTGGAGATGATGTGGTCGATCGTGTCCCCGACCTTCGTGAACGTCGTCACGGAAGTGGTCTCGGTCATCCCGTAGACCACCACCATCTCCTTCAATCCGAGCTTGCGGATCATTCCCATCGCAACTTCCTTCGTGACCGGCGCTCCCCCCACCCATCCGCCCTTCAATGAGCCAAGGTCGTGCTTCCCGAGCTCGGGATGATCCAGCATCATGATGAAGTGCGTCGGTATGCCGTCAAGCTGCGTGATCTTTTCCCCGGCGATCAAACGCATGGCCTCGGCGGGATCGAACGACGACATGATGACCAGGGTTCCTCCCGTGATCAGGCAGGGAATGATCTGGGAAAATCCGCCACCGACGTGGAACCATGGAAGGAAGGCGAGGAACTTGTCGTTCTCGTTCAGGTTCCTCCAGTTGCAGATGCGGTACTCGTTTTTCAGTATGCGGTGCGTATGGACCGCGCCCTTGGGATATCCCGTCGTGCCGGACGTGTAGACGATCACGAGATCGTCCTCCACCCGGATGCGCCGCTCCGTTTCCTCCAGCTCGCGATCCGCCACCGCCGCTCCCGACGCGAGCACGTCCCCGTAGGGAATGGTTCCTTCCCGGCGCATTCCTCCGGCCATGATGATGTTCTTCAGGAACGGGAACCGCTTCGATGCAAGTCTGCCCGGCGCGCAGGAATCGATCTCCGGACAGACGGTCCGCACCATCTCCAGGTAGTTGATCTTGAGAAACTCGGGCATGAACAGGAGGGTCGTGGCGTCGCAGTTCCCGAGGATGTATCCGAACTCGCTTTCCTTGTACCGGGTATTGATCGGTATGAGGGGAGCCCCGATCTTGCTCGACGCGATCCACGTAAGGAGGAACTCCGGCATGTTCGGCAACCAGACCGCGATCTTGTCGCCCTTTTTCACCCCCAGCCGGAGCATCCCCTTCGCGAGCCGGTCCACCTCCTCCTTCGCCTCCCGGAAGGTGATGCGCCGGTCGCCCCAGACCATGATTTCGTTCTCCGGATACCTTCCGGCCGTTTCCTCGAATTGCTTCCCGAACGTCTGACCGTTCCAACCCCTGGTCAATTTTCCCCACCTCCGAGGGGTATTCAATCGCCCTGGTGGGCATATTTCGCTACGAAATTCCTCTTCCCTTTACTCAAGGCATTTCACTTTTATGCATTAATGTGTTCCCTTTTCTCACTTGGAATGTTTCTCTATAATTTCCCCAAGCGCATATGCTAATTCTCCTACCAGCTCTGCACATATCATCCGGCGACTATCGGGATTAGCATGGAACTCAATCGCTGCTTCCTTGTCGAACCAATTCACCCGCGCAATCTCTCTGCAATTCGTTCCTCCATAGTTCTCGGCAATACTTTCGAACCGTTTGGCAAATTTGTAACTCAGGCGCCACATACGTGGATCATCTTTTTCGTTCAGGCTTCCGCAAGCGTAAAGACTCGATATCAACGCGATGCCTCCAAGCAAGGCGCCACAAGTTCCTCCGGTACTGGCAACTCCCCCTCCGAACGCACCGACAGCTTTAATTAAGGATTCATTGGTAAGACCTAATTTTTCCTGGCCCACGGCCAGGACCGCCTGGCTTCAATGGTAGCCCTGATGAAAGAGCTCGACCGCCTTCCGGCGCATGTCGTCAGGACTCATGCGCGCCTCTTTTCCTGCGCATTCGCATTGACAGCCCGTTTCACTCTGGCCACGATGTCGGCCGTAGACGTCCCCGGAGTAAATACATCCAGGATTCCCATCGACTTAAGTTTCGTAATGTCCTCCGGCGGGATGATTCCTCCGATCACGATCGGAACGTGGTCAATGCGTTTCTCCTTGAGAACATCGATCAGGTTTTTGACGACCGTCATATGGGCGCCGGAAAGACTGCTGATGCCGATGAGGTCGACGCTCTCTTGCAACGCCGTGCTGGCGACCTGTCCGGGGGTCAGTCGTATTCCCCCGAAGATCACCTCGATCCCGGCGTCGCTTAGGGCTTTGCTGACCACATAGATGCCGGTCGTGTGTCCGTCCAGCCCGATCTTCCCTATCAATACCCGGGGCTTTCGCTTGACGTTCATCTTAGTCTCATCCCCTCCCTCAGACCTTGACCGACGCGGTATGGATCTCTTGCGTTGTGACGTCCCCGTAAACCTGCCGCATCACGTGGTAGATTTCTCCGACCGTCGCGTAGGCTTTGACAGCCTGGAGGGTCGGCGGGATCGTGTTGTCTCCCCGTCGGCACGACTTGGTCAGCCCGTCAAGCGCAGTCCTTACCGCGTCGTTGTTCCGGGATGACCGCAGCTTTTCCAGTTTGGTGATTTTCGACTTCTCGAATTCCTCCGGAATGCGGAATATTTCGATCGGGAGGGTCTCGTCGCTCAGGAATTCGTTGACCCCTACGATGATTCGCTTCTTCTTCCTTAGGTCCTCCTGAAACCGTCGCACATAGTCGGCCTTTTCCTGTTGGACCCAGCCCGAGAGAGCCGCCTGAAGCATTCCCCCCTGCGCCTCGATCTTCCCCATCAGTTTCCAGGCTTCTTCCTCCAGCTGATTTGTAAGGTTTTCCACGAAATACGACCCGCCCAGGGGATCAATGGTGCTGGCCACGTTGGTTTCGTACGCGATGATGTTCTGCGTGTTCAAAGAGACCTGAGCCGCCTGCTGACTCGGGATGCTGAAGCACTCGTCATAGCAACTGACGTGCAGGGACTGGGCACCGCCCAGTACACCGGCCAGCGCTTGGACCGTCCCGCGAACGATGTTGTTAAGCGGCTGCTGGGCTGTCAGGGACGCGCCCGACGTCTGGGTGTGGAACCGGAGTTGCCACGCCCGTGGGTTCTTCGACTTGAACCGTTCGCGCAAGATCCTTGACCACATGCGGCGCATCGCCCGGCACTTACATATCTCTTCGAAGAATTCGATGTGGGCGTTGAGCATGAAGGAAAACCGGTGCGCGAATTCATCGATCTTCAACCCCCGTTCCAGGCACACATTGATATATTCGATTGCATCTCCGAATGCGAAGGCAATCTCCTGAACAGCCGAACAACCACCTTCACGGCAGTTGTATCCGGAGATGCTCACCGTGTACCACTCCGGCATATTCCGGGCGGCGAACTCCACGAGGTCCGCGAAATGCTTCATGTTCGCTTTTATGGGCAGGTCAAAGAAATGGCAGGAATGGAAGTACATGAGAACGTCGTTCTGGGTCGTGCCGCGCAGCTTTCGAAAAGGGATTCCCTGTTTTTCTGCGACAGCCAGAAACATTGCCAGGATGACCGGACCCCAATGGCTGTACGACACGCTAACTTCATCTAAACGGATTCCTTTAAAAAGTGCCTCGAAATCGGCGAGCGAATCTATTGCGATGCCACCGAGACCCACCTCTCCGCTCGCCAAGGGATGATCAGAGTCGTATCCGGTCAAGGTTGGCATATCGAAAACGAAATGCAGGCCTGTTTGCCCGTGCCTGATCAGGTAGCGAAACCGTTTATTGGTCTCCTCGGCGCTCTGGAACCCGGTGATCGGGCGGCGGGTCCATTGCCTCGCCCTATATCCCGTCGCATCAACCCCCCGCGTGTAGGGATACTCCCCGGGGAAAGACAGATCTTCGAGATACTTGACGGCAGCGTCCGCCGGCGTATACAGCCGCTTGATGGGTATGCCCGAACTCGTTACAAATTCCGATTGCAGCTCGGGAAATCTCTTCAGCCGCTTCGCGACCTCCTCTTTCTCCCATTTTTTCTGCGCCTTGAGAATGGTTTTTTTCGTGTCATCCGACTGATTTCGGACACTCTTCTTCACGTTCGAGCTGGCCATGCGCCCCCCCCAGATTCTCCGATTCGATCCGCCTGTTGCCGATGGTCAATTGGTTTTCGGCAGTCTCCTTTTGTCGATCACCCTCTTGGCCTTTAAAGTAGACCTTTCCAGGCTTCCGGCATCGACGATGCATACCGGGACCCTGACCCCTAGGGACAACTTCATTGCCTTCGACGCTTCGCCAGCAAGCTTGTCCAATGCGGCCTTTTTAGAGGGTTCCGTCAAGCCGGGGAAGGCAACCGGGTCGTACTCCGCGAGAACCGAGATCTCGTCCAGTGCACCCCTTTTCTCCACAATGATCCGGAACTCCACTCCGATCCCTTTCGTCTTCCGGAGAACATCCTCGATCGCGCTCGGGTAGACGTTTGCCCCGCGGATAACCAGCATGTCGTCGATTCGACCCATAAGGCCGTCGGGAAGCCGAGGGTACGTGCGCCCGCACCGGCAGGGATCGTCAACCATGTAGCTTTCATCTCCCGCCCACATTCGGATCATCGGTTGCGATTCCCTGTAAAGATGCGTGTAGACAACAGCGCCCCGCTTCCCCATAAGAACGGGCTCATTGGAGTTGCGGACGTTCACGATCTCCGTATAGACTTCGTCGGTGTACAGGTGAGTTCCTGCGTGTTCTTCGCATTCCATATTCGTCTGGAACGGGCACATCTCCGAAGTGGAGCCACTATCGTGAACACACGCATTCCAGCTGTCCTCGATAAGTTTCCTGGTTCCGGGATTACGGCCGCCAGGTTCCCCCGCTACGATGAGCATCCGCACCGGCGACTTGCGCAGGTCGAATCCCATCTCCTTGGCCACTTCGACCAGGCGGATCGCGTATGACGGTGTGCTCCAGAGCACCGTCGACTTGAGCTGGTGCATGAGATTCAGGTGGCGCTCCGACTCCGAAAGGCCGAGCGGAAAGTTCGCGCTCCCGATCCGGTCCAGGCCGGCAAGCACCCCCCACCCCCCCAGCCATAGACTGAACGGGTATGTGATCTGGACCACATCACAGGGCCGGATCCCTGCGGCCCATTGGCACATCGCCTCGATCTCCCCGATGCGGTCCCAATCGCGCCTTGAAATGCCGTAATAGGTGGGGATCCCCGTGGTCGTCCCCGCAGAACCATTGATGCGGAGGACGTCTTCGATCGGAACCCCGAGGTAGCTTCCAAAGGGAGGGTTCTCTCTCTGATCCGCCAGCAGCATCTTCTTCTCGATGATGGGAACCTTTGTAGTGAAATCCTCCAGATGTTTGACATCATCTGGCTTGAAACCATTCTTGTCGTAATGGTTCCTGTAGAACGGTATCTTGTTGTAGACGTAGTTCAACTGGTGTCTGATCCGCTCGAGAATTACCTTGTCGCGCTGCTTCTGCGGCATCGTCTCTCGTTCTTCGTCCCAGTACCGCTTGTAGTTCGCGGCGTTTTTCGGAAGCGACATAGCGCTCTCCTTTCCGTATCACACTATTCTTCGTGCCCGAGATAAGCCTCGATGACTCCTGAATTGGACATAAGTTCCTCGGACGTTCCGGACAAGATCAGTTTGCCGCTGTTGATGACGTAACCCCTTTGGGCCACCCGTAGCGCTTGCCGGGCGTTCTGCTCCACTAGCAGAATCGGTAACCCGCCTTGCGCTAGTACCCGCACATATTCGAAAATGTGTTGAACCAGAAGCGGGGATAACCCAAGCGATGGTTCGTCCAGCATCAACAACCTGGGCCGGGAAATGACAGCCCTGCCCAGTGCAAGCATCTGTTGTTCTCCTCCGGATAAGGTCCCTGCCAACTGGCCCCTGCGCGATTTCAAAATCGGGAAAAGTTCAAACACGTGGTCGAGGTCGGAAGCCAGATCCTTGTCCCGCCCCCTTCCGTTTGCCCCCATCAGCAGATTTTCGTAAACCGACATACGTCTGAAAACCTTCCCGCGTTCTGTAATGTGGACTAGTCCCGCCCGGTAGATCTTCTCCGGAGGATCCTGTTCGATCCTTTTTTCCATGTACCGGATTGTTCCGTAAGCCGCCCTGAGGATTCCGGAAATCGTGGCCAGGAGAGTGGTTTTCCCAGCCCCGTTCGGTCCGATGATAGCCACTGTTTCGCGCCCCATTCCGAAGGAAACGCCCGAGATAGCCTCGATGGCGCCGTATCGCACCTTCAGGTCGTCCACCTGCAACATGCAGCAATTATTGGTAGTCTTTTCCAAGATATGCCTCTACGACTTCCGGATCTCTCTGTACCTGCAACGGTGTCCCTTCCATGATTTTGCAGCCGAAATTGAGGACCGTCACGTGATCGCAGATTTTCCCGATGAAGTTCATATCATGCTCGATGACTAGAACCGTGCACCCCTTGTTCCGAAGGATCCTTACCCGCTCGGCAATTTCCATGCTTTCCTGGTACGTCATTCCAGAGGTCACCTCGTCCAGCAGCAAAAGGGCCGGGTCCGCGGCAAGAGCTCGCGCGAGTTCAAGGCGTCTCTGGCTCCCGTATGGCAGCTCGCCCGCTAGCGCGTTGTGGCGATCGGCCAGACCAACGAAATCGAGCAACTCCATTGCCCTGTTTTTCAGCTTCATCTCTTTCCCGGACCTGAGCGAATGGAAGAGGCTAAACAGCCCGTGCGAAACGTTCCTGTTCTGGCCAACGAGAACGTTTTCGAGAACCGTCATGAAAGGGAAAAGCCTGATGACCTGGAAAGTCCTCGACACCCCCATCCTGGCAATTTGGTGCGCGCGCAATCCCGTGATATCCCGGCCATCGAGGAGCACCCGCCCCTCGGACGGCGCAAACAGCCCCGAGACGATGTTGAAGAACGTGGTCTTTCCAGCCCCATTGGGACCGATCACGCCAGTAACGCTCCCACGGTGGACCCTTAGGCAGACGCCATTCAACGCCTTGATTCCGCCGAAATTCTTGCTGACCCCTTCCGCGATCAACATGGCATTTTCATCGAGTGCGGGCACTCAGCAAATGGGAATACTTCCCACGGAGACTACGGATAAAATCCTCGGGGACCATTCCTTGTGGACGGAGGTTCATGGCCAATATGAGAATCGCTCCGTAGAAGACCATCCTCATGCCGCCCAACTGCGGAACAGCCTCCGGCAATATTGTCAGGATGGGCACACCGACCAAAACCCCCCACATCGTCTGCCCCCCGAACACGAGGAATAAAAGAATGAGTAGCGAGCGATGGATGCCGAACGCATCGGGGTCGATATAGAACATGTAATGGGCGTAAAGACCACCTCCAATCGCGGCCACAGCCGCGCTGAGGCCGAACGATACGACCTTCAGGTAAGTGGTGTTCAGCCCCATCATTTCCGCAACAGTCTCGTCCTGGTGAATCGCCCGCATTGCCCAGCCCAGCCGCGAATTCTCTATCTTCCAAACCAAGGCGAGAATGAGGATTACCCACGCATAGAGAAGCGGAAGACTCGTCCCCATCATTCCGGAAAACCCGGCCGTTCCGCCGATGAACGAAATGTTCTTGAACATCACCCGGAAGATCTCTACGAGGCCGATAGTAGCGATAGCCAGGTAGAATCCCTTGAGCCTCAGAGCCGGAAACGCAAGCAGAACTCCCACGCCGCACGTGGCCGCTGCGGAAATCAACAGAGCAAGATTAAGGTTGAGCCCATACGTGACCGTCAACACGGCGCTCAGGTAGGCTCCCAGCCCCATGAATGCGGCTACGCCAAGGGAAAACTGACCGCAATAGAAGTTCAGATAGAGGCTCAGCGTCAGAATCAAATTTATTCCGACATAGGCCCATATGACCGGAGAAAACAGAACTCCCACTTCGTTCCCTTTCGGCTACAGCATGCCGGCCTGGGGAGATCCGAATAGTCCCGATGGCCGATACAGAAGAATCATGATCAGAAGAACCCATACGACGCCGTCCACGTATGCGGAGGACAGGTATGCAACGACGAGCACCTCGATCACCCCGATGATTAATCCGGTGAACATGGAACCCCTGACATCGGTCAAACCGCCGATCACCATTATCGCCAATGATTTCAACCCGATCGTTGATCCGATAAAGGGGCTAACCTTGCCCATGCGCATACCGACCAGAATTCCAGCTGCTCCCCCGAGAGCCGACGACAAGACCAGGATGATGCGCGTGACCTGACGTATGTCGATACCCACAAGACGGGACAGGTCCGCATTCTCGGCCGTGGCACGCATGAATCTGCCGATTTTCGTTTTCTTGACTATCAAATCGATTACGACCATCAACAGAACGGCAAATACGAACATCGTGAGCTGGAGATTCGAGATGTACAAACTGCCGACCTGGAGATGTCCGAGGTCGATCTCCATCGGGAACATCCGGGGTTCGGCACCGGATACAAGACTCGCCAAATTGCTCAGGATCAACGCAAATCCGACGGTCGCGAGGAGAGGCGCCATCGGATACTCTTTTTTTATGTACCGGAAACAGGTAATCTCCAGCACCAGACCGCACAGTCCAGCACCGACTGCGGCCGCCACCACGGAGACCAGGATCGGCTGGTGAAGGTTTACGGCCACGTAAAGGCCGACGAAGCCCCCTATCATGAAGACTTCGCCATGTGCCAAGTTCAATAGATTCAGTATTCCGAATATAAGGCTGTAGCCTATGGCGACAAGGGAATACATGCTCCCCAAAAGCAGCCCGTTCAGCAGCTGCTGTAGAAACATCGAGCGCCTCTATCCATTCGCTCCATCATTTCCGCCGATCCTGCTGCATAATGAAAACGGGAGAACGACACGCAGCATCAATACTGGCCGTTCTCCCGATGAAATGCTCCCGCTATTCGAATCGCTGGAACTTCCCGTCCTTGATGATCAGGACGTAGGTCTGCTTGATACCCTCTCCATCCGGGCCGATGCTCGTCGAACCGGTGACACCCGGAAATTTCTTCACGTTCTGGAGCCCTTCCTTAATAAGTTGGCGGGAGGTCTTCAGATCCATGTCCCCGGTGATCTTTTGCTTTCGGAGCACGTCCGCGAGGATATAGATCGCGTCGTAGGTGTTCCCGTCGGCCCATGTCGGCTCCGGATTCTTGGGTGTCACAGCAGCCGCGCGGGCCCGGAACTTCTTCACGAAACTCCTGACTTTTGGATCGGGATTATCGGGCCAGAAAGACGACGCCACGACCCAGCCTTCGACAGCCTTACCCCCCTGCACAATGAACTCCGATGCGTAGATACCTGAGCCATCCGCACCTTTCAGGTTCAGTCCCTGTTTATGCATTTCACGCGCAAAACTCGCGACCTCGCCGTAGATCGCGGCGATCGCCAACCCATCAGGTTTTAGTTCCTTGAGCCGTCCAACCTGCGCCGTGAAATCGATCGCTCCCGTTTCCCACGATATGGGATTGCTCTCGTTCACAACAACGACTCCCCGTTCCTTGTACATCGCGGGCAATATCTTGGCAGTGGCGACCGACCAGCCGTCCTTCGTGTCCTGTACAAGCGCCACTCTCCTGATCTTGTACTTCTTGATGAACGCATCGATAGCAGGGCCGAGCATCTTCGCGTCGCTGACCGTATTCTTGAAGGACCACGGGCGGTTCCTGGCTGCAATCCCCTCAGCGGCGCCTGTCGCTCCGAAAATCGGGATCTCCAACTTGTTGGCCATCGGGAAGACCACGTTTTGCTCGCCACTCATCGCGGGACCCAAGATGACTTGGGCGCGGTCCTGGACAGCCAAGTCACGCAGGAGGGCAACCGCCCGCTGGTAATCGGTCCCCGTGTCCTTTACGTCCAACTCCAGCTTGCATCCGTTGACGCCGCCCCGGGCGTTTATCTCCTCCACTGCAATTTGGGCCGCAACTTCCATCTTCTTGCCCCAATCCGCGCCTCCGCCGGTCTTCGACAACAGGCTTCCGATCCGGATCGGCTCGCCAGCGAATGCGAGTTGCAAAGTCCCGCCGCCGGCGAACACCAACAATCCGGCGATCACACCGAATACAATGTAACGCTCATAGGTTCTACTCATCACATCTTCCTCCATTTTCGTTTCTGGGTTGGGAACCGCAGACGACTTGCATCGATGCAGAAGTATCACTTCAACCCCAGTCTCCCCGCGATGATGTTTTTCAGGATCTGGGTGGTCCCGCCGCCGATCGGGAGAACGAGGGAGTCGCGCACGTACCGCTGGATGGGGTATTCCATGGTGTACCCGTATCCCCCGAAGATCTGCATCCCCTGGAGGGACACCTGCTTGGCAACTTCCGAGGCGTAATATTTCGCCATGGCGGATTCCATCCCGCACGGCGTGTTCCGCTCCATCATCCATGTCGTGTAATACAGCAGGAGCCTTGCGGTCTGTATCCCCGTCGCCATCTCGGCGAACATGTGCTGGATGGCCTGGAAATGGCCGATCGGCTCTCCGAATTGCTTGCGATCCCTTGCGTATTTCATCGCCTCGTCGAACGCGCCCTGGGCCAGACCGACGCTGCACGCCGCAACCTCGAGGTGCTCCACGTCCAGGGTGGAGAGGAGCTGAGCCCATCCCTTGTTCAGGCACTCCTCGCCCCCCAGCACGTCATCGGCCGAGAGCTCGACGTCCTCGAAGACGACCTCGCAGGCGGAGGACCCCTTGTACCCCAGCTTCGCCAGCTTCCTGACTTCGACACCTTCCTGGCGCCGGTCCACGATTACCATCGACAGGCCCTTGTGCTTCGGAAGGCCCTTGTCGGAACGCGCCAGGACCAGGATGAAGTCGGCGCGGTCCGCGCCGGTGATCAGCGTCTTGGTGCCGTTGAGCCGGTACCCCTCCCCGCTCCGGGTGAGCGCCGTCCGGGCCGATGCGGCATCCGACCCCGAGTCCGGTTCGGTCAGCGCGTAGGAAAAGAGGATGTCGCCCGCGGCGAGCGCCGGGAGGAAGCGGTCCTTCTGCTTCCCGCTGCCGTTCCGACCGACGTTCACGCCGCCGTAAAAAGCGCTCATGACGTATATCCACGCGAGGGCCGGGAAGCGTGCCGACAATTCCTCCACGACGAGGATCGCGCCAAGGATGTCGACCCCCGAGCCCCCGTGCTTCTCGTCGATCGTCAGGCCGGACAACCCCAGCGGCTTCATCTTTTCGAGAATGCCCGCGGGGAACTCGTCCCGCTCGTCGAGTCCCCGGACCGTCTCCGGCGGGCATTCCTTTCCAAGGAACTTCCGCACCGTATCCTTAAGCGCCTGGTGTTCACTGCTCAGCGCGAAGTCCATCGTCTTCTCCCCTTCCGGTTTCCGTGGCTCATCCATCAAGGAACGGCGACGGGCCTCCGGTGCATCATCAGGACGTAATCCAGGGACATGACGGTCTCGTCCCTCTGGTTCGTCACGTCCCAGGAAAACGAGATCACGCCACGATCGGTACGGCTCGTCTCCTGCATTTGCGAAACCCGGGCGAACACCTTGATCGAATCGCCGATGCGGACGGGTGCGGGGATTTTCATGTTCTCCACGCCCAGCCAGGCGAGGATGGAATCGCCGTAGACTCCGGTCATGTAAACCAGCCCGATCGCCATGGCGAAACTCAGGGGACCGTGCGCGATCCGGCCCCCGAAGATCGTTTTTTTCGCATATTCCTCGTCCATGTGGAGGGGGTAGAAATCCATGGTCAGCCCGGCCCAGTTCACAAGGTGCGCCTCGGTGATGGTGATGGACTGTGTCGCCACCGATTCCCCGACGGAAAAATCCTCCCAGTATTTGCTGCCCATGGCCTCCTCCTCAGGGGACCGGCTTGAACTTGGCCAATGTGATCTCATCGTTGGCCCTCTCGAACACCACCTGCACCCTCATCTCACATTTTACGGTTTCCGGCGGACATCCCACGATGTTGGTCATCATTCGGACCCCCTCGTCCAACTCCACGATGGCGACGACGTACGGGACATCCTCCGCGAACTCCGTGGGTTGATAGGCGTAGACCGTCATGTGGGAGTAGACCTTCCCATTCCCGCTGGCCTTGACCCATTCGAGGTTCGAGGACAGACAGTTCGCGCAATACATCTTCGGGTAGAAATTCAATGCCTGGCAGTCCTGGCATTTCTGGATCAGGAGCTCGTGGTTCCTGCATCCTTCCCAGAAAGGAGCGCTCCACGGCGTCATCTGCGGCAACGGCTTCCTGTAACTCTTCATGGGATCTCCCTTCCCAGGACCACGACATGGGAGTCCATGAACGTCCCTCCCATCGACGTCTCCACGGCGATCTTCGCGCCCTTGACCTGGCGTTCCCCTGCCTTCCCCATCAACTGCCGGACGGCCTCCACCAGGACCGCGAATCCGCCCCCCGCAGCCGTGTGCCCCTGCGCCAACATCCCGCCGTTGGTCGTCATCGGCATCCTTCCCCCCGGCCAGGTGTTTTTTTCGAGGACAAATTGCCCTGCCTCGCCCCGCTCGCATATCCCCAGCCCCTCAAGCGTGATCAGGGGATAGATCGGGTACCCGTCGTATATTTCCGCGATATCGATGTCCCGCGACGTGATCCCGGCCATCGCGTACGCTTCCTTGGCGGCTTCCGGGAATCCCAATCTCGTCAGGTCCCTGTCCTGGGATACCCCGTAGTGGCACACCCGTCCTCCGAACCCGAGGGGATAGATCGGCGGATTCCGAAGATCCTTCGCCCTCTCCGCTGTCGTAACGATGAATGCCGCACCGCCGTCGGCCAGGACGTTCCCCTCGCGCGTCGTCTGGTTGGTGGCCACCAGCTTGGACGACAACACTTCTTCCACGGTCAATTCACGCCGCAGCATCGCGTTGGGGTTCAGGGCCGCCCACTTCCGCATCGAGACCACGACCGATGCGATCTGCTCGTGCGTGGCGCCGGTTTCGTGCATGTACCGGGTCGCGAAAATACTGCCGCATCCCCCCATGAAAAAACCGTAAGGGGTTTCCCACTCCTCCGGGATCCCGAAGGTCGCGAAAAGATCGATCATCTCCTGGACCGGCGCCGATCCGGTCTTGTCGGACTGGACGCAGAGGATCGTCTTCGCCAGCCCCGCCGTGATCAGGCCGGTAGCCGTCTTGAGCATCGTGGAGCTGCTCGATCCCCCGGCGAAGACCTGCATATTGGTCTTCACCTTTCCCAGCAGCCCCAATTCCTCGACGAGTTTCGAAAAAACCATGTCCGTGTTGTACCTGCGGTCGTAGAACGTGCCCGTGGGTATGATCGTATCGATCTCGTCCTTTCGAATCCCCGAATCCAGGATGGCCTGTCGGCATGACTCCAGGGCGCTCGCCAGGCACGGACGGTTCGGGAACTTCCCCGTAGGAACTTCTCCGAAACCAACGATCGCCACATTCCCCTTGAACGCTGCCATACGATACCTCCGCAGAACTCACATCGAAAAAACCCGGCAACCATTTCATTTTGTACGGCTGCCTGCCGATATAACAAAACAAAGCAAGCGTCGTGCCGCACCTCAGGTATAAACCTCTATATGTACGATATATAAGGCGAATATACCGCAGACTCATCGCCATGCAGGGAATGGGAAGGGCTCGACGAGGGACGCAAGCCACGGAATATGTCCTATTTTTCGGACAGAATTCCGGTGGAAAAACTTTCCGGAAAACACCCGGGGGAATCGTAGAAAGCGCTATTGATTTGAATTATAAATGGGAATTGGCGCGCGGCAGGACTTTCCCCGGAATGTCCGATATTCGATACAGGAATTGCAGGCGTATGTCCCACGGATAGGACATTTTCCGGCGGTGCCCGGAAGTCTACGTCCGTATCTCTCTCAGTTTCCGGTACAGGCTGCTTCTTGCGATTCCCAGCTCCCTCGCCGCCATGCACTTGTTCCCGCTGTTTTTTGCGATGGTTTCCATGATGATCCGCTTCTCCGCCATCGAACCCGCTTCCCTGAGTTTCCTCTCCCCCAGGCCGGTGGGTTGAGCCCCCGTTCGGTGCAACCCCTCGAACCATTGCGGAGGAAGGTCGCCGATGGACAGAACGGAACCACCTGTAAAACTCAGGGCCTTCTCGATCATGTTCTGCAGCTCACGAATGTTTCCCGGCCAGTCGCAATCGATGCAGATATCGACGAAGCCCGGATCGATGCGCCGGATCTCCTTGTGGAACGTACCCATGATTTTCCGCGCCAGATGCTCTATCAGGAGCGGAATGTCATCTCTCCTCTCCCGAAGAGGAGGCAACTTGATGGTGATGACGTCCAGCCGATAGAAGAGGTCGTAGCGGAAGTCGCCCTTCTTGACCTCCCTCTCGATGTCCTTGTTGGTCGCGGCGATGATGCGCACGTCGACCGAGATCGAATCGCGGCCGCCGATTCGGGTGATCGCCTTCTCTTCCAGTACGCGCAGGAGGGATGCCTGCATCTCCAGGGGCATCTCCCCGATCTCGTCGAAGAAGATCGTCCCATGATCGGCGAGTTCGAATTTCCCCGGATTCCCGCTGCGACTGGCCCCTGTAAAGGCGCCCCCTGCATAACCGAAGAGTTCGCTGCCGAGAAGGTCTCTCGGGATCGCGGCGCAATTTATCGCGATGTACGACTCTTCCATGCGGGTGCTGGCATTGTGGATGGCCTGGGAGAACAGGTCCTTTCCCGTGCCGCTCTCCCCCGTCAGAAGAACGTTCGAGGAGGTCCTGGCGGCCCGCTTCGCCATTTCGACGCATTCCAGGAACCGCGGGTTTTTCCCCACGATATCCGTAAAGACCGTCTGGGCCCTGTTTCCCGCAACCCGGTTGATGATCCTGCGGATCCTCGATATTTCCTGGATCACAAGCGTTTTCCCGGTCACAGCGTCGTTCTCCCACAGGCACCTGTAGACCACGGTGCACTTGATGACGCCTGAACTGGTGTAGATCGTCACGAACTCGCCGTCCACGTTCTCACGGGAGTTCAACACGGTAACAAGTTCCTTGTAATTTTCCTGTTTCCCGAACCGCTTCTTCAGGACAGCGTAGATATTCTCCCCAAGGGGGTTCCCGTACAGGCTGAGCAGCTCGATGGCCTTTTGATTGATGTGGGTGATCACGCCGGAATTATCCACGGTCAAGAGTCCGTCCGAGATCGACTCCATGATCAGGTTCTTGTACCTGTCCGCCCGTTCCAGGTGGATGCCGCTGCGCTTGGCAGCGATCTGTCCTTCGATCGAACCGACAGCGGCAACCACCATCCCCAGGGTGTGCGGGTGGACGCGCGCATACTCGGATGCGGTGATGTCGAGCACCCCGAGAATGCGGCCCGTGGACGGATCATGGATGGGAGACGCCGAGCAGACACCGACCTGGTTGCAGACGCACCAGTGTTCGTAGGCGTAAATCTGGAGCGGTTTGTCCGCGACGATGCATGTACCGATGGCGTTGGTGCCGATGACCGACTCCCTCCAATCCGACCCCGGGACGAGGTTGATCTGGGTAACGGCCCCCATCACGTCCTGATCGCCGATCACCTTGAGCAGATATCCTTCGTCGTCGGAAAGGACCGCCACGAATCCGGACCCTTCCACGAATTTATACAGCGCGTCCAGGACGGGACCGGCAATTTCCAGGAGCTCCCTGCTGCGATTCAGCAGGTCGCCCAATTCCTTTTCCGTGGATACCTTCCGGTTCATCTTCTGAAAGGGGTCCACGCGTCCCAGGCATCGTTTCCACGAGTCAAGGATATCCGGTCGGACACTTTGTTCGTCGATATCGCGTTCGGTGACGAAATCCTTCCAAAGGCTCTTCATTCCCTGTTCGGAATGCATCATGGCTGGACCCTTTCCATCCGATAATGTACACGTGAGATTCAGGCGGTCCGCGGCGTGCTTCACCCCCCGACGGAGGATCCCGTGTTGCGCCGCTCCTATAACCGTTCTACATTTATCTTAGACCAGGGGGATGCCTGTTCCACAAGGCGGATTTCGTTTTACGAATCGGAAACGCTCCGCAATCCGTATAAAAACAGCGCAGGGGAACGGGGCAGAGCGGCCGTGGATATCCTCCGGATCAAGGACGGAAAGATCTCCGAACATTGGGATGTGCTGCAAGCGGTACGGGAAAAGCCGGCAAATCCGCATCCGTTGTGCCAGGTCATCGCGGGGTGCGGCACCACGGGGATTTTCCGAGCAAGGAGGCTGAGGAAACGGAGACCATCCGGCATCAGATCCGCGCCCTCCTGGAGGAAGGTCCGCTTACGGCAAAGGAAATCTCCTCCGCCGTCCGAAGGCCGGAGAAAGAGATCGCGAATCACCTGGAACACCTTCGGAAAAGCCTCCATTCCGAGGGGCGCCGGCTGTCGCAGGTTCCGGCCGAATGCCGGGAGTGCGGGTTCGTGTTCCGGAAGCGGGACCGTCTCAAGGCGCCGAGCCGATGTCCCGTCTGCAAGGGAGAAGCGATTTCCGACCCATCTTTCCGCGTGGAAGAGGGGTGAGCGGCATCCGCAGTCCCGTGTCCGCCATCCCTTCAGGATGCGTCCGCCCAACTCGCGGTTCGGGATTCCATTCAGGCACGATTCCGGCATCCTCCTTTGAAAAGGCGGGTCGCCCGCGGAACGGAAGCGGTGATCTCCGATACGAAAAAGGAAAACCGGGTCGACATGAAAGATCTTTTCCGTGTAAAAGCACCGGATTGCAGGTGCCTGGCCGTCTTGATGATTATTTCGTTCCTTCTCCTGCCCGCGTGCGTGGGTGGGGGGGACGGGAACGGAAATGTAACCGACCCGGTCGGTTCCGTAATCCCTCCGCAAGGCGGGAACGCTCCCGACCCGGGTGTCGCCGACATCCGGGACGAGTTCCTCGCCGCCGTCAACCAGGCCCGGTCCGTCACCCAGGTATGCGGGAATACTCCCTGCGGCCCCGCTCCCCCGGTCTCATGGTCCGACAACCTCGCGTTGGCTGCCTACCTTCACTCCGAGGACATGGTATCAAACAACTTCTTCAGCCATACGGGGTCGGATGGCAGCTCGCCGGGCCAGCGGATTTCGCGGCAAGGGTATCCTTGGAGGGCGTACGGTGAGAATATCGCCGCCGGGCCTCCGACGGTCTCGTCCGTCATCCAGGGATGGCTCGGAAGCGAGGGGCACTGCCGGAACTTGATGGACCCGGTATTCACCGAGATCGGGGCGGGATATGCCATCGGTCCGTTCGGAGGCAACCCGGCCGCCCGCTATTGGACGTTCGACCTGGCCGACCGGTAAGAAACGGATCCGCCGGAGGAACGATAGCGGCTTCCCGGTTCCGCAAGATACCCTTCCTCGACGCGCCGTCGATGGTATTGGCCGCCCTTTTCATGAGCACCGCCCCGTCGTTGCCTCCGATGGGGATGGGCGCTCGGGGCCCCTGGGCTATGGGGAAGGCGCGCCTCCGCATCCTTCTTTCCGGGCAGGCCACGACACTCCCTGCCTGTCGATAACGATCACGTCGATTGGAGGCCCGACAAACTTCGACCCTCCATCGATGACCAACTGAACCAGAAAGGGGGCACCGGAACTCGCCGGCAACAAGCGATCCCTGCCATGTTCCGCAATGTACCGGTCGATCGGGCGCCGTTCGCCCAGAAAGAAAAACATCACTCCGTCCGGACAATCCCCCGGACAGGCTACCCGCGTTGCGGCAATCCTGACGCGACCGCCCGTTTCTTCCGATGCGCGAAACGACATCCCGATCGCAACAGGCTGATCCCCCTCGTACGCAGCAAGCAGGATCGAGGTGATGGTCCCGCCCTGCTCTTCGAGCAACTTCCCATAGAGGTATGGGTTCCCCTTTTTCAGGCGCTCCAGGTAGGAACCGAGCATGGCCGTCAACCGCTCCGCAAGATCGTTTGCGGTATCCGTCAATCGGGTTTGCCGCCGGAGACTTTCCGCGGCCAGGTTCTCCGCATCGAAATTCCATGCGGGGTCTTTCACTAGTCCGGCGATGGCGAAGGCGGTATCCTTCACCGTAAATATCTTACAGACCGGCTGAGTTGATTCGATCCGGTATCCCCGTGCCGTCCCCAGGCTGTCGGCCGCGATGACAACCTGTGCCGGCGTGCGTATACCTGCAATGGTCGTCGCATGCGCGGCAGGCAGAGCCCGGCCGATACAGGTGGCTCCAAGAAAGACAGCCAAAAGGGGGATCGGGATCCGGCATCGGCGTCTATCGACCATCGGAACGCGCCACCATGGCCCGCATCTTCTCCAGCAGACGGACGAGGCCCAAGGTGTCCTGCCTGCAATATTCCAGCAGCGCCTTGCGCAGCCTGGACAGCTCTGCAGGCTCCGATGTGGTTTCCATGGTGAAGTACGCCTCCGACGCCATCGCCCCGTCGCTGATCTCCAGACCGTCGTACGTCATCCCGGGCACGAGGACCGGCAGGACGGATTTCAGGGAGTACGAGCCGTTCATCCGCCAGTGGTAGATGTCCCGCCGCTTGAAAGGATCCATCAGGTCGACCATCCCCACCGAGAAAGCATTCAGGTGCTTCCGGAGATTCGGCATGAATTCGCCCAACTCCCTCAGCACCCGTTTCTCGAAGGCCATGTTGTAGGCGAGGATGCACGCTCCTTCCGGGATCTCGCCAAGCAACTTTTCCGCAATTTCCTTCCGGGGGTCCATGCCGGAATGCGCCAGGTATTCGAAGTGCCTTGCTTCCTCCCCTTCCGCGTCGATGCGGTGCAGGGAGTATTGAAACGGCACCTGCTGGTACGGCCGGGTTCCGTCGAACAGCGGGATGGCCGAGCCGAACGACTCGAAGTCGAGGAAGCAGAGCGGGTACCGGATCTTTTCCAGGAACTCCCGGATCTTCGCGGGGTCCGCGTGGGACTTTTGATCCAGATGATACTCGACCTGCATTCTCTGCATCAGGTTGAGGGAATCGAGCGGGACATCCTGCAGCTTGATGACCCCCTGCCGATACAGCTCCCACTGATCAATCCCCCGGCCACGAAGGGAAAAGACCGAATCCTCGGGGATGTGCTTCCAGCAGAAATCCATGAAGTCGCACTCGTACGGATCCTCACAATGGGGCCCGATGTCGATCCTCGGCATCGTTCCCCTGAGCATCGCCCGCATCTCGGCAAGCGTGTCGGGGATGGACGCCTGCTTCTCCCTGACGATTCCGGTTATGTCCTGAAGGACGAACAACTCCTCCGGGACGATATCCCCTTCCCGCACGTAACTGTTGTTGATGTGCACGAGATACGCCTTCTGCATGGGGAGCCCACATCCCGCCAAGACGTAGTACTGGATCGCCACATCGTCCCAGTAATGCTCTTTCACGGAGGTGGAGCTCTTCACCTCGTACAGGTCCCAGCAGCCGCGGTTCCGTACGATGATGTCCGCCTTCACGAAGACGTCGTCATGGGTAAAGGTCGCCTCGTAGATGGCCTTCGTACCACGGTCGATCTCCTCGCGGGTCTTCGCCAGCTGCTCGTCCTTCGTCAGCCTGTCGAAGGGTACGACCACGCCACCGGGGAACAGCATGTGGGCGAAATCGCCGACTTCATGCCCGCTTTTCCACCGCGCCTCGAGCTCCGGTGTCGGTTCGCCCCGGAGTTCCGGCTGGTACCGGTCGAGAAACAGGGATTTGTGGCACTGGAGACCCCGGATGTAGAGCGACTTGCTCAGGTAGACGGTCTTGTCAGGCGGAGACATCTCCCCCTCCGAAATGCTCTTCCAGCGTGGAGCAGATCCGGTCCGGCTTCCGGTGGTACAACGAAAAACGAAGGTCTACGGCCAGGGGAAACTGCTCATACAATCGCCGCGCCACCTCATCGGGCCGCTTGATCGGCTCCCATCGGGCATTCGTCTTCGGACGTACGAACCGCCCGCTCAGCAGGAGCCGGAAAAACATCATGTCGCACAAC
>Ga0316628_100000896_pt1 | contig 19910 bp, 15 predicted proteins | sample OWC_Aug_M2_C1_D5_FD_207648 | JGI IMG/M metagenome (GOLD analysis project Ga0316628, IMG submission 207648) | Wetland soil microbial communities from Old Woman Creek delta, Ohio, United States - OWC_Aug_M2_C1_D5_C | ecosystem: Environmental > Terrestrial > Soil > Wetlands | place: USA: Ohio... | reverse complement strand
CCCTGCACCCGCGAGGGGGAAACCGAAAGGCGCGGTTTCCCCCTCGCACACCCCTTTCGCGCCCGCTGCGCTGTGCAATGGGCCGCTGCCTCCCGAGCCGGCCTCGCCCCCACGGCTGTGATCAACGGCAGCGCCCGTTCCCGCCAATGGCGGGCAACTCGGCGCAGGCGATGGCCTCTGACCTATGTGAATTGACAGCTCCAAGCTCCAACTCACAAGCGACAAGCCGGCACCCGCCCTCCGGCTTGGAGCTTGGAGCTTGAAGCTTGCAGCTCTTCTTCTCTTGGCGGGCATCCGACTCCAACGGCAGGTGAGAGCAACGCCGGACCTGTATCCCCGCCACGGCCAGCCGCGCCGTGTGCGGCAAGTCACTACCGGTAGACGACACGGGACCGTTGACGGCGGCAGAGACGTCCGCGGCCGTCACTCGCAGACGCGGCCCATTGCCCGCTCCGGTGGCGCGGAGAAGGGTGCGCGAGGGAAGGACCAGCGCCCTTCTGGTCCTTCCCTCGCTCGGGCGCAGGGGCGCGAGCCCCGCAACCGGCGATGCGGATTGACCTGCAGCCGTCCTCGGCGGAGTCGAGCCGTCTCGAGGTCGTTTCGTCGCTTCACCTCGACTCGATGGAGACCTGCGCGAACTTGTCTCTTCGAGCATGGTCCAGATAAGCTTGATCGACAGGAGGGTGCCATGAGCAAACGCCGACGCAAGTTCTGGGGTTGGGGCTGGGAAGGGGAAGGCCCCGACGCCGAGCAGCAGCAGCGCATCGCGCAACTCCTGGTGGCGCGCTTCGGTCTCTCGGAGATCTCGATCACGGCGCCGCCGCGGCTGGAGGAGATCCGGCTGCGCGCGCCGCGGCTGACGCCGCCGGCCGGGCTCGAGACGATCTGCTCGGTCGATCCGTACGATCGGGCGGGACACAGCTACGGCAAGGCCTTCCGCGACGTGGTGCGGGCGTTCCGGCGCCAATACGCCAACCCGATCGACCTTGTCGCCTTTCCGCGCCACGAGGCGGACATCATCGCGCTGCTCGACTGGTGTGCCGACGCCAACGCGGCGGCGATTCCGTACGGCGGCGGCTCGAGCGTCGTCGGCGGGGTCGAGCCGCGCGTGGGCGACGCGTATGCGGGGGCCGTGTCGATCGATCTCGGCCGCCTCGACCGCGTGCTCGACGTCGATGGCGTGTCACGCGCCGCGCTCATCCAGGGCGGCGTGTTCGGCCCGGCGCTCGAAGAGCAACTCCGGCCCCACGGCTACACGCTGCGGCACTTTCCCCAGTCGTTCGAGTTCTCGTCGCTCGGCGGCTGGATCGCCACCCGCTCCGGGGGGCACTTCGCCACGCTCTACACGCACATCGACGAGTTCGTCGAGTCGCTACGGGTGGTGACACCGAGCGGCGTGGCGCAATCGCGTCGCTTGCCGGGATCGGGCGCGGGTCCGAGCCCGGACCGTTTCTTCATCGGCTCCGAGGGGACTCTCGGCATCATCACCGAAGCCTGGATGCGGCTGCAGGATCGGCCGAAGTTTCGCGCTTCGGCGTCGGTGGCGTTCGCCGATTTCATCGCCGGCGCTGTAGCCGTGCGCGAGATCAGTCAGGCCGGCCTGTACCCGGCGAACTGCCGGCTGCTCGACCCGGGCGAGGCGATGACCTCGGGAGCCGGGACGGGGAACGAGGCGGTGCTGGTGCTGGGCTTCGAGTCGGCCGATCATCCGCTCGACCCGTGGATGGAGCGTGCGCTCGAGTGCTGTCGCGACCACGGCGGGAACGTGCCCGAAGGGGCGGGGCGGACGCGCACCGACGAGGGCGCCACGCGCGAGGGCGCGGCGGGGGCCTGGCGCAAGGCCTTTCTCGGCGCGCCCTACCTGCGTGACGCGCTGGTGGCGATGGGCATGATCACCGACACGTTCGAGACCGCGATCACCTGGGAGCGCTTCGGCGAGTTCCACGCCGGCATCACGGGTGCCGTCAACGACGCGGTGCATCGCATCTGCGGCGTCGGCCAGGTGACCTGCCGTTTCACGCACGTCTATCCCGACGGGCCGGCGCCGTACTACTCGATCATCGCGCCGGGTAAGAAGAACGGCGAGCTGGAGCAGTGGGACGAGATCAAGGCGGCGGCCTCCGAGGCGGTGCTGCGGTTGGGCGGCACCATCACGCACCATCACGCCGTCGGCCGCGATCACCGCCCGTGGTACGACCGCCAGCGCCCCGACGGTTTCGGAAAAGCGCTGGCGGCGGCCAAGGCGGCGCTCGATCCGGCCGGAATTCTCAATCCCGGCGTGCTGATCGATCCGCAAGCGAGCACGAGCTGAGCTGGAGGCGAGGGTCTCCGAGAAATGCCGGCTAGTCGCAGCCGTTCAAGGCGTTGTTGACCGCCTTGGTCAGGTCATCGACGGTGACGTGGCCGTCGTCGTCCCCGTCCATGTTCGAGCACTCCTCCAAGGGCCGCCTGCCGAGGGCGATGTCGATCCCGATCGTCAGCTCGGCGATTGTGACCGTATTGCTCCGGTCACAATCGCCCGGGCATGGACGCGAGATGGTAGCCGCGGCGGTCGTGGTGGGCGACAGCGTGGGAGTCGAGCTCGCGCCCGCGGTGAAGGTCGTCGTTGCCGTCGGCGTCGGGGTCCGCGTGGCCGAGGGCGTTGCGGTGTTGCTCGGCGTCGGCGTGATCACCGGACCGAGCCGCCCGATGCGGTTGCCGACGAGCTCGGTGAACCAGAGACCGCCGTCCGGTCCCACCGTGATCCCTTCGGGCGAGCTTTCACCAGCCGGTAGCGGGAACTCCGTGATCACGCCGCCCGGGGTGATGCGCCCGATCTGATCGCCGTCGGACTCGGTGAACCACAGGTTGCCGTCGGGGCCGGCGACGATCCCTTCGGGCGTGCTCAGAGTTGTCGGCAGGGGGAACTCGGTGATTGTGCCGCTGGGCGTGATGCGACCGATCTGATCGACGTCTGCTTCGGTGAACCAGACGTTGCCGTCGGGCCCGGCGGTGATTCCGCTCGGATAGCTGCGCGTGGTGGGGATGGCGAACTCGGTGATCGCGCCGGGCGGGGTGATCCGCGCGATCTGATTCAGGTCGGACTCGGTGAACCACAAATTGCCGTCGGGTCCGGCGGCGATCGCCGAGGGAAAGCTGGCGAAGCTCGGGATGGCGAACTCGGTGACCACACCGCTCGGAGTGATGCGGCCGATCTGGTTGCCGAACGCCTCGGCGAACCAGAGGTTGCCGTCGGGCCCGGAGGCGATGCCGAGCGGGAAGCTCGATCCCATCGGAATGGGGAACTCGGTGATGACGCCGTCGGGGGTGATGCGGCCGATGTTGTTGCCGAAGGATTCGGTGAACCACAGGTTGCCGTCCGGCCCGGCGGTGATGGCGCGCGGGACGCGCAGCGTTGCCGGCAGGGGGAACTCGGTGAAGATTCCGGCGGGAGTGACCCGGCCGACCTGGTTGGCGTTCGACTCGGTGAACCACAGGTTGCCGTCCGAGCCGAGGGCGATGCCGCGCGGCGCGCTGAGCGCGGTCGGAATGGTGAACTCGGTGATCGAAGGCTGCGCGACGGCCCGTCCGAGGGCGAGTGCCTGAAGCAGGGATGCGGCGGCGACGACGGCCAGCGAGCGTAGTCTTCCGGAGAGAGCCCGGCGATGCGAGCTGCTTGCGGCGCGCGTCATCAGCCCGTCAAGAGACCAGATCCGCGCTCGTTCCGAAAGGGGAAATCGCCCGGAGACGGGGCAAGACTCGCGCGCAATTCTGTGGGCGAGCTCAAACCAGAGGGGACCGGTCGCGAGGTGGCGAATCCGGCGATGTCAGCTAGCCGGCGTGACCGTCATCTCGATCACGTCGAACACACCCGGCCGGCGGGCGACGATCACGCCTCTGCCGTCGACGCGATCGCCGACGCTGATCGCGTTGCAGGAGAGCGGCTGCAGCGCCGCGTCCTTGATCAAGCTGGTGTTCTTCAGGTTGAGCCGGGCCTCGCCGATCTCGTCATCGAAGATCAGAAGGAGGCCGGAGTGGCAGTTCACCACCGCGACCGTGCCGCCGAACTTGCGTTGGTCGACCGGTTGGGGCTGCCCCGGCGCCGGCGGGTTGACGACCAGCGAGAACGCCTGGATCGTCAGGTCACTGCGCACTCTGCCCGCCACGGAGATCTGCTCCCTCGGCTTGATGTCGTCACAGGTGAGCGGGTTGCCCGCCCGGTCGAGGATCACCGCCTCGGCCGACACGTGCACCATGAACTGATGCGGCCCCATCGCTCTGTGATCGTCGACCAGGATCTCGGCCGCGCCGGTGTCCGGGGTGCAGTCGACGAAGGCGACCAAGCCGAAGAACTTGCGCAGTTCGATGTTGCCGACCTGTGCCATGCCGGAGCGGATCTGGATGTCGTTCAAGCCGAGCTGGCCGCCGGCCGGCATCTCGATCGGCAGCGTTGCCGGATCCTGCTGCGGCGCTTGGAACCGCAGGGTGAGGTTGCCCGAGAAATTGCCGGCGAGCTCGAAGTCGCCCTGGTCGTCGGTGGTCGTTACCACGCCCGGAACCTCGTCGACGCTGACCTCTACTCCACTCACGCTGGTGCTGTCGGAGACCTCGACGACGTTGCCGCTGATCGACGCGCCGGAGACCCCGGTCCCGACCGGGCCGCCATCCGCGCAACCGATCAGGGCGATGATCGGCAGAAGCCAAAGGATGCGAACCCGTTTCATCGTGACCTCCGAATGCGACCCGGCGGGCTGGGCTTGGTGGCGGAGGCCTCGGGCTTCTCGGCGCGGGACGCTTCTTCCTCGAAATAGTAGGCCCCGAGGACCACGCGCGATCGCTTGCCCGCGGGAGCCTCGGGGTTGCGATCGCGATCGTACGAGGCCAGCAGGCTGTTGGCCCGCCGGATGAACTCCTCGCCGAGGCGGCGGGCTTCGGCGCGCAGCAGCTCCAGGGCTTCGGACCCGACGTTGTCGTAGGCCACCTTGCGCTGCAGCCGCGGAGTGTCGGGGTGCTCGATGTTGTGCGCGATGGTGGCGAACACTTCGGCCGGATCGGAGCCGAGCAGAGCCAGCTTGCCGTCGGCGTCGGCCGGCGGAAGGTGGGCCTCGTGCCGCAGCACGACGTCGCCGCCCGGGAGTAGCTCGACCGCGTTCAGCCGCAGGAGCTCGTCGAGCACGGAGCGCACCGGGATGTCGCCCCCGGTCTCGCGCACCAGTCGCGCGAAGCTGGCGGCGCGCGGATCGTCGAGCTCGTAGGGCAGGCGACGCGCGACGCCGTCGGGGCTGGCGTAGGGCGGGCCGGCCATCCAACGGCCGATCACATGAGTGACGAGGTTCTCTTCCACCACCTCGCCACGCGTCCCCTGGCCTGTCCGGCCCCGGAGTTGAGGAATTTCCTTGCGGCTCATTCCCGTCACCAGAGCCAGACGGCTATCGGTCTGCTTCTTGAAAGGAAGGGCAAAGTCCTGCTCGGCCACCTCGACGTAGAGCTCCTTCACCAGCTGATCGAAGGCCGGGTAGGTAATGCCGTACGCGATCAGTTGCCGCACCACCGGCCGCAGCATCCGGCGGATGGCAGCGACGAACTGTTCTTTGAGACGAGGCGACAGCATGGGGGGTGAGCGCGTGGTGACTCGGTTCCTTCCTATGACATTTTGTCCCGCCAGGCGGCAAATCGGATCGGGGGGGAACCGACTGCCGCCCGGCGGGCGTTGTGGGCTAACCGGAGGGGTGGGTCCGTTCGATTAGCCCGCTGTCGGCTGGAGTCGCTACTCCTGGCCGCTCAGGTCGCAAGTATCGAGGCAAGTCTTCGCCTCCGTCAGGCAAGCGCCGATGTCGTCGCCCAGTTGCTGGCCACAAGGTTCCAGGCAGTCGTGCAGAGCACTGCGCGCATCCTGACAGTCGGTCGAGGTTGGATCGTCCGAGCATGCGGAGCGCGCCGCGTCGAGCAAGGGGCTGCACTTGTCGCGGCAGGTGCTGGCCGCGTCGCGCGCATTACCCTGGCAGTCGTGCAGGCCTGATCTGCACTGCGCGATGCACGCCGGATCCCGTGGTGGCGGTGGAACGCGATCGGGGCAGGCGTCGACGCACGTCTTGATGTCCGCGTAACACTTGGCGAGCGCTTGCTGCAGCGTGTCGACGCAAGGTTGCACGCAGTCCTGGAGGGCCTGCCTTGCGGCGATGCAGTCGTCCGAGGAAGGATCCGTGTCGCAGGTGTCCTTGACCTTCTGCAACTCGTCGCTGCAGGTCGATTGGGCACACATGCGGGCGTCTTGCTGTGCCAGCATACGACAGGTGCGGGAGGTGTCACGGCAGTCGTGCAGACACAGGGCATCTTTCTTCGGGGGTTGATTGTTGGGACCGCCCATCGGTCCGCCGTGAGGACCACCCATCGGTCCTCCCTGGGGCCCGCCCATCGGTCCTCCCTGGGGACCACCCATCGGTCCTCCGTGGGGACCGCCCATCGGCTCGGTCTGCGGGCCACGGGCGCCGGCCGGCGCGGCCAGAGCCAGGCACAACAGGGCTGAGGACAGCGCCATTGCCAGTCTCGATGTCTTGATCATGATTCCCTCTCCTTACGATCAGTTGAGCCTCGCGCCGGACCCACGCAAACGGAGGCATGTCACGGATCATCCGCCGTTCGAACCCGGCGGCCCTTCGACTGGAAATGCGGCCCGGAGGCCCACGGGATAGCGTGGCTGAACAGTCCATCTATTTGGGTATATAGTCCCATTGAATTGGAAATGCAAGCCACGAATCGGGATCGGGATCAAAATCTTTCGTCGGCAAGGGGATGCTCATCCAGCCCCGCCGTCGCGGCGGCCTCATTGACGTCCCGGCAGGGCTCGGGCTACGCACCAACCATGCAGCCACTGAGCGACGACGAAGTCGACCGGCTCCGCGCGGAGTTCCCCGCTCTCGAGCGTTATGCCTACTTCACCACCAACGGCCTGGGCCTTATTTCGACGCGCGTCGCACGAGTGTTGCACGAGCGCGTCGATGACCTGACTCGCAACGCGATCGTATCGACCCTGTTCAACAACGCGCCCGTCCTCCAAGAGGCGCGCTCGCGCGTGGCGCGGCTGCTGGGATGCGAACCGGCCGAGGTGGCTTTCTGTCGCAACACCTCCGAGGGCGTGCTGTGGGCGGCCGGCGCCCTGCGCTGGCAGGCAGGGGACGAGGTGCTGGTGGGGCAGGGGGAGTATCCCGCCAACGTCCTCCCGTGGATGGCGCAAGAGGCGCGCGGCGTGGTGACGCGGCTGTTGCCCCAACGGGATCGCCGCATCACGCCCGAGTTGGTGGCGGAGGCCTGGTCGCCCCGCACGCGCGTCTTGGCCATCAGCTTCGTGCAGTACAACTCGGGGTTCCGCGCCGATCTGCGCGCTCTCGCCGGGTTGGTGCACCAGCGCGGTGGTTTGCTGTTCTGCGACGCGATCCAGGGCCTGGGCGCCCTGCGTCTCGACGTTCGGGCGACGGGGGTCGACATGCTCGCCGCCGGCACCCACAAGTGGCTGCTCGGGGTGCAGGGGCTGGGGATCTTCTATTGTCGTCGCGATTTACTGAAGCAGCTCGACGCGACGCACGTGGCCACCGGCAGCCTGATCGAGGATCGTGATCCGGAGGACCCCGACGTCCCGTACGAACGCGAGCTGGTCGACGAAGCGCGCCGCTTCGAGGAGGGGACACGCAACTACCTCGCGGTTGCCGCCCTGAACGAGTCGCTGCGCCTGATCGAGGAGATCGGCATCGATCGCATCGAGGCCCGGATCCGGGCCCTCACCGATCACCTCGCCGCCGAGGTCGAACGCCGCGGCTGCCGCGTCGAGAGCCCGCGCGGGCCGCGGGAGTGGTCGGGCATCGTGCTGTTTACCCCGCCGGCCGGCGGTCCGCCGGCTGCCGAGATCGTCTCGGCCATGCACGGGCAACACATCACCATCAACGCCCGCGAAGGCTGCATCCACATGGGCGTGAACTTCTACAACAGCCGCGAAGAGATCAACCGCGTGCTGGCGGTGCTCGACGAGCACATCGCGCCGCGACCGTGATCAGATCCGCGTGTGAGAATGACTCGGAACGTCGCAACCCATCGACTGCTATGAAAAGCCGCGCGCAAGTTCTGGTCGGCCCCGGCGAGTTCGAGCTGGCCGAGATCGAGGTTCCCGAGCCCGGGCCCGGGCAGCTGCGGATGCGCGTGCACGCCTGCGGCATCTGCGGCTCGGACAAGATGCTGGCGCAAGTCTCGGCACCCGGCACGATCCTGGGACACGAGGTGATCGCCGAGGTGGAGTCGTGCGGCCCGGGCGTCACCGGCTGGCGGCCCGGCGACCGCGCCATCCCGATCGGCGACGAGCTCGGCATGTCGGAGCAACGCGGCGGCTTCAGCGAGTGGCTCACCATCGCCGCCGAAGTCTGCGTGCACGTGCCGCCGTCGGTTCCGAGCCGGCACGCCGTGATCGGCGAGCCGATCGGCAACGGCCTCCACTTCGTTCGGCGCGGGCGCCTGCAGCCGGGGCAACGGGTGGCGATTCTCGGTGCCGGCCAGATCGGCCTGTCGATTCTCTACTGGGCGCGGCGACTCGGTGCCGGCCGCATCGTGGTGAGCGAGCCCGCGCCGGCACGGGCTCGTCTGGCGCAGGAGCTCGGTGCCGACGCGGTGATCGACCCGGGGCAGCACCGCGACGTTACCGCCGCGATCGCCGAGGCCCTCGGCGGTCGTCCGGAGATCGTCTTCGAAGCGGTCGGTCGCACCGAGGTCATGGAGGAGGCGATCCGCATGCCGGGCGGCCGCGGCAGCGTGGTGGTGCTCGCCGGCATCACCATGGACGAGCTCACCGTTCGTCCGGTGGTGCTGTGTTTGAAGGAGACCGACCTGGTCTTCCCCATCGGCACCGTGCGCGAAGAGGTCGAGGAGGTCGTCGCTGTGCTCGCAGGCGGCGAGCTGCCGGCCGATCGTTTCGTCTCGCACCGCATTCGCCAAGCCGACATTCCGGCGGCGCTGCGCGAGCTCGGCAAGCCCACCGACCAGATCAAGGTGGTCGTCGACTACTGTCTGTAGGAGTCGAAAGTCGAGGGTCGAAAAGTCGAAGCGGAGGTCGCGGGGCGGGCAGGCGCACTTTCAACTTTCGACTGTCGACGGTAGACTTTCCCCATGACCAACGCCGCCGTTGCCAAGGTGATGCGTGAGATCGCGGCGCTCTTGGAGATGGAGGGCGTGCAGTTCAAGCCGCGCGCCTACGAGAAGGTGGCCTACACCATCGAGGCGCTCGACCATCCGCTCGCCGAGACCTACAAACGCGGCGGCCTCAAGGCCCTCGAGGAGATCCCGGGCGTGGGCAAGGGCATCGCCGAACGCATCGAGGAGCTCCTCACCAGCGGCAAGCTGAAGTACTACGACGAGCTGCACAAGAAGGTGCCGGTCGACGTTTCCGGGTTGACCGCGATCGAAGGGCTGGGGCCGAAGAACGTCAAGGCGCTCTACGAGGCGCTCGGCATTCGCACGGTCGCCGATCTGGAGAAGGCGGCGCGCGCCGGCAAGATCCGCGAGCTGCCGCACTTCGGCGAGAAGAGCGAGGAGAAGATCCTCAAGGGGCTCGAGTTCCTGCGCGGCCACACCGGCCGCTTCGGGCTCGGCGAGGTTCTTCCCCTGCTGGAACAGATCGCGGCCCGGCTGCGCCAGGTGGCGGGGGTCGCGGAGGTGGCGCTCGCCGGCTCGGTGCGCCGTCGCAAGGAAACCGTCGGCGACGGCGACATCCTGGTGATCTCGCGCAAGCCCGACAAGGTCATGGATTTCTTCGTCGCCATGCCCGAGGTCGCCCACGTCCACGGCAAGGGCTCGACGAAGTCGAGCGTCAAGCTCGAGACCGGGATGGACGTCGACCTGCGCGTCGTTCCCGCCGAGAGCTTCGGCGCCGCGCTCAACTACTTCACCGGCAGCAAGGACCACAATGTCGCGCTGCGCCGCATCGCCATGGAGCGCGACCTCAAGCTCAACGAGTACGGTGTTTTCCGCGGCGACAAATCGATTGCCGGCAAGACCGAGGAGGAGGTTTACGGGGCTCTGGGCCTGCCCTACATCGCCCCCGAGCTACGCGAGAACACCGGCGAGATCGAGGCGGCGCGCGCCGGCAAACTGCCCAGGCTGATCGAGTATGGCGACGTCCGCGGTGACCTGCAGACCCAGACGAAGTGGACCGACGGGGCCAACTCGATCGAGGAGATGGTCGAAGAGGCTCGGCGCCTCGGGCGCGAGTACATCGCCATCACCGACCACACCAAGAGCCTGGCGATGATGGGCGCCGACGAAAATCAGCTGCGCCAGCAGATCAAGGCGGTGCGCGCGTTGGATCGCAAGCTGAAGGGCTTCACCGTGCTCGCCGGTGCCGAGGTGAACATCAACAAGGACGGCACGCTCGACATTTCCGACGACGTGCTGGCCGAGCTGGACGTCGTCGGCGTCGCGGTTCACTCGCACTTCAACCTGTCGCGCAGTGAAATGACCGAGCGCCTCGTCCGGGCGATGGAGAACCCGCACGCCGACATCCTGTTTCACCCCACCGGCCGGGTGATCAACAGGCGACCCGCCTACGACGTCGACATCGACGCCGTCATCGCCGCTGCCAAGCGCACCGGCACGGTCCTGGAGATCGACGCCTATCCCGAGCGACTCGACCTGCGCGACGAGCACGTCCGCAAGGCGGTCGCCGCCGGAGTCAAGCTGGTCATCGATACCGACGCGCACAGTGTCAGCCATCTCGATTTCATCGACTACGGGATTGCGACGGCCCGGCGCGGCTGGGCCGAGAAGGCCGACGTTCTCAACACCTTGCCGGTGGGAAAGCTTCTGGCTTCGCTGAAAGACGGCAAGCGCAAGCCCTCCAAGCCGGCTCGCAAGCAGCAGTAGCTCAGCGCGCGCGCTTGAACGCGGTCCGCAGGGCCGTGGTCGCTTCCTGGATGGCCTCCTTGGCCTGATCGAGCAGCGCGCTCATGCCGAAGAAGCCGTGAATCATGCCGTGGTAACGGGTGAGCTGCACCGGGACGCCTGCCTCCCGGAGGCGCGCCGCATAGGCCTCGCCCTCGTCGCGCAGCGGGTCGAACTCGGCGGTCATCACCAGCGCCGGGGGCAAGCCGCGGAGGTCCTGCGCTTTCAGCGGCGCGGCGTACGGATTTCGCCGGTCCGCCGCGTCGCGGGTGTAGTGATTCCAGAACCACAGCATGGCGTCTTTGGTGAGAAAGTAGCCGTCGGCGTTGTCGCGATACGAAGCGGTGTCACAGGCGGAGTCGGTCACCGGGTAGACGAGCAGCTGAAACGCGACGGCGGGCGTACCCCGGTCCCGCGCCATCAGAGCCACCACCGCGGCGAGGTTGCCGCCCGCGCTGTCGCCGCCGATGGCGATGCGGGCAGGATCGACGCCGAGGCCGTCGGCGTTTGTCGCGACCCATTGCAGCGCCGCGTAGGCGTCCTCGGCGGCCGCCGGAAACTTGTGCTCGGGCGCGAGCCGGTAGTCGACCGAGAGCACCAGGCAGCCGGCGGAGCTGGCCATCTGCCGGCAGACGCCGTCGTGGGTGTCGAGGCCGCCGAGCACCCAGCCGCCGCCGTGGTAGTAGACCAGCGCCGGGAAGGGAGCTTGGCCGGCGGGGGTGTAGAGGCGCACCGGTACGTCACCCGCCGGTCCGGGAGCCTGCCGGTTGACGATCTTCGCCACGCTCTGCGGCTCGCCTTGCAGCGAGGCCATGGCGGCGAGTGAGGCGCGCGCTTCCGGCACCGACATCGTGTGCAAAGGTGGCATGCCCATGGCGTTGGCCTGGTCGAGCAGGGCGCGGGCTTGCGGATCGAGCGACATCGAAACCTCCGAGTCCCCTATGAATGGCTCAAAAGACACCGCGAACTCAAGTCCTTCCCCCCCTCGCGCTCGGACCTTGCATTTCCCCGAATTAAAGAACAAACGTTCGTTCTCATTCGACCGCGAGCCGAGAAGGAGGACCGATGTACATCGACTACACGCCCGAGCAGCGCGCGCTGCGGGACGAGCTGCGGGTGTACTTCGCCGGGATGATGACACCGGAGTTGCAGGCCGAAATCACCGGCGCGGAAGGGGGAGGACCGTTGTACCGAAAGGCGCTGCGCCAGATGGGCAAGGATGGCTGGCTCGGGGTCGGCTGGCCCAAGCAGTACGGCGGCCAGGGACGCTCGCCGATCGAGCAGTTCATTTTCAGCGACGAGGTGCAGCGCGCCGGGTTCCCGCTCCCGTTCCTGACCTTGAACACGGTCGGTCCGACCATCATGGAGAACGGCACCGAGGAACAGAAGCGCGAGTTCCTGCCGCGCATCCTGGCCGGGGAGCTGCACTTCGCCATCGGTTACACCGAGCCCGGCGCCGGCACCGACCTGGCCGCGCTGCGCACGCGCGCGGTGCGCGACGGCGACCACTACGTGATCAACGGCAGCAAGGTGTTCACCAGCCTCGCCGACTACTCCGACTACATCTGGCTCGCCGCGCGCACCGACCCGGATGCCAAGAAGCACCGCGGCATCTCCATCTTCATGGTTCCCACCAACTCGCCCGGCTACAAGTGCACGCCGATCTACACCATGGCCGGCGTGCGCACCAACGCGACGTTCTACGAGGACGTGCGCGTGCCGGCCTCGGCGCTGATCGGCAACGAGAACGACGGCTGGGCTTTGATCACCAGCCAGCTCAACCGCGAACGGATCGCCCTCATCGCGGTCGGTCCGCTCGAGCGCATGCTCGAGGAAGTGTGCCGCTGGGCGCAGACGACCCGCCTGGCCGACGGCCGCCGCGTGATCGATCAGGAGTGGGTGCAGGTCACGCTGGCGCGCGTGCGGGCGAAGTGGGAGGTGCTCAAGCTGCTCAACTGGCGGCAGGCGTGGTGCATGACGCAGGGAAGCCTCAATTTCGCCGACGCCTCAACGGTGAAGGTGTTCGGCAGCGAGTTCTACGTCGAGGCCTACCAGGGCTTGCTCGAGGTACTCGGGCAGGTGGGCTACCTCAGAGCCGGTTCGGCCGAGGCGGTCCTGCGTGGCCGACTGGAGTTCATCTACCGCGCCACTCTCATTCTGACCTTCGGCGGCGGCACCAACGAGATCCAGCGCGACATCATCGCCATGGCCGGCCTGCAGATGCCGCGCTCGCTGCGGGGATGATTGAAGAAGTCGAAAGTCGAAAGCTGAAGAATATGGAATTCTCCTTTACCGAAGAACAGGAGGCGCTGCGCGAGCTGGCGCGGCAGATTCTGGAAGACCACGTGACGCAGGAGCGTCTCAAGGCGGTCGAGAAGGACCCCGAGTGGTTCGATCGGAAAGTGTGGGGCGAGCTCGCCAAGGCGAACCTGCTCGGTGTCGCCATCCCGGAGGAGCACGGTGGCGGCGGGTGCGGGCTGATCGAGCTGTGCCTGCTGCTCGAACAGGTCGGCCGCGCGGTCGCGCCGGTGCCGGCGTTGGCCACGCTGGTGCTCGCAGCGCTGCCGATCGCGGAGTTCGGCTCGAACGAGCAGCGCCGGCGCTGGCTTCCGCGGGTGGCCGCGGGCGATGCCGTCCTGAGCGCGGCGCTGGTGGAGGCCGGCAACGACGATCCGGCAGGGCCGACCACGAGCGCGCGGCGCGACGGGGCAGGCTGGCGTCTCGACGGCGTGAAGGTGTGCGTACCCGCCGGTCATCTCGCGGAGCGCATCCTCGTGCCGGCCCGCACCGGCGAGGGAAACGTCGGGGTGTTCCTGCTCGACCCGCAGGCCAAGGGCGTGGCGCGGGAGCGCCAGGTGACGACGGCGGGCGAGCCGCAGGTGCGGCTCGCGCTCTCCGGCGCCTTGGTTCCCGATGCCGAGGTCCTGGGTGATCCAACCGGCGGCCGGCCGATCGTGGAGTGGATGAATCAGCGCGCTCTCGTCGCTCTGTGCGCGGTGCAGGCGGGGGTTACCGACCGCGCCCTGCGCATCACCGCCGAGTACACCTCCAAGCGCGAGCAGTTCGGCAAGCCGCTGGCGACCTTCCAGGCGGTCGCCCAGCGCGCGGCCGACGCCTACATCGACGTCGAAGCGGTCCGCTGGACGATGTGGCAGGCGGCCTGGCGGCTGGCCGCCGGCCGGCCCGCCGCGGACGAGGTCGCGGTGGCGAAGTTCTGGGCTGCCGATGCCGGCCATCGCGTCACCTACGCGGCGCAGCATCTGCACGGCGGCATCGGCCTCGACGTCGACTACCCGGTGCACCGCTACTTCGTGTGGTCGAAGCAGATCGAGCTGGCGCTCGGCTCGGCAACACGCCAACTGCTCCGGTTGGGAGCCGCGATGGCGGCGGAGGGGCATTGAGAGGGACGGCGGCGAAGTTTTGCTTGCTCACAGGGACGAATAGAGTCATTGTGATGCATTCATGCATGCCACGGTCGAAAAGTGCTGAGGAGAGGGACAGTCGGGCCGGCTCTGCCTGAAGCCGCCGGGCAGAAGACCGTCGCTGGGGGGAGAAATGGCCGTTGACGCATCGCGACCAGTAGCTGCGCCGGTCGCGGATTTGCCCGCGATTCGCACGTGGCCGGGCATCGCCTGGCGCGTGTTCAAGGACGTCGTCAAGCGGCCCTTCTACGCCGCCTACGAGTACCGTCTCAGTCAGGACGCGGCGCAGTGGCGCAAGCCGCATCACATCGGCGTCATCATGGACGGCAACCGCCGCTATGCCCGCCAGTACGGTTTCAGCGATATCAGCCAGGGCCATGAATATGGCGCGCGGCACCTCTATGACGTCCTCAAATGGGCGCGCGACTTCGACATTCGCGTCATGACGGTATGGGCGCTCTCGCTCGACAACTTCGGGCGTGACGAGGCCGAGCTGAACCGGCTGCTCGATCTGTTCGAGGAGAAGTTTCTCGAGATCGTCAGCCACGAGGAGATTCATCGTTTTCGGGTGAAGGTGCGCTACATCGGCAGCATCGAGCGCTTGCCGGCACGGCTGCAGGAGGCGATCGACGCCGCTCAGAACGCAACCGCGCAGTACGATGATTTCGTCCTCAACGTGGCGATCGCCTACGGCGGGCGCGAGGAGATCACCGACGCATTCCGGCGTTACCTGCAAGACGAGGCGAGGGCCGGGCGCAGCCTCGATCAGGTTGCGGGCGACTTGAAGCCGACCGCCATCGATCGCTACCTGTACACCTCGGGTCTCCCCGAGCCCGAGCTGATCATCCGCACCAGCGGCGAGGTCCGCATCGGCGGCTTCCTGCTGTGGCAGAGCGTGTACTCCGAGTTCTACTTCTGCGACACCTACTGGCCCGCGTTCCGGAAGATCGACTTCCTGCGCGCGCTCCGTTCGTACGACCAGCGCAAGCGCCGTTTCGGGAAGTGAAGCGTAGGCCCTGCGGCGACATCGCGGCTCTCTCGTTCTTCTGGAGGGCAGCGCTCCGTCGCTGCCGTCTTGCCCGTGATCCGGTTCCCTCCTCCGTGAGCATCTCCGCGAACGGAGGAGGGTCAGGGTGGAGGCGCGAATGACAACCGCTGTCCGCGGGGCCGGCAGCCCCGCAGGAGACGGTTGTTGTTCAGGCGCAACGATCGCGAGTGATTCCGTAGCACCTAGACCACGCCCTCCGACCGGAGCCGGGCGATCTCGGCGTCGCTGATCTCCAACTCCTGCAGCACCTCGTCGGTGTGCTCGCCGAAGACCGGCGGCGGCGTGCGCAGCGACGGCGGCGTCGCCGACAGCTTGATCGGGTTCCCCGGCATCACCATCTTCCCTCCGGCCGTCTCCATTTCGACCACCATGCCGCGATGGCGTAGCTGCGGGTCGGCGAGAGTCTCGTCGAGCGTGCTCACCGGGCCGAAGCAGATGTCTTTGCCGCCCAGCTCACGCAGCCATTCGGCCATCGTCTTCTCCCGGAAGCCGGCGCGCAGGACACGGAAGATCTCTTCGCGGCGATCGCCCTCGACCCATTGATCGGCGATGAAGTCTTCGCGTCCGAAATGGCGGCACAAGGTCGCCCAGAAGTGCGGCTCGAAGGCGCCGACGGTGACGTGGCGACCGTCGCGGGTCTCGTACACCGCGTAGCACGGGTAACGCCCCGTGAGCTGCTCGCGGCCGCGCAGGGGCACCTGGCCGGAGAGCTGGTACATCAGCAGGTGATAGACGTTCCACGCGAAGGCGCCGTCGAGCATGGCGATGTCGACGTACTGGCCGCGCCCGCTCTGCCGCCGCGCGATCACCGCGCTGAGAATGCCGACCGCCGCCATCAACGAGCCGGCGCCGATGTCGGCGATCTGCACGCCCGGGATCACCGGCGGACCGCCGGCCGCGCCGACGTAGTTGAGCACACCGGCGTAGCCGAGATAGTTGACGTCGTGGCCGACCATGTCGCGGTAGGGGCCGTCCTGCCCGTAGCCGGAGATGGAGCAGTAGATCAGTCCCGGGTTCTTCGTCGCCAGCGCCTCGTAGTCGATGCCCAGACGTTGGGCGACACCGGGCCGGAACCCTTCGAGAACGACGTCGGCCTCCGCCGCCAGTCGCAGAAAGATGTCGCGACCGTCCTCGCTCTTGAGATTCAGCGTCATGCTGCGCTTGTTGCGGGCCAGGAACGGAATGCCGGTGGCGAAAGGGTCTCTCGGTGCCGAGATCATCAGCACGTCCATTCCCAGATCGGCGAGCATGGTCGAGCAGAACGGCCCCGGCAGTTGACGGGAGAGATCAAGAAGCTTCAATTTCGCGAGCGGTGTCATCGAGGGATCGTCGTCAACCGGCCGCCGCCTCCGCCCCGCGGGGCTCTCCGGCCTTCGCCCCGAGGTGCTGGCTGTACACATAGGCGAGGAAGCGCTCGACGCCGTGGATGACGAAAGCGGTGCGCAGCGACGGGAAGAGCTCGAAGGCGTGCTGGGCGCCGGGGATTTCGGCGTAGAGCACCGGCGCCCGCGAGACCCGGCGCAGGGCTTCGCAGAAGCGCCGCGCCTCTTCCACCGGCGCCAGCGTGTCGAGGTCGCCGTGGATGACCAGGAACGGCGGCGCGTCGGCGTGGACGCGGCTGACGGGTGAGGCCTTCTCGTAGGCCTCCGGAGCTTCGTGTACGGCTGCCTTCATGATCCTCTGCTCGAGCAGCTCGGCGAGCGCGTCGTGGTGCCAGAAGCGGTCGCGGTTGGTGAAGTCGTACACGCCGTAGAACGGAACGCAGCCCTGCACCGTGGTGTCGACGTTCTCGAAGCCGGGCTGGTACTCGGGGTCGTTGGCGGTCAACGCCACCAGCGAGCAGAGATGGCCGCCGGCGGAGCCGCCGGTGGCGACGACGAAGTCGGGGTTGCCGCCGTACTCGTGGGCGTGCTCGCGGATCCACTGCAGCGCGCGCTTGAGGTCGATCAGATGATCCGGGAAGGTCGCGTGGGGGCTGAGGCGATAATCGACGGTGACGCAAACCCAACCGCGGGCTGCCAGGTGCAGCATCAAGGGAATGCCCTGCTCGTTCTTGGTCCCGATCACCCAGCCGCCGCCATGGATCTGCAGCAGGATGGGGCAGTCACTCGGCTGTGATCGGTGGCGGTAGACGTCGAGCTTGAGATTGAGGCCGCCGACCCGGCTGTACCGGATGTCGCGGATCCGCTCGACCTCCGGGTGCCGCATCGGAAACGGCATGGCGATCTGCTTCCAGTCGACCGACGGCGCCAGCTTGGCGCCGACTTCCGGGAGAATCTTCTCTCGGTAATCGGCTCCGAGGCCTTCCCGCAGGGCACACTCGATCACCGCGTCGGCGCCACGAGCCCGCCCATAGCAACGCAGCAGGCCGACCCAGGAGATCCCCGTGATCAGCAGCCCGAGCCTGCCCGGCCAGGCCTGCAAGGCGCCCGCCCAGGCGAACAGCAGGGTGGCCACCGCCTGCCAGGCGATGTGATGCAGCGCCAGCTCCGCGGTCAGCCAGCCGGCGAAGAAGCTCACCGCCGCCCGGCGCGATGGCGCGTAGATGGGGTGATAGGTGTTGTAGGTGAGCCAGCCCCCGATCAGGCTGACGAACAGAAACAACCAAGACATCAAGATCCTCCCCTCTGCGATGATGCGTCCGGACGACGTTGCACCATGCCATCTCTGTCCGGCCGCGTGAAGAGGAGGGAACCCCCGTTCGGCGCGCCTCGTCGTAACGCTACCTGTCGTGTGTGCCTCAGGCCGCGCGCACAGAGGCAGCCCGCCACCTCTAGGTTCCCTTCTCCGTTCGCGGAGATGCTCACGGAGGAGGGGAGCCGCTGCCGGCCGTGCGGCTCGGCTGCGGTGTGCGCACCGACAGGCGGGTTCTTCCTTCGGGTGTGCGGTGCCGAGCGAGAGTGTGCTATCGCAGAAACGCAACCAGTCCGAGGGTCGGGGAAGGGGAGCCCGTGAACTTCTCTTTGGTCACCAGATGTCGCGTTCCGAAGTCGCTCGAGTCGGTCACGACGACCGCTCGCGAGATCGAGCCGCGAGAGGTGGGCGTTCGCCCGAGCGCGGTGGGAGAGATCTGGAGCGCCGTCGAGGCGCTCTACCGCAGCGGGATTCACCCGGCCATCCAGCTCTGCGTGCGGCGGCGCGGGCGGGTGTTGATCGACCGCGCCATCGGACACGCCAGCGGCAACGGTCCCGATGACGCGCCGGGGGCGAAGAAGGTTCTCGCCACCCCGGGGACGCCCTTCGTCATCTTCTCCGCATCGAAGGCCATCACGGCCATGGTGATCCATCTGCTCGATCAACGGCACCTGATCCACCTCGACGATCCGGTGTGCGTGTACGTGCCCGAGTTCGGCGTGCGGCAGAAACGCTGGATCACCATCCGTCACGTCCTCGGCCATCGCGCCGGCATTCCCACCCTGCCGCCGAACGCCATGGACCTCGCCAACCTCGAAGACCCGGCAAAGATCCTGCGCCTGCTCTGTGAGGCCGAACCCGTGTTACGTCCGGGAAAGCAGTTGGCCTATCACGCGATCACCGGCGGCTTCGTTCTGGGCGAGGTCGTTCGGCGGGTGACGGGCAAGGACATTCGCGCCGTCCTGGACGAGGAGATCCGCCAGCCCTTGGGCTTTCGCTGGATGAGCTACGGCGTGACACGACGCGACGTGAAGCGGGTGGCGCGCAGCTACTTCACCGGCCCTCCCCTCGTCCCTCCGTTCTCGACCGTGCTCGATCGGGCGTTGGGCGTCGGCTTCCGCAAGCTGATCGACCTGTCCGGCGATCCACGCTTTTTCGCCGGCATCATCCCCTCGGGCAACCTGGTGGCGACTGCCAACGAGCTGAGCGCCTTCTACCAGATGCTCCTGAACGGCGGCGAGCTCAACGGCGTGCGCATCTACGATCCGCGCACGATCCGACGGGCGACGGCAGAGCAGTCGTACGGCGAAATCGACTTCACCCTCGGATTGCCGTTCCGCTACAGCATGGGTTTCATGCTCGGGGCGAAGTTGTTCAGTCTCTACGGGCCCGACACCCAGCGCGCCTTTGGTCACCTCGGCTTCACCAACATCGTCTCTTGGGCCGACCCGGAGCGCCGGGTCGCCGCGGCCCTCATGACCAGCGGCAAACCTCTCCTCTACCCCGAGATCTACCACGTGTGGAACATCCTGCGGCAGATCGGCCTGGCCTGTCCGACGGAAAGAGACGAGGCCTCCTCGCGCCGTGCCGTCGTGGTGATCGACCAGGCGCGCGCGCAGCGGCGCCGGTCCCTCGCAAGCAACCCACCGCGACGACGCGGGCAGGTGGTCGATTGGAAGACGCGGCGCAAGACTGAGCCGATGAATGATTGAAGGGTTCGGTCCGGTGCGCGTGCAGATCGCCGGTGTCTCCAGCCTGGAGGAAGCGCTGGCGGCGGAGCGGGTAGGAGCAGATGCCGTCGGTTTCACCGTCCGGCTGCCCACCGGTATCCACGACGACCTCACCGAGGCCAAGGCTCGCAGCATCATCGCGGCGCTGCCGCCGTTCCTCAGCACGGTGGCCATCACCTA
>Ga0316628_100000895_pt1 | contig 19912 bp, 35 predicted proteins | sample OWC_Aug_M2_C1_D5_FD_207648 | JGI IMG/M metagenome (GOLD analysis project Ga0316628, IMG submission 207648) | Wetland soil microbial communities from Old Woman Creek delta, Ohio, United States - OWC_Aug_M2_C1_D5_C | ecosystem: Environmental > Terrestrial > Soil > Wetlands | place: USA: Ohio... | reverse complement strand
TGATGCCCGGGGACAACATCAAGATGACGGTGACGCTGATTGCGCCGATCGCAATGGAGCAGGGCTTGCGCTTTGCCATCCGCGAGGGCGGCAAGACCGTCGGTGCCGGCGTCGTCGCCAAGGTCATAGAGTAAGGACCATGCAAAGTCAACGCATCCGTATCCGTCTCAAGGCATACGACTACCGGTTGATCGACCAGTCGGCGCTCGAAATCGTCGACACGGCGAAGCGCACTGGGGCGGTCGTGCGTGGTCCAGTGCCGCTGCCGACGCGCAGACAGCGCTTCGACCTGCTGCGTTCGCCGCACGTTAACAAGACTTCGCGCGAGCAGCTCGAGATTCGCACGCACCTGCGGTTGATGGACATCATAGATCCTACCGACAAGACGGTGGACGCGCTGATGAAGCTCGACCTACCTGCTGGGGTTGACGTAGAAATCAAGGTTCAGTAACGACGAAGTGCATTTTTTGCTCCGGCTCTCTTTTTTGCCGAAGCGGTGAATTCCCGGGAAACCGGGGCGTTGATAGACAAGGCCGGCCAATTGCAGCCGGCGCCTCATGAGAGGTTAACAAGATGACTATTGGACTCGTCGGCCGCAAGGTCGGCATGACGCGCATCTTTACCGACGACGGCGACACGCTCCCGGTAACGGTGCTCGACGTGTCCGACAACCGGATCACGCAGATCAAGAGCCCCGACAAGGACGGCTATACCGCCGTTCAAGTCGCCTTCGGCAAGCGCCGCGCGAGCCGCGTGGTGAAGCCGCTTGCCGGACATCTCGCCAAGGCCGCCGTAGAGGCTGGCCATACGCTGAGGGAGTTCCGGGTCAAGCCGGAAGAGGTCGCCGAGCTTAAGGTGGGCGGCAAGATCGGCGTCGAGATCTTCAAGGTGGGGCAGATGGTGGACGTCTCGGGCGTCACCATAGGCAGGGGCTTTGCCGGAGTGATCAAGCGCCATCACTTCTCCTCCAATCGCGCGTCGCACGGCAACTCGGTCTCGCACAACCGCCCAGGTTCCACTGGTCAGAACCAGGATCCGGGGCGAGTCTTTCCGGGCAAGCGCATGGCCGGGCACCTCGGTGACGTGCGCCGCACCGTGCAGAACCTCGTCATCGTGCGCGTCGATGCCGAGCGCCAGCTGCTGCTGGTGAAGGGCGCGGTACCCGGCTCGAGCGGCCGCGACGTCGTCGTCCGTGCCGCGGTAAAGGGCTGAGGGGACGCCATGGAACTCAAGATGGTCAACGACAAGGGCGCTGCAGGCACGTTTGACGCGCCCGACACGCTGTTCGGACGGGATTACAACGAGGCACTGGTGCACCAAGTCGTGGTGGCATACCAGGCGAACGCGCGGCGCGGAACCCGCAAGCAGAAGGAACGCAGCGAGGTCGCCAAGTCGACCCGCAAGCCGTGGCGCCAGAAGGGAACCGGCCGGGCGCGCGCGGGCATGGCTTCGAGCCCGCTGTGGCGCGGCGGCGGCAAGATCTTCGCCGCCAGCCCGGACGAGAACTTCTCGCACAAGGTTAACCGCAAGATGTATCGCGCGGGGATCGCATCCATCCTGTCGCAACTCGCGCGCGAGGACCGCATCCGCATCGTCGACGAGTTCAAGCTCGAGGCGCCGAAAACCAAGCTGCTGGCGCAGAAAGTGAAGTCGATGGGCTTTGACGGCCTGCTGCTTATCACGGACGAGGTCGACCAGAACCTGGTGCTGTCTTCGCGCAACCTGCCGAACGTGATGGTGATCTCGGCACAGCACGCGAATCCCGTAGCGCTGGTCCACTTTCCGAACGTCCTGCTCACCAAGAAGGCGGTGCAGCGACTGGAGGAGATGCTGAAATGACGGCCTCGAAGAAATACAACGCGGATCGCCTGATGAAGGTGGTGCTCGCGCCGGTGGTGTCGGAGAAGAGCACCATGCTCGCAGATCGCAGCAGGCAGTACGTGTTCCGCGTGGCGGACGACGCCAGCAAGCCGGAGATCAAGGCCGCGGTCGAGCTGCTGTTCAAGGCCAAGGTCGACTCGGTGACGGTGTCGAACGTGAAGGGAAAGTCCAAGCGCTTCGGGCGCTTCGGCGGACGCCGGCGCAACTGGAAGAAAGCATTCGTTTGCCTCGCCCCGGGGCAGGAAATCAACTTCGCGGCGACGGAGTAAGCCATGCCACTCGTCAAAGTCAAACCCACCTCGCCAGGTCGACGTGCGCTCGTCAAGACGGTGAACCCCGATTTGCACAAGGGTGCACCGCACGTGCCGTTGCTTGCGAAGCAGGGCAAGACCAACGGCCGCAACAATCAGGGCCGCATCACCATGCGGCACAAAGGCGGCGGTCACAAGCAGCACTACCGGATCGTTGACTTCCGGCGCAACAAGGACGGTATCCCAGCGAAGGTCGAGCGCCTGGAGTACGACCCGAACCGAAGCGCCAACCTGGCGTTGTTGCTGTATGCCGACGGCGAGCGCCGCTACGTGATCGCGGCCAAGGGGCTGATGGTCGGGACACAGCTGGTCTCGGGCGCCGAAGCGCCGATCAAGTCCGGCAATGCGCTGCCGCTGCGCAACATCCCGGTCGGTACGACGGTGCATTGCATTGAGATGCTGCCGGGCAAGGGTGCGCAGATCGCGCGCTCCGCGGGATCGGGCGCGCAACTGCTCGCGCGCGAGGGTTCGTATGCGCAGCTGCGGCTGCGCTCGGGCGAGATCCGCAAAGTGCACATCAACTGTCGCGCCACGATAGGCGAAGTCGGCAACGAGGAACATAACCTCGAATCGATCGGCAAAGCCGGGCGCAAGCGTTGGCGCGGCGTGCGCCCGACAGTGCGCGGCGTAGCGATGAACCCTATCGATCACCCGCACGGCGGCGGAGAAGGCCGCACGGCGGCGGCACAGCCCCCGGTGTCGCCCTGGGGCGTGCAAACCAAAGGTTACAAGACGAGGCGCAATAAGCGGACGCAGAGCATGATTGTCCGCGACCGGCGCCGGTCATAACGCAGCGCGAGGCTGAAGATGGCGCGTTCAATCAAGAAAGGTCCATTCGTGGATCTGCACCTTATGAAGAAAGTCGATGCCGTGCGCGGCACGAACGACAAGCGTCCGATCAAGACTTGGTCGCGCCGCTCGACAATCGTGCCGGACTTCGTCGGCTTGACAGTCGCCGTGCACAACGGGAAGCAGCATATTCCCGTGTACATCACGGAGAACATGGTCGGGCACAAGCTCGGCGAGTTCGCGCTGACGCGGCAATTCAAGGGCCACTCCGCCGATCGCAAGACCGGGGGCACGCCGACCGGCGCGCCGGCGCCCGCGGCGGCGCCTGCCCCGGCGGCGAAGAAGTAAGGAGCCGACATGGAAACTCGGGCAGTTCTTCGCGGTGCGCGGCTTTCGGCACAAAAGGGCCGCCTCGTTGCCGATCTGATCCGCGGCAAGCCAGTGGACAGGGCGCTCAACATACTCGCGTTCACTCCGAACAAGGGCGCGGCCATCGTCAAGAAGGTCTTGGAGTCTGCGATCGCCAACGCCGAGCACAACGACGGCGCGGACATTGACGGTCTGAAGGTGAAGCTGGTTTACGTGGAACGCGGCACTTTCCTGAAGCGCTTTCAGGCACGCGCCAAGGGACGCGGCAACAGGGTGCTCAAGCACACCTGTCACATTTACATCACGGTCGGGGACTGAAGAGGGTTTTATGGGACAGAAGATCAATCCGATCGGTTTCCGGCTTGCCGTAAACAAGAACTGGAGCTCGCGTTGGTACGCGAGCAGCCGCGCCTTCGCGGGCATGCTGGCCGACGACGTCAAGGTGCGTGAGTTCCTGAAGCGCAAGCTGGCGCACGCATCGGTCGGTCGTGTGATCATCGAACGCCCGGCGAAGGATGCGCGAATCACCATTTTTTCGGCGCGTCCCGGCGTGGTGATCGGCAAGAAAGGCGAAGAGATCGAGGCGCTAAAGGGCGAGTTGCGCCGGCTGATGGGCGTACAGCAGGTTCACGTGAACATCGAGGAAATCCGCAAGCCGGAGATCGATGCCCAGCTGATCGCAGATTCAATCGCGCAACAGCTCGAGAAGCGGATCATGTTCCGCAGGGCGATGAAGCGTGCGATGCAGAACGCGATGCGCCTCGGAGCGCAGGGCATCAAGATCATGAGTGCTGGTCGGCTCAATGGCATCGAGATTGCGCGCACCGAATGGTACCGAGAGGGGCGGGTGCCGCTGCATACGCTGCGCGCTGACATCGATTACGGGTTCGGCGAAGCCAAGACGAACTACGGCGTCATTGGCATCAAGGTGTGGGTCTACAAGGGCGAGGTGGTGCCCAAGAGCGAGGCGCAAGCGGCGCTTCCGTCGGCCGCGCCCGCGATGCCGGAAGAGCCTGCCGCGCCCAAGAAGGCCAAGAAGCCCGTGCCCAGGCCGGCGGGGCGCAGAGCCCCTGCAAAGGAAAGGCCCGAGGGCGCAGTCGCGAAGAAGCCGGCGCGCGCCCGCACTGCCGGCAAGGAAGATGAGGGTGCGGCGGCAGCGGCCAAGCCCAAGACCACCGTCAAGCGCACGCGGAAGCCGGTCGCCCCTGAAGGCGCGGCAACGGGCGGCGAAGACAAGAAGGAATAGAGAAAAGAGGTTATAGGCGATGCTTCAGCCAGCACGTACCAAGTACCGCAAGCAGCAGAAGGGCCGCAACAAGGGCGTCGCGACGCGCGGCGTCAAGGTCTCTTTCGGCGAGTACGGCCTCAAGGCGCTCAACCGCGGCCGCATCACGGCTCGCCAAATCGAGGCGGCGCGTCGTGCCATGTCGCGTCATATCAAGCGTGGCGGCCGGATCTGGATTCGCATCTTTCCCGACAAGCCGATATCCCAGAAGCCGGCCGAGGTGCGCATGGGCAACGGCAAGGGCAATCCTGAGTTCTTTGTCGCCGAGATTCAGCCGGGCAAGATCCTTTACGAAATGGACGGTGTCAACGAAGCTGTGGCGCGCGAGGCGTTTGCTCTCGCGTCGGCGAAGCTGCCCTTCAAGACCGCGTTTGTTCACCGGATGTTGGGGTAAGCCATGAAGACGAGCGAACTACGCGGCAAGGGCGGCGAAGAGCTGCAAAAAGAGCTGTCGGACCTGCTCAAGGCCCAATTCGGGCTGCGCATGCAGCACGCGACGCAACAGATGAGCAACACCAGCCAGATGAAGAAGGTGCGCCGTGACATCGCGCGCGTGCGCACGGTGCTGAACGAGAAGGCCGCCAAATGACCGAACAGACCGCAGCTCAAGCCGCTGTGAAGAACACCCGCACCCTCGTTGGACGCGTGGTGAGCGACAAGATGCAGAAGACCGTGACCGTTCTGGTCGAGCGTCGGGTCAAGCACCCGGCAATCGGCAAGACGATCACCCGCTCGAAGAAATACCATGCGCACGTGGCCTCGGGCGACGTCAAGCTTGGCGACCTGGTGGAAATTGCGGAGTGCCGGCCGATATCCCGGACCAAGTCGTGGACCGTGACGCGGCTGGTCGAGAAATCGAAAGGGATTTAGGCGCCGATTCTATTGCGCCCAGGCCTGGAATTGATTTAGAATTCAATGTTTTTCTGCCTCAGCCGACAGCTCGGCGAGGCACTTCGACCCGGACGGGATCCAAAACTGGCTGCGGCGACGGCGCAGAGCAAGTTGGATGGAGAACTAGCAATGATTCAGATGCAGTCCATTCTGGACGTCGCCGACAACACCGGCGCGCGCGCGGTAATGTGCATCAAGGTGCTCGGCGGCTCGAAGCGTCGCTACGCCAGCATCGGCGATGTGATCAAGGTGAGCGTCAAGGACGCGGCGCCGCGCGGGCGTGTGAAAAAGGGCGAGATTTACCACGCGGTCGTCGTGCGCACCGCCAAGGGCGTGCGGCGCGCCGACGGCTCTCTGATCCGGTTCGATTCGAACGCCGCAGTGCTGTTGACGGCCAAATTCGAGCCGATCGGCACGCGCATTTTCGGGCCGGTGACCCGCGAGTTGCGCACCGAGCGATTCATGAAGATCGTTTCGCTTGCGCCCGAAGTGCTGTAGCCGGGCGCCGCAAGGGGACCATCATGCTTAGGATCAAAAAAGGCGACGAGGTCGTTGTCGTAGCCGGTCGGGACAAGGGCAAGCGCGGCACCGTGCTGCGTCGCGTAAGTGACGAGTACGTGGTCGTCGAAGGCGTCAATCGCGTCAGGAAGCACCAGCGCCCCAATCCGATGAAGGGTGTGACCGGCGGCATTGTCGACAAGGACATGCCGGTTCATATCTCCAACATCGCGCTGTTCAATCCGGCCACGAAGAAGGCCGACCGCGTCGGCTTCAAGGATCTCGGTGACGGCCGCAAGGTGCGCGTGTTCAAGTCGAATGGCGAGCAAGTGGACGCCTGAGGGTAGCGATATGGCTAAAGCGACAACTGCACAAAGGCATGAGGGCACCGCTCCGGTGCCTCAGCCACGTCTGCATACCTATTACCGCGAAACGGTGGTGCCGGAACTTACCAAGAAGTTCGGCTACAAATCGGTGATGCAGGTCCCGCGTATCCGGAAGATCACCCTCAATATGGGGGTCGGCGAGGCTACCGGCGACAAGAAAGTCCTGGACAACGCCGTTGGCGACTTGACGAAAATCGCCGGGCAGAAGCCGGTCGTCACCAAGGCGCGCAAGTCGATCGCCACGTTCAAGGTGCGTGCCGGCTACCCGGTCGGCTGCATGGTCACGCTGCGCGGCGCCCGGATGTACGAATTTCTGGATCGACTGGTCAACATCGCGATCCCGCGCATTCGGGATTTTCGCGGCATTTCCAGTCGCGCGTTTGACGGCCGCGGCAATTACAGCCTGGGCGTGAAGGAGCAGATTATTTTCCCGGAGATCGAATACGACAAGGTCGACGCGATCCGGGGAATGGATATCAGCATCACCACTACTGCTAAGTCGGACGACGAAGCGCGTGCGCTGCTGGCCGCGTTTCGCTTTCCGTTCAAGACCTGAGGTTCATTTATGGCCAAGCTTGCTGTCAAGAACCGCGAACAGAAGCGACGCGCGACCGTCGCGAAATTCAAGGCGAAGCGCCAGGCGCTTCTCGAGGTGTTGTGGGCGGTTTCTAGCTCCGACGAGGAGAAGGATGCCGCACGCGAGAAGCTGCAAAAGCTGCCGCGTAATGCCTCGCCCACGCGCCTGCGCAACCGCTGCGCAATAACCGGGCGTCCGCGCGGCGTGTACCGCAAGTTCGGCCTCGGGCGCAACAAGCTGCGCGAGCTCGCCATGCGGGGCGAGGTTCCGGGCGTCATCAAGGCCAGCTGGTAAGGAGCAAAGAGAATGAGCATGAGCGACCCCATCGCGGACATGCTGACGCGCATCCGCAATGCTCAGATGATTGGGCATAACGAAGTCGTCATACCGTCCTCGAGGCTCAAGGCCTCGATCGCGCAGGTTCTGAAGGACGAGGGCTACGTGGACGATTTCGTGGTCCGCGACCGCGACGGCAAGGCCGAGATCGCGATCAGCCTCAAGTACTACGCCGGCCGGCCGGTGATCGAGCGCCTAGAGCGCATTTCGAAGCCGGGGCTGCGTGTATACAAGGGACGCAACGACATCCCGAGAGTGATGAATGGGCTCGGAATCGCGATACTTTCCACGTCCCGCGGAGTGATGACCGACCGCAAGGCGCGCGATACCGGCGTCGGCGGCGAAGTGCTCTGCATCGTGGCGTAAGGAGCGAACGATGTCACGCATCGCCAAATACCCGGTACCGCTGCCCAAGGGCGTCGAAGTGAACGTCGCCGCGGGTCAGATTGCGGTAAAGGGGCCGCTCGGCGCGATTGCTCGGCCGATGGACCCCAACGTTTCCGTCGAGAAGAACGGCGACCAGATCGTTTGCAAGGCGCTCGGTAATTCGCGCCAGGCCAACGCCATGTCCGGCACCATGCGCGCCTTGGTCGCAAACATGGTCGCAGGTGTCACCAAGGGCTTCGAGAGAAGGCTGGCACTGGTCGGCGTCGGCTATCGTGCGCAGGCGCAGGGCGACAAGCTGAATCTCACGCTCGGTTTCTCGCACCCGGTCGTGCACATGATGCCCAAGGGTGTAAAGGTCGCAACGCCGACGCAGACCGAAATCGTGATCTCCGGCATCGACAAGCAGCAGGTCGGCCAGGTGGCCGCCGAGGTGCGCGCGTACCGTTCGCCTGAGCCGTACAAGGGCAAGGGCGTGCGCTACAGCAACGAGATCGTCATCTTGAAAGAGACGAAGAAGAAGTAACGGGACAAGGCCATGGTCGAAAAGAATACAGCGCGCCTGCGTCGCGCGCGCCAAACGAGGCTCCGGATTCGCGAGCTCAATGCGGTTCGCCTGTCCGTGCATCGCACGAACGTTCACATTTACGCACAGATCTCGTCCGCCGCCGGCGACAAGGTGCTTGCGAGCGCCTCGACTGCCGAGAAGGAGGTGCGCGCAAAGGTGAAGAACGGTGGCAACGTGAAGGCCGCCACACTCATCGGCCAGCGCATCGCCGAAAAGGCCAAGAAGGTCGGCATCGAGACAGTCGCATTCGACCGCGGCGGGTACAAGTACCACGGCCGGGTGAAGGCGCTCGCCGAGGCCGCCCGCGCCGGCGGGCTGAAGTTTTAAGGCTTAGGGAACCCTCATGGCGAAGATTCAACCCAGAATGCAGACTTCGGACGATCGCTCCGACGGCCTGCGTGAGAAGATGGTGTCGGTGAACCGCGTCACCAAGGTAGTGAAGGGCGGCCGCGTCCTCGGCTTTGCGGCCCTTACCGTGGTGGGCGACGGCGACGGCGGTATCGGAATGGGCAAGGGCAAGGCGCGCGAGGTGCCCGTGGCCGTGCAGAAGGCCATGGAGGAAGCGCGCCGGAAGCTGTTCAAAGTGAAGCTGAAGAACGGAACCTTGCACCATGCGGTGATCGGCCGCCATGGCTCGGCGAAGGTGCTGATGCAGCCCGCTTCGGAAGGCACCGGCATCATTGCCGGCGGCCCGATGCGCGCGGTATTCGAGGTGATGGGCGTAACCAACGTTCTGGCGAAATGCTTCGGCTCCACAAACCCTTATAACGTCGTGCGCGCAACGCTCAACGGCTTGCAGGCGATGAACACGCCCGCGGAGATCGCGGCCAAGCGCGGCAAGAAGATCGAGGAAATCGTCTCCTGAGGCGCGCCATGGCGGACAACAAGATCAAGGTCAAACTGGTCAAGGGCCTCGCGGGCTGCAAGGCGAGCCACCGCGCGACGGTACGCGGCCTCGGGCTCAGGCGCCTGAACCATACTGTGGAGCTCGCCGATACGCCTGAAGTGCGCGGCATGATCAACAAGGTCTATTACCTGGTGAGGGTAGAGACATGAGTAGGGAAGCGAGCATGCGCCTAAACGAGATCAAGCCAGCACGGGGCGCTAAGCAGGCGCGGCGCCGGGTCGGCCGCGGCATCGGCTCGGGGCTGGGTAAGACCGCCGGGCGTGGCCACAAGGGCCAGAAGGCCCGCTCGGGTGGATTTCACAAGATCGGATTCGAAGGCGGCCAGATGCCGCTGCATCGCCGGCTGCCAAAGCGAGGTTTTACGTCGCCCACGCGCGAGGCCACCGCGGAAGTGCGGCTGTCGGAGCTGGAAACCATGAAGGCAAATGAGATCGACCTCGGCGCGCTGAAGGACGAAGGCGTCGTGCCGCGTCAGGCGTTGGCCGCGAAGGTCATCCTTTCGGGAAAGCTTGCGCGCAAAGTGACGCTCAAGGGCATCAAGGCGACCAAAGGGGCGCGCGCGGCGATCGAGGCAGCGGGTGGCAAGATCGAGGAGGCGCCGGCCGCGCCTGCCGCGTAATCAGCGGGCTCGAGGGCATTTCACTTGGCAACCACGCTTCCAAACGTCGGCAAGACCGGGCGCTACGGGGATCTGAAGCGGCGCCTGCTGTTCCTGCTCGGCGCGCTGGTGGTGTTCCGCATCGGGGCGCACATCCCGGTGCCGGGCATCGACCCGAAGGCGCTGGCCGACCTGTTCCAGGGTCAGCAGGGGGGCATCCTTGGGATGTTCAATATGTTCTCGGGCGGTGCGCTACGCCGCTTCACGATTTTCGCGCTCGGGATCATGCCCTACATCTCGGCCTCGATCATCATGCAGCTGATGTCATCGGTCTCGCCGCAGCTGGAAGCGCTGCGCAAGGAAGGCGAATCGGGACGACGCAAGATTACGCAGTACACGCGCTACGGCACGGTGTTCCTCGCGCTTTTCCAGGCTACGGGCATCTCCATCGCGCTTGAGTCGCAGCCGGGTCTGGTGCTCGATCCTGGGCTGATGTTCCGCCTCACGGCGGTGACCACTCTGGTGACCGGCACCATGTTCCTCATGTGGCTCGGCGAGCAGATCACGGAGCGCGGCCTGGGCAACGGAATTTCGATCATCATCTTCGCCGGCATCGCCGCGGGCCTGCCGAACGCCATTGCCGGCACGCTGGAACTGGTGCGCACCGGCGCTATGCACCCGTTGACGGCGTTACTCATCGCGGTCGCCGTGGTCGGCGTCACCGCGTTCGTGTGCTTCGTCGAGCGGGGGCAGCGCAAGATCCTGGTCAATTATGCCAAGCGCCAGGTGGGCAATCGCGTCTATGGCGGGCAAAGCTCGCACCTGCCCTTCAAGCTGAATATGTCGGGCGTGATACCACCGATCTTCGCGAGCTCGCTGATCCTGTTCCCCGCCACGGTGTTGGGCTGGTTTGGCTCGGCCGAGGGCTTCCTGTGGCTGCGCGACATCGCCGGAACGCTCACGCCCGGACAGCCGGTGTACGTGGCGCTCTACGCCGCGCTCATCGTGTTCTTCTGCTTCTTCTACACGGCTCTGCAATACAGCCCGAAAGAGACGGCGGACAACCTGAAGAAATCGGGCGCCTTCGTGCCGGGAATCCGTCCGGGCGACCAGACGGCCCGCTACATCGAGAAAATCCTGACGCGCCTGACGCTTGCGGGCGCGATGTACGTCACCTTGGTATGCCTGCTGCCGGAATTCCTGATTCTCAAGTGGAACGTGCCGTTCTATTTCGGCGGCACGTCGCTGCTGATTATCGTCGTGGTGACGATGGATTTTATGGCGCAGGTTCAGGCCTACGTCATGACGCACCAGTATGAGAGCCTGCTGCGGAAAGCGAATTTCAAGGGCGGCCTACCGGTGCGATAGGGACCGAGGCGAATGGCCAAGGAAGACGTGATCCAGATGCAGGGCGAGATCATGGAGACGCTGCCCAACGCGACATTCAGGGTTCGACTCGAGAACGGCCATGTCTTACTGGGGCACATTTCGGGAAAGATGCGCATGCACTATATCCGCATCCTCCCCGGCGACAAGGTCACGGTGGAATTGACCCCCTACGACCTGACGCGCGGACGTATCGTGTTTCGCGCAAAGTAAAGGAGCAGGACATGAAGGTGATGGCTTCCGTGAAGAAGATCTGCCGCAACTGCAAGATTGTGCGTCGCAAGCGGGTCGTGAGGGTCATTTGCAGCGACCCCCGTCACAAACAGCGTCAGGGATGAATTAACCTCTTGAAGCGGCAGAACATTCCAGCTAAAATTTCGGGTTTTCCGTCTCCGGCGCAATCTCTGGACTGACACATGGCACGTATAGCGGGTATCAATATCCCCAACCACCAGCATGCGGGGGTCGCGCTCACCGCGATCTACGGCATCGGTCGCGCTCGCGCCGAGGCGATCTGCGCCGCTGCGGGTGTCGACAAGTCACGCAAGATCAAGGATCTCACCGACGCCGAGCTCGATCGCGTGCGGGAGAACGTCGGGCGCCTCGTGGTTGAGGGTGATCTGAGACGCGAGGTGTCGATGAGCGTCAAGCGGCTCATGGACTTGGGCTGTTACCGTGGTGTGCGCCATCGCAAGGGCCTTCCTGTGCGCGGGCAGCGAACGCGCACCAATGCGCGCACGCGCAAGGGGCCGCGCAAGACCGCAATCAAGCTGAACGTGCAAGTCGGCAAAGCGTAACGCCCGCAAAGGACATACATGGCGACCAGGAATCCCACGCAGCAGCAACAGACGCAACAGGCTGCGCGCGTCCGCAAGAAGGTCAAGAAGAACGTGGCCGAAGGCATCGCGCACGTGCACGCGTCGTTCAACAACACCATCGTCACGATCACCGACCGGCAGGGCAATGCGCTCGCCTGGGCCACTTCCGGCAATGCCGGCTTCAAGGGATCGCGCAAGTCGACACCCTTCGCGGCGCAGGTCGCGGCCGAGCGCGCCGGGCGCGCTGCGCAGGAGTGCGGAGTGAAGAATGTCGAAGTCCGCATCAAGGGCCCGGGGCCCGGCCGCGAGTCGGCGGTGCGCGCCCTGAACGCGATCGGTCTGAAGATCACCAGCATTGCCGACGTAACCCCTGTTCCGCACAACGGCTGCCGCCCTCCGAAGCGGCGCCGGGTCTGAGTCGACGGAAAGACACCATGGCCAGAAATCTAGATGCCAAGTGCCGGCAGTGCCGGCGCGAAGGCGAGAAACTCTTCCTCAAGGGAGAGAAATGCTTCACCGACAAGTGCGCCATCGAGCGTCGCAGCTACGCGCCCGGTCAGCACGGCCAGAGAAGCGGCCAGCGCATGTCGGACTACGGCAAGCAGCTGCGCGAGAAGCAGAAGATCCGCAAGATCTACGGCGTGCTCGAGCGCCAGTTCCGTAAGACTTATGCGGAGGCGGCGCGCTCCAAGGGTGTTACCGGCGAGCGCTTGCTGCAGCTGCTCGAGACGCGCCTCGATAGCATTTCTTACCGGATGGGATTCGGCGCGTCGCGCACCGAGTCGCGCCAGCTGGTGCGCCACAACGGCGTGCTGGTGAACGGCAAGCGCGTCAACATCCCGTCGTACCAGGTCAAGCCGGGTGACGTGATCGAGGTGACGGACAAGGCGAAGGCACAGTTGCGTGTCAAGGCGGCTGCCGAGGCTGCCGAGAGCCGGGGCATTCCCGAGTGGCTGGAGGTGGATGCCAAGGCGCTCAAGGGGACCTTCAAGGCCCTGCCCGCGCGCACCGATCTGTCTTCGTCGATCAATGAGAGCTTGGTGATCGAACTCTATTCCAAGTAACGAGGCGACCGCGTGGCGGGCCCGACCCGCCTCGCACCCCTTCACGCTTAACAGCAGGACGACAACATGCCGCAATCCGGATTTCTAAAGCCGCGCATCGTCGACGTACAGAATCTCTCGCCCTATCACGCGAAGGTCACGATGGAGCCGTTCGAGCGCGGCTACGGCCACACTCTCGGCAACGCGCTGCGTCGCGTGCTGCTTTCCTCCATGCCCGGCTACGCGCCCACCGAAGTGCAGATCGCCGGCGTGGTGCACGAATACTCGACACTGGACGGGGTGCGCGAGGACATCGTGGACATCCTGCTCAACTTGAAGGGCGTGGTGTTCCGCCTGCACAACCGGCAGGAGGCTATCCTCACGCTGAAGAAGAAGGGCGACGGACCGGTCACCGCGGCTGACATCGAGGCTGCGCACGACGTCGAGATCGTCAATCCCGAGCATGTCATCGCGACGCTCGCCTCCGGCGGCAAGCTCGAGATGCAGATCAAGGTCGAGGCGGGCCGGGGTTATGTGCCCGGCAACATGCGCTACCTCCCGGAGGAGACCAAAGGCATCGGTCGCATCATCCTGGATGCCTCTTTCAGCCCCGTGCGCCGGGTGTCGTACGCCGTCGAGTCCGCGCGCGTGGAGCAGCGTACCGACCTCGACAAGCTGATCATGGATATCGAGACCAACGGGGCGATTGAGCCCGAGGAAGCGATCCGCTACGCGGCGCGCATCCTGGTCGACCAGCTCTCGGTGTTCGCGCAGCTCGAAGGCACCGCCGCGCCGGCAGAGCAACCCAAGTCGCCGCAGGTGGACCCGATCCTGCTTCGCCCGGTCGATGATCTGGAGCTTACCGTGCGTTCCGCGAATTGCCTCAAGGCGGAGAACATTTACTACATCGGTGACCTCATCCAGCGCACCGAGACCGAGCTTCTCAAGACGCCGAATCTCGGCCGCAAATCGCTCAACGAGATCAAGGAAGTGCTCGCCTCGCGCGGTCTGACGCTCGGCATGCGGCTCGAGAACTGGCCGCCGGCCGGACTCGAGCATCACCGCGTATAGGTCGCACCTCAGCATACAAGGACGATAAGCGATGCGTCACGGCCACGGACTACGCAAGCTCAACCGCACGACGAGCCACCGGCTCGCGATGCTGCGCAACATGGCGAATTCGCTGCTGCGCCACGAGAAGATCACCACCACCCTGCCGAAGGCGAAGGAGCTGCGTCGCGTCGTCGAGCCGATGATTACGCTCGGCAAGAAGCCGTCGCTTGCCAACCGGCGCCTTGCGTTCAACCGGCTGCGCGACCGGGAGATCGTAAGCAAGCTGTTCGCTGACCTCGGCCCGCGCTACGCCAAGCGCAACGGCGGTTATCTTCGGATTCTGAAGAGCGGGTTCCGCAAAGGTGACAATGCGCCGCTCGCCCTGGTGCTGCTCCTGGATCAGCCCGAGCAGGCCGCGCCGGAGCAGAAGGAAGAAAAGAAAGCCGCTTGATCGCACGTCGCATTCATGCGAAAAAGGCCGGGCTCGTCCCGGCCTTTTCGCTTTATGGAGCGTGCGTGATCGTTCTCTATACTGACTTTGGCTGCTGCGGTCCCTATGTCGGGCAGCTGAGGGCGGCGCTTCACGCGCGCGCGCCACGCGTGCCGGTGCTCGATGCCTTGAACGATGCGCCGTCATTCGGCATCGAGCCCGCGGCGCATCTGCTGGCGGCGCTCGCGCCCTTCTATCCGCGCGGCTGCGTGATTCTCGCCGTCGTCGACCCGGGAGTCGGCGGGCCGCGCGACGCGATCGTGGTGCGGGCAGACGGGTGCAGCTTCGTCGGCCCCGATAACGGGCTACTGTCCGTCGTCTGGCAACGCGCCGGCGAGCGCCGCTGCCGTCGCATCGCGTGGCGCCCCGTGCGACTGTCGACTTCGTTTCACGGCCGCGACCTGTTTGCGCCCGTGGCTGCCGCGCTCGCCCTGCGGCGCGTGCCGCGCGGATGGCTTGCCGCGAAGCGCGCTCCCGCAGTGATGCTCGATGCAGGTGATCTGGCGCGGGTGATCTACGTCGACCACTACGGCAACGCGATGACCGGCTTGCGCGCCGCGGGTCTCGCGCCGACGATGCGCTTGCGGGCGGCAGGGCGCATGATTTCGCGGGCCGGGACGTTCGGCGAGGCACGCCCAGGCGCGCCGTTCTGGTACGAGAACAGCTTTGGACTGGTGGAGATCGCGGCCAACCAGGCGAGCGCCGCGCGCAAGCTCGGTTTGCGCATCGGCAGCCGGGTAGCGCTGGCGAAGCGTTGACGTGGCGCCGCTCTATACCGCGGCACACGGCAGCCGCAGCATCGAGGAGTTCGTCGCCTTGCTGGCGCAGGCGAAGGTGAAGCTGCTGGTGGACGTGCGCGCCTACCCGCGCTCGCGCAGGCACCCCCATTTCGGCTACGGGCCGCTCGGAGCGCGGCTTGCGGCTGCGGGCATCGACTACGATTGGCGCGGCAAGGCGTTCGGCGGCATTCGGCGCGGCGGGGGCGAGTCGCGCCACCCGGGGCTGCGCGAGCCCACGTTCCGGGCCTACGCCGAGCACATGCATGGCGAGGCATTCGGCGCCGCGAGCGCGCAGCTGCTGGCGGACGGCCAGCGCGAGCGACTGTGCCTGATGTGCGCGGAGCGCGACCCGGCGCAATGCCACCGCTCGCTGATTGCAGACTGGCTCGTCGTCCACGGCGCGAGGGTGATGCACCTGCTCGAGCCCGGGGCGGCCCGCCCTCATGTGCTGCACCCGGCGCTGAGCGTCGAGCAGGGCGTCCTGCGCTACGCGGGCGGCACAGCGCAGCGCGAGCTGTTCTAGGCCACCACGATGGCGCGATAGTCGTTCACGTTGGTGAGCGTCGGGCCGGTGACCAGCAGGTCGCCGAGGGCGGCAAAGAAGCCATAACTGTCGTGGGCCGCGAGATGCTTTCTGGGGTCCAGCCCGCTGGAGCGGGCGCGCGCCAGAGTGTCGGGGACGAGCACGGCGCCAGCGTTGTCTTCCGAGCCGTCGATGCCATCGGTGTCGGCCGCGATCGCGTGGACGTCCGCCACGCCTTCGAGCTCGACCGCCAGCGCGAGGAGGAACTCGCCGCAGCGACCGCCGCGACCGCCTTCAGCGCCCAAGGTGACGGTGCACTCGCCTCCCGAGATCAGCGCCACGGGCGGCCTGAACGGCGCCCGGTAACGGCGCAGCTCGCGCACCAGCGCGGCCATCACCTTGGCCACCTCGGCGGCCTCGCCGGTGACCGTGTCCCCGAGGATCACGGGCTCTATGCCGCGGCCGCGAAATACCGCCGCGGCCGCTTCCAGCGAAGCGTGCGCCGTGGCCACGACGCGATTCTCGACGCGGGCAAAGACAGCGTCGCCGGGCTTGGGCGTCTCGGCGATGTGCCCGCGCGCGCCGCCCTCGAGCCGCGCGCGCACCGCTGTCGGCGGCTCGATGCGGTGACTCGCCAGTACCTCGAGGGCGTCGCCGTAGGTCGTCGGGTCGGGAGCGCAGGGCCCCGACGCGACATGGGTCGGATCGTCGCCCGTGACGTCGGACACGATAAGCGCCAATACCGGCGCCCCGCATGCTGCCGCGAGCTGCCCGCCCTGAATCGCCGACAGGTGCTTGCGCACCGTGTTGATCTGCTGGATCGTCGCCCCGCAGCGCAGCAGCTGCGTGGTCACCTCCTTCAGGTCGCGCATCGAGATGCCATCGGCGGGCAACGACAGCAAGCTCGAGCCGCCACCCGAAACCAAGGCGAGCAGGAGATCGTCCTCTCCCAGCGCGCGCACGCGCGCGAGCATGTCTCGGGCGGCGGCCTCGCCAGCCTCGTCCGGCACCGGGTGGCCGGCCTCGATCACGCGAATGCGCGCGGTCTGCAGCGAATGCCGGTAGCGCGTGATCGCGAGGCCGTCGAGCGGCGCGTCGGGCGGCCAGCTGCGCTCGACCGCGAGCGACATCGAGGCCGCGGCCTTGCCGGCGGCGACGACTAGCGTGCGCCCGCGCGGCGGGCGCGGGAGGTGGGCGGCGAGAATCCTGAGGGGATCGGCAGCCGCCACCGCGGTGCGGAAGCTCTGTTCGAGCAGCGCGCGCATGGTGCGCGTCCGCGCCCGTTAGCCGAAGGTCTCGCGCGCGGCGTCGCGGCCCAGGCCGTAGAGCCGCGGATAGTATTCGCGGAACGCCTGCTGGATCTCGGTCGCCGGCACGTCGGCGAAGGTGCCGCGATCGCGCAGGTACTCCATGTGGCGCCGCTCGTCGGCGTCGTAGGGGTGAAAGATGGAATCGTTGTGCCCGTCGAACTCGAGCGGCTTGACGCGGAACTTGGTGCAAAGCGCGAGGTTGAACGCGGGCGTGGCCTTGACCCACTTGCCCTCCAGAAACAGCTCGCTGTAGCCGTGGTAGACGAACAGGTCGCTGCCGATGAACTCGAGCAGTCGTGGCGTCGATAGATGGTTCCTTACGTCGGCGAAACCGACGCGCGAAGGTATGCCGTGGGCGCGTGCGCAGGCCGCGAGCAGCGCGGCCTTGCCCACGCAGAAGCCTTCACCCGCGGCCAGGCAGTCGCTCGCTCGATACGCCGACTCAACGGTGAAATCGAGGAACGGGTTGTAGCGGATGTCGTCGCGCACCGAGTAGTAGAGCGACACGGCGCGCGCGATGTCGCTCCTGCCGCGTACCTTCTCGCGCGCGTACGCGACGACCGCCGGGTGGTCGCTGTCGATGAAAGCGCCGGGCTGCAGGTAGCGTTCGAGCGCCCCCATCAGCGGTCGAGCTTCATCATGCGCCGGGCACCGGAGAACAGCGCACTCGCCGGATTGGCGAGCTCGTCGACCACCGAGAAGTGGTGGTGGCCCGGCATCGGGACGTCGCCGGCCACGGCGGATCTCCAGCGCTGCGCGAGCAGGGCGTTCTGACGCTTGAACTCCGAGCTCTCGAGCCCCCCGACGCAGGTGTAGACCGGGGCGCGGGTGGCTGGTGGCAGGAACGCGGGCGAGACCTTGAGCGCCGCCGCCTCGTCGAGCCGCAGGTCGGCATTCAGGAAGTCGACCATGACCATCGGGCGCAGATCGTAGATGCCGCTGATCGCCAGGCCACCCTTGAACAGGTCGCGCGGCAGGCGCGCATCGAATACCGGCCACAGCGCCGCCATCATCATCGCCGTGAGGTGCGCCCCCGCGGAATGGCCCGAGACGAACAGGCGTTCCTCGTCCATGCCGTACTCTTCGGCGTGGTGGTACAGCCATGCCGAGGCGCGCAGCATCTGGCGCACGATCTCCTCGATCGTGACGCGCGGGCACAGGTCGTAATTCACCACCACCAGCGACACGCCGGCGTCCACCCAGGCCGGCGCGAGGTAGGCGAAGTCCCGCTTGTCGAGCGAGCGCCAGTAACCGCCATGGATGAACATCAGCACCGAGCCGTCGCCCTTGCGCGCCGGAAAGATGTCCAGCTTCTCGCCCGGCGCGGGACCGTATTCACGGTCGAGGTAACAGGTCATGGTCGCGCGCGCGCGCGCCGAGTGCTCCCCCCAGCGTGCAAAGAACTGTTCGTGATCCGGTACCAGCTCGCGATTGTTGTACTCGCGGCTAAGAAAGGCTCGGTCGTTCATGCCCGCTTCTCTCGCCACAGGCCGAGCGCGAGTTGCGCCGGGCGGTCGGAATAGGAAAACAGCACGCATTCGCCGTCGGCCTCGAAGGCGAGCGCATGCCAGCTCGGCACGACGAAGCTGTCGCGCGGCTCGAAGGCGAAGCTCTGGTTGCCGATCTTGACGCGTCCGGTGCCCTCGACCACCGAGTAGACGGTGGCGTCGGTCGAGCGGTATGCGCTCGAGCGGAAGCCCTTGGGGAGCAGCTGCATGAACGCACCCATGGTCGGCATCGCCGGGCCGCCGCTGAGCGGGTTGATGAACTGCATCTTCCAGCCGTGGCAGGCGTCGGGGTCGCCGTTGCGCGACAGGGTGTGCAGCGTCTCACGGCTGCGCGCATAGGAATAGTTGAGGATCGGCGAGGTCTTCGACACCCGTAGGCCCTCGAGCGGCACCAGGTTGGTGCCGTAGCGTGCGTACGAGTCGCCCTCCGGGCGGCTGACCGGCTGGGCCTCCTCGGGGAAGGTTTCCATGAAGCCGGCGTCGAAAAACTGCAAGATCGGGATGTCGAGCCCGTCCATCCACACCACCGGCTCGTTGCCCGGATTGCCGTGGTCGTGCCAGGTCCACGACGGGGTGATGATGAAGTCACCGGGGTGCATGGTGGTGCGCTCGCCGTCGACGGCGGTGTACGCGCCGGAACCCTCGACGATGAAGCGCAGCGCAGACTGCGTGTGACGGTGGCTAGGGGCGATCTCGCCCGGTAGGATGAGCTGCAGGCCGCAGTAGAGGCTGCGGGTGATGCAGGATTGGCCGCGCATCCCGGGGTTCTCGAGCACCACTACGCGGCGGATCGCTTCCTTCGCGGTGATGATCTTGCCCGACTCCATGACGTAAGGGCGGATCTGGCGGTACTTCCATAGCGCCGGAACGCACGGCGTCTGCGGCTGCGGCGGGACCAGGTTGTGCAGCACCTCCCACAGCGGGGCGAGGTTGTCCTTGTCCATGCGCCGGTAGAACTCGGCGCGGCTGGCGCTCGGCGAAGTTCCGGTTTCCGGTCTAGGAACCGAAGCCATGGCGTTCTCCTGGGGTCGAGAACCGCGATTTTGTCCGGTCTCGACGGCCGCCGCAACGCGGGATGTCGAACGAGCCCCTCACGCCGGCTGCAGCCAGCCGATGAGGGTCTGTCGTAGGCGGTGCAGCATACGGTCCCAGCGCGAGGGGTTCTGGATCACCTCGGCGCGGTAAAACGACGGGCACAGGATCGCGGCATGGGCCACCTCGC
>Ga0316628_100000894_pt1 | contig 19918 bp, 16 predicted proteins | sample OWC_Aug_M2_C1_D5_FD_207648 | JGI IMG/M metagenome (GOLD analysis project Ga0316628, IMG submission 207648) | Wetland soil microbial communities from Old Woman Creek delta, Ohio, United States - OWC_Aug_M2_C1_D5_C | ecosystem: Environmental > Terrestrial > Soil > Wetlands | place: USA: Ohio... | reverse complement strand
ACCAGCAGCCGGACGGCATACTGCTTCTCTTCGTGATCCATGCTGGCCTGCGGGACCTGCATGGTGAAGCGGCGCAGCAGAGCCTTCGCGGCGGCCCCGGATTTCCATCCTGCCAGCCGCTCCATCGCAGCCACCCGGACGCCCGCATCGCCGTGAGGCTGGATCGCCTGCTTCATGGCTCTATTTATCTGTCTCTCGCTCGGGCTCGAACCGGTTCCGAAGAGCTGCCTCAACAGTCCCATAAGCTCTATATTTTACAATATGTTTGTTCGCAGTTCCGGCCTTTTCAATATAATGGCGGTTTCGGCCTGCCGAGGCGGCGGCCGCGCACTTCAACAGCGCTGATTCCGAGGTTCCGGAAAGCGAGGGATTCCGATGGAAGAACGGGACTTTTTTATCGAGAAGGACGAGACCATTCCTGCCATGATCTACTGTGCCAAGTGCCGTACCACATTGGAATACCCCGTCAGGTGGCGTCGCCGCACGAAAAAGGCCTCGCTCCCGCCCGGCGCTGACGAGAGGGATCGAGCGCGTTTTGCGAAGCTGAAAGACTATCGCGTCAGGCTGGATGACAAGCTGCGCTGCCTGAATCCCCGCTGCGGGAAAACGATCGAGATCACCTCGATCCAGACCGTTGTCTTCGACTGACGGCGCCTGGCGCCGTCCGGAGGCGCGACTCCTGAACGAAATCCCGCTCGAAATTCACTTCCCCTGAACCGAGGAGTATTCGTGGACGAAGTGCGCGAGCGACCTGACGATATCCACGGGAGTCCCAGGCAGGATACCGTGGCCCAGGTTGAAAATGTGCCCCGGCCGGGAGGCCGCGCGGTCCAGGATATCTTTCGCCCTGCTCTTCACAAGCGGCCACGGAGCCATCAGAATGACGGGATCGAGGTTGCCCTGGATTCCGGCGCCGGCGGTACCGACCCTGGCCCATGCGTCGTCAAGAAACGTGCGCCAATCGACCCCGATGATGTCCCCGCCCGCCGCGCGCATGAGGGGCAGCAGGTCGGCGGTGCCGGTGCCGAAGTGAATCGAGGGGATGCCTCGGGCTTTCAGGGCGCCGAAGATGCCCGCCACGTGGGGCAGAACATATTCCATGTAGTCGGCCGGACTCAGGCATCCGACCCAGGAATCGAAGATCTGGATGACCTGAGCACCCGACCGCACCTGCGCGAGGACGTAAGCCGTCAGCGTCCTGGAAAGCTTGTCCATCAGGATGTCCCACGTCTCCCGGTCTTCGTACATGATCTTTTTGGTCAGAAGGTAGTTGCGCGAGCTTCCACCCTCGATCATGTAACTGGCCAGCGTGAATGGAGCGCCGGCAAAGCCAATGAGAGCGACCTCGTCCGCAAGCTCCGCGCTCACCAGGGCCAGGCTTTCCATGACGTATCCCAGATCCTCTTCCGGTTGCGCTGCGCGCAAGCTCTCCGCGTCTTTCCGGGTGCGCACGGGATTGTGGATTACCGGCCCTTCGCCTTCAGCGAACTCGATCGTGATTCCCATCCCCTCGAGCGGCAGGAGGATGTCGGCGAAGATAATGGCGGCGTCGACGTCCAAAGCCTTGACCGGCTGCAGCGTCACCTCTGCGGCGATTTCCGGCGTCTTGAACATCTGGAGCAGGCCGTATTTCTCGCGCAGCCGGCGGTACTCCGCCATGTATCGCCCCGCCTGGCGCATGAACCAGACCGGTGTGCAATCGGTCTTCTCCCGACGGCACGCTTTCAAAAATCGCTCTTTGTGATTCATGGCCTTCAAAAGTACCACCTGCTTAATCGCTCACCAAGGCGCAATTGCTCACGGGACAATGGGAATTGACGATTGACAATTGAGAATTCTTAAGGCTTGGGTCGAATTCACCGCGGCGTGTGACCAAACCGGGTCGCAAATCAGAAACAAGAACATCTCTTCAGTCGACATTCGTCATTCGTCAATGCGCTTCTGGCTGTGTTATCAGAAACGCAGGTCGGCGAAGATGGGATTGTGGTCGGATATGCGCGCAGCACCGGTGCGCTCCATGGGGACGCAGCCAGGGGATGAGGATGCCACTCCGGTCGCGGGATCGACAGTTTCCCCGGCCCGCAATGCTCGGATCCCGCGCCCCAGGAACCAATCGAGCTTGAATGAGAGATAGCCGCCGTAGGGCTCGAGGCATCTGCGCACATGGCGGACAACGAATTCCGGCAACGTACCGGCATCCTCGAGCCCGCCGATCGGAGTGCTGGCGGTCTCGTCGGAGGAATTGAGCCGCTCCCACTCGAACCCGGCCCGCGCCGCGCTTCGGAAGAGCGGCTCGGACCTGCGTTCGGGATGGCGCAATTCCTCCTTCACCTCCTCCATGTCATGAAAGAGGAGGCGCTCGATGGAGCGAATTGTGCGCCAGCGGGTTCCGCGCGCGAACCCGCTCGTGTTCAGGTCCCCTCCGATCAGGCACGGAAGTCCTGCCGGTCCGGGAAGCCCGGCCATCAGGTGTTTCATTTGAAGTGCCCGGCAGCTCGGCGTGTTGCGCACTTCCAGGTGAGTCGCCCCGACCCAGGCTTCGCGTCCTCCGACGCTCAGCCGTGCCCAGACACAGTTGCGTGAACCATACCGCTTCTCGTGGAACTCGAAGGGCTCGAAACAGACCGGCAGGGAAACGATCTTCGCTCCCAGGATCGGATGCCGGCTCAAAACGGCATTCCCCTGCAGGCTTTCCCGATTGCCGCCCTCGAGTTCCAGTTCGCTTCCCGTACCTTTGGTCAGCTCGAGGTGGGCCGCCCCGAACGCAAGGCTCATCCCCAGCGCGCCAGCCACCTCGGAGGCGACGTGGACGTTCCCGGACCGGAGCATGCCTTTGTCCGCCTCATTGAGCAGGAGCACGTCGGCCCACTTGAGCCGGTCGTCGGCTTCGAGGACCTCGATCACTTCCTTCCAGTGCTTTCCCTTCTCGATATTCCACTGAACGACGCGCACGAATGAATTCAGGCGGGGGGCAGCGGAGGCGCAGAGACGGACTTCAGGCGTCGAAAGTCTCGATTCGATCTGCGCGCCGTGCTCGGCATAAAAAGCGGAGCCGCGTAACTCCGCCAGGGTCCTGTAAGCGCACAATCCTCCCAGAACGTCGTTCTGAGACTGCATCGTTCCTCCGGATCCGCCAGCCGAATTCACGATTATAACTTTCAGCAGAGCCGCCACCAAGACGCCGGGAGACCAGGTCACCGAACGACCTTCGCCTCGAAGGCGAGGGCTTTCTGCCCTGTCCACTGAAGTGGACTGATCTGCGATTTCGCCTTTCTGCTTTTCTTCAAAAAACCGGACGCGGATCCGCACGGATTCCTGCGGATTTGGATCCGCAAAAATCCGCGTCCGGTTAAGTCTTTGGCTCGTCGACTTCCCCACCATGCGGCCCGCCTGAAGGCGGGGGGGCTTCCACCATCCTCGATTGAGACACTAATCATCGTGATAAGATTGGCTGGGATCGCCTGGAGGGAGTATGCGCGTCGAAGAACTTGAGACACCGGCCCTGGTCGTGGATCTTGACGTGTTGGAAACCAACTTGCGCGAAATGGCGGCCTATTGCGCCGGCCACGGACTGGCTCTTCGTCCCCACGTCAAAACCCACAAGACCCCCGCCATTGCCCGGATGCAGATCTCCTCCGGCGCGCGCGGCATCACCGTCGCAAAACTGGGCGAAGCCGAGGTGATGGCCAGGGCCGGCATCCAGGACATCCTCATCGCCTATCCCATCGTGGGTCGTGCCAAGTTGGAGCGCCTGGTCGCGCTCGCGAGGATGGTCAGGGTCCTGGTTTCTGTCGACTCGCTCGAGGTCGCCCGCGAGATCAGCAGGGCTGTCCGGGAGGCGGGGGTGACCGTCGGCGTTCTGGCGGAATACGACGCCGGGCTGCGCCGCTGCGGCGTTCAGACGCCGGACGACCTGGTCAGCCTCGCCCACGAGATGGCGCGCCTCCAGGGCCTCGATTTTCTGGGCATACTCTTCTTTCCGGGGCATGTCCGGGCTAAGCCCTCCGAGCAGGCCCCGGTTCTCCGAAAAATCGATGAGCGCCTGCGAGAGGCGCAGGACAAGTTGTTCCGATGGGGGATCGGGCTCCGCGTCGTCAGCGGAGGCTCGACCCCCACGGCATTTCAGAGCCACGTGATGAAGACGGTCACGGAAATCCGGCCCGGCACTTACGTCTTCAACGATTTCAACACGGTCGCGGGAGGAGCGGCGGAACTCTCGCGCTGCGCCCTGACGGTACACGTTACGGTCGTGAGCACCGCCGTGAAGGGGCGCGCCGTGATCGACGGCGGGTCAAAAACATTCTCCAGCGACCGGCTCCGGGGCGGAGACGCCCCCGGCTTCGGCTATTGCGTCGATCTGCCCGGCCTGATTCTGGAAACCATGTCCGAGGAACACGGACACCTCGACGTGGAAAATGCCGGCCGTCCCCTCAAAATCGGCGAACGGCTGCGCTTTATCCCAAACCACGTCTGCACTGCCCTCAACCTGCACAGCGAGATCTGGGGCGCGAGAAACGGCGAAGTCGCGGAGCGATGGGAAATCCAGGCGCGCGGACTTGTCAAATGACGAATGACGAATAATCCAAATCGCTCGTGACTCGGCAGATTGTGGTTGGAATCCCATAGGACGGCTTTTTATTCGTCATTCGTCATCCGTCAGGCTTTGTCGACAAATGAGCAGACACAGGAAAGATCGGATTCCCCGGAAGCCGCCTGCGGCGAAGTGGCCCGTGCTGCGGGCCGCGCTGGTTCCGATTCTTCTCGCCTCAGCGTCTGTCTTCGCGTACCGGAACATTTTCTCCGCACCGTTCATTTTCGACGACACCGCCTCCATCCTGACAAATACGGGAATCCGCCGACTGTGGCCGATCTGGCCCGCCCTGTGGCCTCCAAATCAAACGGCGATTTCCGGACGTCCGGTCGTGAGTCTTTCACTCGCGCTGAACTTTGCCCTGGGAGAATATGAAGTCTGGGGATACCACGCCTTCAGCCTGATCGTCCACATCGCCAACGCCCTACTGGTCTTTGCGATCGTGCGGCGAACACTGTCGGCTGTCTCGGATTACCGGGAGAATGAAGCCCGGGCCGAGTGGCTGGCCGGCGCTGCGGCGCTTCTGTGGTCGGCTCACCCCCTCCTAAGCGAGAGCGTCGCCTATATCACGCAGCGGACCGAGCTGCTTGCGGCACTGTTCCTCCTTCTGACCATATACTCCTTGGGCCGCAGCGCCGAGTCCCCGTCGAGCCGCCGCTGGCCTGCTCTGACCATTCTGTCCTGCGCACTCGGGATGGGCTGCAAGGAGGTGATGGCAGCCGCTCCTCCGCTCGCACTCATTTACGATCGAATCTTCCTGTCTTCCTCTTATAGAGACCTGTTCAGGCGACGAGGGCGCCTGCACGCGTGCCTTTTTTCCACGTGGCTTATTCTGGCAGCCCTGCTGGCAACCGGTCCTCGCACACTCTCGGTAGGAATGACATTTCGGAGCGTTCGTCCGTGGGAGTACCTCCTGACCCAGGCAGGAGTGATCGTCCATTATCTGCGTCTGGCGCTCTTTCCTTACCCGCTGTGCCTGGACTACTCGGACTGGTCGATTGTGCGCAGCGTTGCCGCTTCCCTGCCTGCATCGGCCATAATCCTTGCGCTCCTGGTCATGAGCCTCTGGGCCTTGATTCGCCGGCCCCGGCTCGGCTTTCTGGGAGCCTGGTTTTTTCTCATTCTGGCTCCAAGCTCGAGCATCATCCCGATCGTGACGGAACCCGCCGCCGAACGGCGCATGTACCTGCCGCTGATTTCAATAACAATCCTCGCGGTCCTGGGTGCACACCGGCTCGCCGGATCCAGGCTGAACGAGCCCTACCGCCGCCGGGCGGCCGTCGTCCTGATCGCAGGGATCGTGACGGCATTTGTCTTCGTCACCGCCGGGCGCAACGAATCCTACCGGAGTGAGGTTTCGGCCTGGTCGGACGTTCTGGCGAAGCGCCCGCATAATGCCCGGGCGCTCAATAACCTCGGCGCGGAGCTTGCGAGGGAAGGCCGCGGGGATGAGGCCCTCCCCCTTTTCACCAAGGCACTGGAGATCGATCCCCGCTATCCCGAGGCGCTCAACAACCTCGGCGGAGCCTATTACAACCAGCGACGGATGACGGACGCGATCGAGAAGTTTTCGGAAGCGGTGCGTCTGAGCCCGGACTATGGCGAGGCTCACATCAATCTCGGACTTGCGCTCCACAACCGCGGACGGTTGGACGAGGCAATAGCGCAATACGAGCTGGGCCTGCGGATCCATCCCGACGATCCGGAGGCTCACAACCATCTTGGCGCCGCTCTGCTGAGCTGCGGCCGCGCTGCGGAGGCAATCGAGCAGTTCCGCGAGGCGCTTCGCCTTCGGCCGGGCTATCCGGAAGCCCTGCAGAATCTGGATCGAGCCGCGTCGGGAAAGTAATCGGCCGCTCCCGTGGCCCACGGATGAACACGGATCAATACGGATCCGTGTGCGTCCGTGTTCATCCGTGGGCCATTGTTTGCCTCCCGGAAACGTCAAACTGTGAGAGTCCCCCAGCAAAGCTGGGGTTACCTGGAAGAAGTCACTCGTCACCGGGCAGATCCGGCGGCCTTTTGCAGCTCTGAGAGGATCCTTCTCAACTCGCGAAGCGATGCCACCAGGCTGGATTGCTTGAGATCGTCGAGACCCACGGTGTAGTCCTGGGGATAGATGAAGCGATAGATCCGCTCGGCGATTTCCCGAGTGTGGGAAGAGGCCAGCGCAACGAGTTCCGCAGGCGAGGAGGGCAGGCCGGGTTTGTCCGCCTTCGCCGCGGAGCGCGACCCCTTTTCGGGCCTGGGCAGTGCATCGGCGATGTTCTCCGAAAGGCGGGCCAGGTTTTTATCCAGACCCTGGGCGTGCGCAAGACAGACCGCATGGGCGCGGCTTCTGAATTCCTTTTCCACGCCTGCTCCAAATCCCGCGCGCCCCAGCTCGGGCAGGTCCGCGGCGTAGCGCCGCGCCTTCTTGTTCCAGCTCAGGATCTGCTGAGCCCACAGCATCAGCCTCTGCTTCAATGCCGAACGGCGGGAGACCAGGAACGGTGGATTCTGTTGCTGCCCCGGCTCCGGAAGGTTCCGGGAGGTGTCGGACAGGTAGGCCTGCAATGCCTCGTTATTCCAGAGGCTGGGCGGCGGCTCGTCGGCATCCTTGGACTTCTTCTCCTGCGACGGCCGTGTGACGTACACGTCGATTTCGAACGCGGACCGGAGCGGCTCCAGCATCTCGGAGAATCTCTGATAGCTTCTCTCGTCCTCGACCAGGCACCAGATTTCCATCCCCTTCTGATGAAAAACGAACACCGAATCGAGATCCTGGCACAACTCCCTTTCGTGAAATCGCAGCCAGACGTCGATCAGCGGGCGGGGTATCTCGGGATCTGACCCGGGGCTCTTCTCCGATTCTGGGCGCATCCGCTCTAGAGTACTAACGCGCAGTCCGGTTGTACAGTCGTCTCTGGCGGGCGCGTCAGACCGGTTTCCAGCAGGCCCGGGCACCTGGAATGCGCGGGAGAGTCTGGACTGCAGGGGCGGCACTTGCGACCGTCCGCCTTTCCCATCGCATCTCCCCGGACCCGCGGATGCCATCTGACGCCCGAAGGTTCAGCAGTGGCGTATGCCCGCGATCTCACATATCATTTGAGCACCATTACCCTGGTTGCTTACGATCGAACAGACCGGAGGATACGAATTCCTTACAATGAAGAATTCCTCTGTAACACCATCCTCGACCGATTCCTCGTGCTCAGCGCCGCAGATCGAATACCTGGTGCAGATGCCGCAGCCCTGGACTCATCACTTTCACGTCACCATGACGGTCGCCGGCCTCGAGAGCGAGGAGATCCACCTGGCCATGCCGGTCTGGACCCCGGGCTCCTACCTCGTACGGGAATTCGCCCGAAACGTCCGGGGATTCTCGGCAACCGATGAAGCGGGCGACAATCTTCGGTGGCACAAGAGCGCCAAAAACCGGTGGACGGTGCATTCCCGGCGGGTGTCGAAGCTGAAGGTGACTTATCAGGTCTACGCCTTCGAGCGCTCGGTGCGCACGAGTTTTCTCGACGACACCGGCGGGATCATCAACGGTGCCAGCGTGTTCATGTTTGTCGAGGGGCATTCGGAATGCCCTCACATCCTGCGCATCGAACCCTTTCCCTCCTGGGGTCAGATCACGACCGGTTTGGATTCCCTGGGCGGGGAGAAGAGCGTCTTCCTCGCCCCTGATTTCGACACCCTGGTCGACAGTCCCGTCCTGGTCGGGAACCACCAGCTGCGGCAGTTCACCGCCGGAGGTGTCCTGCACAGGGTCGCGATATCCGGCGAAGGCAATCCGGATCCGGAAAAGATCTGTACCGGTCTGCAGAAGATCGCCGAGCAGGCCAAAGAGATTGCGGGCGAAATCCCCTGCCCGCACTACACCTTCCTTATCCAGTTGACCTTAGAGTGGGGAGGAGGACTGGAACACGCCAATTGCACGCTCCTCCAGGTTCACAGGTGGGCTTTCAAATCCGAGGAAAGCTACAACCGATTCCTCTCGCTCGCCGCCCACGAATACTTCCATGTCTGGAACGTCAAACGGATCCGTCCTGCGGGTCTCGGACCGTTCGATCTGAGCAGGGAGAACTACACACGCCAGCTGTGGATATCCGAGGGCTTCACGGACTACTACGCGGATCTCATCCTTCGGCGCGCGGGCCTTTTGTCGCCGGACGCGTATCTCGAAGGCATCTCCAAAAGCGTCAAGGATCTCATGGAAGTTCCGGGACGACTCGAGGAATCGGTCGCCGAGGCCAGCTTCGACGCCTGGATCAAGTTCTACAGGCAGGATGCAGACTCCCCCAACAGATCTGTCTCCTATTACCTCAAGGGCGGTCTCATCGGTCTTCTGCTGGATCTCGAAATCAGAAATCGCCTGCAAGGGAAAAGCCTGGACGACGTGCTCAGGCTCCTCTACCGCAAGTTTTATCGCGAACTAGACCGCGGGTTTACGGAGGCGGAGTTCAAAGCCGCCTGTGAGGAGGTAGCGCAGGGCCCGCTCGACCGGTTCTTCGACGAGTACTGTTACGGGACCGTCGAATTGGATATTGCGCGTTACCTGGGCTACGCCGGCTTGCGATTCAAGGAGCCTGTCTCTGCGGAGCAGAAGACCGCAAAGGGCTATCTGGGAATTTCGGTGAAGACTGTGGACGGAAGAATCCTGATCATCGGAGTCACGCGTGGTTCCCCGGCCTATGAACAGGGATTGAACGTGAACGACGAGATCATCTCGGCCGACGGCTTTCGCATGAACCAGGAGCTCCTGACGGCCCGGATCGGCGAAGCGCCTCCGGGATACCGAATGGAATTTCTGGTCGCCCGTGACGGCCGCCTCGTAAGCGCGCCGGTCGTCCTGGGAGTGCGGGACGAGAGCGATTACAAAATCGAACGCAACCCGGAATCGACACTGCAGCAAAAGCGCATCTACGAGGAATGGCTTTGCGCCAAATGGCAAGACCCGCACCCGGAGGGCGCTTCGCAGCGGGAAGACGACCCGGCAATGAAGGCCCCGTCTGCCTGATCCCTCGCCCTGCCTCCGGATCCCAGAAGCCGAAATCTGCAATAAAAAAAGGGCGCCCCCGCCGGAACGCCCTTCGATTGAGAAGCCACGTTCCTCCCAGACAAACGTGACCTCCCAAAAACCTTTGGTCGGGATCCGGTTGGAGTCCGCCGGATCTCCTCAGGCCTCATGGATATAAAGAATGAAAACAGAGGCTCTGCGCTCCATTACCGCCCAAAAAAAGGATTACGGGCGGCAACTCCGGAGCTATGAAACCATACAGCCAGATGCAATATAGGATCACTCCGATATTAATGGAAGTGAAATACTTTGATATTTCAAATCAGGGAATCTAATATACTGGCCTTTCACGGCCGGTCTCCGGCGGGCATCAGATACGCGGAGACCTTCTCACCGCAGAGAGGCTGAAAACGCAGAGGTTCTATAGCTTTTTCTGCGTGCTCTTCGTCCCCGCGGTGCGCTTCTTCTTTTGGTTGCAGCCAGAACTGAGAAAGCCAGTACTTTTCCGAACCGGGATATTGCATATGCAAATAGAAACCTTGAAGGTCTTCTGCGATCTGGTTGAAACGAGAAGCTTCTCGCAGGCGGCAATCCGCAACTTCATCACCCAATCCGCCGTCAGCCAGCAGATCAAGAATCTCGAGTCAAAGTTCGACGTTCCCCTGCTGGACCGGGGGGGCAGAACCGTCCTCCCCACGGAAGCCGGCCGGGTCGTTTACAAAGCCGCGCGCGAAATCCTGGATCGTTTTGACAGGATGCACCTCGAGATGAAGTCGCTGGGGCAGGACATCGGCGGCACGGTGCGTGTCGCCACGGTTTACAGCGTGGGACTCTACGAGATGGCCCGCGTGATCAAGACTTACCTGAAACGCTGCCCAAAGGTGGACCTTCACGTGGAGTATTGCCCTACCACCCGGGTTTACGAAGACTGCCTGAAGGGCGTCGCGGATCTCGGCATCGTACCGTACCCCAAGCCGAGCAGGGGGCTGGAGGTTCTGTCATTGCGCGCCGACCGGCTCATTCTGATCTGCTCGCCCGATCACCCCTTCGCATCGCGCCGTCACATCCACCTGCGCAAACTCGACGGCGAGAACTTCGTCGCGTTCCAGCGGGATTTCCCGAGCCGGCACGCAATCGACCAGATCCTTCAGGAGCACAACGTCCACGTGCGGGTCACTGCGGAGTTTGACAACATCGAGACGATCAAACGCTGCGTCGAGATCGGGGCGGGAGTTTCCATCGTCCCGTCGCCCAGCGTCGAGCGCGAGGTCCAGAGCGGCACTTTGGTGCAGCTGTCGTTCACGCGAATGGACTTCTTCCGGCCGCTCGGCGCGCTGGTCCCGCGCAAGCGGACTCTGACTCCGGCCGTCGCGAAATTCGTCGAGCTGCTCCACCGCCCCGACTGATCCGCCGTCCTTCGCGATGGATCCATCACGCCTCGAAGGTATAGCTTCGGCCTGCAGAGGAAATCCGCATGCATGCCAGGTTCGTGAGTGTGCGGGCGGGCGTGGGCACGGCGTGACGTGCCCTCAAGTTCCCAAGTCTCCCGTGCCCGCGGCAATCCGAACGAGAGGCCGCAGTCGGGGCGACTAGAGGTAGAGTCTTTCCAAAATAGCGCGTTTTTGGGAAGGCGTGGGCACGGCACGCCGTGCCCATACTGAGGAATTCGGCCGGCTACTCTGATTTAGAAACGACCGTCGGAAGAGTACAGCGCCAGATCGACTGGCCGCAGGGGCGCGGCGTGCCGTGCCCGCTCACTTCGGGGATGTCACCCGATTATCGGATACTCTACCAACCGCGTCGGCGTCGGGCGGAATCGCTATCGCGACCGGTTCTGCATGATTGTTTTTCGAAGAGTTTGTATCGTTTTGAGCTTGACATGAAAATTTCCTTCGGTAAGATTTGGCCCGGTGTCGGATGAGGCCAATGTTCATGTTCACTTCTATCGCTGCTGATCCTGTTCAGGCCCAAGCCCGGCACCAATCTGCATTTTTTTCATACTTTTTTAACGGCCCCTTCGGAGGCGGCGTGGGCTAGGCGCAAAATCGCAGTAGTTGAATTCAAAAGCCCACAGCCGGAAACGGAAGTGGGCTTTTTTATTTTTGGGAGATAGTCCGATGATCGTCTCAATGAAGCCTGGAGCCAGCAAGGAGCAGATCGAGCACATCTGCGAGAAGATCCGCTCTTACGGGTACGTGGCCCACCCGATCTACGGGGAGACACGCACCGTGATCGGGGCGGTGGGAAGCGGAAACAACCGGCTGGCGATCCAGTCTCTTGAAGGAGCGCCCGGGGTTGAGAGCGTCGTCCCGATCCGTCAGCCGTTCAAGCTTGTCGGGCGCGAACTCAAATCCGAACGGACAGTCATACCGATCGGCGAGGTTCGACTCGGCGGCGATCAATTCGTGGTCATCGCCGGTCCCTGCTCCGTGGAAAGCAGGGGACAGCTGATCGAGACCGCCCGTTCCGTCCGCAAGGCGGGTGCCACGATACTGCGCGGGGGCGCGTACAAGCCGCGCACCTCTCCATATGACTTCCAGGGGCTCGAGGAAGAAGGCCTCAAACTGCTGGCCGAGGCCCGTGCGGAGACGGGACTGAAAATCTGCACGGAGGTGTTGACACCCGAGCAGGTCGACATCGTCGCCGAGTACACCGATATCCTGCAGATCGGGGCGCGCAACATGCAGAACTTCGCACTCCTGAAGAGGGTGGGAAAAACCTCCAAACCCATCCTTCTGAAGCGCGGGCTTGCCGCAACGATCAAGGAGTTTCTGATGTCTGCCGAATACATCGTCGCCGAGGGCAACTCCAGCGTCATCCTCTGCGAACGCGGCATTCGGACGTTTGAAACCATGACGCGCAACACCCTCGACATCTCGGCCGTGCCGTTGCTCAACGAGCTCAGCCACCTTCCGGTCATCGTCGATCCCAGCCATGCGAGCGGCAAGCGCTCGCTGGTCTGCCCGCTGGCCAAGAGCGCGGTGGCGGCAGGCGCGGACGGCCTGCTTGTGGAAGTTCACCCAGATCCCGAAGAAGCGTGGTCCGACGGCGCCCAGTCGCTGACCCTTCCGGAGTTCGACGACATGATGGCCGCAGTCAAGCGCTATCTGCCGCTCGAAAACAGGCACCTCTGACGCCCGGCACTCCCCGCGACCGGGCTGACGGAATTCGTGGCGAACGCCTCTTCGATCCCGGCTATAATCGCCGGGATTCCGAAGAGGTGGCCCTATGCTCTGGTGGACGATTCAGAAACTGAAATCCTCGGATTGGCGGGTACGCGCCGAAGCGGCCCGCGTTCTGGGGGCTTCCGGCCAGGGGAGGGCTGTTTCGGCGCTGATCAGGGCACTCGAGGACAGAATCGGCGAGGAAGGGCCGGCAGTGATCGAAGCCATGGGAGTCCTTGGCCGCCAGGCCGCAGTGCATCCGCTGACATGCGCGCTTCAGAACCAGCCCGCGAGAATACGAAAACTGCGAGGGAAGACCGCCGCCGAAGGGGCTGCAGCCGAGTACCGACCCATGGCCGAGGCGCTGGCGAGGCTCGGTTCCGCGGCGCTTGATCCGCTCATCGGTCTCCTGAGGTCCGAGGACAAGGACGTTCGACGATGGGCAGCCCACGGGCTCGGCCTTCTCAAGGACACGCAGGCCCTGGATCCCCTCGTCGAGAGGCTGGAGGACGCTCGATCGGAAGTGAGACAGTCGGCCGCGCGCGCCCTTGGGGACCTCGGAGACCGGCGCGCCCTGCAGCCCCTGGTCAGAGCCCTGGCCGGAAGGGACCCGGAGGTAAGAAGCGCCGCCGCAGAAGCGCTCGGCATGCTCGGAGCGGAGGATGCCGTGGAACCCCTGGCCGCTGCCGCGCGAGATCCCAATGAACCGCTTCAGCTGGCAGCCATCGAGGCGCTTCGGAGAATCGGCGGGCTGCGTGCAGGCTCGAGGATAAGGGCCGCCCTGGAGGCGGGCAGGAAAACCGTGCGTGAAGCGGCTGCGGCGGCCCTGGCTTCGATGTCGTTCGACTCCGCCAGCGCGGAGAGCCGCGCGTCAGCAGCCGTGCTTCGCGGGGAATTCGATGCGGCGTTGCGCGAAGGCCCCGCCTCCGTCGAGGCGTTGATTTCCGCGCTCGGTTCCAGGGATCCCGGCCACCGCCTGAAAGCAGTGCGCGCGCTCCAGACGCTCCGGTCGGAGCGCGCTCTCCATGCGCTGCTGGTTGCTATGGACGATTACGATCGACCGGTCCAGGAGGCCGCTGCAGCGGCTCTTGCCGATCTCGGTGCCCTCGCGATTCCGGCGCTCCTGGATTCCCTCAAGTCCGATCACCTTTCGGTTCGCAGCCTGGCTGCAGCGGCCCTGCGCGGGATCGGCGACGCCCGGGCGGCCGGCCCCCTCATCGACACGCTGACGGATCTCCGCGGCCGACTCAGAAACGAGTCGGGCGCTTCCGAGGCGGCGCAATCCGCCGCGAGCGCGCTTGCGGAGATCCTGTCGAAAGCGCCGGCCGCGTTCGCGGAAGACGACCTGGCGCGCCTTGCAGCGCTCGGCGAACGGGACGCGTTGAAGAGCCCCCGGCAGGCCGACGGCGCTCCGGAAATCGGGCGCATCGGCGAGCTGGCCCGGCAGGAGCTCGTGCGGAGAGGCGTCCAATGAGCAAAACATCGGACGATACGGAGCTTGCCCTCAAATTGATGGACCGTGCCGATCGTATGGCCGTGCTGTCTGGCGCGGGCATCAGCACCGAGGCCGGAATTCCCGATTTCCGGGGTCCCGGCGGCCTGTGGCAGGATCCATCCCTGTTCGCGAAGCTGTCTGCGAAAGGATTCGCGAAGGATCCGGCAGGCTTCTACGAGGCAGGGCTGAAGCTCTTCCCGAACATTGCGCAGGCCAAGCCGACCCCCGCCCACTATCTCGTTGCCGGGCTCGAGCAGCGGGGGAGGATAGTTGCAGTCGTTACACAAAATATCGACGGCCTGCACCAGGCTGCGGGGTCAAGGAAGGTCTTCGAAATACACGGTACCTTCCGGACGGGCCACTGCACGAGATGCAGGAAGTCCTACGAGATGCTGGGCTTCTACGAAGACATGCGGCGCGGCCTCTCGCTGCCTCCTTTGTGCGCGTGCTGCAGCAAGCCGATCAAACCGGACCTTGTGCTTTTCGACGACTATCTTCCGGCTCAGATCTGGCAAGCCGCGGTGGAAGCGGTTGAAGACTGCGATCTCCTGCTCGTGCTGGGCTCGTCACTTCGGGTGTACCCTGCTGCGGGGCTTCCGCAACTGGCTCTCGAGCACGGGATGCCTGTCGTAATCGTCAACCTCGAAGAGACGCCGTACGACAGCCGTGCGGCCGCGGTAGTCCGAGGCAGCCTGGCGGAGTTCGCGCAGGCGGCGAACCTCTACCAGAGTTGATGGACGTGGTCGCGGATCCGTTCGTCATAGATCGCCCGGACGCGCCCCATCGTGTCCTCGTTCAGCCCGGGAAGGGACGAGGAGCGTGCATTCTCCTGAGCCTGGGCAGCGTTTTTTGCCCCGGGAATCGCGCAGGTGACCGCGTCGAACATCAGAATCCAGCGGAGGGCGAACTGGGCCATATCCTCGCCCTCAGGGACGAGGGGCCGCAGCTGTTCCGCAGCCTGGAGCCCCCTTTGGAATCCGACGCCCGAAAACGTCTCCCCCACGTCAAAGACCTCTCCGCGCGTGTTGAAATTCCGGTGATCGTCGGAGTGAAAGGTGCTCGTCGACGTCATCTTTCCGCTGAGCAGTCCGCTGGCCAGAGGCACGCGAGCCAGTATCCCTGTCCGGCGCTGCTTTGCCAGCGGGAAGAACAGCTCGGCCGGCCGCTGTCGGAAGATGTTGAAAATGATTTGAACGCTCTGCACGCCCGAGAACTCCAGCGCCTTAATGCCTTCTTCCACCTTCGCGACGCTGACGCCGTAAAAACGCAGCTTCCCGGCCCGGACCAGATCCTCGAGGATACCGAAAACGTCCGGGTTGTAGTAGACCTCGGTCGGCGGGCAGTGGAGCTGCACGAGGTCGAGAGCGTCGACACGAAGGTTGCGGAGACTCCGCTCGATGAACGACGTCAGATTCTTTCGGTTGTAGCCGGCGGCGGTGTGAGGGTCCAGGCGGCGGCCGGCCTTTGTGGCAACGTAGATTCGATCGGAGCGCTCCTTCAGGACCTTTGCGATCAGGCGCTCGCTGCGCCCGTCGCCGTAGACGTCCGCCGTGTCGATGAAGTTCACGCCCTCGTCGAGCGCGGCGCGCAGCGCATCCAGCGCATCGGAGTCCGAAACCGGACCCCACGAGCCGCCGATCGCCCAGGCCCCGAAACTGATCTCGGACACCTTCCATCCGGTCCGGCCGAGTGGTCGATAGTTCACACCTCACCTCCTAATTCCACCAGGGTAAACCACCGCCTGAGGCGGTGAGAATCGAAAAGGCTCTGCCGTCCCGGCGGCGTCTCAAAAGAAGGCCGGAAGGAAAGATGAACCGCGAAGACCTCAAAGACCGCGAAGAAGAAACTCTGAGAAATTGCCGGCAGTTGTTTCTTCGAGGTCTTTGCGGTTCAGTTTTCAAGCAATCGCCTCCCTCCGGGAGGCCTCCTGAGGCCACCCGCTCTGCGGGTGGAGGCTCACTTCGTTTCTCCTGGAGCCTTTGCGTCATTGCGCTGGTTCTCAAGAACACAACGCAAAGGCGCAACGGCGCAAAGACAACCATTTCTTCTCTCACGGCGTGAGCGCCGCCGGGACTTCGCCTTGCTGCAGGATCTCGCCGTGGATTCCAACCACCGCGTACTTCACCGGGATTTTCCTGGATGACAAAGATACGGCTCTGCGCGCAAGGTTCAGCAGTGCGCCGCAGCAGGGCACCTGCATCATCATGACTGTGACGGAATCGACTTCCGCATCGTCCACCAGCGCATGAAGCTTTTCGACATAGATCTCCTGTCCGTCGTCCAGTTTCGGGCAGGCGATGGCCAGGGTCCTGCCGGCCAGGTAGCTGTCGTGAAAACCGCCCAGAGCGTAGGCGACGCAATCCGCGGCCAGCAGCAGTTGCGACCTGCGATAGTGAGGCGCGAACGGATTGATGAGGTGGAGTTGAATCGGCCAATGCGCGAGCCGCGACACGCTTTCGCCGCCCTTTGCCGCGCCCTCCACCGGTCGATTGAATGTCGCAATCCGCGTGCCCGGACACCCCCCTTCACGCAGCGACCCCGATTCGGAGGAGCGGCACGCCTTTTCGTAGTCGATCCGGACGTTTCTCTCCTCGATGCAGGACAGCGCTTCCTCGACGTACTCCGCCTGGCCGTGCTCTCTCAGGTGCCGGAGATGCGCGAGGATCACCCCGGGGCCCTGACGGATGATGTTTTCCATGACTTTTCTTTCATCGTACGGCTCCGCCTCGCGCTCCTCGACCAGAATGGCCGCTTCCGGACAGTGACCAATACAGGCGCCCAGACCGTCGCAGAACAGGTCGCTCACGAGGCGCGCCTTGCCCTCGATCAGCTGCAGAGCGCCTTCGGGGCAATTGGGCAGGCACAACCCGCACCCGTTGCACTTCTCGAGGTCGATTTTGATTATCTTTCTGTTCAACAAACACCTCCGGATTTCGAATTCGCCTGGTGTCTCGGCACGGTTGCGCTCGTCATTCCGGCGCCGACCCGCCTATCTCGTCATCGCGGGTTTGAGGAGCAGGTCCTGGAAATCGTAGCTGAAATCGGTCGCCGGTGAGACGGCCCTCATTTTGACCCGCTCGATGCTTCCGTCGGGATTGAGGGCAAACGTCACAAAGGCGTCGGCGCGCAGCTCACGATCCTTCCATTTGGCGACGAAGGTGTCGTGCTGCCAGTGCTCGAGTGTTCCGGTCAGATCCGGCGTGCGCGCAAAGCGAATGGCGAGTCTCCCGCTTTCATTCGAGATGACGACGTCCCCGTACCAGTCGTCGGTGTACGTGCCCGCATACTTCGCCAGGGGCAGCGACGGCCCGGACGAGGGTTCGCGCGCGCCCGCCGCCTGCGCCTCCTGCGACTCGATTTGGGTCTGCGTCCTGGCCTCCACTTTTTTGAAAGCGGCAATCCAGTCGAACGGGGGAGCTCCCGCGTAATAGTCGAGAACGTGCTGCGAAATTGAATTGAAAGCGGCACCCGACTCCTGATTGGTCAGGACCGAAACCCCGACGCGCAGTTCCGGGATCATGGCCACCCTGGAAACGTAGCCCGGCAGGCCGCCCGTGTGGCTTACCACCTTGTAGCCGCGGTAATCGCGGACTCCGAACCCAAGAGCGTACCCGCTGAAGTTGGCGCGAAGGGCGGCGAGTTCCGGCGGCGGGTCGCCTGTCGGGATCGGGGTGACCAGCGTCCAGAGCTGGCGCGCTGTCGCCGGTGTGAAGAGCTGGGAGCCGTCCGCCAGGCGTCCTCCCCCCAGCAGGACGAGCAGCCATTTCGCCATGTCCTCGGCGTTCGAGTTGATTCCGCCGGCCGGATTGGTGTTGTCGCTGGCGAACGGAGCGATCGGCCTGACAGTCCCGTCGATCCGGGCATGTGGAGTGGCGACATTTCCGCCCGCTCCTGCCGCCGAATGCCGCACGTTGCTTCCGTTCATTCCGACTTTCTTCAGGATCCTGGTGGAAACGAAATCCTCCCACGAGACGTCGCTGACTGTCTCGATGACTTCTCCGGCGACCAGATAGAGGACGTTGTCGTAGGCATAGGCGCTGCGGAAGCTCGCGGCAGGCCGGATATAACGAAGGCGGTGCGCGATCTCCCTCCGATTGTAAGTGGAGGGCGGCCACCAGAGCAGGTCGCCGGCGCCCAGACCGAGCCCGCTGCGGTGGACAAGCAGGTCACGCACCGTGATCTCCCGCGTGACGTAGGGGTCCCAGAGCTGAAACCAGGGAAGATACCGGATGACTGGCGCGTCCCATTCGAGCTTCTTCTCCTCGACGAGCAGCCCGAGAGCGGTGGCGGTGAAGGCTTTTGTGTTCGATGCGATTCCGAAAAGCGTCCGAGCGTCCACCGGCGTGGATTCGCCGAGCTTGCGGAGGCCGTAGCCACGGGCGGTGACAACCTGGCCGTCCTTGACGATCGCAAGGCTGACTCCGGGCACATCGAATTCCTTCATGACGCGCGCCACGAAGTTGTCGATATCGGGAGGCGGTTCTGGCCCCCGAACCTGCGCGGGAATCGAAACGGTGAAAAACCACAGGCTGAGAATCAGAGAACTTAAGCGGCGCATTGGTTACTCCTCTCCCGGCAGCGGCAGGGAAACGGCGTCGTCCTTGAAAAAGGCCTCCACCTCGGAAATGAACTCGCAGAACAGCGATCTGCCCGGTTCGCCGTCCAGGCGCCCCCGGAACGCCTGCGCCAGATGCCGGTAATACCAGCACTGCTTCTCCCGGTCTCGGTTGAAGCGCGCCCAGATCGCGTCTCCCAGGCGTGCAAAATCGCGCCGCATCGACCGAATGTTGTCGAGCTTGTCGGCGCACGCCACAAGGGCCACATCGCGGGACGCCGTCTTGAGGTATTCAATCGTGTGGCGCTTCCGGTGTTCCCAGGAATCGCTCCTGTCAGGCTCCGAGGCTCCCTCGACAAGGGCGGCGACTTTCGCGCCGAACCTCTCCCGAAGTTCGTTGATGGTCACACCCGTATCCTCGACGGTATCGTGCAGGATCCCCGCGATAACCAGTTCCTGCGGACACTCGTGGTCGATCAGGATGTGAGCTACGCCCAGCGGGTGGACGATGTAGGGCACCCTCGTCCCTTTCCGTTGCTGGTGCCGGTGAGCACGGGCGGCAAATTCGATGGCTTCAAACACTGCATCCGATGTCATGATGTGCATCCTAATGTACAGTATCTCCCCCAAAAAACAATTGCAGGAGGGTAGGGATATTCTCACCGCCGAGACGCGGGGCACATAGAGAAACACGGCAGAGAAAACTCCGGCACTTTCTGCTGCCGCTTATTTTTCCCCCGGAATGACCGGGAGAACGAGTGCCGAGGGGTGCTCGGCATCGTGATAGACGGTCTGCTGTGCCTTGAGCGCGCGGGTTGAGCCAAACGTCTTCTCGCCGGTGTTCAGGTTGCGGTTGAAGCGCGGGAAGTTGCTGCTTGAAACATAAAGCCGGATGCGGTGTCCCGCCTTGAAGACGTTGCAGGTGGCCCACAGATCGATGTCGTATCTGTAGATCTTTCCCGGCTCGATCGGCTCGGCCTTCTCGGTCGAATTGCGGTAGCGAGCCCGCACGATGCCGTCGGTCAGAAACCGGGCGTACCCGGACGGATCGACGTCGGCGAGCAGTGCCGTAAAATCGGTGTCGACCGCCGTGCTTGCGGCATAGAGT
>Ga0316628_100000893_pt1 | contig 19923 bp, 24 predicted proteins | sample OWC_Aug_M2_C1_D5_FD_207648 | JGI IMG/M metagenome (GOLD analysis project Ga0316628, IMG submission 207648) | Wetland soil microbial communities from Old Woman Creek delta, Ohio, United States - OWC_Aug_M2_C1_D5_C | ecosystem: Environmental > Terrestrial > Soil > Wetlands | place: USA: Ohio... | reverse complement strand
CCGGACAAGCCGGAATGACAAGAAAGGACGAAATGTGCCCACACTCTTACGCGAAGACCCATGCGGATATCGTTACCCACAAAAAGGTCCGATAACATAATGATTCAAGTTGCGACATTATAAAGTTTTCGGAACATGTCCCTGCAATAATCCTCTTTCTTACTCTCATATGTTTCTCACTTCTTTTTTCTCGTATACTCACACCATTCCTGGTTCCACAAAGTAATGACGGGAGTTTCGCGCTCGTATCCAAGGATGCTTAGCGAGGCAGTACCCAAGGAGAAGAATCTCCCGTTATCAGGCGGCAGGCCGAGCCAGCATACGGCCAGGACCCGGAGCACATGGCCGTGGGCGAACAGCGCCACATCACCTCCCAGGGACCTGGCCCGGTCGATCACCCTTCGGGCCCGCTCGGCGACCTGCGCGATGCCTTCTCCGCCAGGCGGGTCGCCGGTCCATATTGTCCAACCTGGTGCCTTCCCCCGAATTTCTGCGATAGTGAGCCCCTCATAGTCGCCGTAGTCCCATTCGCGCAGATCGTCCGTAAGTTCAACATCTCCACCATAACCTGCAATTTTGCATGTGTCGCGGGCGCGTGCAAGGGGGCTCGACAGGACGTGAGAGAAGGAACGACCGCCGAGCCGCTCCTGAAGCAGTGCGGCCTGTTGCCGCCCTCCCTCAGTCAGCGCTATATCGGTCCGTCCCGTGTGCCGGCCCGCAGTACTCCACTCTGTCTCGCCGTGGCGGACCAGCCATAACTCACCAGGGTGTGCTTCTTTGATTTCTTCTTTGGAAAGGGCAGCTGACATTGCATCCTCCGTGAAAACAGGGCAGTAGTCCCGGATGTTCTCTATATCATTTTTTTCCAGTCTATCACGACGGACCTTAAAGTCAACGAGATGTAAAAGCTGCGAAGCCTGATTTCCTGCGGCGGCAATAACATAACTCGAAATGCATTCCAAAATATAACATTGCAGGGATATGTGGAAAAAAACTTTATCTGCGCCACCTTTGTAGGGGATTTCATAATCGATATACGGATATTGCTATTCATGAAAGGCCCGATAACATATCGGCAAATTGCGACATTATAAAGTTTTTTTGATCGTGTCCCTGCAATACATGAATTTTTGATATAGTGACTTTTCTATTGCGCGTTAAGAATTGATATAATTATGCTTATTTGCAGGCGAAAGGGATACAAAGGAATGCATAAATGATTACACTGCGGCTGATACTGAAATTCATCTTCTTTTTTCCCGGTACCTTCCTGCACGAACTCGCACATTACGTTGCGGCGCTCTTTTTGGGAAGGGCAGAGGGGTTCTCGGTCTGGCCGAAGATAGAAGGAAACAGTTTCGTCTTCGGCAGTGTCAAGTCAAGGACCAGGTACAAAGTGCTCTCTTCCTTTATTGCACTTGCCCCCGTTATCTGGTGGGGCGTACTGGTCCTGGCATTGCGCTATCTACATTTCATCGGTACACCCAATGGCGTTCCTTCAATAAATTTCGGCATGATCGTGATGAAGCTTAAAGCCTTTACCTCTTCAGATGCCTTATTTCTCTGGCTGTTCCTGCAGATAGTATGGGCCGGAAGGCCCTCGCTACAGGACGTGAAAAACTTTATCAGCGGATTTTTCTCTGTCTCGGGAGTAATGCTTATATCGGCAGTGGCGGCGGTGATCTACCTCTTATTCACTATCTCAAAATAATAACAACATTCTTAATGCCCGAACTTGTCCTTAAGATATCCCAGGAGATATTCGACGCGGCTGGCGAGTTTGTCAGGGTCGGGGTCGGAGCCCTTGTTTACATAATAGGCCGGCTCAAGACTCTCCATCTGGATCTTAAAGGCCTCGTCGGCCTTTTCAGCCGAGAAAAAAACTATCGGGACGGAAGGCGTTTTTTGCTGCATCTCCATCGTCCTGAGGGTCCTGGCAGCGGTAAGGCCGTTCATAACCGGCATGTTGAGATCGATTATGGCGACATCGACCTGCTTCCCTTCGGCAATGGCTTTGGAGTATGCGCTAGTCAGTTCAAGACCGTTTTCAAAAGACATGACGTCCGAGGAAAACTTCTTCTCGATGATAAGATCTTCGATTATTTTTCTCGTGTACTTGGAATCGTCGGCTACGAGCGTATACCCCTTTTTGTCTGCCGGCCGGGTCTCCGTAGATTTCTCGACATCGAGGGTAAATCCGCAGTAATTGCAGATCACCTCCCTCCGCTCATTCCTCTCGACCGCGCCGAATGGCACCTGTTCATCGCAGCATAGACAATATCTTGTGTCAGCCATGTTTCCAAATCCCCCTTGTTCCCCTTGCCGTTGTTTCAGAATTATAAACAGATGTAATCATAATTTCAACTCCTCAGAGCCGTCCCGACCTGATTATCGATATGAGAAGCCAGATACCCATAAGGAAGGCGAAGCCGAAGGTGAGAAAACCGAGGATCGACATGCCGTGGAACTTCGGGCCGACGCCCGTAGCATGCATGATCGCAGAACTGAGCAGGATGGCGCTGATGATAAGGCTGAAGGATATCCTGTTGCTCGAACGGTCCATGTCCCGTATGAATTTTTCGAGCCCTATATGCGTCATCTTGATATGAATGTCGTCCTTCAGCACCTTCCTTATGATCTGCTTCATCTGCTTCGGGAAGAGTATGAAAAAATCGCTCACTTCCATAAGATTTTTTCTTGTCTTCTCATAGATCCGCCCGGGACTTAGCCTCTCCTTCACGAGCTTTGTCGCATATGGCTCTGCCGCGGCGATGAAGTCAAAGTCCGGGTCGAGTTCCCAGCCGAGGTTCTCGAGTATAAGCATCGCCTTGTTGACCAGGATAAGGTCGGAAGGTATCTTCATCTTGTGTTTGATTGCAAGATGGGTCACGGTGTCCATGTATTCCGCAAAATTCAACTCCTTTAACGTCCGGCCGTAGAGCGGCTCGAGAAAATCCGCCAGGTCCAGTCTGAATTCCCTTCTGAATACGTCGAGGTCCACATGTTCGGGCACGAGGCCGAGTTCGATGTACTGTTCGATCAGCCTGTCGAAGTCCTTGTGGATCAGGGCGAGAAAGGTGTTTGCCATCGTCTCCCTGAGTTCGGGCGTGACCCTCCCGACGATCCCGAAATCCATAAACCCTATCCTGCCGTCCCTCAGTGCGAATATATTTCCCGCATGGGGGTCGGCGTGGAAGAAGCCGTCGTCGAGCACCTGTTTAAAGTAGGCGTCCACGCCGATCTTGGCGAGCCTAGCCCGGTCGAGGCCGAGCTTCGTGATCTCTGCGATGTCGTCTATCCTGACGCCGTCGATCCTCTCCATGACAAGAAGCGTGTCCGTCGTGAATTCATTGTATATCTTCGGAATGACCACATCATGGACATTTTCGAAGTTCCTCTTGAATCTGACGCAGTTCCTCGCCTCTTCGGTAAAATCGAGCTCTTTCCGGACGGTCCTCGCAAATTCTTCGACAATGCCGGTGGGGTTATAGAAGGCGCTCTCGGATATGTACCTCTCCATCAGCTGGGCAACCGCCGTCAGGATATTGATGTCAGTCTCGATCTGCTCCCTGATCCCGGGCCTCTGGACCTTGACGACCACCTCGCTGCCGTCGCGCAATGTCCCGTGATATACCTGGGCTATTGAGGCCGCGGCGACCGGCTCGGCATCGAGCCTAGAGAATACCTGATCGACGGGCCGGCCCGTCTCCGCTTCTATTTTCTCCCTGGCCTCTTCCGTCGGAAAAGGGGGGACCCTGTCCTGAAGCTTCTTGAATTCGTCGGCAAAGGGCTTTGTGATGAGGTCGGGCCTCGTCGAAAGTATCTGGGCGAGTTTAATGAAACTCGGGCCGAGCTCGGCAAAGGCCATCCTGAGTTTTTCAGGCACCGTCGGGCTTTTCAGGGGGGGCCACTGTCCGAAGGTCTTCAGCCGTTTTCTGAACGGGACGAACCTGTTCAGGTGGAGCTGGTCGACTATCTTGCCGAAGCCGTACTTGAGAAAGACATTGACGATCTGCCCTACTCTGTTTGCGTTCCTGAATGTCCTTCTGAGGCCCAGAAGGTTAAAGGGCATCTAACAGCCTTTCCGTCACTCCGGTTTCTTATCTTCGATCTTCGCCACCCTCGCAACCAGCGAATCGAGTTTCTCGTTCAGCTTCTGAATATCGTCCTTTGTCGAGAGGTTCATCTTCTCGAGTGTCTTGGTCACTACCTCATTGAGGCTCTTGCTGATGTCGGTAGTGTTCTTTTCGAATTTGTCGGACCACTCCTTCACAAGTTTTGCGGCCTGAGACTCGCTCAGTTCACCTTTCTTTACGAGATCGTCGATGAACTCCTTGACCTTCTCCTGCATCCCGAAACCGGCGAGCATCGCATTCCTGATGGTATCGAATAACGACATGACAAGCCCTCCTTAAGATTAATAGTTCAAACCGTTTGGACGGGCATCAGCCCGCCTGTTTCTTAACTATATCGTAGCGTGATTTCTTCCTGTTTGCAACCATATAACAGGCAGATTTACAAGGATTTATTGATTTCCCAAAATCCTTGCAGAAACATAACAGTAACATACCCTTTTCCCATGCGTTCATTGTACCAGACATTCTTTAGGGATACAATAATTATTAAAAACAAATACACTATCGATTTTTGGTAATATTCTGTCTTACTCTCTATTGCAGAATTATAAAAACTTACTTGTTTACATAAGACATCTCATTCTATTCAACGCAGTAGCACTTGCTGAACTATTTTTGTCCTAACTGGACAATTTAGGCGTTCAAGTAGAGCCTGAACTTTCTTCGACTCTGAACGATTCCGATACAGTGGTTTTGCCGATAGCCGACTGCCCCTTTTCAGCCATAAGTCTAATTTTGTGTGCTCCAATAGTCATAGCTATTGTTACAACCTCATTTATCTCCGAATCGGATGCCCCCTGTTGTCTTGCCACGGCAAGACAGTATTCTGTTCAGGGCTGACATCCAGCACCCAAAGAAGCTCCAAGTGCTACAAGATGTTTTGTCTTTACATCCATAGCACCTTGCTGGTATGTCATGGAAAAGAATTCATCATATTTGTCCATCGGCTTTGATGACATGGTTGTCACTCCTCCCTTTATTCCAAAAAAAGGACATTTAGTCTCACGGCATCCATGAGGATGTTTCCCACTGTGCTTACATTTAATTGGGATATTTTTCACTGTCAGGGCAATATCGAATCTCTCCTTTATAAACTTTACTGCGGTAAACAGGGATGTCCTGACATAAGCCTTACAGCAACTTGGTCCCGTAAGGTCAGTTATTGCTCTTGAAACCCTTGTCACCGCCTCCATAGTGATTCTCTGCTCTTCATCTTTGCCACATTTTGAGCCTGTCAAGACAGCAAAACAAGCACCTATTGCTGGAGCGATACCGCAAACACCTGTAAGACCGCAGTAACCACCATGAGCTTGATTCCCTGTGCGGTTAAAGACCTCAATAATTTCAGTATTAGATATTCCTTTGGAACCTTCATTCTTGAGTGCTGCCATCAACGCTCCACCCGCAATATAGGCATGTTGACAACCAAGCATGGTTAGTCCTGGGTAGCTCATCATTAGCTCTGAAATTTCAACAGGGTCTTTTGATGTTGTGCTATAGGCTATATCTTCAATAGTCTTCATAGCCCCTTTGTTATGGCATGTGTCACAGATGTAGTGACCACTTGGGCATCTGATATGCCCAAGCTCTGTTTTTTCACAGTAAGTGCAGGATAGACTCTGGGATTGTTCAAGATATTCCAGAGGCGAACCGCAAACCATGCAATGCTCTGTCTTTACAGAACCTTCTTGAGTTATTAAATCACCTTGATGCTTCCCAGCATCTGTGGTAGATGGTCAACAAAGGGAGTTATGGTTATCTTTTATCTTCTCAGTCATACTAAACTCCTCCTACCTGTAAAACAATGTAAATACTATCATTCCAATGCACAGTGCTGTCGTTCCATAGAGCATACTTATATGCAATTTGCTTGCTTTCTTTTTGCCTACATATGTTTTGTAAAAAGCTAACCCAAGGAAGACAAAAGTTATTAGCATGAATATCCATCTATACTTCGCCATCCACACTGCAAAAGTAAAACTTCCCAAGCCAAAACTGGCTAGGAGCAGCGGAAGCTGTCAACAGAATAAATACGCCAAAGCCGATGTAATAGCACCGCCTTTAAAAAATGATTCTTTCATCTTCACTCCCTTTAAGAACGATTACATTTTGTCTATGTTTCTGATGCTTGCATCTTGATCTTTTCTTCCTTCGCTAACTTGCCCATGATAAATATCACGCTTTCTCTTTCAAGTCTAAAGTGTTTTGCGACATCATCAGGCCCAACCTTGCCTCTGTCTTTAAGAAATTCCAAAATTTCCCGTTCTATCTCGGCTATCCAATCGTTAAAAAGACCCCTCAGTTCTGGTGTGGAATATGTAGCCAATTCATATGACTGATTAACAACAGTTAGAACCTCTTTGCTCATTTCCAACGGATTCACACCTGAATCCGTGCATTCCTTTATTCAATATTCAACCATTGATGACAACTGTCGGTTATCCTTCTGCCCAATCATCACCTTTTGCAACATTTCTTTCTTATCCGTTTCAGAAAGATTACTTAGAATCTGAGAAACCAGATTGTCTAAAATCTCCTTCTTTGCAGCGGGACTCATATTTGCCAGTATTTCATCAATCTTGTTATTGCCCATATGAATCTCCTCCTGTATTAGCTTTTCGCATTTATTTCAAAATAGCCTCAATATTTGAAGCAAGCTCCTCATACGAGATAGCTCCATTATGCCTTTTAATAATCCTTCCATCCTTGCCAACAAATACTGTAGATGGTATCCCTTTAACTCCAAGTATTCCAGCAATCCCGTTTTCCCTCCCAACTGGGAAGGTCATCTTGTAGGTCTCCACAAACTTCTTGATCTCTTCGTCCTTGCTCATCACAAATACACCCAGAAAAAACACGCCTTTTTTCCTATAAGTGAGGTAAGCATTCTGAAGGTCTGGAGCCTCCTTCTTGTACCGCGGTCACCAGTGGGAGCCGATATTAATGACCATCGGCATTCCTTTTAATGTCTCGGACTTGATAGTCTTTCCATCAAGAGTTTGCTGTGTGAATCCCCTTATAGAATCATCTGCAATTAGCATGTTAGCAAAAGCTATCATGCAGATGATGACCACAACAAAACTAACTTTTGCTCTTGTCACTAACTTCCTCCCTTTTTTCTTTTCTTAATTCTCTTATCTCATCTTTGAGTTCTCGAATTTCCTTTATCAATTCCTTAAGACTCTCATCTTCCTTCGGTCGATCCATCGGTGTTCTTCCGCAAAAGCCGCCTCCGCTGCTAAAAAATCTGCCAATGATAAGGAGAAATATAACCATAAACAAAATGGCAAATATCGGCATTATCCAACCCCAATACATTGGCCCCCATCCTGGAGTGTTCCACATCATACCCTTTGCCTCCTTTGCTTGGTGAATCGTTTATTCGGAATGGCTTCTTCGAGAACCTTCTCCCCCGAATTTACTAACTGTGAAAGCTGGTTGAGGCTATCAAGGAGTGTTAGCTCAGTCAGGCTGTAATAAATAAACGGGCCATTACGCCTTGTCTTCACCATTTTTGCATCCCGTAATTGCTTTAGATGAAAAGATACAAGGGTTTGAGACAGCCCAGTCGCTTGCATTATCCCCGTCACTGAAAGTGTTTCCTTTCCAATCGAGACAACTATAGCAAGACGGTTAGTGTCCCCAAGCAGTCTTAGGGTCTTTGCAAGGTTTTCTATGCCGTTATTTTTCATTCTGTAATCCCAATGTCATATGAGCCATGCAACATATGAGCAGCTACTCATATGCTAAGATAAGTGAACTATAATGTCAAGCTGAATAGCCTAAAACCTACCCTAGTTAGCAACAAAAAAGGAACCTAAATTCTACTTCCTGTAATTAGGATCACAAACAGGACATCGCCTGTGTATCGCTAGTGGACAGACAGTACCATACATTATAGATTCCCTTTCTGGTTGTTCTTGCTGCAAGGCAAGCAAGGGTTCGGCATCAAGGGAAGAAGGTAAGATAGTTGATTTTTTTGGTCTGGGCATACTCGCACACTCTCCTCTGTACGCTGTATGAGTACTTGACCTGCTAGGCTTAGAAAGCCTGTCGAGGAATAGAAGCTACTGGCGTTATCTGTTAATTTTAGACCGTCTGGGAAAAAGGTAAGAATGGCTTTAATAGATCATTTTATCGGTTATTTATTAAAATCATTTTTTCATAGCAGCCACCATATCGTATAATGATTCAAGGGCCTTGTCCAGCTTTTTGATCTCCTTCGTTCCGCCCTGCGCGATATCGGGCTTGCCGCCTCCCCTGCCTCCTGCAGCAGCAGCCACCTTCTTGAGGAGGTCCCCGGCACTGAATCTTTCGGCCAGGTCTTTCGTCACCATCGCGACCATCGCCGCCTGATCATCCTTCACCGACGCCAGCATCAGGATGCCCGAGCCCAGACCGTCCCTTACATTGTCGGCCAGGACCCTCAGGTCTTTGGCCTCCATTCCGTCGGTCCTGCAGGCCACGACCTTCACCCCGCCGACTTCGCGCGTCTTTCCGAGTATCTCGGAAGAGCTCTCGGCGGCGGACTTGCCCTTTAACTTATCGAGTGCCTTCTCGAGTTCTTTCATCTCTGCGACGAGCTTCCTTAATCTCTCCGGCGGGTTTTCAGACGTCTTGAGTATCTCGGCCACCTGTCCGAGTTCTTTTTCCCTGCTCCTGAAATAGCGGACCGCCCCCCTGCCTGTCACCGCCTCTATTCTCCTGATGCCCGACGCGACGCTCCCTTCTGAAAGTATCTTGAGGAGGCCGATGTCGCCCGTGGCGCTGACATGCGTGCCGCCGCAGAGTTCGGCTGAAACGCCACTGATGGTCACAACCCGCACCTTGTCGCCGTATTTTTCTCCGAAGAGCGCTATAACGCCCGATTCCATGGCCTTAGCCGTCTCCATCACGGTGGTTTCGACCTTGATGTTTCTCAATATCTCCCCGTTAACGTCGTCTTCCAGGGCCTCTATCGTATCCTTGTCGATTGCGGAGAAATGGCTGAAGTCGAAACGCAGGCTTTCGGGAGACACGTAGGATCCGGCCTGTTTTACATGTTCGCCAAGAAGCTTCCTGAGCGAGGCGTGAATAAGGTGCGTAGCCGTATGGTTCCTCATGGTGGCGAGCCTCTTTTGAAGGTCGACCCTGGCACGAATTTTCGTACCCGCCTCTAACGTACCCTTCCTGACCTCTACCTTATGCGCGGAGATGCCTTCCACAGGTTTCTTCGTATCCAGCACGACCGCCTTTACGGCGTCGGAGAGCAGCTCGCCGGTGTCGCCGACCTGTCCCCCGGATTCGGCATAGAAAGGAGTAACATCGAGAATGACTTCGCCCTGTTGTCCCGCCGCCAATTCACTCGCCAATTGGCCGTTGGAGATGAGCGCGACCACGGTTGCGTCCGACTCCGTCGTATCATATCCGCAAAATTCAGTCTTCTGGTATTTCCCGACCAAATCCCGATAGACAGGCGCCGATCCCGCCTCCTCCGCGCTCCACGACGCCCGGGCCTTCGTCTTTTGTTTCTCCATCTCGGTGTGGAAACCGGCCTCGTCGATCTTCAGATCGTTCTCCTCTGCGATGTCCCTCGCTATATCGAGCGGAAAGCCGTAGGTGTCGTACAACCTGAAGAGGTCCTCCCCCCCTATCGTATCGACTTCCAGGTTTTTCACGTCCCTGATGATGCTGTTCAGAAGTGAAAGGCCCAGTTCGAGTGTCTTGTCGAACCTCTCCTCCTCCATCCTGAGCATCTGCTGTACCCTCGCCTGCTCCTCGGCGAGCTCCGGATAGGCGTCGGACATCGCCTCTGCTACGGACCCGCATAATCTGTAAAGGACAGGCCCGCCGCTATCAAGGGTCTTCGCGTAACGCGCGGCGCGCCGTATGATCCTCCTCAATACATAACCCCTGCCTTCGTTTGAGGCGGTCAGCCCTTCCGATAGCAGGAAGGTTATCGCCCTGATATGGTCTGCAATGACCCGTATCGCGGTATCGGTCGTGCGGTCCTTGCCGTACGTCTTGTTCGAGAAGCGGCAGATGTCCCTGATGATAGGCGCAAAAAGATCCGAGTCGAAATTATTGTGCTTGCCCTGAAGCACGGCGGCCAGTCTTTCGAGCCCCATGCCCGTATCTATGCTTGGTTTCGGCAGCGGATTCAGGACCCCCGCCTTGTCCCTGTCGAACTGCATGAAGACAAGGTTCCATATCTCGAGATAACGGTCGCACTCGCATCCTACGGCGCAGTCCGGCCTCCCGCACCCGACCTCAGCGCCCTGGTCGATGATGATCTCGGAACAGGGCCCGCAGGGGCCGGTATCGCCCATCTGCCAGAAATTGTCCTTGGCTCCGAGCCTTACCACTCGTTCGGCGGGTATACCCGTGAGCTCCGTCCATAGCCCGGCCGCCTCGTCGTCATCCTCATATACCGTCGCCCAAAGCCTCTCCTTCGGGAGATTGAAATGGGTCGTAAGAAGATCCCATGCGTAAATAATCGCATCCCGCTTAAAGTAATCTCCGAATGAAAAATTCCCGAGCATCTCGAAGAAGGTATGGTGCCGCGCAGTATGCCCGACGTTTTCTAGGTCGTTGTGCTTCCCCCCCGCCCTCATGCATTTTTGGCTGGTTGTGGCCCTGGCATATTGCCTCTGCTCCTGCCCCAGAAACACGGACTTGAACTGCACCATTCCCGCGTTCGTAAAGAGAAGGGTCGGGTCGTCGCCGGGGATTAGTGACGAACTTGGAACAACTGTATGCCCTTTGAATCTGAAGAACTCCAGGAACGTATTTCTTATCTCCGGGCCCCTCATGACCTTCTCTCCGCTCCCGCTTTATTCAGAAGCGCTTCGCCGGCCGGAAACGGCCTCCTGTCCACTTTTTTCATCCTTCATCTCCCTCGTCTTGTTCGAAGCCTCTCAATGCCTTATTGATAACGGAAGAAGAAAAGCCCTTGCGCAAAAGAAAATCATAAAGCCTTTTCCTTTCCTTCGTTGTGAGATAATCTTCCATGGACTTACGTTTCTTGTCGAGCAGGTTCCGCGCGTTTTCGAGTTCGACGTCTTCATCATATCCAAGCGTCGATTCGACAAGGTCCCGCGGGAGGCCCCTCTTTTCCATGAAAGACCGAGCTGACCTGTAACCGAGCTTTTTTTGCCCGACCGCCTGCCTTTTCAGGTCCAGCGCCAGGGCCCCGTCGTTGATAAATCCTGCTTCTCTCAGATAGGCGAGCGTCCGGGAGACCGCATCTTCAGAAAAACCCTTCCTGACAAGCCGCTCCCTTAATTCTTTTTCGCTCCTCCCCCTGTAGCCGAGCAGCCGGAAGGCATATCTCCTTGCATCATTTCGCGAATCTGTCAATCTTCATATCTTCCTTCTCAGGTCGGGGCGAATCGTCAAAGGCCAGGTCGCTCGTTGACTGTATCCCCTTGACCTTCAGCGCGAAATCATCCGGGTTCGTCGCCCTTCTGAGGGCCTCCTCGTAGGAGATGAGCCCTGACTTGAAAAGGTTAAAGATCGACTGGTCGAAGGTCTGCATGCCGTAATGGACCACACCCTGGGCGATCACGTCCGGTATCATCTTGGTCTTGTCGGGATCGAGTATACAGTCTTTTATCATGGCGGTCGCAATGAGGACCTCCACCGCCGGCACCCTGCCTCTGCCGTCTTCTCTCGGGACCAGCCTCATCGATATGATGCTCTTCAGCACCGAAGCGAGCTGCATCCTCACCTGCTTATGCTGGTAGGGCGGAAATACCGATATTATCCTGTTGACGGTCTCGGTCGCATCGATCGTATGCAGCGTGCTCAGCACGAGATGCCCTGTCTCCGCAGCCGTAAGTGCCGTCTGGATCGTCTCAAAATCTCTCATCTCTCCGACGAGGATTACGTCAGGGTCCTGCCTGAGGGCGGCCCTCAGCGCCTTGCCGAAGGATTCGGTATCGTTGCCTATCTCCCTCTGGTTCACAATGGACCTTTTGTCCCTGTGGAGATACTCGATCGGGTCCTCGATCGTCATGATATGGTCGGTCCTGCCGCTGTTTATATTGTCGATCATGGCGGCCAGGGTAGTGGACTTGCCGCTTCCGGTGGTGCCTGTCACGAGGATGAGTCCGCGGGGTTCGAGCGAGATCTTCTTGATGATCTCGGGTAAGAGCAGCTCTTCTATCGTGGGGATCCTCATAGGGATGACCCTGAACACTAGACCTATCGTCCCTCTCTGGATGAATATGTTGCATCTGAAGCGCCCGAGTCCCGGCACGCTGTATGCGAGGTCGATGTCGTTTTTCTTCTTGAACGTCTCCCTCTGTCCCGGGCTCATCACCGAGAAGGCGATCTTCAGAGTCTCTTCCTGACTGAGTCTGTTTCCCTGCATGGGACTAAGCTGACCGTTGACCCTTACGATGGGCTGGGACCCCACCTTTAGGTGTACATCCGAGGCGCCCATCGAATGTGCCGTTTTTAAAAGTTCGTTGATATCCATACATGTCTCCTCGAGGTCATTTCTTGAGATTCGCAGCTTCGACGATCTTTTCCTCTATCTCTTTGGCAACCGTGGCGTTGTTCCTGAGATACTCCTTCACGTTCTCCCTGCCCTGTCCGATCCTGTTGCCGCTATAACTGTACCACGCGCCGGCCTTCTCGATAATCCCTTTTTCGACGCCGAGATCAACGATCTCCCCCTCCCTCGATACTCCGAGATTAAAGAGGATGTCGAACTCGGCCTGTCTGAACGGCGGCGCCATCTTGTTCTTGACGACCTTGACTCTCACCCTTCCGCCTATGATCTCCTGATTCTCCTTGATGTTCTCGATCTTTCTGATATCGAGTCTCATAGAGGCGTAGAATTTGAGCGCGTTCCCGCCCGTCGTGGTCTCGGGACTTCCGAACATCACCCCTATCTTCATCCTGATCTGATTGATAAAGACCACTGTCGTGTTCGACTTCGATATCGAGGCGGTCAACTTCCGCAATGCCTGGCTCATGAGCCTGGCCTGGAGACCCGGCAGGGAATCCCCCATATCTCCTTCAAGCTCCGCTTTCGGCACGAGCGCGGCGACCGAATCGATCACGATGATATCGAGGGCGCCGCTCCTGACAAGCGCCTCGGCCACTTCGAGCGCCTGCTCGCCGGTATCCGGCTGCGAAACCAGGAGGTCTTCGATCTTGACCCCTATCCTCTTCGCATAATTCACGTCGAGCGCATGCTCCGCGTCGATGAACGCGGCCGTTCCTCCGGAGTTCTGCGCCTGTGCAATCGCGTTCAGTGCAAGCGTCGTTTTCCCCGAAGATTCCGGTCCGTATATCTCTACGACCCGGCCCCTTGGAAGGCCCCCTATCCCCGTTGCAATATCCAGAGTGAGCGAACCGGTAGGGATCGACTGCACGCCTTCCACCGCGCTCTCTTCCCCGAGCCGCATGATCGAACCCTTGCCGAAATTCTTCTCGATCTGCGAAATTGCCATGTCGAGGGCCTTAAGCTTATCCTTATTCATCTCTTTACTCGTCTCCTTAATAGTCATTTTTCCCCCTCCAAAGATATCTCGGCAAGGCCGGTATATTCCGCCCCACCCAGTTTCAGTTCGCTCTTCATCAAAGTCACGGCCTTTACCTCGAATTCATCAAAGGCTATTGTTCGGAATTCGTCGAGTCTCTTTATCGCCTCTGCGACCCTCCTGGGGGACCTCACCCTTCCGATCGTCAGATGGGGTGAAAAAGGCCTCCCCTCACGCGGGTATCCGAACTTAAGCATAACTGCCTCTATGTCCCCGCAGATGTCAGCAAGGGACCCCTGCTCTTCAATTCCAATCCATATCACCCGGGGGTTTCTTCCTCCCGGGAAATACCCGACCCCGCCTATTTTAATATAAAAGGGGGCATAATGGGACAATTTTTTGTTGAGCGCACCTTTTATCTCCTCTATGAGCTCTTCACCGGTAGCACCCAGAAATTTTAGCGTAAGGTGGAGGTTTTCATAAGGCACCCACTTGATGTCGGCCCCGGATTCTTTGAGCCTTATTATGACCTCTCCGACAGCCCCCTTCAGCGGTCCGGGCAGGGTCACTGCGATAAAACATCTTAAAGCCATAACCGCAGGACCTGGTCCAAAAACCTGAGAGCCTCGATTGAGGCGTCCCTCTTGATCGTCTCCCTGTCGCCGTGCAGGCTCAGTCCCTTCGATTCCGTCATGTCCCGCAGAGAGACCGCCATATATACCAGGCCGATGTCTTTGTCTTCCAGCGGATCGGGCCCGGCGACGCCCGTTATCGAAAGTGAGACTTCCGCGCCGGAGAGTTTCCTTACCCCTTCGGCCATCGCGACTGCGGCCTCTTCGCTCACAGCGCCCTGCTTTCTCAGCAACGAGGAACCTACACCCAACACTGTTTTTTTTGAGTTTTCAGAGTAGCTGACTACGGACATCTCGAAAAATTTTGACGCCCCGGGAAGGTTCGTGATCTCATGAGAAATAAGACCGCCCGTACAAGACTCCGCAACGGCCAATTTCAGGCCTTTTTCCGTCAGCCTGCCTGATATTTTCTTGACGACAGTCAGAAACTCATTTTCCATATCTGCAGTACCAAGTTCGTGAAAATACCTGCCACAATATCGTCCGCAATAATTCCTGCGCCACCCTTTATCGCCTTTTCAGTCCACCCTATGGGGAATGGCTTTAGTATATCGAAAATCCTGAACAAAAGGAAGGCCGAGGCAAGATAGCCGTAGGTATGCGGTATGAACACGACGGAGATGAGAAAACCTACGAATTCGTCTATTATTATATGGCCGCTGTCGTTCTCGCCGATAAGCCTCTCGGCAGTACCGGCCGCGATTGTGCCGATGAGTATTCCGGAGGCGATAAGGACTAATAGGGCTGTCTGTGAAAGCGGAATGAGAATAACGAAGATGACCCCTGCCGCCGTGCCCCATGTCCCGGGCGCAATGGGCAGGTACCCGATAAAACCGAGGGTGGCGACATTTTTAAGAAGAGAGGGGATGAAAGAACGAGAGGTCGTGGCTTTCCCTGTGTTGTATGACCCTTCTTCTTTCATCATCGCAGATAGTATACCAGAACCCGCATAACTAGCATTCAGGGGCAAACGGTTCCTTTCACCCGCCATTTTAGATATACTTTTAGAAAAAAGGAGCCTCATATGAAACAAAAAAGGGTCGCGGCATTGTTTGTAATTCTATTCGTAGGTCTTATATCGGCCTGTGCAAAGGAAGCAAAACATCAACAGAATGTCTCACCTGCTGCGGAGACGACCCCGAAAAGCATGACCATAAGAACCGATATTAAAAGCATCAAGACAGGGAAGGTTCTGTTCGCTCAGAAATGCGCATACTGCCACGACCCTTACAGTGAAATGAAGCTTGGCGGCCCCGGCCTTAAGGGCATACTTAAGAACCCTCTTCTTCCTGCAAGCAAGAGACCCGCAACCCCGGAAAATATAGCAAACCAGATGAGGCATCCCCTTTCCAACATGCCGTCATTCGTATATCTCGATGAGAATGACGTTGAGAGTATCATCGCTTTTTTGAATACCCTGTAAGACAAGTTTCCGCACTCGGCCTCGACCCATATGTTCGTTAATGTTACAATATTGCAGATCTAACTGACTGAATCACACTTGGACGGCAATAAAATGGATTCCATCACACTGTTAGGCTTGACCGCCGGGACACTGACTACCATGTCTTTGCTCCCCCAGGCTATTAAGATACTGAGAACGCAGTCTGCAAAGGACATCTCCCTCGGCATGTTCGCCATCCTTGTAGCCGGACTGCTCTTATGGATATGCTACGGCTTCTTGATCAGTTCGCTTCCGATTATCATAGCCAACATCGCGTCGTTTCTGCTGGCCTCCATAATCCTGTCTCTCAAGATAAAGTTAGGATGATCCATTCTTGGACTCTACGGCTTGATTAGTTTATCTCCGCCCGACCTTCCGGCTTCGGTTTTATAACTCGGGAGGGAAAACTGAATTCCGTTCCCCCTCCCGATCAGCCTTATTTAATCTGGCCGCGAAGTTCTCCGTCAGGATATTTATCAGTGTGCACATTGAGGTAGGTATCTCCGGCTTCGATCTCCTTGACCAGGTCCTTCACTGTCCTGCCCTTCAGTGAACCCAGCAGTTCCTTTTCGCTGATCTTGCCCTCGGCAAGGGTGCCGCTGAATTTACCGGTCTTCTTCCCCTTGATATCTATTAGCGCCACCGCCGGACCGTTCTTTCCCATCTTTCCCATATGTATATGCGCGGCAGATACATTTTCGATATCTGAGACCATCACCTTATACGTCAGCTCCTTGCCGTCTTTGCCGAGTGTAAAGGTCGCATCACCTTTTGCCATGGTCATTGCAGCTGGAGCGACCTCACTCCCTGACAGCACGGCCTTGAAACCTTTTTCCGCTGCAATGCCGGCTGTCGCAAGGCCGATGATCAGAAGAAAAATAATCATATACATCTTTCTCATGTCTTGTTCTCCTTTCAGCATCCGCATTTTATCCGCGTACACATAATACGTAAAAAGAAAGCGCCGCTTACTTCCAGCGCTTTCTCTACTCCGGTCGATGCTCAGCAATGTTGCCGCAGCATATCGGGAATATTAATGTCTTCGGCGACATAGAGACCGGGACTTTTTTCGTAATAGGTGACTATTACATTATCTCCGACCTTGATGTCGTCAAAGGACACGAAGTCATTCCCTCTCATCACTGTTGAGCTGTCATCCCATGTGATCCCAAATTTTCCGCCGCTCATGCCGCACTGGTCCTCTTGCAGGGTGAGTTTCTTGCCGGCGCTGTCTATCGCCGTAACCTTACCCTGAAGCTCGAAAGGATAGGCACTGGCCGAGCTTGCAATGGAGATCACAAAAAGCGCCGCTACAAACATCATGAAAAAAACGGCGAGACGGTTAACCTTCTTGTCTATGGTCTTTTTGTCAAACATCATTTACACCACCTTTCTACATGGGCCGTTAACTTCTGCCCCTAAAGTGACTTCTTCGACTCTTGATACTACGCTAAAACAAGCTGCTCGGATTATCAACTCGCCAACTATCCTCAGCGGTAAAAAATTGGCTGAATATGGGTTGAGCGGGCAAAAATGACCGTCTAATTAAAGGATACTTATTCCTATTTGTTATTACTCCCTTTTTGATCGTTTTTCATCACGCCTCCCATCCTCGGTAGTCCATTTCTCAAAAGACCTGATATAATGTTGAAAACTATGAAGAAGCGGATAATCCTCACCCTCATAGGACTGGTGGTTCTCATTGCTGTTCTGGGCTCTGTCAAGGCCCTGCAGATCCGTGCGATGATCGACCAGGGCAAGAAGTTCGTTCCACCGCCTGAGACCGTGACCTCAGCTGTAGTAAAGGCCGATTCATGGGAGACAAGCCTAAACGCGGTCGGCACTCTGAACGCTGTACAGGGAGTGACCGTTGCCGCTGAGTTGGTGGGGAAGGTTGTCAAGATTTCCTTCGAGGCCGGAACTTCCGTGAAGAAGGGGGACATCCTTCTTCGTCAGGACACCTCCTCTGAAGAGGCCCAACTCCCGGGCGCAGTCGCCCAGGCCAACCTCGCCCGCACGAACTGTAAGAGGGCCGACCAGTTGTATGCAAAGGGGATAATCGCCAGGGCCGACCTGGATAATGCCTTGGCGACTGCCGACCAGGCAGAGGCCCAGGCCGACAACATACGGGCCACTATCGCCAAGAAGACGATCCGGGCTCCCTTCAGCGGCCGAATCGGGATACGTCAGGTCAACTTAGGCCAGATGCTCCGCGAGGGCGATCCCATCGTCACCCTTCAGTCCCTCGACCCGATTTACGTAGACTTCAGTCTGCCCCAACAGGAACTCCCCCGGGTCCGTCTCGGCCTGCCGGTTAGGGTGACTGGCGATGCCCTGGCCGGAATGACGATCGAGGGCCGGGTCACCGCCATCAATCCACAGGTCGACGCAGACACGCGCAATATCAAAATAGAGGCTACGGTAGCCAACCGCGAAGAAAGGCTTCGGCCCGGGATGTTCGTCAATGTGGCGGTGGGATTGCCGGCCCATCAGGAGGTGCTGACCGTTCCGGCCACTTCTGTCCTCTACGCACCCTACAGCGACTCGGTCTTCATCATTGAGGCGCCGAAGGAAGGAAAAGGAGGCAGCGTTTTGCGGCAGCAGTTCATACGCCTCGGCGAGAGGCGGGGTGACTTCGTTGCCGTGACGAGCGGGCTTAAGGAAGGCGAGACGGTCGTCAGCACCGGGGTCTTCAAGCTACGCAACGGCCAGGCCGTGGTTGTCGACAACAAACTGACGCCCGACTTCCAGAAGGCGCCCAGGCCTGAGAACAACTGACCATGACCCGCCCGTGAAAATCACCGATCTATTTATACGCCGGCCCGTGCTGGCCCTTGTGGTCAACCTTCTTATCGTCATAGCCGGTCTGCAGGCGGTCCGCACCCTCAACGTTCGCCAGTATCCCCGCAGTGAGAACGCTGCGGTGACGGTCACCACCGTCTATGTCGGGGCCAGCGCCGAACTGGTGCGCGGTTTCGTCACCACCCCGCTCGAGCGGACCATCGCAGCCGCCGACGGCATCGAATACATGGAATCGCAGAGCACGCTCGGGCTCTCGACCATCAAGGTGCGCCTCAAACTCAATTACGACTCTACCAAGGCGCTTGCCGAGATCAGTTCGAAGGTCGATCAGGTGCGCAGGGACCTCCCGCTCGAGGCGGAGGTGCCGGTCATTAACATCGAGTCGGCCGACAGCCAGTTCGCCTCGGCATACCTCAGTTTCACCTCCGACATACTCAAACAGAATGAGATCACCGAATACCTGGTGCGCATTGTACAGCCGCGCCTGGCGGCGATCGAAGGGGTGCAGCGTGCCGACATCCTCGGAGCCCGCACCTTTGCAATGCGCATATGGCTCAAACCCCAGCGGATGGCCGCCCTTAACATTAGCCCGGTCCAGGTACGTCAGGCCCTGGCCGCCAATAACTTCCTTACCGCCCTCGGTCAGAGCAAGGGCGCCTACATCCAGGTCAACCTGACCGCCAATACAAACCTAAAGACGGCCGAAGAGTTCAGACAGCTTGCGGTGCGCGACCAAAACGGCGCCATCGTGCGTCTCGCCGACATCGCCGACGTAGTCCTCGGGGCAGAGGACTACGACTCCGAGGTCCACTTCTCGGGCCAGACGGCCGTCTTTATGGGGATCTGGCCGCTTCCTAATGCCAACTCCGTGGACGTCATCAGGCGGGTGCGGACCGAGATGGAGTTCATTCAGCGGGACCTGCCAAGCGGCCTGCAATCCCGTGTCGCCTATGACGCCACCAACTATATCACCAACGCCATCCACGAGGTACTAAATACCCTGGGCGACACACTGATGATCGTTGTCGTCGTCATATTCCTCTTCCTCGGTTCCTTCCGGTCGGTCTTCATCCCGGTTGTCGCCATCCCGGTCTCTCTTATCGGCGCGGTCTTCCTGATGCAGGCCTTCGGCTTTACGGTCAACCTGCTCACCCTTCTCGCCGTCGTTCTCTCGGTCGGTCTGGTTGTCGACGATGCCATCGTTGTCGTCGAGAATGTCGAGCGCCACCTGAGAACGGGTAAATCAGCCCTTGAGGCCGCCATGCTTGGCGCCCGCGAACTGGTCGGACCTATCATTGCAATGACTATTACCCTTGCGGCGGTCTATCTCCCCATAGGCCTGCAGGGGGGGCTGACGGGCTCTCTCTTCCGGGAGTTCGCCTTCACCCTCGCAGGTGCCGTCACCATCTCAGGTATCGTGGCCCTGACCCTTTCTC
>Ga0316628_100000892_pt1 | contig 19931 bp, 22 predicted proteins | sample OWC_Aug_M2_C1_D5_FD_207648 | JGI IMG/M metagenome (GOLD analysis project Ga0316628, IMG submission 207648) | Wetland soil microbial communities from Old Woman Creek delta, Ohio, United States - OWC_Aug_M2_C1_D5_C | ecosystem: Environmental > Terrestrial > Soil > Wetlands | place: USA: Ohio... | reverse complement strand
AAGCTCGGTACTTTCGGTCTTGAAATAGAGGATGAAGGACACCGGCGGTTCGGGTTGCGCCGCAAGCGCCGCGGCGAACACCTGCTGCACCTTGTTCTCGTCCACCGCATAGGGCTTCCCGGGCGCCTCGCTGGCGCTGTCGGTGCCGGCCGCCTCGCCCGGATGGTCGACCAGAACGCTGCCGGCCTTGTTGGTCAGGCTGATGGCGCTGTCCGGCTTATCGGGATTGGGCAGCAGCACCACGTAGTTCTTCGGTGGCCCGGCACAGGCGCCGAGCCAGGCCAGGGCCAGGAGCAATGCGGCGAGCCTGAGATAGGTCAATGCAGATCCCCGGATGGTTGGTTGCGCGATCGAGGGTCCCGGATCAGTTCTTGTCTTCGAGCTTGACCAGGAAGCGCGTCCCGCGAATGCCGATGGTGCCGACCGGCGTGACCACCGACACCGCGCCCGGCGCCAGCTTCGCCATCACGCCCGAGACATAGAACATGGTGCCGCGGGCCATCCGGGTGATGAAGGAATATTTCTCCTCGGCGGGCGCGAAGACGAACTCGTCCAGGGCGAGCGACGTGCCGGGACCGATGGAGATCATCGAATTGTCCTTGAAGGTGACGCCGACAGCGCCATCGGCGCCGGTCTCGATCACGTCGTTCTTATGCAGGCGCGCGCCGAGCACGGCCGGAACCTTGGTGCCGGCGCTGTTGACCGCGGCCGTTCCCTGCACGGTCTTCACCGTGGCGATGACCGCCTCGTCCGCGGCGCCGATCCGGCCGAAGCCGCAAAGCACCAATCCTGCGATGAACAGCCAGACCAGATATCGCACCGGCGCCCCTCCCCCCAAGGCCGGAAAATGCAGCTCTTTCCGGCGGCACTACGCCCGACAGGCTAGCATGGCGCGGCCGCATCGGCCAGAGCCGCCGGCCCGGCAGGCCCGACCAGCAGCAGCAGCCGCGGCTCCAGCGCAATGCGCAACGGCAGCCGGCCGATGCTGTCGCCGTCGCCCTGCACCGGATCGCCCGGCGGGCCGCTGACGGCGATTTCGCTGCCGAACACCAGTTCGATGCCTGGCGCGCGCGGCAGGCTTCCGGTCAAGAGCCGCAGGCCGTAACGCAGGACCGCCAGCGCCCCGCGGTCGAGGAACAGGCAGACCTGGAAGCGGGCGTCCTGCAGCCGCGCTTCCGGGGCGCAGACATGCCGGCCGCCGTAGTAATGCGCCTTGGCCACCACCACCGAATAGGCGCGGTGGCTCACGCCGTCGATCTGCACCTCGAAAGCCGGAAAGCGATAGCGCCAAAGCAGCAGCAGGCTTTGCAGCACATAGGCGAGCTTCCCCAGCGCCCGCTTCCAGCGCGGGTTCATCTCCGCCACCACATGGGCATCGAATCCGACGCCGGCCATCACCAGGAAATGGCGGCCATTGGCCAGGCCGAGATGCACCGGCCGCACCGGGCCCCGGAGGATCGCCGCAGCGATCGTTGCCGCATCCCTGGCTAGGCCGATTTCCGCCGCCAGTACGTTGGCGGTACCGAGCGGCAGCAATGCCATGGGCAGCGCCGAACCGACCAGGCCGCTCGCCACCTCGTTGGCGGTACCGTCCCCGCCGGCAGCCACAACGACCTGGAAGCCCGCTGCGGGCGCGGCGCCGGCGAACGCCGTGGCGTCGCCCGCCCGCAATGTCTCCTGCACGCTGACCGTGGCGCCGGCGGCGCGCAATGCCTCGAGTACCTGGGCCAACCGCCGCCGGCCGCCCGCCCCCGCGGTGGGGTTGAAGATGATCAGGACCCGATTCCGGGCGCGCGTCAGCGGCTGAAGATGCAAGACCATTACCTCTGTGACACTACGAAGACAGTAATAACGAACAAACATCAAGAAAATCAATACGCTTGGGCAGAGTGTAACAATGTCGTCTTGATTATTTAATAAATCAATATCTTGTGGAAACTTCGCAAATTGACACAAATCAGCCGGAGTCGACGACAAGAGAACGGCCTTGATGAATATTGCGGTCCAACCGGTTCGCTATCGTGCCATCTGGATTTCCGATATCCATCTCGGGACCCGCGGCTGCAAGGCAGATTACCTGCTGGAATTTCTGCGTCATAGCGAGAGCGAGTATCTCTACCTGGTCGGCGACATCATCGACGGCTGGCAGCTGAAACGCGCCTGGTTCTGGGCCCAGAGCCACAACGACGTGGTCCAGAAGGTTCTGCGCAAGGCGCGCAAGGGCACCAAGGTGATCTACATCCCCGGCAATCACGACGAGGCATTGCGCGACTATACCGACATGCAGTTCGGCGGCATCACGGTGCTGAGCGAGGCCGTGCACGAAACCGCCGACGGCAAACGTCTGCTGGTCATGCACGGCGACCAGTTCGACGGCATCGTCAAATATGCCCGCTGGCTCGCGGTGCTTGGCGACAGCGCCTACAACGTCGCGCTGGCGATGAACCATTGGCTGAATCTGGTCCGCCGCCGCCTGGGCCAACCCTACTGGTCGCTCTCCGCCTACCTGAAGCACAAGGTCAAGAACGCGGTTCAGTATATTTCCGATTTCGAACTGGCGGTAGCGGCCGAGGCGGCGCGCCGCGGTGTCGATGGCGTGGTCTGCGGCCATATCCATAAGGCGGAGATGCGCCGCATCGGCCAGATGCTCTATTGCAACGACGGCGACTGGGTCGAGAGCTGCACCGCGCTGGTCGAATTCGACAACGGCAACCTTGAGATATTGCATTGCGCCCACGAGCCGCATCGGCTGCTGACCACGGTTGGAAGTTAGCCGGCGCATGCGCATTGTCGTTGTCACCGACGCCTGGCACCCGCAAACCAACGGCGTGGTCCGCACGCTCGAGACCGTCGGCGCCGAACTCACCGCCCTCGGCCATGACGTGCACTACCTGACGCCCGAGCATTTCTCAAGCATCCCCTGCCCGACCTATCCGGAAATTCCGCTCTGTTACAACGTGCGCCGGCGGCTCACCCGGTCGATCGACGCACTCCGGCCTTGCGCCATCCATATCGCCACCGAAGGACCGCTCGGGCTGGCGGCCCGGGCCTATTGCCGGCGCCAGAAGCTGCCGTTCAGCAGCGCTTACCACACCCGCTTTCCGGAATATCTGGCGGCGCGCTTTCGCATACCGCCGCGCTGGACCTACGCACTGCTGCGCTGGTTCCATAACGCCGCGGCGCGCACCATGGTGGCAACGCCATCGCTACGGCAGGAGCTGGAACGACGCGGCTTCAAGCATCTGTCGCTCTGGACCCGCGGCGTCGATCTGCAGCTGTTCCGGCCGGGCGACAAATCCAGCCTCACGTTGCCGCGGCCGATTCATCTCTATGTCGGTCGCGTCGCCGTGGAAAAGAACATCGAGGCCTTCCTGCGTCTGCCGCTCCCGGGAAGCAAGTTGGTGGTCGGCGGCGGACCGCAGCTCGACCAGCTCAAGGCGCGCTATCCGGCGGCGCATTTCCTCGGCGCCAAATATGGCGAGGAGCTGGCGGGCTATTACCGGGCCTGCGATGTGCTGGTCTTCCCGAGCCGCACCGACACGTTCGGCCTGGTGCTGCTGGAGGCACTGGCCTCCGGGCTGCCGGTTGCCGCCTATCCGGTGACCGGGCCGAAGGACGTGCTGGACGGTTTGCCGGCGCGCGGCCTGGACGAGGATCTGGGACGGGCGGTGCGGCAGGCGTTGGATGTGCCGCCGGCGGCTTGCCGTGCCCATGCCGAACGCTATTCCTGGCGCGCCAGCGCCGAGCAGTTCATCTGCAATCTGCAGCCGATCGGACGGGCGCTGACATGAAAATCCTACTGGTTACCGACGCCTGGGCGCCGCAAGTCAACGGCGTGGTCCGCACCCTGGTATCGACGATCGATGAACTCCGCCGCCTCGGTCACCAAATCGACGTCATCTCACCGGAGGGCCGGCCGTCGATTCCCTGTCCGACCTATCCGGAAATTCCGCTGTCGCTGTTCTCCGGCCGCTATGTAGCGGAACGTATCCGGGCCAGCGGCGCCGATGTGGTGCATATCGCCACCGAAGGACCGCTGGGCCTGGCGGCGCGGCGCCACTGTCTGCAGCAGGGCATCGGTTTCACCACCGCCTATCACACGGCGTTTCCGGAATATGTGGCCGCGCGCACCGGCTTCGGCACCGATGCGATTTACCGCTTCATGCGCTGGTTCCATGCCCCGGCCGCCGGCGTGATGGTTGCGACGGACGGCCTGCAGCGCCAGCTTGCGGCGCGCGGCTTCACCAAGATGCGGCCCTGGTCGCGCGGCGTTGACGCGAACCTGTTCAAGCCCAGCGACAAGAGTTTTCTCGCCGGCCCGCGGCCAATTCATCTTTATGCCGGCCGCGTCGTCGTCGACAAGAACATCGAAGCCTTCCTCAAGCTCGATCTGCCCGGCAGCAAATATGTGGTCGGTGGCGGCCCTCAGCTGGCCAAATTGCGCCGCAAATATCCGGATGCGCGCTACACCGGCTATGCCAGCGACGCGGAACTGGCCGCCTGCTATGCCGCCGCCGATGTCTTCGTCTTTCCGAGCCGGACCGATACCTTCGGCCTGGTGCTGCTGGAGGCGCTGGCCGCGGGCATACCGGTCGCGGCTTATCCGGTCACCGGTCCGCTGGAAGTGATCGGCGATTTCGGCGTCGGCTGCCTGGATGAAGATCTCGGCCGAGCGATCACGGGCGCCCTGAAAATGGATCCGGCCGCCTGCCGGGCCCATGCGCTCCGCTATACCTGGGCGGACGCGACGCAGCAATTCCTCAGTCACTTGCAGCCGCAAGGCGCCGCCGGCGCAGCCGCCGCGGGCTGACGCTCAATCCGCCTTCACAATCGTCAAGAGATAGATCGATCATGAGTACAACGCTGTTACAGGATGCCGTCTATCACAGCCGCGTCGCCAGCAAGCGCGGCGCGCTGGAACGGCTCTTCACCCTGTGGTTCCAGCGGCTGGTCTATAATCAGATCTGGGAGGATCCGCGCATCGACCTGCAGGCCCTGCAAATCCGCCCCGACAGCCGCGTCCTTACCATCGCCTCGGCCGGCTGCAACGTGCTGAACTACCTGATGGCCAATCCGGCCGAGATCATCGCCGTCGATCTCAACCCGGCGCATCTGGCGCTGACCCGGCTCAAACTCGCCGCCGCGCACTATCTGCCCGACCATGCGGGCTTCTTTCAAATGTTCGGCATCGCCGCCGATCGCGGCAATGCCCGCGCCTACGACGGCTATCTCAGAGCCCATCTGGATCAGCAGACTCGCGATTTCTGGGAGCATCGCCCGCCCTTCGGCCGGCGCCGGATCGATCATTTCACCGCCGGCCTCTACAGGCGTGGCCTGCTCGGCCGCTACATCGGCTTCCTGCACCGGCTGCTACAACTCAATGGCGTCGATCCGGCACGCCTGTTGCAGGCGGACAGCCTGGCGGAGCAGCGCCAGGTATTCGAATCCGGCATTGCGCCGGTGTTCGACAAGGCGATGGTGCGCTGGCTCTGCAGCCTGCCAGCCGCGCTCTATAGCCTCGGCATTCCGCCGGCGCAGTTCCGCGCCCTGCAAAGCGAAGTCGACGGCAGTCTGGCGGCGCTCTACCGCGAGCGCCTACGGCGGCTGGCTTGCGATTTCCCGATCGAGTCCAACTATTTCGCCTGGCAGGCGTTCGGCCGGCGCTATGGCGCAGCAGACAGCGACGCCATCCCCGATTATCTGCAAAGCAGGAATTTCGAATTGTTGCGCCGGCGTGTGCCGCGCGTCACCACCAGACTCGCCTCGCTCACCGCACTCCTTGCCGAAGCGCCGCAGCGGAGCCTCGATCGCTATGTCCTGCTGGATGCGCAGGACTGGATGAGCGCGGGCCAGCTGCAACGGCTCTGGCAGCAAATCGACCGCACGGCGCGCCCCGGCGCGCGGGCAATCTTCCGCACCGCCGGCAGCGCCTCGCCGCTCGAGCCCGCCCTGAGCGCCGATCTCCTGGCCCGCTGGCAGCCGGAACAAGAACTCGCCGCCGCGCTGCATCGCCAGGACCGTTCGGCGATCTATGGTGGCTTCCATATCTACAGCCTGGGAGATTGAGCAATGACCTCAAGCGCCGGCATCCAGATGGATCGGATTTACCGGCATCAGCGGCATATCTATGATTTCAGCCGCAAATTCTTTCTGCTCGGGCGCGATCGGGCGATTGCCGAGCTAGCCGCGCGGCCGGGCGAGACGGTCTGCGAAATCGGCTGCGGTACGGCACGTAATCTCATTCGACTGGCACGCCGCTATCCGGAGGCCCGCTTTTGCGGCATCGATGCTTCGGCCGCAATGCTGGCGACCGCCCGGCGTGCCGTGGCCCGCGCCGGCCTGGCCCAGCGCATCAGGCTCCGCCAGGGCTTGGCCGAATCGCTCGATCCGGAGCGCGACTTCGGCCTCGCGGGCGGCTTCGACGCGATCCTGCTGTCCTATACGCTCTCCATGATCCCGCCTTGGCAGGCGGTCCTGCATAGGGCCATCAGGGTCCTGGCGCCGGGCGGGCGACTGCTGGTGGTGGATTTCCATACCCAGGACGCGCTGCCTGGCTGGTTCCGCTGGACACTGCGACGCTGGCTGGCTCGGTTTTCGGTCGAGCCGCGGTCGGAGGCGATCGAGTTCCTGACGCGGCAGGCACGAACGCAAGCGGCTGCGCTCTCTGTCCGCTCGCTCTACCATGACTATGCATTTGTCGTGACCTACCGGTTGCCGGTCGGCGCCTGACATCGCCCCGGCAACAAAAGCGTCACACATCAGTCATCTGAGAGTCACGGCGCCCGAAGATGCTGTCTATGCCGATTCGAATCCAGGACAGATCAGGATTTCGCGCCGGCCAAAAGACCCGGTTGGCAATGCGCCAGCGGCAGAGGTCGGGACGGCGTCAATCCGGCGCGCGAGACGCCGGGCAACAGGGGTAGCAGCATGATCCGACTCGATGGTTTGACCAAGCGTTATGGCGATTTGAACGCGGTGGATGGGGTTAATCTTCGCCTCGGCCAGGGTCAGATGATCGGTGTGATCGGTCGCTCGGGCGCCGGCAAATCCACCCTGCTTCGCCTGATCAATCGGCTGGTCGAGCCTTCGGAGGGTCGCATTCTGTTCGAAGGCGCCAATGTCGCAGCCCTCAAGGGCCGGGCGCTGCATGAATGGCGGGCGCGCTGCGCCATGATCTTCCAGCACTTCAACCTGGTCGGCCGGCTCGATGTGCTGACCAACGTATTGATCGGCCGCCTGAGCTATCACGCGACGTTGCCGACCCTGTTCAAACATTTCAGCGAAGCCGAGCGCGCCCTGGCGCTCCGCGCGTTGCAGCGGCTCGATGTGGCGGATAAGGCGCTCGTCCGCGCCGACACGCTCTCCGGCGGCCAGCAGCAGCGGGTGGCGATCGCCCGCGCCCTGGTGCAGCAGCCGCGGATCGTCTTGGCTGACGAGCCGATCGCCTCGCTCGACCCGCGCAATGCCACCCTGGTGATGGATGCGCTCCGCGCCATCAGCCACGACGACGGCATCACCGTGATCTGCAATCTGCATACGCTCGACACCGCCCGCAGTTACTGCGACCGCATCATCGGTATGTCCCATGGTCGGGTGGTGTTCGACGGTGCCCCGGCGGTGCTTACCGGTCAAAGGGTGCGTGAGATCTATGGCGTCGATAGTGACGCCGAGGAACTGCAGGAAGCGATCACTTCGACCGGCGCCCGGCGGCGCTTCGCCGCTCCCGATGCAGTCGCGCTCCGTGCCTGAACCTGCCGACACTGCCGTCAGACCGAGACTAATGTCATTTCCCGGCCGGGCGGCACGGATCGTCTTCACCGTTTTGCGTTCAACCCCAACCAACTGGAGAGACTGATGCCAATTACAAGACGCAACTTCGCCGTCGCCGCCCTTGGCCTGCTGGGCACCGCCGCATTGAGCCATGGTCCCGCCGCCGCCGAGGACTGGCGCAAGCAATATCCGGAAATCACCTTGGGCGCGATCACCGCCGAGAACGAGGCTGATCGCACCACCCGCTTCAAGCCGGTGCGCGAATATCTCGAGAAGGCCCTCGGCGTGAAAGTGAATTGGCGTACCGCCACCGACTATGCCGGCATCATCGAAGGGGTGAAGGCGAAGAAGATCGAGCTCGCCTATTTCGGCCCGGCCTCCTATTCCCAGGCTTATATCGTCACCGGCGGCCAGGTTGAGCCAATCGCCGAACGATTGGATGTCGACGGCAACAAGGGCTATTACTCGGTGGTCATCGTCAAGACCGACAGCCCGTATCACAAGATCGAAGACCTCAAAGGCAAGAAGTTCGGCTTCGCCGATCCGAATTCCACTTCCGGTCACCAGGCACCGCGCTTTTTCCTGACCGAGCAGGGCTTCAATCCGGACACCTTCTTTGCCTCCACCACCTTCTCCGGCAGCCACGAGAACAGCGTCATCGCGCTGCTCAACGGCACCTTCGACGGGGTCGCGACCTGGTGGAACTCCGAGAAACAGTCGAACCCGGAACGCATGGAAGCCAAGGGCATGATCAAGCCGGGCCAGTGGCGCATCATCTGGAAATCGCCGCAGCTGCCGTCCGACCCCTGGGCCATGCCGGTCTGGCTGCCCGCGCAGATGCGCGCCGATGTAAAGAAGGCCATGCTCGACCTGCCGAAGGCCGATCCAAAGGTCTGGCAGATCCTGGATCCGGGCTCGCCCGGCTTCGCCGCCGGCAACCAGGCCGACTATGAAGCGATCATCCGCATGATCAAGGCGAACCAGAAACAGCGCCGCTCGAGCTAGGCGGCACGCCCCGGGCTGCCGCCGTGATTCCTCCCCGCGGCGGCAGTTTCGCCGGCGCCCTTGCGTTATCCCAGATTGTCATGACAGTCGAGCCGCGGCCGCCCAGGCCGACCGACCCGGTTCCCGCCTTCGAAGCGGCGCGTCGCGAAATGAATCGGCGCCGGCGGCAACAGAACCTGCTGTTCGCCGCCATCTTCCTGTCGGCCATCATCGCGTCCCTCTATGTCGGCGAGGTCCGTCTCGGGGTGCTGCTCGAAGGCCTGCCGAACCTGCTGGACTATATTCGCCAGACCATGCCGGAGCTGCACCGCGCCAGCCTGCCACAGGACCTGGCGAGTTGGTATTGGGCCCTGCCGCGCTGGCTCGGCCTGCTCGGCGATACCGTGGTGATGGCCTTCACCGGCACCCTGCTCGGCGCCATCGGTGGCTTCGTGCTGTGTTTCCCGGCCTCGCGCAACCTGGCGCCTAACGCCACAGTGCATTTCGCCTGTCGCCGATTGCTGGAATTCGCCCGCACCGTGCCGGAGCTGGTTTCCGCCCTGGTGTTCGTCTATGCCTTCGGCATTGGCCCGCTGGCCGGCGTGCTCGCCATCGCGCTCCACACCGTGGGCGCCCTCGGCAAGCTGTTCGCCGAAGTAAACGAGAATGCTGACGAGCACTCCCTGCAGGGCGTGCGCGCCGCCGGCGGCAATTGGCTGCAAGCCATCCGCTTCGCCATCGTGCCGCAGGTGCTGCCGAACTTCCTGAGCTACGCCTTGTTGCGTTTCGAGATCAACGTGCGCGCCGCTTCCGTAATCGGTTTCGTCGGCGCCGGCGGCATCGGCCAGGAACTGCTGCTGGTGATCCGGCAGTTCATCTACCCGGATATCAGCGCCATCGTGCTGCTGATCATTCTCGCCGTATCGGTTATCGATATTTCCTGCGAGCGGCTCCGCCATGGCGTCATCGGCAAGGAGGCGCTGATATGAATGTGGAGGCCCTGCCGATCGACGGCCATGACTTGCAGGCGCTGCGCCGGGCCTATCCCCAGGTCTTCGCCCGCCCCAGGGGAACCCGGTTCCGGCGCGCCGCGATCTTGCTCGGAATTGCCCTGTTCGTCGTCTTCTGCTTCTGGCGCATCGGCTTCTTCGACCTGGCGCGGTTCATCGCCGGCCTCGGCCGGCTCGGCCTGATCCTCGGCCTGATGGTCCCGCCGACACCGGCCGGGGCCTTGCTCGAGATGGTCAATGGCATCTTCGAGACCCTGGCGATGGCGCTTCTTGGGACAACCATCGCCGCGCTGGCGGCGGTGCCGATCGGCATGCTGGCGGCGAAGAACGTGATCCCCGGTTGGCTGCTGCATTTCTCGTTGCGCCGGGCGCTCGATGGCATCCGCGGCATCGATGCGTTGATCTGGGCCCTGATCTTCGTGCATGTGGTGGGCCTCGGCCCGTTTGCCGGCATCCTGGCCTTGGCGGTCAGCGACACGGGCACCTTGTCGAAGCTCTATGCCGAGGCGATCGAGAACGTCAATCCGAAGCCGATCGAGGGCCTGCGCGCCACCGGCGCCAACAGGCTGCAGGTGATGCGGTTCGCCATCCTGCCCCAGGTCTTCCCGGTGATGCTCAGCAATGCGCTCTACTTCTTCGAATCCAACACCCGCTCCGCCACCATCCTCGGTATCGTCGGTGCCGGCGGCATCGGCCTGCAGCTGTCGGATCGCATCCGGCTCAACGCCTGGGACGAGGCGGCCTTCATCATCCTGATCATCCTGGCCACCGTCACCCTGATCGACCTGCTGTCGGCACGAATCCAGCGCCGCTTCATCGTCAGCGCCGGCCGGCGCGGTTGAGATCGGTGGCAGGCGCGGGCATCGAAGACCTGTTTGCGGTGCCGGCGGTCGGCCGCCCTCAGGCCGATAGCCGGGCGTAACCGCGAGCCAACGCGTAGCGCCGTACCAGGCGGAAGGGCGCGGTCCGGGTCGGCTGTTCGAACAGCGCTATTGCATCGACCCGGAGCGGCCGGCGGCAGATTCCGGCCAGCATCGGCTGCAGGGCATTGATCAGGGTGATCCGTTCACCGGCATCGAGCCTGGTGGTCAGCGTCATATGGAAGCGGAATTCCTCCATGACGTAAGGGTAGCCCCATTGCTGCAGCAGTTCGTCTTGCCGTGGCGTCAGACCGGGCTGGCGACGCTTGGCTAGTTCGGCCTCGTCAGCCGGAGCGCGGAACGCATCGAATTCGCGCACGCAATCGGCCGCGAGATCGATCAGTGCCGGGCAGGCCGATGACGGCAACAAGGCCAAGAACCCACCGATAGCGGCGAGCCGCAGGGGCGGCGCCTGCAATGGCGGGCGGGTAGCGGCGAAATTGGCGATAGCCTGATGCAGCGCCCGCCCGTCGCAGCCTTCGGCAAGCGCGAAGGGCGGCTTCAAGGTGGCGTGAAACCCATAATGCCGGGAATCGGCGGTGATCTCCGCCAGCCGTGCGACGCTGACGCCGGCGATCGTCGGCTGCGCCTCTTCCGCGCCGCTCACCGGGTCGCGGCCAAGCCAATGCTTGCCGAAGCGGGCCAATGCCGAGGTTGGCCCCGGCGCGAAGTAGATCGCGTAACGGGCAGCCGCGGCAGCCAAGTCAGAGCCCCGGGCGCAGACTGGTCTGCAAGGCACCGCGGAAATGTTCGAGCCCCGGCGTCGGCAGGCCGGCGACCTTGGCCGCGTCGTCCCAGCGGCGGAGTTTCACCGCCGCATCCGCGTGCGGCAGGCCGATGAAGCCCTTGGCCAGCACCGGATCGAACGGCCCGCCCTGCAATTGCAGGCTGCGTACCGAGGCCAGCGAAAGAATGCCGAAATAGTCCGCATCGGTGGCGCAGAGATAGCGCTTGGCATCGACATGCAGCCGTACCGGCCCGGTGACGTTCTCGGCAAAATACTGGCCGAGCCAGTCGCGCCCGACCACTTCGTGGCGATCGTCGATGCCGCGCTTGGCCGGCTCGGCGCCGAGATCATGCACCAGGTGGCCAAAGTCATGCAGGAGGCTGGCGGAAACCAAAGCCGGGTTGGCGCCCGCTTCCTCGGCTAGTTGCGCACATTGCAGCGCATGTTCGAGCTGGCTGACCCTTTCGCTGCCATATTGCCGACCGCCGTGACGCTCCAGAATGGCGAAGATCTCGTCGATGGCACTCACAACCGCATCTCCTTCCCTGCGTTGTTCACACAATACGCCGGCCGCTGCGCCAAACCTGGCGCACGATCGGTAGTGATTTATGCAGCGACACCCAGACCAGGTCGGCACGTTTGCCGATGGCGATTTCACCGCGATCATCAAGCCCCAGCACCCGGGCCGGATTGACCGAGACCTTCGCCGTGGCCGCCGGCAGCGGGACGCCGAGCTCCTGGTGCAGCAGAAAGGCCGAAAGCAAAAGACTCGCCGGCACGTAATCCGACGACAGGACATCGAGCAGACCCAGGCCGGCCAGTTCGCTGGCCGAGACATTGCCGGAATGCGAGCCGCCGCGGACGATGTTGGGCGCGCCCATCACCACGGCCATGCCCTTGGCATGCGCCACGCTGGCGGCCACCGCCGAGGTGGGAAACTCGGCGATGGTCATGCCGAGCCCGGCCGATTCCTCTACATGCTCGACGGTGGTATCGTCGTGGCTCGCTGTCGGCAGATTGCGGCGGGCGCAAAGCTCGACGATGCGGCGGCGATGCAAGTCGGAGAATTCCCGCTGCTGCTCCAGCCAGCGACTCCGCAGCTGCTCCAACTCCTGCTCGGTGTAGCCGAAGCGGCCCTGGTAATATTCCTGGAATTTCTCGATCGAAGCGAACTGGCGCTGGCCCGGCGTATGATCCATCAGCGACACCAGGCGCACCAGCGGATCGTCGAGGAACAGCTCGAAGGTTTCGACCACGCCGGGATGCGCCACTTCGCAACGCATATGCAGCAGATGTTCGGCGCGGAACAGACCGTTCTCGCCGGCCTCGCGGATCGCCTTCACCGCATCGAGCAGCATTTCGCTGCGGAGAAAATCGTCGCGCGATTCACCGACCGCCAGGGCATCGAACACCGTGGTAATGCCGGCGGCGGCGATCTGCGCATCATGGGCCAGCACCGCGGCGGCGGTGGGCCAGCGCACGCCGGGCCGCGGCGCGATATGCTTCTCCAGATTGTCGGTATGCAGTTCGATCAACCCGGGCAGCAGATAGCCACCTTCGAGATCGAGCGCGTTGGCGACGCCGCTCGCGCCCTCGCCGATTTCGGCGATCATGCCGTCGCGCACCAGGAGGTGGCCGTGGAATTCCGCCTCTCGGGTCACCAGCCGGGCATTGTCGATGACCAGATCGTTCTGCCGTTGCCGCGTCATGCTGCCGCCTCGTAACTCCGCAGCTCGAACACCCGCGTCGCCACCGCCTCGCGCACCTCGCGGTCGTGAAAGATGCCGACGATGGCGGTGCCGGCACTCTTGGCCTCGTTGATCAGGTCGATCACGGTCTGCCGATTGTCGGCGTCGAGCGCCGCCGTGGGCTCGTCCAGCAGCAGGATCGGATAACCGACCGCGAAGCTCCGCGCCAGATTGACCCGCTGTTGTTCGCCGCCGGAAAAGGTCGCCGGCGGCACCGCCCACAGGCGCTCGGGTATGCGCAGCCGGGCCAGCAAGGCCGCCGCCCTCGTCCGCGCCACATCGTCACTCACGCCGAGCGCCCGCAAGGGTTCGATCACCAGGTCCAGCGTATTGATGCGCGGGATCACTCGCAGGAACTGGCTGACATAGCCGACGGTAACCTTACGCACCGCAAGGATCTCCCGCGGTTCAGCCTGCACCATATCGACCCAGCGATCCTGGTGGCGGATCAGCACGCTACCGGCCTGGGGCCGATAGTTGGCATAGAGCGACCGCAATAATGTGCTCTTCCCGGCGCCGGAGGGTCCGTGCAGGGCGACGCAATTGCCGGCCACCACTTCCAGATCGACACCCTGCAGGACCGGCAAGCGAATGCCGCCCTGGGCATACAGGATGAAGGTCTTGCCGAGGCCGGATATCTTTATGCGCTGCTGCATGGTCACACTGGCAAAATCGAAGCGACGAGGAGTTGCGAATAGGGATGCTGCGGATCGTCCAGCACCTGATCGGTCAGGCCCTGTTCGACCACCCGGCCGCCCTGCATGACCATCAGGCGATGTGTCAGGAGGCGCGCCACGCCAAGATCGTGGGTGACCACAATCACCGCTAGGCCGAGATCGCTCACCAGCCCGCGCAGGAGATCGAGCAGGCGCGCCTGCACCGAGACATCAAGGCCACCGGTGGGCTCGTCCATGAACACCAGCCGCGGCTTGCTCACCAGATTGCGGGCGATCTGCAGCCGCTGTTGCATGCCGCCGGAAAACACCTTCGGCGGATCATCGATCCGGCCACGGTCCATTTCCACCTTGTCGAGCCAGCTCAATGCCTCGCCGCGGATGTCGCCGTAGTGACGCGCGCCAACCGCCATCAGCCGTTCGCCCACGTTGGCCCCGGCACTCATGCCCATTCGCAGCCCGTCGCGCGGGTTCTGATGCACCACGCCCCAGTCGGTCCGCATCAGCAGGCGCTGGCGTGCCTCCGACAGGCGATGCACATCGAGCAACCCGTCGCTGCGGGTCAGATACTCCACGGTGCCGGCCGACGGGCTGAGTTGGGCGCTGAGGCAATTCAGCAGCGTGGTCTTGCCGGAACCGGATTCGCCGACCACGCCCAGAACTTCGCCCGGCCAGAGATCGAACGACACGCTGTCGCAGGCCAGGGTCTGGCCGAAGCGTTTGCCGAGATTGCGCACCCGGAGCAGCGGCAATTCAGTCATCGGCGGCACTCCGCGGCTCGGCGACCCGGTCGGCGCAATAATCAGTGTCGGAGCAGACATACATGCGGCTGCCGCGATCGTCGGTGATCACCTCGTCGAGAAAGCTCGCGGTCGAGCCGCAGATCGCGCAAGGCTGGTCCCAACTTTCGATCTTGAACGGATGGTCCTCAAAGTCGACGCTGCGCACCGGGGTGTAAGGCGGCACCGCATAGATCCGCTTCTCCCGCCCGGCGCCATAGAGCTGCAGCGCCGGATTCCGGTTGAGCTTCGGATTGTCGAACTTCGGAATCGGCGACGGGCTCATCACATAACGCTCGTTCACCACTACGGGATAATTGTACGCCCAGGCGATGCGGCCGTGGCGCGCGATATCCTCATAGAGGCTCACCTGCAGCACGCCATATTCCTCCAGCGCATGAATCTTGCGGGTCTCCACCTCGCTCGGCTCCAGCATGCGCAACGGTTCCGGGATCGGCACCTGGAAGACGATGACCTGGCCCTCGCGGAGCGGCGTCTCGGGCACCCGATGGCGGGTCTGGATGATGCTGGCCGCGCCGGTATGGTCGGTGGTGGCGACACCGGCCGTCTTGGCAAAGAAGGCGCGAATGCTCACCGCGTTGGTGGTGTCGTCAGCGCCCTGGTCGATCACCTTCAAGGTGTCGTCCGGGCCGATGATGCCGGCGGTGACCTGGATGCCGCCGGTGCCCCAGCCGAATGGCAGCGGCATCTCCCGGCTGCCGAAGGGTACCTGATAGCCCGGCACCGCAACCGCCTTCAGGATGGTGCGGCGGATCATCCGCTTGGTCTGCTCGTCGAGATAGGCGAAGTTGTAGCCGGCCTCGACTTTGGCATCGATCGCTGCCGCGTTCATTCCGCCGCCTCCGCCATGACCTTGCGACTGGCTTCCGCCTGCGCCCGCATCGCCCGCACCAGCACCAGTTCTGATTGGAAGTCGACATAGTGCGGCAACTTGAGATGTTGCACGAAGCCCGAGGCTTCCACGTTGTCGGTGTGATAGAGCACGAACTCCTCGTTCTGCGCCGGCGATTTGCGTTCCTCGCCAAGCTCGCCCGCACGCAAGGCCCGGTCGACCAGGGCCATCGACATCGCCTTGCGTTCGCCATGGCCGAAGCAGAGGCCGTAGCCGCGGGTGAATTGCGGCGGCTCCTTGGCCGAGCCTTTGAACTGATTGACCAACTCGCATTCGGTGACGGTGATATCGGCGATCTCCACCGCGAAGCCGAGCTCTTCCGGCACCATTTCCACCGCCACCTCGCCGAAGCGGATTTCCCCGGCAAAGGGGTGGTTGTTGCCGTAGCCGCGCTGGGTGGAATAGCCGAGCGCGAGGAGAAAGCCTTCATCGCCGCGCGCCAGGTTCTGCAGCCGGACATCGCGGTCGGCGGGAAAGCGTAAAGGATCGCGGGTCAGATCGCCGACCGGAGTGCCGTCGTCTGCCGGCGGCGCCACCTCCAGCAAGCCTTCGCGTTCCAGCAGGGTCGAGACATGGGGCAGGCGGTCGGGAATCGGCTGCGCCGCCGGCTCGGCCGCAGCCGGTTCGCCCGCCTCGGCCAGGCTGAAATCCAGCAGGCGGTGGGTATAGTCGAAGGTGGCCCCGAGAATCTGGCCGCCCGGCACATCCTTGAAGGTGGCGGAGATCCGCCTTCGCACCGCCATTGCCGCGGTCTCGATCGGCAGGCTGACGGCGAACCGCGGCAGCGTGGTGCGATAGGCGCGCAGCAGGAAGATCGCCTCCACCAGATCGCCGCGGGCCTGCTTGATCGCCAGCGCCGCCAGCTCGCGATCGTAGAGCGAACCTTCCGTCATCACCCGGTCGACCGCGAGCGTGAGCTGCTCGCCGATCTGCGCCAGGGTGAGTTCCGGCACCGCCGGATCGCCGCGGCGCACTTCCGCCAGCAGCTTGTGCGAATTCTCGATCGCCCGCTCGCCGCCCTTGACTGCTACATACATTTCAAGTCTCCGCCTTGATCGATCGCGGCAGGGCCACCACGGCCGCCGGCCCGGTCAGGATCACATCGACGCCCTGCGGGAAGCCCTCGTGGTTGCCGCGCCATTGCCGCCAGAAATCTGCCGGCAGGCCATCGACGGCGACATCGGTGAAGCTTTCGATGCCGGGTCCGCTGAGGAGGACCGACTGTCCGGCAAAGCGCGGCACCTGCAGAATCAGGGTCGTGGAGCGGTCGGGATAGGCAGCCTCGCCCTGGTCGAAGTCGGTCAAGCCCGGCATCGACAAGGGTGCGGCGATGATGGCGAAGCGCGCTGCCCGCGGTACAGTGACCAGCGGGCTGCCGCAATGGAAGCGCAGAAAATCGCGTACCGGGTCGACATCGGCGGCACCATCGAGCCAGAGCGGGGTTTCGTAATCGAGCAACGTCAGCGCCACCGCGGCGCTGCTCCGCCAGAGCGGCGCCGGCGCTTCCGGTGCCAGCGGCAGATCGACGATCCGGCCAGGGTGGGAAAACGCCTGCAGCAATGCCCGGAAGATCCGCTGACTGTCGAGCGGCGGATCGGCGAGACCGAGCGCCAGGGTCGCGCTCACGAGCCGGTCTCCCGGGCGACGGTGAAGAATTCCACCTTGCTGGCGGCAACCTTGGCTGCGACCTGCTGGCGCCGTGCCAGCGCCGCCTGCCGCAAAGGTTCCACCAACAGCCGCTGCAGAGCGGCATTGCGGGCCGGCTGCTGCAGCAGCGCATCGGCCACCGCGGCGATCTCCGCCTGGCGCAGCCGCCGACCGCCGACATAGGATTGCCCGACCGTGCCGTCGTCGAGCTGCACGGCGCAGCGGGTTACCGTCATCTCGCCGAAATTGAACGGCTGCCCGCGGCCCCCGGCACGCCCCCGCAGCATCGCCATGCCCACCTCAGGCCGGCGCAGCAGCCGGTAGTCAGGCTTGTCCGGCACCTCGGCCCAGGCGCGTTCCAGTTCGTCTGGCCGCGCCTTGGCCAGAACCGCCATCCATAACTGGCGCGGCGTACGCGGCGGCGCGCTCGGGTCGTTGGTCCGGTCAGCGGCAGCAAACATTAGACGACTCGCAAATTTGTATAGACATCCAGATGTTTGAAGATACACTTGCCGCCATCGCTTGTCACTATTAGAGCAGGCTTCGGTGACGAATTTATGTCGCGCAGCATCGCAGTGCGCAGCATTGCGGCGGGCTGAATGAAAGCGCAACTCGGCGAGTTGGAACGCGGCTCCGGCCTGACGCTATGGCGCCAGATCGAACAGCGGCTCGAGCAGGAGCTGGCCGCCGGGCGCTGGCCGCCCGGCGCGCAGCTGCCGACGGAGATGGCGCTGGCCGAACGCTTCCAGGTCAGCCGCCTGACCCTGCGCCGCGCCATGGCCTCGCTCGCCGACCGCGGCCTGATTCGCATCGAACAGGGCCGCGGCTCTTTCGCCCATGAGCATTTGATCGATTACGCGCTCGGCAAACGCACCCGCTTCAGCGAGATCATCTCCGGCCAGCGGCGCGAGCCGGCCGGCCGCGTTCTCGGCATCGTCACGCTCGCCGCGACCGGTAGCGTTGCCCGCGAGCTGGCGCTTCGTCCCGGCAGCGAGGTGCTGCGGCTACGCCGGCTCGGCATCGTCGACGGCAAGCCGCTGAGCTACGCCGATCATTATTTCCCGGCCAAGCGCTTCGCCGGCCTCGCCGAGCTGCTGCGGACGGACGGTTCGATAAGCCGCGCACTGGCGGCACTCGGCGTCGCCGATTACACGCGCAAGCTGACCCGGGTTACCGCCCGCCTGCCCGACCGGGAGGAAGCACACCAGCTGCAGCAGCCCGGCACGCGGCCGGTGCTGGTGACCGAGAGCGTCAACGTGGATGCCGACGGCAAGCCGATCGAATATGGCTTCGCCCGCTTCGCCGCCGACCGGGTGCAGCTGGTGATCGCGCCGTGACCGCGGCTGTCATCAATCGGCAATCCTGCCGGGATAATCAGATGCGGTCGGCGCCGCAAGGCGCTTCCGGGAGTTGCCAGCCATGAGCTTGCGCATCACGGGCGGCCAGGTCCTGCTGGCCGGTGGCGAACTGGCCGCCGCGGCGATCGATATCGCGGACGGACAGATCGCGGCCATCGACGGCTCGCGGTCGCCGGCGCGGCAGATCGACGCCGAGGGCCTGCTGGTGCTGCCCGGCATTGTCGATCTGCATGGCGATGCCTTCGAACGCCAGATCATGCCGCGGCCCGGCGTGCTGCTGCCGCTGGACGTGGCGCTCCTCGATACCGACCGGCAGTTGGTGGCCAACGGCATCACCACGGCGCTGCATGCGGTGACCTATTCCTGGGAGCCGGGCCTGCGCGGCCGGCAGACCCTGCTCGATCTGCTCGACAGCCTGGCCCGCCTCGAGCGCCGGCTGGCCTGCGACACCCGCCTGCATCTGCGCTGGGAGACCTTCAACCTCGCCGTGGTGGATGAGGTCGACGGCTGGCTTCGCGCCGGGCGCATCCAGTTGCTCGCATTCAACGATCATTTCGACGAGATCCGCGGCAAGCGCGACAATCTGGCGGCGATGACCAGATATGCCGAGCGCGGCCGCATCACCGTCGAGGAATTCCGCGCCCTGCTCGAGCGGATCGACGCGGGAAGATCCGAGGTGCCGGCGGCGATCGCGCGGCTCGCCGCCACCGCCAAGGCCCAGGGCATCGCCTGTGCCTCCCACGACGATCTGACCGCCGAACAGCGGCACTGGTACGCCGGGCTCGGCTGCGCCATTGCCGAATTCCCGCGCAGCGAAGCGGCGATCGGCAGCGCACGCCGGTTGCAGAGCCAGATCGTACTCGGCGCGCCCAATGTGCTCCGCGGCGGCAGCCACAACGGCGGGATCGCGGCGGCGGGCATGCTCGATGCCGGCGCCGGCGACGTGCTCGCCTCCGACTATTACTATCCGGCGCCGCTGCAGGCGGCCTGGCGGCTCTGGCGCGAGGGGCTGATGTCGCTGCCGCAAGCCTGGGCGCTTGTCGCCGGCAATCCCGCCCGCGCCGCCGGCCTCGACGATCGCGGCGAGATCGCGTCGGGCAAGCGTGCCGACATCATCCTGGTAGATGCCAGCAACGAGGCGCTGCCGCAGGTGGTGGCTGTCCTGGTGGCAGGCGTGTTGGTGCATAGCGCCAACGGCTTCACCGCCCGCGCGCCTGAGCCGGGATTTCTCAAGCCACCGGCGCCGGCGCGCCCTCGAGCAGCAGCATGTTGAAGCGGGCGGACGTGGCGCGATGCTTCCGGGCTTCGCGATAGGCCGGCGACTCGTAGAATTCGCGGGCCCGTTCCGGACTGTCGAACTCCACCAGCACCACGCGCTTCGGCGCATGCTCGCCCTTGATC
>Ga0316628_100000891_pt1 | contig 19931 bp, 22 predicted proteins | sample OWC_Aug_M2_C1_D5_FD_207648 | JGI IMG/M metagenome (GOLD analysis project Ga0316628, IMG submission 207648) | Wetland soil microbial communities from Old Woman Creek delta, Ohio, United States - OWC_Aug_M2_C1_D5_C | ecosystem: Environmental > Terrestrial > Soil > Wetlands | place: USA: Ohio... | reverse complement strand
ACACGAATACCTGGCCTGCGATGTTGCCCAGGAAATGCGAGAAGGCGATGAAGTTGAGATTGACCGCGAGCAGCATCAGCTCGATCGCCATCAGCAGGATGATGATGTTCCTGCGGTTCATGAAGATGCCGACCACGCTGATCGCGAACAGCACCGCGCCGAGCACCAGGAAGTGGTTGAGCGTCAGCGGGCCCATCATTCGTCCTTTTCGGCGCGCATGGGCAGCAACTCCACCCGGTCCGCGCGCCGCACTCTCGCCTGCTCGGACGGATTCTGGGTGCGCGTGTCCTTGCGATGGCGCAGCGTGAGCGCGATCGCGGCGATGATCGCCACCAGCAGGATCACCGCGGCGATCTCGATGGCGAATGCGTAGTCGGTGTAAAGCAGCATGCCGAGCGCCCTGGTGTTGCTGTATCCGGGCCCGGGCTCGCGCGGCGGAGTGTCGCCGAAGTAATGGCGCCCGAGGATCGCCACCATCTCGAACACCATGATCCCGCCCACCGCCAGCGCGAGCGGCAGGTTGCGCCAGAACCCCTCGCGCAGGCGCTCGATGTTGATGTCCAGCATCATGACGACGAACAGGAACAGCACCATCACCGCGCCGACGTAGACCAGCACCAGGGCAATGGCGAGGAACTCGGCGCGCAGCAGCAGCCAGATCCCGGCCGCGGTGAAGAACGACAGCACCAGGAACAGCGCGCTGTGCACCGGGTTGCGCGCCGTGATTACGCGCACGCCGGACAGCACCAGGATCGCCGAAAAGGCGTAGAACAGTAAGGTTTCGAACATTATTGTTATCGGTAAGCGGAGTCGGCCGCGCGGTCCTTCGCGATCTGCTCTTCGTAACGGTCGCCGACCGCCAGCAGCATCGGCTTGGTGTAGTACAGGTCGCCGCGCTGCTCGCCGTGGAACTCAAATATGCGCGTCTCGACGATCGCGTCCACCGGACAGGCTTCCTCGCAGAAACCGCAATAGATGCACTTGATCAGGTCGATGTCGTAGCGCGTGGTGCGGCGCGTGCCGTCGGCGCGCTCTTCGGATTCGATGTGGATCGCCAGCGCCGGGCACACCGCTTCGCAGAGCTTGCAGGCGATGCAGCGCTCCTCGCCGTTCGGATAGCGGCGCAGGGCATGCAGGCCGCGGAAGCGCGGGCTGAGTGGCGTCTTTTCCTCGGGAAACTGAACCGTGATCTTGCGCGCGAACGCGTGCCGGCCGGTGAGCATCAGCCCGCGCACCAGCTCCAGCAGCAGGAAGGACTTGAAGAAATCGATGATCCGGTTCATCGCCGTCCCCTCATTTCCAGATGTTCCACGGGGTCTGCATCCACAGCCCGACGAGCGCCAGCCAGACCAGCGTCACGGGGATGAAGATCTTCCAGCCCAGCCGCATGATCTGGTCGTAGCGGTAGCGCGGGAACGTGGCCCGAAACCACAGAAACAGCGAGACGATGAAGAACATCTTCGCCAGCAGCCAGGCGAACGGCGGCACCAGGCCGAGCAGCGCCGAATCGACCGGTGCCTGCCAGCCGCCGAAGAACATGATCGCGGTGAGCGCGCTGATCAGGATCATGTTCATGTACTCGGCCAGGAAAAACAGGGCGAAGGTCATGCCCGAGTACTCGACCATGTGGCCGGCGACGATCTCGGACTCGCCCTCGACCACGTCGAAGGGCGCGCGGTTGGTCTCGGCCACGCCCGACACGAAATACACCACCAGGATCGGCAGCAGCGGCAACCAGTTCCACGACAGGAAATTCAGGCCCATACCGGCGAACGTTCCCCTGCCCTGCGCGTCGACGATATCGGAGAGGTTGAGGCTGCCCGAGACCATCAGCACCACCACCAGCGCGAATCCCATGGCGATCTCGTAGGACACCATCTGCGCCGCCGAGCGCATCGCGCCGAGAAACGAGTACTTGGAGTTCGAGGCCCACCCCGCGACGATCACGCCGTACACGCCCATCGAGGTGAGCGCCATGACGTACAGCAGCCCGGCGTTCACGTCCGCGAGCACGACCTGCGGCGCGAAGGGGATCACCGCCCAGGCGGCGACGGCCGGCAGGATCGCAAGCATCGGCGCCAGGATGTAGAGCGCCTTGCTGGCGTTGGTCGGCAGGATGATCTCCTTCATCAGCAGCTTGACGCCGTCGGCGATCGGCTGCAGCAGGCCGAGCGGGCCGACCCGGTTGGGGCCGATGCGGATCTGCATCCAGCCGATGAGCTTCCTCTCCCACAGGGTGAGGTAGGCCACGGCGAGCATCAGCGGCACCACGATGGCGACGATGAACAGCAGGTTGCTGACGGTAGCGAACACCGCCGGCCCCCAGACCGGGCCGAACCAGGCCTCGGGCCGCGAAACGAGCCAGGCGAGCATCTAGGCGGCCCTTCCCACGGTGAGTTTCTCGAGCTCGAGCTCGCCGAACATCGCGCCGAGCGCCGCGGTGCTCGGATGCGCCGCCGCGACGCGCACGCAGTCGTCGGGCAGCCGCTCGTCGAGCGCGGTCGTGAGCCGCGCTTCTCCCGGCCCCTGCCTCACCAGCACCGGCTGTCCCGCGGCGACGCCCAGGCGCTGCATCAGAGCGGCGTTCATCCAGGCTTTCGGCGGCTGAGCGTCGCGCGTTTTTTGCAGCGACGGCGCGCGCCGCACCAGGGGGTCGGCGAAGTAGATCGGCACGTCGGCGATGCGCTGCGTCGCCCCGCCCGCCGGGGCCGCTGGTGCCGCGACCAGCGTGACGGCGTTCGAAAGCAAGGCGGGCAGATCCTTGCCGCGCAGGCATTCGTCGCGCACCTGCTCGCAGGTCTGGTAATCGAAGCCGGCGACGCCCAGCAGGTTGCCGAGCACGCGCAGCACCTTCCACGCGGGGCGCGCCTCGCCCAGCGGCGGCACCGCCGCCTTGAAGCTCTGCACGCGGCCCTCGGTGCTGACGAAAGTGCCCGCAGTCTCGGCGAACGGCGCGATCGGCAGCACCACGTGCGCCGGGTCCGCCGCGTCGGGCCTGAACGCGGACAGCGCGACGACGAACGCCGCCCGACCGAGCGCCGCTGACGCGGCCTGCGGGTCGGCGCAATCGAGCCGCGGCTCGACGTTCAGCAGCAGGTAGGCGCGGCGCGGCTCCTCGAGCAGCGACCTGGCGTTGCCCCGCTGCGGCAGGCCCGCGAGGTAGCCACCGACCGAGTTGGCGGCTTCTCCCAGGAAGCCGACCCTGACGCCGAGCGCCTGCGCCGCGGCATGGATGCGCGCCGCCTGCGGATGCTGCTGCGCGAAATTGCCGAGCAGCACGGCGGGGTTTTTCCCGCCCTTCAAGACGTCCGCAAACCCGGCAATCGCGCCTGGAATTTCGGAGGGCCGAACGATCCGCTTGCTCGCGATCGGCATCAGCCAGTCGTCGTCCACCGCATGCAGCACGTGGATCTGCGCGCCGCGCTTGGCGGCCTGGCGCAGGCGCTGCGCGATCAGCGGGTGGTCTTTCCTGAGGAACGAGCCGACCACCAGCACCTGGTCGAGCTTGCCCAGCTCGGCGAGCGGCATGCCGAGCCAGGGGATGCCGCCGAGCTTGCCGTCGGCGGAGAAGTCGCACTGGCGCAGGCGGAAGTCGGCGCCGCCGCCGAGCGCGCCGGCGAGCCTGCCGACGAGGTGCAGCTCCTCGAGCGTGGCGTGCGGGCTCGCCAGCGCCGCGAACTCGCTGCCCGCCTCCTTGAGGCCCGCGGCGGCGCGCTCGAGCGCGACCTCCCAGTCGACCTCCTGCCAGCCGCCGTCGCGCTTCACCATCGGCCGGGTGAGGCGCGCCTCGGAATTGAGCGCTTCGTAGGAGAACCGGTCCTTGTCGGAGAGCCAGCACTCGTTCACCTGCTCGTTCTCGAGCGGCAGCACGCGCATGACGCGGTTCTGTTTCACCTGCACCACGAGGTTGGAGCCCAGCCCGTCGTGCGGCGAGATCGACTTGCGCCGCGCCAGCTCCCAGGTGCGCGCGCTGTAGCGGAACGGCTTCGAGGTGAGCGCGCCGACGGGGCACAGGTCGATCATGTTGCCCGAGAGCTCCGAGTCGACGGTCTTGCCGACGAAGGCCACGATCTCCGCATGCTCGCCGCGGTGGATCATGCCGAGCTCCATCACGCCGGCGATCTCCTCGCCGAAGCGCACGCACCGCGTGCACTGGATGCAGCGCGTCATTTCCTCGGCCGCCACCAGCGGGCCGATATCCTTGTGCAGCACCACGCGCTTTTCTTCCTGGTACCGCGAGCCGCTCTTGCCGTAGCCCACGGCCAGGTCCTGCAACTGGCACTCCCCGCCCTGGTCGCAGATCGGGCAATCGAGCGGATGATTGATGAGCAGGAACTCCATGACGCCGTTCTGCGCCTTCTTCGCGGTGGGAGAATGCGTCCACACCTTCATCCCGTCGGTCGCCGGCGTGGCGCAGGCGGGCAGCGGCTTGGGCGCCTTTTCCACTTCGACCAGGCACATGCGGCAGTTGGCCGCGATCGACAGCTTCTTGTGATAGCAGAAGTGCGGCACGTAGATGCCGAGCCGGTTCGCCGCATCCATCACCGTAGCGCCGGGCGCCACCTCGACCGGCTTGCCGTCGATCTCGAGCTTCAGCATGTCAGGCCGCCTGCGCCATCGAAGGCGGCCGGTGAGCGCCCGAGCGGCCCCACTTCGGCTCGCTGTCCGGGCCCTGCACCAGGCAGCGCCGGTGCTCGATGTGGTGCTCGAACTCGTGACGGAAATGCTTGATGAAGCTCTTCACCGGCAGCGCCGCGGCGTCGCCCAGCGCGCAGATGGTGCGTCCGGCGATGTTGTCGGAGACGTTGTCGAGCAGATCGAGGTCCTCGGCGCGCCCCTTGCCGTTCTCGATGCGGTTGACGACGCGGTACAGCCAGCCCGTGCCCTCGCGGCAGGGCGTGCACTGGCCGCAGGACTCCTCGAAGTAGAAGTACGACAGGCGCTCCAGGGCGCGCACCATGCAGGTGGTCTCGTCCATGACGATGACCGCGCCCGAGCCGAGCATCGAGCCCGCCTTGGCGATCGAGTCGTAATCCATGTCGGTCGCCATCATGATGTCCGCCGGCAGCACCGGCATGCTCGATCCGCCCGGGATCACGGCCTTGAGCTTCCTGCCGCCGCGCACGCCGCCCGCCATTTCGAGCAGCCTGGCGAACGGAGTGCCGAGCTTCACCTCGTAGTTTCCGGGACGGTTGACGTGTCCGGTGACCGAAAAGAGCTTCGTGCCGCCATTGTTCGGCCGGCCGAGCGCGAGGAACGCGTCGCCGCCGTTCCTGATGATCCAGGGCACCGCGGCGAAGGTCTCGGTGTTGTTGATGGTGGTGGGCTTGCCGTACAGGCCGAAGCTCGCCGGGAACGGCGGCTTGAAGCGCGGCTGGCCCTTCTTGCCCTCGAGCGACTCGAGCAGCGCGGTCTCCTCGCCGCAGATGTAGGCGCCGTAGCCGGGGTGCGCGTACAGCTCGAAGCCGTACCCCGACCCGAGGATGTTCCTGCCGAGGTAGCCTGCGGCGTAGGCCTCACGCAGCGCGTCCTCGAACTGCTGGTACTCCGCCCAGATCTCGCCGTGCACGTAGTTGTAGCCGGCGCTCGAGCCCGTCGCGTAGCCGGCGATCACCATGCCCTCGATCACCGCGTGCGGGTTGTAGCGCAGGATGTCGCGGTCCTTGCAAGTGCCCGGCTCACCCTCGTCGGAGTTGCACACGATGTACTTGTCGCCCTGGTATTGGCGCGGCATGAAGCTCCACTTGAGCCCGGTCGGAAAGCCCGCGCCACCGCGGCCGCGCAGCGCCGATTTCTTCACCTCGGCAATCACCGCGTCGGGCGCCACGTTGTCCGCCAGCAGCTTCCTGAGCGCCGCATAGCCGCCGCGCTTCTCGTAGTCGGCGAGGCGCCAGTTGGCGCCGTCCAGCCCCGCCATGATGATCGCGTCCGGTCCGTAGTCGAGCATCTCAGGCCTTCCCCGACAGTTCGTCGATCAGCGCGTCGAGCTTTTCCCTGCTCATGGTGTCGCACATGCGCTTGTTGTTGACCAGCACCACCGGCGACATGGCGCAGGCGCCCATGCACTCGCCTTCCTTGAGGGTGAAGCGGCCGTCGGGCGTGGTCTCGTTGAAGTCGATCCCCAGCTTGTGCTTCAGGTGGTCCGCGGCCTCGAGCGAGCCCTGCAGCCCGCAGGGCAGGCAGGTGCAAACCGTGAGCTTGTACTTGCCGGTCGGCTGCAGGTCGTACATGTTGTAGAACGTCGCCACCTCGTACACCGCGACCGGCGCCATGCCGAGGTAGCGCGCGACGTAGTCCATCAGCTCGGTGGACAGCCAGCCCTTCTCGTCCTGCGCGATGATCAGCGCGGCCATCACGGCCGAGCGCTTCTGCCCGGCCGGGTACTTGCCGATCTCGCGGTCGATCTTCTTCAGGGATTCCTGGGAAAGCATCGGCGCTCGCTCACCTGTCTATGTCACCGAACACGATGTCCAGCGTGCTGATCACCGTCACGGCGTCGGCCAGCATGTGGCCGCGCGTGAGCTCGTTCATGCCCGAAAGGTGCGCGTAGGCCGGCGAACGCAGCTTCATGCGGTAGGGCTTGTTGGCACCGTCGGAGACCAGGTACACCCCGAACTCGCCCTTGGGGTGCTCGATCGAGACGAAAGCCTCGCCCTCGGGGACGTGCATGCCCTCGGTGAACAGCTTGAAGTGGTGGATCAGCTCTTCCATGTTGGACTTCATCTCGACGCGCGAGGGCGGCGCCACCTTGTGGTTGTCGGTGATCACCGGCCCGGGGTTCTTGCGCAGCCAGTCGATGCATTGCCTGACGATGCGGTTCGACTGGCGCATCTCCTCGATGCGCACCAGGTAGCGGTCATAGGAGTCCCCGTTCTTGCCGATCGGCACGTCGAACTCGACCTTGTCGTAGACCTCGTAGGGCTGCTTCTTGCGGATGTCCCAGGCGACGCCCGAGCCGCGCAGCATCGGGCCGGTGAAGCCGAGCGCGAGCGCGCGCTCGGGCGACACCACGCCGATGCCCACCGTGCGCTGCTTCCAGATGCGGTTCTCGGTGAGCAGCGTCTCGTAGTCGTCGACGCACTTCGGGAAGCGCTCGGTGAAGTCCTCGATGAAATCGAGCAGCGAGCCCTGGCGATTGCGGTTCATCCCGCGGATCGCACGCTCGTTGTGGATCTTCGAGGCCGTGTACTGCGGCATCGCATCGGGCAGGTCGCGGTACACGCCGCCCGGCCGGTAGTACGCCGCGTGCATGCGCGCGCCGGACACCGCCTCGTAGCAATCGAACAGGTCCTCGCGCTCGCGGAAGCAGTACAGGAACACGGTCATCGCGCCGAGATCCAGCCCGTGCGTGCCGAGGCCCAGCAGGTGGTTCAGGATGCGCGTGATCTCGTCGAACATGACGCGGATGTACTGCGCCCGCAGCGGCACCTCGACCCCGACCAGCTTCTCGATCGCCAGCACGTAGGCGTGCTCGTTGCACATCATCGAGACGTAGTCCAGCCGGTCCATGTACGGCACGGTCTGGATGAAGGTCTTGGTCTCGGCCAGCTTCTCGGTCGCGCGGTGCAGCAGCCCGATGTGCGGATCGGCGCGCTGCACCACCTCGCCGTCCATCTCCAGCACCAGGCGCAGCACGCCGTGCGCCGCAGGATGCTGCGGACCGAAGTTGAGCGTGTAGTTGCGGATCTCGGCCATCTACTTGCCTTCTTCCGCGTAATGCTCGTCGCGCACCACGCGCGGCGTGACCTCGCGCGGCTCGATCGTCACCGGCTGGTACACCACTCTTTTCTGCTCCGGGTCGTAGCGCACCTCCACGTAGCCGGAGATCGGGAAGTCCTTGCGGAACGGGTGGCCGACGAAGCCGTAGTCGGTCAGGATGCGGCGCAGGTCGGGGTGACCGTCGAACACGATGCCGAACAGGTCGAAGGCCTCGCGCTCGTACCAGTTGGCGCTCGGCCAGACCTCGATCACCGAGTCGAGCATCGGAAAGGAGTCGTCCGGACAGAACGCGCGCACCCGCAGGCGCCAGTTGTGGGTCACCGACAGCAGATGCAGCACCGCGGCGAAGCGCCCCGCGCGCCGCGCGTCGTCCTGCGGGCGGTCGCCGTAGGTCAGGTAGTCCATGCCGCACAGGTCGGTAAGCTGCTCGAAGCGCAGCTCGGCCGAGTCGCGCAGCGTCTCGCACGCGGCGCGGTACTGGTCCGCCTTCACCACCAGCGTCAGCTGGTTGTGCTGCTCGGTGAGCGATGCGATGCGCCCGCCCAGAACCCGGGTGAGCGCGTCATGCAGGCGCTGGAGCTTCGGCGTCATCGAGCGATGGTGCTGGTTCTCTTGATCTTGTTCTGGAGCTGCACCAGCCCGTAGAGCAGCGCCTCGGCGGTGGGCGGACAGCCTGGGACGTAGATGTCGACCGGCACGATGCGGTCGCAGCCGCGCACCACCGAGTACGAATAGTGATAGTAGCCGCCGCCGTTGGCGCACGAGCCCATCGACACCACCCAGCGCGGCTCGGGCATCTGGTCGTAGACCTTGCGCAGCGCGGGAGCCATCTTGTTGCAAAGCGTGCCGGCCACGACCATCACGTCGGACTGGCGCGGGCTCGGGCGGAACACGATGCCGAAGCGATCCAGGTCATAGCGGGCAGCCCCGGCGTGCATCATCTCGATCGCGCAGCACGCCAGTCCGAAGGTCATCGGCCAGAGCGACCCGGTGCGCGTCCAGTTGATCAGCTTGTCCGCGGTAGTGGTGATGAAACCCTGCTGCAGGACGCCTTCTATTCCCATTCCAGAGCTCCTTTCATCCATTCGTAGACGAAGCCGACCACCAGGATGCCCAGGAAGATCATCATCGAGACGAACCCGAACAGCCCGATATCGTTGATCACGACGGCCCACGGGAAGAGGAACGCGATCTCGAGATCGAACAGGATGAACAGGATCGCCACGAGGTAGTAGCGCACATCGAACTTCATGCGCGCGTCCTCGAACGCCTCGAAGCCGCACTCGTAGGGCGACAGCTTTTCCGGATCCGGCCGGTTCGGCGCCACCAGCCAGCCGAGCAGCACCGGCAGCACGCCGATCGCGACGCCGACGAGGATGAACAGCAGGATCGGGAAATATTCGGCGAGCATAGAATTTTTGGTGCCCACGAGCAGACTCGAACTGCTACGGCTTTTTAGGCCACTAGCCCCTCAAGCTAGCGTGTCTACCAATTTCACCACGTGGGCAGCGGAACAAAGCGGTGGATTATCCCCCAAATGTCAAAGCGGAATCAGTTCGGAACGTCCTTCGATTTCGTGCCGTCCTTCTCGGCCGGCGCCGCCGGCTTGGGCGCCTGCGCAGCGGGCTTCGGCGCCACCGGCTGCTCCTTGACCGCGTCCATGACGCCGCCGGAGGGCGCCGCGCGGTGCGTCGCCAAGTACGACAGGCTCAGGCTGGATACGAAAAACAGCGTGGCGAGTACGGCGGTGATGCGCGACAGGAAGTTCGCCGAGCCGGTGGCGCCGAACAGGCTGCTCGAGGCGCCGCCGCCGAAACCCGAGCCCATGTCGGCGCCCTTGCCATGCTGCAGCAGCACCAGCCCGATGATGCCCAGCGCGATCAGGACGTGGGCGATGATGACGAGGTTGTTCCAGAATTCCATGTGTTCATCCTTTGTTTGCCGTTGCGCGGAGGATCGCGAGGAAGTCCTCCGCCACCAATGAAGCCCCGCCTATCAAGCCGCCGTCGATGTCGGGCATCGCGACGATCGCTGCGACGTTCGACGGCTTCACGCTGCCGCCATACAGTATGCGCAGCTCGTCGGCCACGCCCAGGTCGCGCTGCGCGAGCCGCCCGCGCAGGAAGGCGTGCACCGCCTGCGCCTGCGCCGGCGTGGCGTTGCGGCCCGTGCCGATCGCCCATACCGGCTCGTAGGCGAGCACGGCCTTGGAGAGCGCCGCGCCCCCTGTTTCGTCCAGCACCGCATCGAGCTGACGCGCAACGACAGCCTCGGTGTCGCCGCGGTCACGCTCTTCCAGCGTCTCGCCCACGCACAGGATCGGCATCAGCCCGGCGGCCTGCGCCGCCGCGAATTTTTGCGCGACCTGCGCATCGCTCTCGCCGTAGAGCTGCCGGCGCTCGGAGTGGCCGACGATCACGTAGCGGCATTCGAGCTCCGCGAGCATGGCCGCCGACACCTCTCCGGTATACGGCCCGTCCGCATGCTCGCTTACGCTTTGAGCGCCGCAGGCCACGGAGGTTCGCGCCAATTGAGCGGCCGCCTCCGCAACGTAAGGGAACGGCACGCAAACCGCGCATTCGACGCCCGAAATTTCGCTCATTCCCCTGACGATCGCATCGAGCAGCGCCCGGTTTGTGCTCCGCCTGCCGTGCATTTTCCAATTGCCGGCAACCAGCCGAGCGCGCATTCGGGATCCGTTCGGAAAAATCGTGAAATTCTACCGTGTCCCGGGCGACCGGGTCAACGAAAAAGCCGTCACGAGATCAACGCGTTGCGCCTCTTTCAGAGCGCTGCACGAAGCGCTCGGCGAACTCGCGCGCCGACTCGCCGCGGCGCGCGCCCGAGCGCATGGCCGCGTCGTTGAGATGGGATAGGACACCGCTTTCCCACATCGAGCGGCAGTCGCCGATGCGCGCGCTGCGGTAGTCCACGGTCGCCGCGGGGATTGCGCGCCGGTCGAGCGGTGCAAGGCGCGAGATGCCGGCGTTGTCGGCGCCGACACCCGCATCGTGGAACACGGCGCCGCGCGCATCGACGCCGAGCGCGCTCTCCTGCCGGCCGCCGTGCAGCGCGCCGTGCGATCCGATCACGAGCATGCGCCCGGCATCGCCCGCCTCGAGCTTGCCGACCGAGTCAAGGCCCCACACCTCGGGTTGCGACGCAAGCAGCCGGTAGCGGCCTTCGCCGCAGCCGCGCGGCAGCGAGCGCGGCGCCGGCGCCGCGCGCAAGCGCTGCGCCGCTTCGCTGCACGCCTGGCCGGCGCGCACGCCGAGTAGCGATGCGAGCGCGTTCGCGTGGCTGATGACGCCGCGCGCGAGCATGTCGCCGCCGTCGCCGATGCGCGCGCTCGCGCAGCTCACGCTCGCCGCCGCGATGCCGAACGGCTCGAGCCAGGAAAGACCCGAGATTCCCGCGCCATCCTTGCCGACCCCGGCGTCGTTCAGGATCAGGGCGTGCGCCCCTGCGCGCGCGCCGAGACACGCGGCGATCACGCCGCCGTGCGAGCCGGCGACCAGCACCTTCCCCGCCACGCAGCCAAGCGCGGTGACGCTTTCGGCGGTCGCGATCTCGCGCACCGAAGTCCCCTTCAGCGTGCGCCGCGATAGACGCTCGCCGCGGCGTCCGCGGCCAGGCGCGCCGCCACGCGCTGCATGATCTCGTACAGGCGCTGCGCGATGGATTCGCGCGCGGGCCGCAGGACGGCGGGCAGCTGGACCGCGCGGCTCAGCGCCAGCGTCTCGCTCGCGTAAAGGCGCAAGTCGTCGTGAATCAGCCGCTCGAATTCCGCGCGCGTGAAGCACGCTTGCAGCGCAGCGCGAAGGCTGCGCCCGGGCGCCCAGCCTTGCAGGATGCGGCGCGTCGCGGCGAGCAGACGCTCGATGCGCCGGGCGCGCAGCGGAGCGATCTCGTCGTACGGCACCACGATGCGCAGCGGGACCCTGCCCAGGCCCGCGAGGAACTCGCGGTCGATCTGCCGCGCGCCTTCGAGCAGCTCGCGCACCGCCTCGCGATCAAACGGACCGTCGGCAGGCTCGCGGCCCGCGCGCGCGATCACCTGCGCGTCCTTGCGCACCTCCTTGGCGACGTTGCGCGCGAGCAGCGGCTCGAGGTGCGGCAGCGCAAGGCGCAAAGGCAGGGTTGCGCGCAGCGCCTCCGTGGTGCGCCGGCTGAACGACTCGAGGATTGCGCGGTTGAGCCTCGCCAGCACGTGCACGCGATCCATGTGCGGCGCGTGCCCTGCGCCAGGGCCTCAGCCCGGCTGAGGCTTGACCGCGCGGTGAAAGCCGAGCATCCCGTAGAGCACGGTGCTCGCCGTGACGTCGACGTAGCCCAGCTCGCGCAGCACCACGGAAAGCTCCTCGGCGGAATAGAACATCTCGAGCGCGTGGATGAAGTACTTCTTGCAATTGAGCGCCGCGGGGCCGCTGCGGAACAGCACGCCGGTGAACGCCAGGCACATGCGCAGGTACGCGTAGTACATCTTCTCCACGGCACGGCTGCGCGGCCGCAGCATGTCGCAGTGATGGAAGTGCCCGCCGGGCTTGAGCACCCGATGGATCTCCTGGAACACGCGCTTCACGCGCAGATGGCGCGACGCGAATTGCAGGGTCACGACGTCGAAATGATTGTCCGGGAACGGCAGCTCGTGCACGTCGCCGATCGTGCTGCCGATGCTGAAGCCGCGGGCATTGGCGCGCTGCCGCCCGACCTCCTGCATCTCGGCGCTGCGGTCGATGGCGTGCACCTGTAGGCTCGGCTCGCGCTCGAGCAGCGCGATGCCGATCGCATTGGTCCCCGCGCATACGTCGAGCACCCGGTCACCGGGCTTGACGTCCACGGTCGCCATGAAGCTGCGCAGAAACCAGCCCCAGAGGCCGAGGCTGGCGATGTAATTGGCCCTATCGTAGTAAGGCGCGACGTCGGCGAACACCTCGTTCAGGTCGTTCGTCCAGACTTCGTTGAAGCGCTGCTCGCGCAACTCCTCGCGAATGGCCAGCGGCGGCGGCGGTGTCATCGGTGCTCGTCCCCCCTTGCTTTTCTCAATGAAAGCTAGGCTCTCCGCGGCAGCCTGTCAACCGTTTGACGGTCACTGCCACTCAGATTCTCAGCAGGTAGACGGCGGCGCCGAGGGTGCCCAGGACCGCCACCGCATAGACCAGCGTGGCGACCAGCGTATCGGCGCGCACGCCGAGGTCATAGCAGGTGATGCGCAGGCGATGCGCCGCGCTCCAAAGCGACAGGAACACGACCCCGGCGATCGCCAGCTTGACCAGCCAGTGCGCCGCGAATGCGTTCATCCGGTCGTAGGCGAGCAGGTCCGGGGCGTGGCCGAACGCCGCCAGCAGCGTCAGCACGACGAGCACCGGCGTGAGGAACGCGGTGAGCGTGCCCCCGGCGGCGAACGGCCCCCAGACGATCGGCTTGTTGGAGCGTGCCATGGTCAGAACGCTCCGGCGAGGAACAGCGCCGCCACGGACACGATCGCCCAGGCGGCGAAGTGCGCACCGGAAATCACTCCGTCCGGCACGAATTCCTCGCCGCGCTGCAGCGGCAGCGCCTTCGGCGTCAGCCTGAACCAGGTGATGCTGTGATACGCCGCGAAGGCCAGCGTGAGCACCTGGAACACGATGCTCACCGGGCTCTTCAGGCACTCGAGGAACGCGGCCCAGGCGGCCGGCCCCTCGGCGAGCTGCTTGAGCCCCCACACCATCAGCAGCGTCCAGCCGCCGATGAACAGGCAGCTGAATTCGCGCAGCATGTAACGCAGGTAGCGCGGGTGGCGGAAGATCCACTCCGAGGTCATCGCGCGCACGTAGGGCTTGCGGCTCATTTTTTCAGCCATGGCATCAGGTGCTCCTGGTACCAGTCGACGGTGCTCTTGATCTTGACCTGCTGGATCGCGCCCGCGGGGTCGACATGCTCGGGGCAGACCTCCGAGCAGGCGCCCACGAATGAGCACTCCCACGCCCCTTCCGTGGCCGCGAGCTCCTCCTGGCGCTGGTCGCGACCGCCGTCGCGCGAATCCTGGTTCCAGCGGTGCCCGAGCGCGATCGCCGCGGGACCGAGGTACTTCGGGATCAGCCCGTACTCGGGGCACGCTGCGTAGCACAGCATGCAGTTGATGCACAGCGTGAACTGCTTGTAGCGCTTGAGCTGGGCCGGCGTCTGCCGGTATTCGCCCGCCTCGAGCGATTTCTCGTCCTTGGGGATGAGGTACGGCTTGACCCGGGCGAGCTTGGCGACGAAGTCGTCGATCACGGTCACCAGGTCGCGCTCGATCGGAAAATGCCGCAGCGGCTCGACGCGGATCGCGCCCTGGTAGTCGCGCACGAACGACTTGCAGGCGAGCTTCGGCTCGCCGTTGATCATCATGCCGCAGCTGCCGCACACGGCCATGTGGCAGGACCAGCGGTAGCTCAGCGTGGGGTCGAGGTTCTCCTTCACGTGGTTGAGCGCGTCGAGCACCACCCATTCCTCGCGGCAGGGAACCGAGTAGCGCTGGAAATGCGGCTCCTGGTCGGTTTCCGGGTTGTAGCGCAGCACCTCGAGCTCGACCACGCGCTCGCTCATTCGTGGTCTCCGGAGTAGTCGCGCACGCCGGGCTGCGATTTCGTGATCACCACGTCGAGGTAGTCGACGCGCGGCGCATCGCCGCCGCGATAGTGAGCCAGCGAATGCTTCAGGTAGCGCTGGTCGTCGCGCTCGACGAAGTCGAGCCGCTGGTGCGCGCCGCGCGACTCCTTGCGCTCGCGCGCGCTCACCACCAGCGCCTCGGCGCAATCGAGCATCGAGCCGAGCTCGAGCGCCTGCAGCAGGTCGGTGTTGTAGACGTTGGTCTTGTCGTGCAGCTCGATTCCCGCATAGCGCCGACGCAGCTCGGCGAGCTTGGCGCTGGCCTCGGCCAGGCCCTCGCCGCTGCGGTAGATGCCGGCGTTCTGCTCCAGCGTGCGCATCATCTCCTTGCGCAGCCCGGCGATCGATTCCCGGCCCCCGGTGCGCTGAAACAGCTCGCGGATGCGCGCCTGCGCCTCGCGCGTGCGCGCCTCGAGCGCGGCGTTGCCCGGCCGCGCGCCCGAGGCGAGGTACTCGGCCGCGCTCAGCGCCGCCCGCCGGCCGAACACCAGCAGCTCGGTGAGCGAGTTCGAGCCGAGCCGGTTGGCGCCGTTGATGCTCACGCAGGCGCACTCGCCCGCCGCGTACAGGCCCGCGAGCGGCGTCGCGGCGCGGATGTCGGTGTGGATGCCGCCCATCATGTAATGCACCACCGGCCGCACCGGTACCGGGTCGGTGACCGGGTCGACGCTCATGTAGCTGATCGACATGTCGCGCACCAGCGGCAGGCGCTCGTTGATCTTCTTCTCGCCCAGATGGCGCATGTCGAGCAGCATGGCGTCGCCCCACTGGGTGGGCACCATGTTGCCTTTCTGCTGCTCGTGCCAGAAGGCCTGGCTCACGCGGTCGCGCGGGCCGAGCTCCATGGTCTTCAGCACCGGCTTGCCGAGGGGCGTCTCGGGCCCCATGCCGTAGTCCTGCAGGAAGCGCCGGCCGTTCCTGTTGAGCAGCACGCCCCCCTCGCCGCGGCAGGCCTCGGTCAGCAGGGTGCCGGTGCTCGGCAGCCCCGTGGGGTGGTACTGCACGAACTCCATGTCCTTGAGCGGCACGCCCGCGCGGTACGCGAGCGCCATGCCGTCGCCGGTCTTGATCGCGCCATTGGTGGTGAACGGGAACATGCGTCCCGCGCCGCCTCCTGCGATGATCACCGCGCGCGCGCGGAAGCAGCGCATCTGGCCGCTGCGCATCTCGATCGCGGTCAGGCCCTGGCAGCGCCCGTCGTCGACCAGCAGCTCGGTCGCGTAGTACTCGTCGAAGCGCTCGATCGACGGGTACTGGAGCGAGGTCTGGAACAGCGTGTGCAGGATGTGGAAGCCCGACTTGTCGGCGGCGAACCAGGTGCGCTGCTTCTTCATGCCGCCGAACGGGCGCACCGCCACCGAGCCGTCGGACTCGCGGCTCCACGGGCAGCCCCAGTGCTCGAGCTGGATGAGCTCCCTCGGCGCTTCGCGCACCAGGTAGTCGACCGCATCCTGGTCGCACAGCCAGTCGCCGCCGCCCACGGTGTCGTTGAAGTGATGCTCGAGGCTGTCGTCGGGCTTGATCACGCCGGCGGCGCCGCCTTCGGCCGCGCAGGTGTGGCTGCGCATCGGGTAGACCTTCGAGACCAGCGCGACGCGCAGCTTCGGATCGGCCTCCGCCAGCGCGATCGCGGCCCGTAGGCCCGCGCCACCCGCGCCGATGATGGCCACATCCGACGAGACGGTTTCCATGCCCCCGCTTTTTTTCAGCTTCTACGCCGCGCAATATGCGCCGGGCGGCGTCACGCGGCTTTGATTTCGGTCAATCCTTGACGACCTGGTCGATCGTCAGGACCAGCCCCTCGGTGCCGGGCGCCACCGGAACGCTGCTTCCCTGCAGGTCGCCCGCTCGCGGCGTCGCATTGCCCGACTTCGAAATGCGCGCGCCGACCAGCACCTGGCGTTGGTCCGACAGCTTGTTGCTGGGCGTCATCGCGAGGCTGTCGTCGAGGCGGAAGGCGTACGGCAGCTGCGCGGCGCTCACGCGCAGAATCGCCACCGGCATGCGCGAGCCGTCGGTCGGGCGCGCGAAGATGAACAGCGTGTCGCTCGCAGACACCTGGGCCGCGAGCGCCGGCGCGAGCCGGACCGTTCCCGTGATCGCCGCGGGCGCCGTTCCGCTCGAAGGCGCCTTTGCCTGAGCAGCCGGCAGTTTGCCCAGCTCGCGCGCCTCGTTGATGCTCGACTGAACCGCGCGCCCGAATTCCGATTCGGGCGGCACCTCCGCCCGGCTGCGCTCCCAGAAGCCCACCGCCGCGGCATAGTCCTTGTTCTGGAACTCGGCGCTGCCGGCGAGCGCGAGCAGCTTGAAGTTTTTCGGGTCGATCGCCAGGCCGCGTTTCACGAGCGTGTAGGGCTCGCCCTGAAGGTTGCCGCCGCGCGCCATCGCCAGCGAGTCGGCGTAATCGGCGAGCAGGCCCGCGTCGTCCTTCACCAGCGCCGCCGCCCGCGCATAGGCCTGCGCAGATTCCTCGAAGCGGCCGAGCACCGCGTAGGAGCGCCCCAGCATGACCCAGCCCTGGGGGTCGTCGGGATTCTGCTTCATGCGCTGCGCCAGCTTGTCGACCATCTCGCCGATCTGCTGCGGCGTGACCGCGTGACCCTCCTGCCGCACCACCGGGTCGAGCGCCGCGATGTCGCCGAACCTGAGATAGGCGAGGACCGCGACCAGCGGCAGCGCGATGCCGACCGCCAGCGCTGCCCAGCGCGGCGCGCGGCTCGACGGCGCCGCGCCTGAGGCTGCTGCCGCGGGCGCCACGTCTTCGAGCAGGCGCCGCTCGATTTCCTGCCGGGCTTCGCGATACTGCGCTTCGGCCACGGTTCCTGCGGCATGCTCGCGCTCCAGGTCCGCGAGCTCGTCGCGATACAGGCCGAGGTTCGCGGCATCGCGGTCCGGGCGGTCCCCACCGCGACGGCCGCGCAGCAGCGGGGGCAGCACGATTCCCAGCGCGACGGCGATGAACAGCGCCGCGACCAGCCAGAACGCGGTCACGCGCGATCCTCGGTCGATTCCAGCAGTGCCTCGGCGCGTCTGCGCTGCTCCTCGCTCAGCTGATCGGCCTGCGCGACCCTGACCCGCCGCCGGCGCAGGTACGCGAACAGCACGATCACCCCGCCGAGCAGCAGCGCAAAGGGGCCGGCCCACAACAGCACCGTGGTCGCCTTGAAGGGGGGTTTGTACAGGACGAAGTCGCCGTAGCGCGCGACCATGAACTGCCTGATCTCGTCGTCGCTCTTGCCGGCCTTGATCTGCTCGCGGATCTCCTTCTTCAGGTCCATCGCCAGGTCGGCGCGGGACTCGGCGATCGTCTGGTTCTGGCAAACCAGGCAGCGCAATCCTTCCTCGAGCGCGACGGCGCGCCGCTCGACCACCGGGTCGTCCGCCGCGGGAACTGCCTCCTTGGCGTGCAACGGCGCGGCCGCGACCACCAGCAGCGCGGCAAACAGTGTCAGGACCCCGCGCCTCATCCCTGCAGCTTCCTCACGAGGGGCAGGATCTTCGCATCGAGGACGTCGGGCGTGACTGGGCCGATCTGCTTGTAGCGGATCACCCCCTGCTTGTCGATCACGTAGGTCTCGGGCACGCCGTAGACGCCGTAGTCGATGCCGATCCGACCGTCTGCATCCATGATCGACACCGTGTAGGGGTTGCCGAGCTTGCCGAGCCAGGCGAGCGCGTCCTTGCGCTCGTCCTTGTAGTTGAGCCCGTAGATCGGAACGATGTTCTTCTTCGACAATTCGACGAGCACCGGATGCTCCTCGCGGCACGAGACGCACCACGACGCCCATACGTTGAGCATCCAGACCTTGCCCAGCATGTCCTTTTGCGAAAACTGCCGCTGCGGGTCGTCGAGCTGCGGCAGCGTGAATGCCGGCGCCGGCTTGTCGATCAGCGGCGAGGGCACCTGGCGCGGATCGAGCCGCAGCCCGACCGCGAGGAACAGCACCAGGACGAAGAAGATGCCCAGCGGGAGCAGGAAGCGCTTCATCCGCGCTCACCCTGCGGCAGCGGCCCGCGCGGTGCGCGCGCCTTGCCCTCGATGGCCGGGGATTCGCGCCGGCGCACGGCGGTGCGGTAGCGGCGGTCGCTCGCCGCGAGCAGGCCTCCCAGCGCCATCACCACGCAGCCGCCCCAGATCCAGATGACGAACGGCTTGTAGTAGATGCGCACCGTCCACGCGCTCGCCCCGACCGGCTCGCCGAGCGACACGTACAGGTCGCGGGTGAATCCGGTATGGATCGCCGCCTCGGTCATCTGCGCTTCCTGCGCGCTGTAGGTGCGCTTCTCCGGATGCAGGGTGAACGCCCGCACGCCGTTCCTCAGCACGGTGACCGTGCCGCGCGCGGCGACGTAGTTCGGCCCGCGCGCTTCGCCCACGCCGTCGAAGCGGAACACGTAGCCCCCGACCGTCGCGGTGTCGCCCGGGTCCATCTTCAGGTCGCGCTCGACCTCGTAGCCCTTGACCATGGTCACGCCGACGACGAACACGCCGACTCCCATGTGCGCGAGCAGCATGCCGAGCTGGGCCCGGGGCACGGCACGCAGCCGGACGAGCAGCCCCGTCCCGGGTTGGGCGCGCAGCCGCGAGACAAGCGATTGTCCCGTGCTGGCAAAAATCCAGAACGCGAGCAGCAGGCCGAAGCTCTTCATCGGGGTCCACTGCCCCAGCGCGAGCGGCACGAGGAGCGCCGTCACCACGCTCACCCCGAGCGCCCATTTCAGCCGCTTCGCCAACTCGGGCACGCTCGCCTCGCGCCAGCGCGCCATCGGGCCGACCCCCATCAGGAACAGCGCCGGAGTCATCAGCGGCACGAACACCGTGTCGAAGTACGGCGGGCCGACCGATATCTTGCCGAGCCCCAGCGCGTCCAGCACCAGCGGGTACAGGGTGCCGAGCAGCACGGCGCCCGCGGCTACCACCAGCAGCACGTTGTTCGTGAGCAGCATCGACTCGCGCGACATCAGCTCGAAGCGCCCGCCGAGCCCTACGCGCGGCGCGCGCCAGGCAAAGAGCGTCAGCGAAGCCCCGATCACCAGCGCGAGAAACGCGAGGATGAAGATGCCGCGCCGCGGATCGGTGGCGAACGCGTGCACCGAAGTCAGCACGCCGGAGCGCACCAGGAAAGTGCCGAGCAGCGACAGCGAGAAGGCCATGATCGCGAGGAGTACGGTCCAGGCCTTGAATCCGCCACGCTTCTCGGTCACCGCGAGCGAGTGCAGCAGCGCCGTGCCGACCAGCCAAGGCATGAACGAGGCGTTCTCGACCGGGTCCCAGAACCACCAGCCGCCCCAGCCCAGCTCGTAGTACGCCCAGGCGCTGCCGAGCGCGATGCCGAGGGTGAGGAACATCCACGCGGCGGTCGTCCATGGCCGCGTCCAGCGCGCCCAGGCCGCGTCCAGCCGCCCTTCGATCAGCGCCGCGACGGCGAACGCGAAGGCGACCGAGAAACCGACGTAGCCCATGTACAGCATCGGCGGGTGGAACACCATGCCGGGATCCTGCAGCAGCGGATTCAGGTCGCGCCCTTCGGCCGCCGCCGGCAGCAGCCGGTCGAAGGGGTCCGAGGTCGCCAGCA
>Ga0316628_100000890_pt1 | contig 19938 bp, 20 predicted proteins | sample OWC_Aug_M2_C1_D5_FD_207648 | JGI IMG/M metagenome (GOLD analysis project Ga0316628, IMG submission 207648) | Wetland soil microbial communities from Old Woman Creek delta, Ohio, United States - OWC_Aug_M2_C1_D5_C | ecosystem: Environmental > Terrestrial > Soil > Wetlands | place: USA: Ohio... | reverse complement strand
TCGACTCGTCAAGCCCTACATCAGGGTTCGGATCCCTGATATACTCCGGAAACTCCCTGCTCACTACCTTCTCTTTCGCTGCCATCAATTGCCTCCTTTCCTATCTTCTTCGGGACCACATACTGTCGCGTCCCCACTCATAAGTCCGTCTCTTCTTATCCAAGACAAAATTATTTATATAGTTTACTAATTAATTATAACATATAATATGCAAACGTGGAGAAAATCGGGATGGCGCATATAATTAAGAATTTATGAATATCTGGAGATAGATTACTGACCGGACGGCTTAAAGCCGACCGGGGGTTCAAGTTGCAAACCTGAACCCCGCAACAATAGAAGCAGTTACCTGCGCAATTTCAGATCAGATCTCTGTTTTCGCAACCGCGTCAGGGTGAGTAACAATAGCAACAGGGCAGGAAGACCTGGAACTTACCTCTTCCACTGCGCTGCCCACATAAGGCTTTGCTCCAGCCTCTCTCGTATGGGATCCCATAACTATGAGATTTGCCTGCTTTTCATTCGCAGTCTTCAAGATTTCCGCAGAGGGCTGTATACCTTCCCGGACACTGTATTCACATTCGATCTCGTTCGGCACCTTGCAGAATTCCTGGAGTCTCTTTCTTGACGCGCCGATTTCTTCTTTCGGTCCGCCCATATGGAAAAGAACAAGTTTGGAGCCATATCTCTGTGCCAGCTTTATCGCAAATTGGCACGCATATGCACACGATTTGGAAAAATCAATGCCGACCAATATCTGCTTGAAGTCAAGTCTCGCTTTGTCCACAAAGCTGTTCACAATCATGACAGGAGTTGTCACGCGGGCGATAACGTCCTCCACTGGGTTGCGGCGCTCCTCACCTGTAAGTTTTCCCTCTTCCTCGGGCCTTTCGACATGCGGCCCAAGAACGATCAGATCCGCGCCAAATTTTCTAGTCCACCTCCGAATCTCTGTTCCCGGCCAACCGTCTACTATGTCGATTTCATAGTTACCATAAGACTTCAGCGCACCCCCGCACTTTTTGTCAAGCTCGGCCTTTACAGTTTCCCTGTACTCGTGAGTCGGCGCAATGACTTCCCCAGTCCTGAAGTCATTGACACCGGCCTCGGGACCGCAGTCGTGTCTATAACTGGATTCGAGCACGTGCAGCACCAAGAGTTTCCCTTGGTTCCGCTTCGCTATCTCCAGCGCCGCAATAACTGCAGGATCACAAGCTTCCTGCATGACCATCGCCGTCAGCACTCTCTTGAACATTTTTCCCCTCCTTTACCTTTTTTTGGAAATACTTATTTTGCCAACCATTCCCGAAAAGAATCTTCTAAAATTTATGCAAAATTAATGCCATTTCCAAACATCTTGATTTTCCACGATTTACTGTCAGATATGAATCGACAAAGGCAGATATCTTGTCCTCCAAAGGGCAAAATGCCACCCGGAATGACAGAAACTACAGAAATAGAGCCTTAACGTATCATCTGACGGAAAATCTGTACTATTCAGAGATTCTGACTGCATCATCTCTGTTCCGACATTCATTTAGCAAAATCTTCCCATTCGGGAAAATACCAATATTGCGAGGGCCTTCATCAACTGATTATAATAAAAGAAAGGTTAGTTTAGTAGAGCAGCTTAGTTCATTCGAGCAACGTTGGACCAGGCATGTAAAAGAAGATTTTTTGTTATGGAGGACAATATGGGTGATTCGAATCTCTACAAAATTCATCCGATCGTTGTGGGAACAAAGGCTTTTGACAAAGGTATGATGACCTATCAGCATGAGTACGGGAAACCTTACACGATTCCCATTTATTGCTGGTATCTTGAAGGCGGAGACAAGAAGGTACTTGTCGACACAGGAGAATTTGCTCCTTTGCAATCGAAAGAAAGAGAAACCGCAATCGGAGGTAAGATTTACAAGTTTGAGGAAGGTCTTGCCCGCTGGGGGTTAAAGCCGGAAGACATTGACATTGTGATCCACACCCATCTGCACAACGACCACTGCGAAAATGATGACAAATGCAGGAATGCCGTTTTTTATGTGCACGAGAAAGAATTAGAAAGAATACATAACCCCCATCCGCTTGATTTCCGTTATATGGAAGATTACATCATGGACGTGGAGAAGAACGGTCAGATAAAAAAGGTTACCGGAGATACGGAGATCATTCCCGGCATCCGTGTCATCCATACACCTGCCCACACTGAGGGGGGATTGAGCGTCATTGTGGATACCGCTCAGGGAAAGGCCGTCATAACCGGATTCTGTCTCATTATGGAAAACTTTGATCCTCCTCCGAGGGTAAAGGCGATGGAGATGGAAGTCATTCCTCCCGGAACCCATGTAAATGTATATGAAGCCTATGATATTGTGCTTAAGGTAAGAGAGATGGCAGATATCCTGTTACCGCTCCATGAGCCTAAGTTCGCCTCAATAGACACAATTCCCTAAAGTCTTCAAAACTATAGCGACAGCGAATCTTTTGCATTTGATTCCAGCTTAAAAAATGGGGCGTAGCGTTTTAAAGGTGTGTTAAAGGCACACCCCCTTAATCCCCCTTTACTAAGGGGGAACGGGAGGAATTTGCCTTCCACTGTCTTTAACCAGGTATTCCCAAAATCACGGTTTAAAGGTACACTATTGAGGTCTTCTATTATTTAATTTGAGAGATCATAATGGTTCATAAAGGAAAACTTCATCACGTCCGATCAGGGTTGGATCTTTTTGAGAAAAACTGGCCGGGGAAATTAAGAGGTTCCCGTGCAGGGCTTCTGGTGCATCCGGCATCTGTGAACCGAAGACTGGGACATGCCGTCCAATTATTTTTAAAATCAAAAAAATTCGAATTAAAGGCCCTCTTCGGTCCGCAGCATGGGATCCGTGGAGAGACCCAGGATAACATGGTTGAATGGGAAGGTTACCCCGACGGCAGAACAGGACTTCCGGTATTCAGCCTTTACGGTAATGCAAGGAAACCTGAACCACCGATGCTGAAAGATATCGATGTAATGGTTATAGACCTCCAGGATATCGGCTCTCGCTACTATACATTTATTTGGACGATGGAACTCTGCATGCAGGCGTGTCTTGAGATGAGAAAATCCATCATCATTCTTGACAGACCGAATCCGGTCGGCGGTCATATTACAGAAGGGCCTACCCTGAATGTGAGGTTTGCTTCTTTTGTCGGGCAGCGCCCTCTGCCGGTACGTCATGGAATGACCATGGGAGAAATAGCCCGTTATTTGCAGAATGAATTTTATCCGCCTCTGGATTTGCACGTTATACCCATACATGGCTGGACACGGAAAATGTGGTTTGACGAGTCTGATTTGCCGTGGGTTATGCCCTCACCAAATATGCCTACACTTGAGACCGCAGCAGTTTATCCGGGCATGTGCCTCCTTGAAGGAACGAACATCAGTGAAGGAAGAGGAACAACCAGGCCGTTTGAGATATTCGGGGCTCCTTTCATAGAGCCTGATAGACTAATAAAGCTTCTTGATGAGCTTAAACTGCCGGGCGTTATTTTCAGGCCGATGTATTTTCAGCCGATCTTTCAAAAACATGCGGGCAGATTGTGCGGAGGGGCACAGGTTCATGTTCTGAACAGAGAAAAGTTTAAACCTTTTAAAACCGGTGTAGCAGCAATTAAGGCTGTCCATGATCTTTATCCGGAACAGTTCGTTTGGAAACAACCACCCTATGAGTACGAATTCGAGAAGATGCCGATAGATATCCTTACCGGGACCGACAGGCTGAGAAGGTACATGGAAAAAGGTGAAAAGCTTGCCCTGATGGAAGAATGGTGGCTGGAGGAGTGCCGGCAATTTAACAGTAAGGTCAGGAAAAGATATCTGATTTATTGATATGTAAAGGTCAGAATATAGATAGTGTTCCAAAATTTATTTAACTTGATATGTCATTGAATTTATCCTTATTTCTTAAATTAAATAAAATATTTCAGGAACCATTGGTTAAAGGTGCACTGAGGTATCAAAAAATAAATTTTCCCACACCATCTGCATTATTTTTTCGGGATCATGGACTTAATTAATAAACTGTCGGTATTTATCCTGGCCGCGGGACTTGGCGAAAGACTTAGACCGATCACAGATTTTATCCCCAAGCCACTTATTCCGGTTCTTGGCAAACCTGTTTTAGAATCTATCATTGAGCGAATATCCAACCTCGGGGTAAATAAAATGGGGATAAACCTTCATCATAAAAAGGAGGCCCTCGAACGCTGGATCAATAATTCTAAATTCAGCGGGAAGATTGAGCTCTTTCCGGAAAACCCTGTCCTGGGAACAGGAGGGGCCTTAAAAAATGCCGGGGATTTTCTGAAAAATGACCCCTTTCTGGTACATAATTCGGATATTATCTCTGATATAGACCTGGAAAAACTTATCTCGTTCCACCTTTCATCAGGAAATCTTGTGACCCTCGCTGTGCACGATTATCCCGAGTTCAATAAACTTGAAATTGATGAAGAGGGCTTCCTCATAAGAATTCTCCATCACCCTCACCCTACCCCTCTGCCATCAAGGGAGAAGGAATCCTTGAAAACTTTCCCCTCTCCTGGAGGGATGGGATTAAGGGGAGGGGGGGGAAATATAACGGGCAGACACCTTGCTTTTACAGGTATCGCTGTCTATCATCCGAAATTCCTCGGGTTTTTACCTCCCGGTGTTTCCAGCGTTACAGATGCATGGCTAAAAGCCATACATGAAGGATTCAAAATCGGAGCATTGGATGTGACCGGCTGCTTCTGGAGCGACATAGGGACACCTGCTTCTTATGCAAAGACCGTCATTCATGAACTCAGAAAAAATGGTGAGACGGTTTATATCCATCCATCAGTAAATTGGTGTAAGGATGTTGAAATGGACGGATATGTGGTTATTGAAAGTGAAAGCACATTGAATAAAAAAGCCTCTTTGAGAAACTGTATTATCCTTCCGGGGACTAACATCGAAACAAAAGAACCGGCTGATGCAGACTCTGAGTGCTTCCTAACGCTTTTTTGGGGAAAGGGTCGCGAAAACACCCCTCCTAAGCCAACAGTTGATAATGCGGAAATGGAGGCGCGATTGTTTGAAAATTGCATCCTTGGGTCCGGATTCAAGATAGATGTCGATGAGACGTCTCTATTCGAATTTGCTGAAGCCGATAAGCTGCTTATCGGCACCGGCGGCTCCGACCGAAAGTACTACAGGGTCAGGAAACATGATCATATAGTAGTACTTATGCAGAGTCACGATGAAGATCCGGATTTTCAAAGGCATATCGAATACACACACTTTTTTAAAAAATATTCTATCCCCGTGCCGGCCCTGATCAGTGTGAACCCTGATGAAAAAAATGCTTTTTTTGAAGACCTTGGTGACCTGTCTTTGTACAGCTGGCTCAAATGTCCGCGGGAAACCGAAGAGATTGAGCTAATGTATGAAAAGATTCTCGACATTCTGACCTTGATCCATACCATAGCGATTGAACGCCTTTCTGAATGCCCCCTCCTTCAGGGGAGAATATTCGATTATGAATATCTCAGGTGGGAAACAGACTATTTCGTCGAGAGATTTGTTGAGGGAACAGGAAATATCAAGATTAGAAATACGTCAGCTCTCAATGATGAATTTCACAGGCTGGCTGTGAAAGTGGATTCTTTTCCCAAGACCATAACCCACCGGGACTTTCAGTCTCAAAACATTATGGTCACCAAAGGAGGCATTCCAAGATTGCTGGACTTTCAGGGTGCGAGGATCGGCCCGCCTGCCTATGATGTGGTATCAATACTCTGGGACCCGTATCATCGCCTCGATGATGAGGTAAGAAAACGTCTTTTGGATTATTACATAGAAAGAACTTCCTTAGAAAAAGAATTCCGGGATACCCTTCTCCCATGTCGACTCCAGCGCCATATGCAGGCTCTCGGTGCATACGGATTTCTGTCCACAGCGAAAGGGAAAAAATATTTTCTGAAATATATTCCGGAGGGATTGAGACTGCTGAAAGAAGACCTTTCCGTCGCTGAGAATGCTTTTCCGGTACTGTATGATATCGTGAAAGACTTATAGGAAACTCTCCTGCGAACTGTCGTTACAAAATAGCCAGAAGATTGATCTCGAAAATCAGTTCCCTCCCTGATAGAGGATGATTAAAATCCAGCGTTACAGAGGATTTGGAAACATGCGTGACCGTAGCAGTTGTCGACTGACCGTCTTCTCTTGGGATTTCGTAATGAAGACCGATCTCCGGATTCCAGTCCTCAGGCAACTTATCACGCCCCACCTCCAGTACCCACTCATCATGACGTCGGCCATAGGCTTTCTCTGCTGCCACAGTTATGGTTTTCGATTCACCGACTTTCATCCCGGCCACAGCCTCTTCAAGCCCTTTGATAACCTCCTCCTTCCCCATGGTAAATTCAAGTGTTTCCCTGCCGATTGAACTGTCGATCACTGTGCCGTTCGTTAATTTGCATGTGTATTGGACCTTCACAGTATCACCCTTTCTTACTTTAGACCGCACCCTTGCCATTCCATTCTCCTTTCATCATCAGGAAAGCAATCCCTTAATCAATCCAATAACCTCGGGCATCGCTTTCTCGACTTTTGGCGTACATCGATCCGAAATCGTTATGACATCTTCTGCCTCAACCGCAAGAAATATGATATCCGCTGGAATCTTCTCAGGAAAAAGTTTTTCCCCCAGTTCAAGTATTGTGGGAAAATCCATGTTCAAATGAGTTGAGAAAGAATGAACTGTTTGTTTATCTTTAAAGTCTTTTGGGGAAAGCACACAGACTGTCCCCGGCTCCCCTCCGGTCTGTATTGCGTCGACTATAATGATTCTGTCGTAGCCCTTTATTGCATCGAGGATATCAAGACCGGATAACCCTTCCATTAAATCAACATTGTCAGCCAAATTCATTTTTTCCAGCGCATCAATTATGTGCAACCCAACCCCATCATCAGAGCGCAGTAGGTTTCCAATGCCGATGACTAAAACCTTCACTCAGCGGGGCTCTTGAATAATTTCATTTTTTGATGCCCGAAGCTTAATGTGTCGACTCATAATCCGGATGATCATACAATATAGCCATGCGGTTTACAATCCATCTGAACGCAAGGACTCCCATGGTTATCACACCGATGGTGATGACGACTTCCGTCCAGAGAGGATAATATCTTTCAGGCGCATTCCAGTTAAAGGCAATGATGGACGTGTTTATCCGGTTAAGCACAATCCCTGTCACAGTCAATAGCGCAGTCCAGCGCGTAACCCTGACGTTCCTGTATCGGGCGCCATAGGCAAAAAGAAAAGCAGGGAGAATCACGAAGCACAGAATCTCAAAGACGAACAGGTATCCATAGGATGTGTTGAGAAATCTCCAGCTGTCTGAATGTGCCATTCCGAACAGTTTCAGGAAAAAGTAAGTAACCAGGGCTGCAGAGGCACCTTTCCCAAGATTAATCGTGAGTCTGTCGAATTCAGCGTGATCAAAATGCTCAACCTGCCTTTTGAAAACTTTATGGGTGAGGGCACTCTCGACAATAACCATCGCAAGACCGGCTATGATAGCCGTCAAAAGGAAATAAACCGGCATGAGCTCAGAATACCAGAGCGGATGGAGTTTACCGGGCGCAACCAAGAATAACGCGCCAAGTGCAGACTGATGACCGCCTGCGATAATCACGCCGAATACTGTAGCCCAAACAGCCAGCCTGCTGAACCATTCACGGAATTTCCTGAGGTTCAGCCATTCAAAAAGTGCCGGACTCCATTCGACAAGCAGAGCGGTAATATATAACGCAAAATGCCATGCTATCAAAAACATGATTGATGTCAGGCCGTATGAAACGACCATTGGGTAAGGAAGACGGTAGTAGCGTCCGAGGTCGAAAAGGAGAGCAAAGACCGCAAAAATATAGCCGAGGAGGCTCGTAAGGATAGCGGGTCTGATGAAATGATGGAATTGTTTCATTCCGAAGATGTAATAGACGGTGCCCATGACAAGACCGCCTGCGGCCAATACGATTCCACAAAGAATGTCGACCCCTATCCATATTCCCCAGGGATTGGTATCAGAAAGGTTTGTCGAGGGTCCGAGGCCATAGACCAGCCTGTAAATCATGACCGGGATTGCCACCGCTAAAATAAGCGCGGCAATTCCGTTGGATATGGTGAGATTACTTTTCAGATATTCAGGGAAAGTCATACCCAAAAATATTTTTTCACGAAACCAGGATGATGAAGGATCAGGACTTCTTCCCATCTTCACCCCCCTTATTCCCGGATGACGTCTCATTTTTAGTGTGTTTGTCACGCAACTTTGATAAGGCATAAACCGCCGCGAAGACAAGCGGCCAGGCAGCGACCACTTCAAATACCTTGGTCATGAAAAGGAAGCCTTTGCTCATGCTCGGAATGGATTTTTTCCCGAGGTTTGTCTTGAAACCGATCTCCTCAAACGGGACGGCAGAAAGATAAATCCAGCTGGTCCCTCCGACTTCATGCTCGCCGTAAACATGGTCGACATATTTTTGCGGGTTATTCCGTATCCTTTCGTGGGCGAGGTTGATAAGGTCGCTTCTCTTCCCGAACCTCATTGTCTCTGTCGGGCAAATCTCGACACAGGCAGGCACCCGCCCCTCCCTGCTGATCCTGTCAAAACAGAAGGTACATTTTGTAATCCTCGGATTAATGGGTTCATTGTATTCATACGCAGGGATGTCGAATGGACATGCAACCATGCAGTAACGGCAACCCACACACACACCCGCATTATATGTGACAGCGCCTTTATTCGTTTTCCTGAACGCATCGACAAAACACGCTGACAGGCAGGCGGGGTCTTCGCAGTGCATGCACTGTTTTTTTACATATACCGGCTTTGAGTCCTTGGAGTTGAAAAAACGGTTTACCACAGTGAATGTCGGGGCATGGGTCCGCCTGATCTCTTGAAAAACTGATTTGTCCTCAAAAGATTTTATCGGCTGATTAGGGTTCTTGTTCCATTCATTGCATGCCCATTCGCACCTTCTGCAGCCGATACAGACGGTCGTATCCACAAGCACTCCATAACGTTCAGGATTTCCATGAGGATCCTCGCGTGCAGACAGACTCGTTCCGCTGCCGATTATGGCGCTACCCGTAATCGCCGCTGTCCGCTTTAAGAATTCTCTCCTGCCAATTCCCATTGATCCGCCTCCAAATTACAATTTCCTGCTCGTGCCCAGGAACTTATAAAAAATGATGAAGAGAAAAATAAACCCTACCGCTATCATGTATTCATATCCCTTTGCGGTGAGAATCTGATCAATTATGTACATATCGTCCTCCAAACATACTAACAAAGTACTCCGTCACCCCGAAAATGCAATCATTGAATGAGCAGGAGGAGATATGGGCAGCAAAAGCTTGATGGCAGCACCTTTGCAGGCGAAAAGATGTCAAATTGAACCTGTGTGTTTTCATGTGACACATCACATTATCGAGAAAACGCAAATTCTGCATCATAAAGGTTTTGATGTCCATATCTCCGAGTCCTCCCATTGCAAAGTTAATGTCCTGTTATTCCTGAATCTGTCTTAAAACAACCCCCTCACCCCCTTTACTAAGGGGGAATAAGAGGGTTCCGGACAAGCCGAAATGATCATGAATTCGGGCATGTTGCATTTCAAGAAATCCATTCTCGTCATACTTACCAACTCCTATAAAATATCCTTCGGCTTAACGCTCTTTTCCTTATGACAATCCTTGCATCCCGTTTGTTTCAGTCCCATCTTCTCATGGCATCCCAGACACTGACGGTGATACGCCGCCAGCAGTCTCGGCCTGTTTATGTTCCGGGTGTCAAAGGTGATGGAATGACAGTTTCTGCAATACGGCGGCTTGCCTCTCTCCGCTTCAGCCTCCTTCTGACTCTGGTGATGACATCCCTCGCATATCGTCTGCATGTTCCGGTGGAAGAACGTTGCCATCTTGCTTTCATTTGATATTTCAATCAGTTTCCGGACAATCTTCCTGTGAGGGAAAGCAGACGGTTCATATTCCTTTTCGAGGATCTTTATTGTGACTTTTTCCGGAACTTTCTCGGCGGTAAGAGCGGTAACAGCGATAGGCTTAACCGGAAAGGCACCTTCTTTTTTCCAGCTGTGACAGACCGCGCAGACTGATTTCTGAGGTCCTTTTGACTGGAGATCCATATCAACTAAATGATGGTGGCATCCCCTGCAATTTTTCTCTGATTTTTTGGCCTTGTGACATCCGGCGCAGCTTATATCAGAAACTATGTCGTGATATGCTCCTGCAATATTTATCCAGTTCCCTTCAGGATTTCCGGTCAGACCATGACATTCTTTACATGCATTTAATGTCTCATGGTGGCATACCCGGCATGTCCTGGAATTCTTTTCGTGATATGCATGATCAAATAGAACCCCTTTCATCTTGCCATTATCAATTCTGATGGACGGCTTTTTAGGCTGATCACGGTCAGGCCGTGGGACGTTTGCAAGTTCCTGAACCGACTTATAATGACCGGTATGACATTTGAAACACTCCACTGGACCTGCCTTCTGCCCTCTTTGACTGTAGAACAAATGGCAATTCACACATTGCATATGTGAAACCTTCCTTATTGTCAGCCCCTTTTTCTCTACTGCGCTGATCTCAGCAGACAGTGAAGGACCTTTTCCCTTCTTATTACCATGGCAATAATAACAGGACTGTTCGGTACCCAGCTCATAGACGAGTTCTCTTTCATATTTGTCATAGATGTGGTGGCAGGGATCACATTTATTTTTGAGTTTCCTGACGTGCCGGTCATGGTAAGCGAAATCAAATTCAACAACCGGAGCAGATATCTTGAGCAATTTAAATTTCTTCGCATGGCATTCCCCGCATATTACCGGGCCGGCTTTCTTCTTCTCGTCAATTTTCTTCTGGTGACATGTGATACATTTGTCATGATAGCCGTCCTTAACTGATTCTTTATCCTTGATTGTCAGTTTGAAAGGGTACTCGAAGATCAGGTTTTCTTCTCCATCATCAGGATGGCATGTCTTACAACCTTCTCTCTTGTATGCTTCAGAATGTTTACCATGGTCGAACAGGACCTGGGGGCGCTCTAATGCCCCGAAGATTTCCGTATGGGCAATCATAACCTTATTGCCGGTTTTTCCATCATCTTTCACGCTTTTTGCAGATGAGTAAATTTCCTGTGACAAGCTTAAAAAGGCTATAAGACCCACGCCTGCAACAATCAGCAATAGGGAGATAAATTTCTTGCTCATTCCTCTTCCTTATTCTTCTTCACAACTTTCAGGTCTTCAGGTATCTCCATGGTCTCGACCAGCACTTCGCTGATAAACATGACGTGCATATCGAGCTTATAATAATGAATCATTTCTTCTATGGTCTTATGACAGCTGTGGCACGGGGCTATTATGGTTTTTGCGCCAGTGGCTTTCAACTGCTCGATCTTGGCACGGCCTCCCTCCATCCTGATGAACTTCCAGGGAGGGCCGTAGTTGATGACTCCCGAACCTGCGCAGCAGCAATAATTATGTTCGAGCCTCGGGTTAACGTCCCTAAATTCTTCACACGTCGCACCAACTACAGAGCGGAGCATGCCTCCCAAACCCCTGTTCCTTACGATACTGCACGGGTCCTGCACCGTCACAGGCCCGGGAATTTTTTTTACTATTTTTATCTTCCCGTCCCTGATAAGCTCATAGAAAAACTGTGTCGGCTGCACATACGTAACCGGTGGTTCCTGCCATCCCAGCCACCGCGACCCGTCGTACACCGCCGCCCTAAACGAATGCCCGCATTCGCTTGTCATAATCTTCTTTACCTTGAGTTTCATTGCGGCATCGAAATGCTTTCTCTCAGCCATGCCCATGATCTCATGGTCTCCCGCATGCATCGCTTGGTTCGTGCTGTCCCAGCCGTCTGTAGAAGGCATTGTCCAGTCGACGCGGGCGACCGAAAGGATCTTTGCAATGTTGGCGAGGAGGTTCGTCTTGAATTTCGCCTCAAGACTATGGGGTGAATACATTATTTCCGCCCCTTCCTTGTCAAGGGGAATCCGGGCGTTCTTTATGTCCATCCTCAATTCTTCCTCAATAAACTGTACGGTATCCACCCAGTCATCCTGTGCGACCCATGCCTGCGTGTATGTGTACATATGGCTGTTGGACTGATCCTGGAGGTATTGCGGTACTACCCCCAGAAGACCGCAAATACGCCGGACCAGTATCATTTGATAGCCGATATCTATTCCGAAAGGGCAATACATGCTGCAGCGCCGGCATATATTGCACTCGGCAAATGCGATCCTGGCATATTTCTTTACAGTTTCAGCATCGACTCTGCCCCTTTTTTGAATCATGTCCCATAACGTCTGCCTGACCTTTGCAACCGGCGCATAGCTGGAGTCCCTGTCATAAGATATATAGAAATGGCATGCCTCAGAACATAACCCGCAATGGATGCAGGTCTCCAGATATGCCTTTAACCTCCCGGCAGACTCTTTTTCGAGAACCCACTTTATGGTCTTTTCGATTTGTTCAGGAGTGAGTCTTTTTGCCGTCTCGTCAAAGCCCGGATCAGAGACGGGCTTTCTGACCATCTTAATCATGAGATATTCCCTTGAAGTTTCTTTTCATTCCTCTTAATAGTCCCTTGAATGCCGGCACGTACCGAACTCGGATCCTGTGTGCGCCCTCGTCAGCCAGAAAAAAAGCATGTGACTCAACCTTGTGAAAGGAATCGCCATCAACATGATCTCTCCAAAAAGGATATGGAGGATCACTACAGGCCTGTAGTCGAAAAAAAGCTGATGGAATGCGAGGAAGCCTGTAATAAACGGGGCTGCAGCAATTCCCAGCAGCATATAATCCGAGGCAAATGTAACAAACCTTACCTCAGGAGCGATCAGTCTTCTTAACAGGAAGAAGACTGAACAGGCAATCACAGTAAGCGTCATCATGTCAGCAGTTGCCTCCGGCAGTGTCCACCATCGTATTCCCCATGAGTTGTACAGAATCATGTTGTGGGCGAACAGAAATATGGGAGTAGCAAGAAGGCAGATATGGAAAAGGAACGTCATGAGAGTTATCCAAGGACGTTTTCTCCAGTTAGTGCTTGCATACGGGATAACCCAGTGAAAGATGGACCGGAGGCTGTATTTGAAACTCATATAGGGATAAACCACTTTATCCTTCTTCGCCAGGGAAATCAGCGAGATTATCCTGAATATGCTGCCGCCGATGAATATAACGAACGCAACCCAGACCATCGGGCCTTTCAGAAAGTCATACACGGCCTGGCTTGTCAGGAATTCATACATATTTATTTCTTTTGGCTCTTTCTCATTTTAAGTGGGTACCCCAAACTCCCCTCCTTAGTTAAGGAGGGGCAGGGGTGGTTGGTTCAGAAGAAAATTCTTCCAAGTTACCACCCCTTAATCCCTCCTAAAATTAGGAGGAGGAGCTATAGAGTGGGAGCTTCTCACTCTTTGAAGTTTTCTTTTACCCACTCATAACTCACTTACCGGCACCACTCTCCGATAATATTTGCCGTCCTTTATGCCTCTTACCAGCAGCTTCTCTCCATCAGGGCTGAATATCGGGTCCCACAGGGCATCGTATTCTTCATCTCCTGCCTTTCCGTCAAGCACAAGACAAAACTTGCCATTTCTTTCAGCTTTTACCGCCACTTTATCGCTTTGAGGACTGAAAACAGGGTCCCATATCATGTCAAAATTACTTTCCCATGGATTTCCGTCAACCGCAATGGTATACCTGTTATTCTCCTTAATAATCGCTGCAACTCTTCTGCTGTCAGGACTAAAGGTCGGAGACAGGACTGCATCAGTGAAGGTCCGCTGCCACGTAGAACCATTTATTGCCACTGTCCACATTCCGAATTGGGGAGCAACAATTGCAGCAATCTTTTGCCCGTCGGGACTGAATCTCTGATGCCATACCTGTGTAAATCTTCTGTCCCAGACGGGTTTCCCGTTCATTGCCAGCGTCCACCCACCGGCTGTCTTGACCGGCGCGATAACATCATGAGTGCCGGGTCTGAAAACAGGCTCCCAAACGCAGAGATAAGTCTCTGCCCACGGTTTTCCCTCTACGGAGACGGTAAATTTAAGATGGTCTATTTTTACCCCGGCTGCAACGCTTTTGCTGTCAGAGCTAAAGGCAATACCCCAAATACTTAAAAAGTTATTCTCCCATGCCTTCCCATCCACAGCAACCGTGAGCACCTTGTCGGCAAAACCAAGGATGTCTAATGTCGCAATCCTTTTTACTTTAACCTTTGACGAGGTTCTCTTTCCGTCAGGGCTGAGAACAACATCTCTGGCCTCAAAAAATCTGTTATCCCATGATTTCCCGTTTAAAGATATGCCGAACTCATCGTCTTTCTTTATATTTACTGCGATATCCTTCCCGTCGGGGGTGAAAGTCATATTCCAGACAAAGTCATACTTTTCTTCCCACAGAGCTTCATCAACGGCAACGGTCCATTCATAATCCCTTAGTACGGCACAGGCCAGACGATTATCAGCGGTGAATCTCAGTGACCATATTCTTTCGAAGGTGTCTCCCCATGTTTTCCCGTTCACGCAGGGAGCGACTTTTTTATTTTCGATCTCCACTATGGCGGATATCTTCTCTCCGTCATCACTTACAGTAAACTCATGGACAATCGGAAATTTTCTTTTCCATGCATCAACTTCTGCAACAAGCTTTTCTTTTGGATTCCAGTCCCAGTTATCTATTGCTGCATTCATCATTCCTCACATTATGGCTGCCGATCAGAAAACAATACCTAAGTCTCGCTAATCTGATGAATTAATATGGATGAGTTCCGAAGATGACCTCTTTGTTAAACTTAGTTTCAATCTTCTTTTTGATATCCTCAATGTCGATCGGGCATCTTGCAGTCTGTGCGGCCTTCATGACGCACGTACCTAAATGAATCGCGTCAAAATCCCGGTCATAGAGTTTTCCCATGTCCATCATTAACGCTACTTTAGGCATTAACACACCGGGACAGCCGCCGCAGTCATCCATACCGATGACTTCTACATCAAAATCCTTCCAGCGTTCGTATTCCCCTGCCCTTTCTGCGATTCCCTTGAAACATTTCAGACATCCGCCGACACAGCTGATGCCTTTAATATTCTTGCATGCTATGATCGCTATCCTTTTCTTTGCCATAAAACCTCCCTCCCGTTTATTCGGTAATATTACGCCGTTATTCCTTAATGCCCGCACCCCGATGTGTGTCCGTGTCCTGGACAGCACTGCTGCATTGTGAGTTCGGACAGATTCCGGGCTTTCAACATCGCGAGGTTCTCTTTTACCGTCGGCGCATTTGCCCGAAAAACCTTAACTCCCAATTGATTCAACCTGTTTAAGGCGCCCGCTCCGATCCCTCCTACTACCACTGCATCAACCTCCTGATTATTCAGAGCCTTCATGGGATTGCAGGCCCCGTGTTCATGATGCTGATCTCTGTTATTGACAATCGTTACATTATCACTGTCAGTTTCGACAAACAGAAATACCGGCGCCGAGCCAAAATGTCCATAGACTTCGCTTTCCAACCCTTCAGACTTTAAAACCGGGAAACATATCTTCATAACTTCCTCCTTTTATTTCGTTTCTATTTTTAACGCCTTCCCTCTTATGAGGCATTCGGCAACCTTTTTGCGCGCGCCATTCAAAATTCTGCCGAAAGTCTGTCTTGAGATCTTCATTTTCATCGCTGCCTCTTCATGGTAAAGCTCTTCATAGTCCGCAAGACTGATAGCCTCGATTTCATCACGCGTCAATGATATCTCCTCAAGATCGACAAGCGGAATACCTCTCGGCTTAAAATAATTGGCATCCGGCTTGCATTTAATACACCTGTATTTTTTAGGTCTCGGCATGCTTTGATTATAGGCATATGCCCATAATTAAGTCAAGAGGGATTTTGGGTGGGAGACATTGCCCACGGTCATTTCAAAGAAATCTCCTTCCATCTGTTTCGGACAAAAAACAACTCGTTTCGCAAGCAATGTTATAATGGAAAAATCTAAATGGAGTCTGTCTGCTGATAAATTGTCCGCAAAAAATATTCATGTTATATGGGAGGTGCTGTGCCTTGATAAAGGAGATAATAAGAAAATCATTAGACGGGACATCGCTCGGCAAAGAAGAAATTTCCTTATTGTTTAGGACTCCTGTATTTTCTGAAGAATCTGCAATGATTCTTGCGGCTTCCCGCAAAAAGAGCGAATCGGCAAGTAACGGTCTGGCGGAGATTCATGCGCAAGTGGGATTAAATATCGCCCCCTGCCCGAATAACTGTGCATTCTGTTCTTTTGCAGCCAGGAACAAGGTTTTTAAGGAAAGGGTTGAAATTTCAGTAGACGAAGCTATTATGAAAGCAAAACAGTTTGAAACTGATGGAGCTAACGCCGTTTTTGTAATGAGCACGGCGGATTACCCTTTCAAAAAATTTGTGGACATTTCCCGGGAAATCAGAAGATCTCTCCGCCCGGAAACAATACTTGTTGCAAACGTCGGCGATTTTACAAGAGAACAAGCTAAGAAATTGAAAGATGCCGGGTTTTCCGGTATATATCATGCTGTAAGATTGGGTGAGGGTCGGGATACAAACATTCCTGTTAAAAAAAGGCTAACGACTTTTAAGAATGCGAAAGAAGCCGGCCTGTCATTAGGGACTTGTGTGGAGCCGGTTGGTAATGAACATCCTTTTGAGGAATTAGTAGAAAAGACAATTATTACCATTGACGCTAAACCCGTATACAGTGGGGCAGCCCGACGAATCCCGATACCGAATACCAAAATGGCTCAATACGGTATCGTCAGCGAGGCGAAAATGGCACATATTCTTGCGGTTGTGCGGTTATCCCTGGGATATAACGTTCCCGGCAACTGTACGCATGAGCCAAATGTAATGGGTGCGGCAGCAGGCGCCAATCTGGTCTGGGCAGAAGCCGGGTCTAATCCCCGGGATACCGAGGAGGAGACAGAGGGTAAACGAGGTATGACGGTTAAAGACTGCATCAAAGTCATGGAAGAAGCTGAATGGAAAGTGCTTCAAGGCCCGTCTAAATTTTATGGGGCGTAACTTCATTTATCTCATGTATCAATCATTATATTTCACATTTTCAGAAAGGGGTCGGGAGATATGACTGTTAAACCTATGGAAAAAATCAGCTATCGGCCGATAGGCATAATTCATTCCCCTTTTAAAGACATCAAAGGAATGCCGATACAACCGACGGGAGCCGAGGGTGTTGCGGGAACTGTAGAAGTAAATCAGGAGTTTATAGAAGGCCTCAAAGACCTGGAAGGGTTTTCACATATTATCCTGATTTACCATTTTCATCAGTCTGAAGGCTATGCATTGTGGGTCAGGCCATTTTTGGATGACAACCTGCGCGGCGTTTTTTCCACCCGGGTGCCAAAGCGTCCGAATCCTATTGGAATATCAGTAGTGAAACTTATAAAGTTGGAAGGCAATATGCTTCATATCGAAAATGTGGACGTTGTAGACAACACTCCGTTGCTCGACATAAAACCCTACGTCCCGGAGTTTGACAGTCTAAAAGCCGAGCGCACAGGGTGGCTTTCCGAAAAAGCGAGTAAAGCAGAACGGGTAAAATCAGATCGAAGATTCAGATGACCATGCGTTTACGTAAGCCTCCGGGAATTTTTATTTTATATCCTGAAGACAGAAAATCTGAATGCCTCTCGGTTTAAAATAATTGGCATCCGGCTTGCATTTAATGCACCTCTATTTTTTGGGTCTCGGCATGATTTGATTCTAAGCATATGCCCATAATTGAGCCAAGAGGAATTTTGGGGATATTCCAGCCACCTTCCGGGAATCTGTTGAACTCTACGTTTCTTTCAGAAGTCAACAGCGCGCACTGCTTCCTGTAATGATGATCCTTGGATCTTGTTCTATGATGTCACAATACAAACCGGAATTAACAGAATAAGTCTCCCCTTTTAATCTAAAGACTGCCCAGAAATTACATTGACAGGATCATTTCATTTTCGTAAAATCATCTTCATCAAACATATCTTTATAGGGGGCAGAGACATGACAAAAGCGGATCTGATCGAAAAAATGGCAGATGCATCGGGTTGTACCAAGGCCTGCGCTGGCAAGGCTCTTGACGGGGCTATTGAGGCAATCACCAAAGCGGTCAAAAAGGGAGACAAGGTTGCTCTCGTGGGTTTCGGCACATTCTCACTTTCAAAGAGGAAAGCCAGGACTGGGAGGAACCCTCAGACCGGAGCAACTATCAAGATTGCCGCAAAGAAACTTCCGAAGTTTTCAGCAGGCAAGGCTTTCAAGGACGCAGTAAATAAGTAAAATGTGGACATAAACCAGAAAGCCCCTCTTGATTTCGAGGGGCCTTTTTTTATGTAATCATTTTTCACTTTCTTCCTGAAGGCAACGCCTTTCGTGTGTGATAAGCACAAAAGGATATGACTGCCTCTTTGAAATGTGAAAATAATGGATACCTGTTCTATTGGAAGGCAATTGCAAAAAAAAACAGTACAAGATATGATCTCAATGCGACATTTAAGCATATAAGAATGTTAAGTTTATTCCATCGTAACTTCCTGAATCTCAATGGTTAAGAAATGTTGCGGTTGTATAGATTTCAAGCGCCACTCATTGTATACTATGGGTTATTCTCCGTATCGTAATCAGCCTTAGTGCAACGGCTGCCAACGTTTCTGAAATGAAAACAAATAAGTCCGAGAATGAGCATAGAACGCAGATCATGAACGATTCCAAAATACACATATCCCCTTTCTTTCTGATAGAACGTTATGTGAGAGTCTTGATTGTAATGTGGACGCTCATTGTGGTTTCGTCGCTGATATGGAGCGTTGTTCGGATAAAAAAAGAGACTTTGGAAGGAGCGCGAATTCAGGCAGACATTAGCTATGTAAAAGACATATTATACCGACGATGGAATGCTAAACACGGCGGAGTATATGTGCCACTAACCGAGGAGACTCCACCAAACCCTTACTTGTCGGGTCTACCTGAACGTGACATAATGACGCCATCGGGCAAACCTCTGACCTTAATAAATCCGGCATACATGACTCGTCAAGTATATGAAGTAATGGCAAAGGAATACGGTGTTCAAGGCCATATTACCAGCTTGAACCCTATACGGCCGGAGAACGCGCCTGATTCTTGGGAGATTAACGCACTCCGAGCCTTCGAAAAGGGAGCAACTGAAATCAGTTCAGTGTCGAAGATAGCGGGCAAAGAGTATTTTCGCCTAATGCGCCCTTTTATTACAGAGGATGCATGTCTGAGATGTCATGCAAAACAGGGATACCATGAAGGAGACATTAGGGGCGGTATCAGTGTTTCGATCCCAATGGAACCTTTGATTGCAATGGAACACAGGAATGTCCTAACATTTTCAGTGGTTCACGGTTTTCTATGGGTAGCAGGCCTGATCGGTATCAGTCTGAGTATGCAAAAGATAAGAAAGAGTGAGCAGAAACGCCAGCAGGCTGAGGAAGAATTGAAGAAAAAGACAGATGAACTGGCACGTTCGAACTCTGACCTTAAACAATTTGCGTACGTCGCATCACATGATCTGCAAGAACCTCTGCGTGTTGTTGCAGGCTTCGTGAAGCTGTTGGAGAAGCGCTATAAAGGCAAACTTGACTCCGATGCTGATAATTTCATAGCCTATACCGTTGATGGAGTGAAAAGGATGCAAGCGCTTATTAAAGACCTATTGGAATATTCGCAGGTCGGAAATAAAGGCAAGGAATTAAAACTTACAGACAGTTCACTGATTGTTAAAGAAGCAATATTCAGTCTAAAAAAATCTATTGAAGACAGTCAT
>Ga0316628_100000889_pt1 | contig 19949 bp, 18 predicted proteins | sample OWC_Aug_M2_C1_D5_FD_207648 | JGI IMG/M metagenome (GOLD analysis project Ga0316628, IMG submission 207648) | Wetland soil microbial communities from Old Woman Creek delta, Ohio, United States - OWC_Aug_M2_C1_D5_C | ecosystem: Environmental > Terrestrial > Soil > Wetlands | place: USA: Ohio... | reverse complement strand
GGTGGTTGTCTTCTCTATGTTGCCGACAGTCTGAGCAATCGGATAGCGGCTATCGACAATCCGCTTGACCGGACAACATCTGCGGGCACCGGCATGACACTCTCTTCCGGCGACAACTTCAATGATCCTCTTGGGCTGGTTGTCGCTCCAGACGGCAACATTCTCACTGTCAACGGAAACGATGGTTACATCACCGAGATTACTCCGCAAGGCCGCCAGATATCTAAGACGCTGTTGGACAAAACTGGTAAACCCCATGGAGCCGGCACTCTATTTGGCTTGGCTTTTAACCCGGTGGCGGGAGTTTTCTTCGTAGACGACGGAACTAACACCTTGAACTTGCTTCACTGAGATATTTGACACGGCATGTCGGTTCAGCCGAGGCGACATGCCGTTTCTTTTTTATTATTGGCGCTGCTATTGCGGAAATGGCGAGACCGGGAGAGCAGTGTCTATAAACGACCTGAGTTAAGTCAGCATCGATAAGAAATGCCCCCTGCTAATAGTATCTGACTTTTTCTATTGAATTGGTTTCTTAATTTCTGTCGGAAAGATTATGTCCATGTTAAGAAACAGTTTGAGGATATTGACCCAGGTACCGGGTTGACGGCCAATCGTCTTCTTTTGATATCCCTGCAGTCCTTCTTTCTCTTTTTCGAGTCTCATGTCCACTTTATTGATTATCGCATCTACAAGAAGAACCTGTACGGTAACGACCATCACCCACGCGAGAAAACTGATAATCATCACTATCCATGAGATTTCAGATCTGTAAACAACAAAAAAATGCGTAAGATATACAAAGGCTAATAAATCTGTCAGTGTCATTGCAATGCGAAGGGGAGCATAAACAGCTGTTTTTTCATAGAGTCCGTGAGTAAAAAGATCATTCCCCCATTTTTTTCTATATTCTTGCCATAACGGCATTCCCGGCAAATTGGCGGATGCGTTGTGCTCCGAAGACCAGCGATACTGTTTAAAGTATGCTTCCAATTTGGCACAATACTCTCCTGCCCTCGTTATCCGAATTTCCCCTGCCAGGATCAAGTACATCAATCCGCATGAAATGAATCCAAATCCCAAAAGAACAAACATGCCAAAAATAATATGCATATTGAACAGGTATACCGTAAACGCCAATATGACAACCAGAATGGCCAAACCAAATTTGGTAGCGTCATGCTGAAGTCTGAAGCCATCCGTTCCTTCGTTGTTGGCGTGTTCACAGGCCTTTAAATACAGGGAAAACTCGCTTTCAAATGCCTTGCTCTTATTCGCATCAATAGCAGCTTGCGAATATATCTGATTTAAGCGTCCCTTGAATTCGGCAATCTTATTCCTTAGTGCGATATTTTCGTCTTCAAGCATTGTTACCTCCTTCCAATCTGACATGTTCCACAGTGGTAGCGAGGTCTTACGCGACTGCTTTTTTGGCTAATTAAATTATTCATAAAACGCGCGAACAACCCGCTGCCAGTCTGCCTCAAACTTGCAGGCATCTTATACCCGGGCCTCCAGGTCTGGATCTCAACTCGGCATCACAGTGAAATCAGTTAGGAAGCTCCAGCCTTGAGACATGGCAATATGCCGGAAATTAGCCGCAGTCAGAATGTTATAGCTGGATCTGGGATATTGCCAATTAAGGACTATTATTCGGAAGCGTCATTTTTATCTATTTTGCCAATCGTCGTGTGTAGCTCAGGATAATATTGTTCCAAACGTTCACGACATATCCCATAAGTGTCCTTACTTTTACCAACAACCGCGCAATAATTTCAGTGGTAAAGATTTCTGCAGCAAGTAATGAAATTATTGCAATCGGGTCTGCGAGTACAACTACGCGCACACTACCGAATCGTCAACACCGTAAGGGCTCCTGGCGTATTTGTCCGCGCGCCAGTCATTTTCCCACATTTTGCCGTCAATGAGATAACGGAAACGGTATTCCTTACCCGGATCGAGCTCGAGTGTTATGGCAAAGTCGCCGTTCTCCAGCTTCTTTAAGAGAGTGGCCTCCTTATCCCAGTTATTAAAGTCTCCTACTATGGTTACCTTCCGCGCCTTAGGTGCAGCCTCTCCGGGCAGTCTGAATGTGGCGCGGCACATTTTGTGCGACTTTGAATACTCTTTCCTGATTCCAAGGGGTTCTGCTTTTTGTTTTCCCACGCTTACAGATGCCTTCGAGCTCTCGTTGGCGGCTTTTTTTGTCGCTCTCGCTTTCTCGGCGACGGACGGTTCTTTTACGGCTTGAGTTGTTCCAGTAATTTTCTCCCTGCTTTCCTCGGTTGCGTTCACGGTTTTATTTGTCCTCGGTTTTTTCATGGCACAATTTATCCCCTTTCAAATATTGTTAATAAAAAGTATACCTCATCACACTGAAAAAAGAAGGCTGAGAATCATTAAGAAAACTTAATTTGACTTACCAGGCGTCCGTGAAATAATTGTAAATGAATTCATTCTTTATTTTTATAAGGACTGAGAAGAAGGACTGAAAATCCACTAAGTTATAAGAGATCGAAACATGAAAATACTTGTTGTGGATGATGAACAGCTAGTCCGATGGTTTCTCAACAGGGCGCTCAGAAAGAATGGGCATGAAGTCGTAACCGCCGAGAATGTAGAGGATGCATTGGTAAAACTCAGTTCGGAGACAATAGATGTTCTTCTTATCGATCTCAGAATGCGGGGAGAAAACGGGAGGGAACTCATCGGAAAGGTAGATATAAGGGGGGGAAAACCAAAAGTGATAGTCTTTTCGGCATTTATCACCGCCGAACTCGAAGAGGAACTCAGACAGAAGGGTGTATGCATACTAAGAAAGCCCATCATGCTGGATGAGCTGAATAACGCCGTCCAAATTTGTCTAGAGAAAGACCCGCCTTTCAACACCGCAAATGGGACATAGATTTTTGTATACTTTCTGAGGTCCGCTTTTTATGGTTACTGATACTTAATAATATAGAAAATGTTTTACTTTTTTTTGCTAAAAAAGCATGGGATATATCAAGGTTCACCATCTGTTGGAAACTGCCTTTCAATTTTTGCGATGGTGTTTTATTCCAATAGTACTCCTGATAGAGTTTCCGGTTCCTGAAAGTGTTATTAAGTAGGTGCACTTTTCAATCCCGCCCATAAGCTGGTATCGAGGACTTCCATATGAAAGTGAAAGTCAGTAATTCCGTTCACAAAAGCTGTCAGCGCAACTGTTGATCATTGCTCGTAAGATAACTGAGGGAGAGGTCATTCGTCTGTCTCTTTGTTCTCCTCGTCTTCTTCCTCTTCTTTCCTGCCGGGGATTTTGTAATCCTCGGACGCCCATGCCCCGAGATCGATAAGTTTGCACCTTTCCGAGCAAAAAGGCCTGAACCGGTTTTCTTCCCAGGTGGTAAGTTCCTTACAGACAGGACATCGTATCTTCATTGAGCAGGCTCAGCATCCTCGTTATCATTTTGAATTTTTGCGCCTTCTTTTTTCAACAGGTTTTTTATCAGAAGGCCGGAGACCGCGCCGTTGGCCACGCCGGTCAGGGTCCCTATAAGGAGAATGACGGGGCCGATTACAAACATCGCCTCTATCCTCTGTATAAAGAGGAAATATGCGAGCGTCAACTGGGCGGCGTTATGGAAAAATGCCCCGACCAGACTCAGACCTACCGGCCCGAACATGTCCCTGAAGACGAGAAAAGTCAGTCCCATCGCCGCCGTGCTCGTGACACCCCCGCCGAAGCTGAGGACAAAGGACGGGCCGAGAAACGTCCCGGTGAAGAGCGAAGCCAGAATCACCCTTATCAGCGTGACCGTCATCGCGGTGCGGAAGCCGTAAAGTACGAGGGCGACGAGGGTCACGATGTTGGCAAGACCGAGCCTCATCCAGGGGATGGGAGTCGGGACGAGGGTCTCAATGCCGTGCAGCGCAAGTGCATATGCCGAAAGAACTGCAATCCGGTACTTATCCTGTAATTGCATCTATCCCCTTCGGTGTATTGTCCGCTTTGCCCCCGACCGAGATGACGACGCGGTTCGGCAGGCATACGATTGCCCCTCTTGCAACCCAGCCCTGTTTTTCGCAGAGCCTGTTGTGACAGTGGGCCTCTTTTACGCGCACTTTCCTGCCCTTAATTTCGACGATCGTCACACCGAGAGGGCCGGGGACCGAAAACGTCCTGTCTGTATCCAGTGCGAATGTATAGGCGGTCTTGCCGCCTATCTCTATGATGACGTCGGACCCCTTTGGCATCGCCTCTCTTGAGATGAATATGCCTGCGACCGATGCGGCGATCAGGAAGATGAAGAGCAGCCTGTCGGCGACCGTCGTGTTTCTAATGACCGCTTTCAAACGTCACCATTCCTTTGACCGCGGGCGTTGTATGGATAACCCCGTCCTTGTCGATGATCACCGCGTCGGATCCGGCCTCTCTGACAAGCTCCATGCCTTTCTCAGGTCCGGAGACGAACACAGCGGTAGAAAACCCGTCGGCAAATATACCGCTGTCGCTTATCACGGTCACGCTCCTGCAACGGCCGGCGGGATAGCCTGTTTTTGGGTCCAGTATGTGATGGTATCTTCTGCCGTCTTCTATGAAATATCTTTCGTAATCACCCGATGTCGATATCGCTTTGTTTGTGAGACTTGCCTTTGCAATCAGCTCATCGGCCTCGCTCTGTTGCCGGGGGTTCTTGATCCCGATGTTCCAAAGTGTCCCGTCGGGTTTAAGACCGAACGCCCTGATATCTCCTGCTGCCGCAACAATGCCGGCTCCGATACCGTTTTGTTTGAGATTCGCCAATGCCAGGTCCGCCGCATATCCCTTCGCAATCCCGCCGAGGTCCATCAGCATGCCCTTTCTTCTGAGAAGCACGGTGGATCTATCGTGGTCGACAATTATGTCCCTGTAATTTATGAGGGAAAGTTTTTTCTTGATAGCGGTATCGGAGGGCCTTATCTTTTTAAAAAAGTCCCACATATTCATTTCAGGCCCTATTGTCGGGTCAAAGGCGCCGTTGGACTTTTCCGAGATATAGAGCGCCCTTTCTATCACCCCCAGGGTGTCCGGAGAAACCTTAACCGGGGTTGCCCCGGCGTTTCTGTTTATTGCGGAGAGTTCGCTTTTGTCGGAGAAAAAATTGATCTTGTCGCCGAACTGTTCGATGACCGAAAATGCCTTATCGATGGTCCTGTTCGCCTGCTCGTCCGACCCCGCAACGACCGTGATTGTCACAAGGGTATCCATAAAGGGCTTTGTTTTTTTGTAGATTGAAGGTCTGCCCTTGCCGCAGGACAGGGGGAGGGCGAGAAGGAAGATAAAGAAAAGGAGAAAGACCTTTGTTTTCATGAGGGCATCCCCACCAGCCGTCCCCGGGAGAGCTTTTCCTTCAGGAACCTGCCTGTGTAGGAGGCTGCGTTGTCAGCCACCTCTTCGGGAGTTCCCTCCGCAACGAGACGTCCCCCCTCTTCTCCGCCTTCCGGTCCCAGATCGATTAAGTAGTCGGCCGATTTTATAATGTCGAGGTTATGTTCTATCACAACCACCGTGTTGCCCTGGTCGACCAGCATGTTCAGGACGTCGAGCAGCCTCTGGATGTCTACGAAATGGAGGCCGGTTGTCGGCTCGTCGAAGATATAGAGGGTCCTGCCTGCCGACTTCCTGGCGAGTTCACGCGAGAGCCTTATCCTCTGCGCTTCTCCGCCGGACAGCGTTGTGGCCGGTTGTCCCAACTGGATATACCCGAGGCCTATCTCCTCAAGGACCCCGAGCCGACGCCGGATATGGGGGATGTTTTCGAAAAATCGGAGCGCTTCGGATACGGTCATATCGAGGACATCGGCGATGTTCTTGTCCTTATATGTGATATCGAGCGTCTCGGCGTTGTACCTCCGCCCTTTACACTTGTCGCATACCACATAGACATTCGGCAGAAAATGCATCTCTACCTTGATCAGGCCGTTTCCTCTGCAGGATTCGCACCGCCCGCCCGAGACATTGAAACTGAACCTCGAGGTCTTATAGCCCCTCACCTTCGATTCGGGAAGCAGGGCGAAAAGGTCCCTGATAAAGGAGAAGAACCCTGTATATGTCGCGGGGTTTGAACGGGGCGTCCGTCCTATGGGCGCCTGGTCTACGCTGACGACGCGGTCGATGAGGTCCAGTCCGGCGATCTTCTCATGTCTTCCCGGAGTGAGCAGTTCCGCGCCCGTTGAAAATTTTTGTTCTGCCGCCCGGTAAAGGATATCGAAGATCAAAGTGCTTTTACCGGAGCCCGATACTCCGGTGACGCAGGTAAAGAGCCCCAGTGGGACATCAACGTCCAGGTCCCTGAGATTATGTTCTGACGCCCCCCTTATACCTATGAAGCCGGCAGGCGTCCTTCTCCTTGCCGGTATTTGTATCGACAGGGCCCCGCTTATATATCTGCCGGTGAGCGACCTCTCATCTTTCTGTATCTGTGCCGGCGTTCCAGCCGCCACGACCCATCCTCCCCTGACTCCTGCACCGGGCCCCATGTCTATAATATGGTCGGCCCACCTGATAGTCTCTTCGTCGTGCTCGACGATGATGATCGTATTGTCTGCGTCCCTTATCGAAGAAAGGCTGTCGAGAAGTTTTGTGCAGTCCCTCGGGTGGAGTCCGATACTCGGCTCGTCGAGCACGTACAGGACACCCGTGAGAGAGGAGCCCATCTGGGTGGCAAGCCTGATCCTCTGCGCCTCACCTCCGGAAAGGGAGAGTGACGGCCTGTCGAGCGTGAGATATCCGAGACCGACCTTTACGAGAAAGGAGAGTCTGTCTGTCACTTCTTTCAGGATGCGCGAGGCTATTATGCGTTCCCTCTCCGTCAATTCCAGCCTTGCCAGAAAGGAGATCGCATCAACCACCGACATCCTGCTTAACTCGCCTATGTGAATTCCCCCGAACTTCACGCTCAGGGCCTCTCGTCTTAACCTGAAGCCCTTGCAGGCACGGCAAAACCGCTGCCCGCCGGGTTCAAGACTGTCTTCTGACATGTCCCTGAAGCCGAGGCCGTTGCATGTCGGGCATGCGCCCGCCTTGCTGTTGAATGAGAAGAACCTCGGCGATATCTCCGGGTAACTTATCCCGCATTTCTGGCATGCGGTCGTCTTTGAGAAAAGGACGTCCTTATTGTCCTTGAGCAGGTTTGCCACCACGGTGTCCGAATACTTGAAAGCGGTATCGACCGCATCCCTCAACTGACGTTCTATGCCGCTCCTGATGATCAGTCTGTCGACGACTATCTCTATCGTATGGCGTTTTTTCTTTTCGAGGATGATCTCCTGGGTAAGGTCCGCCATTTCATTGTCGATCCTCGCCCTGACGAACCCCTCATTCCTCATCTCCTGAAGTTCCTTCCTGTAATTGCCTTTCCTGTCCTTTACGATCGGGGCGAGCACCTGGATCCTTGTGCCCTCCGGCAGGGCCAGGATCCCCTGCATTACGTCCAGGGCTTCCTGCGTGGTGATCTCGGACCCGCAGTTATAGCAAAATGCCTTTCCCAGTCTCGTATAAAGTACCCGCAGATAATCGTATATCTCCGTGATCGTTCCGAGTGTCGAGCGGGGGCTTTTGTTTACCGTCTTCTGGTCTATCGCGATCGAGGGAGAAAGGCCTTCGATAAAATCGACGTCGGGTTTCTGGAGCTGTTCGAGAAACTGCCGCGAATATGCCGAGAGGCTTTCGACATAGCGCCTCTGGCCTTCCGCGTAGATCGTGTCTATGGCGAGGGAGGATTTTCCGGAGCCCGACGGGCCGGTGATCACGGTGACCGCCTGCCTCGGTATCTTCAGGTCGATGTTCTTAAGGTTGTGCTCCCTCGCGCCCTTTATGTTGATGTACTTCTGCATGCGTTGTCTTTTACTATAACCGAATATATTCTCATAAGTTAAGGGAACCCATGCCGGGGGTCGGGTGCACTTTTGCCGTGGGCTCGTGTAAAATGTAATCATATGAAGAAAATGTTCTTATCTGTATTCATTCTCCTGACTGCAAGCGTTGTCTCTTATGCGCAGCCTGTGATACATTTCGAAAAACTGGAAGACGACCTCGGGACGATAACCCAGAAAGAGGACAGGGTAGAGCATGTCTTCGAATTCGCGAACCGGGGTGACCAGGACCTCCTGATAGAGAAACTGGTCCCCTCCTGAGGCTGCACCGCGGCGATGGCTAGTTCGAGCCGTCTTAAGCCGGGAGAAAGTGGGAAGATAAAGATCTCGGTGGACATCAGGGGGAAACTCGGGACCATATACAAGACGGTCCAGGTCCATACAAACGATCCCGGTACGCCTCAGGCTACGCTCGGGTTCAGGATGGTCATAAAGGACCTCACCCATATGAAGACCTATTCCGCATCAGAGATATTCAGCGGGACCTGCAGGAGTTGTCATGTGCTTCAGGGCAGGGGAAAGCAGGGCTTTGACCTCTTTGTCGCCGACTGTATTATGTGCCACGCCGCGGGGAGCATCGCTCCGGCCACGCGCGATATGCAGCAGAAGTCCGGAGAGCGCATAGAAAGGGCGATCAGAGAGGGGATAGACAAGACGTCGATGCCGGGATGGGACTTGAGACACGGCGGACCCCTCGGGGAGGAAGAGATCAGGGGTCTTGTCGATTACCTCACGCCTGTCGTTAAGGGGCGATAAGGCATTTGATGAAGTCCTCCGGTAAAAACAGGGCCTCTGTTACGCTCCGCCTCCTGCTCATTTTCCTGCTTCTCTTATTTGTATCCTCGCTGGTAGTAAAACCCTGCTTGTTTGCTGAGGAAGATTTCGCTGTCAAGAGGCAGAAGATGACCGAGAAGGACATCAAGGCCAGGGGGGTAAAGGACCCTAGGGTGCTGAATGCGATGTCCAGGATCATGCGGGAGCGTTTCGTGGATAAGGGCGTCGCGCCGCAGGCATATGAGGACCATCCCCTGCCCATAGGGGAAGGACAGACCATATCCCAGCCCTACGTCGTGGCACTCATGACAGAGGCGCTGAAACTGAAGCCAGCCGACAGGGTGCTCGAAATAGGGACGGGTTCGGGATACCAGGCCGCGGTCCTGGCCGAGATAGTATCTAAAGTCTATACCATCGAGATAAGGAAGAGTCTCGCTGAAAGGGCCGAAAGGCTTCTCAGGGACCTCGGCTATAGAAACATAAAGGTCAAATACGGAGACGGATATTTCGGTTGGGAGGAGCATGGCCCTTATGACGCCATCATCGTAACCGCCGCTGCCAACCATTTACCGCCCCCTCTAATCAGACAGCTTAAAGAGGGCGGGAGGCTCATTATCCCTCTTGGGAGCACAATCTACTCTCAAATACTGACCATAGCTACCAAGAAGAAGGGTGAACTCGACGTCGTGCAGCTGGGCAGAGTGGCCTTTGTCCCGATGGTCGGAGAGGCCGAGAAAAAAAGGTAAGGTTCCCCGGTTTGTTGTAAGCAGTTGGCAGAGCTGTTTTCGCTCCGGAAGATGCTTTTTTTAATTTGTCTTCAGCGCCCTCAACGACAGGAACGCCAGCAGGTACATTCCAGCTCCTGCCGCCAGGACCGCTTTGAACCCTACGGACAGTGCAAGGATCACTGCGAGCACTGGCGCGATGACCGAAAAGGACCCGTTTACAGCCCAGGCCCAGGGTATCAGAGCAGGACGGTGTTCCCCCAAGAGGGAGATCCCCAGGGGGAAGGGGATACCAAGTAGAAGTCCGGCGGGCAGCAGAACGACAAAGACTGCAAAGAGCTTCGCTTTGAGCGAATAGAAAAAGAAGAACGGGATTACGCCGGGAAGCAAAAGACTGTATATCAGTATCAGACATGAGATGACGAGCAGGACCGGCGATCTCCTCAGCAGTGAAAACCTGCGGCTTAACAGGCTGCCTGCGCCGGAACTGAAGAGCAGGGATGAAAGCACTGCAGACATGGCAAAGGGCGGGTTTTCAAGCGGCAGGATCATTTTCTGGATGAGTGATATCTCGGTGAACATGAACCCCATGCCTAGGAGCGCAAAATACGAAAGAGTGAAGAACAGACTGCCCGCCGAAGACTTCTCGGCGGGCTTGTTCCGCCTGAGTGCAGGGACGACCACAAGCACAAGCCCCAATAAAGCCACCTGCACTAATATGACCGGCAGCAGATACCCTTCTTCGATAAAATACAGCCATTTCTCGCCCATCAAATTATAGATTTCTTTAATATTCCTAAGTTTCAGATAGTAATGGAAAAAAGGGTTTTCATCACGGACCGGACCTATGTCGAAGAGGTGGCGCTCTATGAAGCGCTGCCTGGTATCAGGGGATATAAGGCTGATGAACGCCTTATAATATTCATCGGATGGCATCTTCACATATATGTTCGTCTCCTCCTCCCTGACGCCGGGATAATAGATAAGGTCAAAACGCCTGTTGCGGGCAAAGTTTTTGAAGTTCTCAATGTCCGGCGCTGACAGCGGCGACTTTTTTGCGATGATAGTTACGGTCCCCCAGCTCCTGATTGCCGCGATGTGGCTGCCAAAGTCGCTGATGCCCAAGGCTTCGAAGGCCTCAGCGAGGGTGCCTAGAAGACGGAGTTCGGACCTGGGCGGCGGAAGCATGAAGAGGTTTATTGAGATCAGACCGGCGGGGGTGAGATGCGAGAGATATTTTTCAAACGCCTCTACCGTGAATCTGTAGTCTTCGGAAAAGCCGAACGAACCGGCGGGGATCGAGCCCATCATCGGGATATCGATAAGATCGAAGTTCTCATCGGCCGAAACAAGCCAGCTTCGGCCTATTCCTGTCCAGGTGCGCGCATCGTAGATGCCTGATGAAAAACCCCCGAGATATTCCCTGATTGCCCCTATCACCAGCGGATTCGAATCGACATTGCAGACTTTTTCCGAGCCGTAATACCGGGCCGACAGGGAAGGGAGTCCGCCCTTGGGTTCGAGTATCAGGACCTTGCCTCTGTGTGACATTTCGAAAGGCAGGGAAGAGGGAAGATAGGGGATGAAGTCCAGGGCGTTTTTGTCCCCGCCTCTGGTCACCGCGTATATCTCTCCTGCGTCAATCGAAATGCCTATCTGTTCCGGTATGCTTCCGGAGTACTTGAAGCTTAGTCCTGGGGCGAACCTCACGGCAGGGGACTTAAATATATCAACGCGGGAAAAGGGGCCGTAGAAGGTCTTCAGCTCTTCAGCTCCCGGGAATTTCAACGCAGACTCGAGAGGTTTGTACTGGGATATATTAAGTTTTATGAAGGAAGGCTGGAAATAAAGGAGTCCGGCATTCATGGACATGAGTATCAGGGCTGTGATCCTCCATTTCCTGCCCCCGCAAGAGAACAGGGAGGTCGAAGCCGCTGCCGAGATGGCGAAGACTGCCCTCTCGGGCCCTCCCCCGGACAAGAGCCAGAGCGTGAGAAGGGACCCTGCCCCCGCGCCCATGAGGTCTGCGCCGTATATTAGAGCGGGGGGCCGGTCGAGGGTTGAAAAGGCGGTTGAGACGATAAGGCCGGAGAAGAAGAAGGGAAGGGCGAGGAACAGGTAATAAAGACCGATGTAGAAAAGCTGACCTCTGTCCCAGGAGAGTCTGACCGGGTCGAAAGGGACGTTGTTTATTGCCAGATAGCCGGCCGGGATAGCTACGCTGAAAACCGCACAGTAGAGCGGCATCAGGCGCATGTCTTTTAGGCGTGGATATACCGAAAGGAGCGTACCGCTCGCCCCTATACCGAGCATCGCAATACTTATGACCATGAAGGCGAAATGGTACCAGAGAGAGATCGCGAATATTCTCGTAAGGACTATTTCGAAGGAGAGGCTGGAGAGTGAGGCCACAAAGATCGCCGGAAGGATGGCATGCTTTTTCCCCATGATATAAAAATTATAGCGCACAATTGGGTATACTATTATCACAGTGAATGCGAGGTATTTATGAGCGCTGTTTTTCAGAAGATAACCCTTTATCTCAGGATGATCAAATTTTCACATTCGGTCTTCGCGCTCCCGTTCGCTTTTACGTCTGCCCTGATCGCCGCGTCCGGCATCCCTTCAGCGAGACAGGTATTCTGGATCGTAGTGGCGATGGTCGGTGCGAGGTCGGGCGCAATGGGGCTGAACAGGATAATCGACAGGACGATTGATGCCGCAAATCCCCGGACCGCGGGCAGGGAACTTCCGAGGGGGGCGATAGGCGTATCGGAGACAGTGTTGTTCGTTCTCGTCTCATTCGGCTTGATGATACTTGCCGCATATATGCTCAATCCGCTTTGCCTCAGACTCTCACCCCTTGCGATTGCGGTCCTATTCCTCTATTCCTACACCAAGAGGTTTACATGGGCTTCACATTTTGTCCTCGGCCTTGCGATATCCGCCTCTCCGATCGGTTCATGGATGGCGGTGAAGGGGACCTTTGATCCTGCAATAATACCCCTTGCCTCGGCCGTCATATTCTGGCTCGCCGGCTTCGACGTGCTCTATGCGCTCCAGGACATCGACTTCGACAGGAGTCACGGGCTCTATTCGATTCCCAAAAGGTTCGGTGTGAAGAAGTCGCTCTATCTTTCGAGGTCCCTCCATGCGGCCAGTTTTTTTCTCCTTGCATCGAACGGCATTATCTTCAGTCTCGGCGCTTTTTACTGGACAGGCATGCTCGTCACTGCAGGGCTATTTATATACGAACACTCACTTATAAAGGAGAATGACCTCAGCAAACTGGATATGGCCTTCTTCAACATGAACGGTTATATAAGCATGACGGTATTTCTCTTTACTCTGATGGACTATCTAGTATGAAAAGATATGTCCTTGGTATAACCGGGGCGACCGGCCCTGTCATCGGACTGCGTGTTCTGAAGGGGCTTTCGAGGACCGCCGAAGTCCACGTGATTATATCCCGTCAGTCTTTTTCGATCATCCTCGAGGAGACCGGCGCGGGCCTCTCCGGCGAAACCGCTGCTGAGGTGGAGAAGAGGCTAAGGAAGTTTGCAGGATCGAAGAATATTTATTATCATGACGAAGGCGATTTCGAGGCGCCCGTGGCGAGCGGCTCATTCAGGACCGACGGGATGTTCGTCGTCCCCTGCTCGATGAAGAGCCTCTCCGGGATTGCGAACGGATATGCAAACAGCCTTATCGAACGGGCGGCTGACGTGACGATCAAAGAGGGAAGGGCGTTGCTCCTTGCGCCGAGGGAGATGCCCTTCAGCGCCATCCATCTCGAAAATATGCTGAAGCTGGCCAGACTCGGAGTAAAGATCGCCCCTCCGGTGATGGGTTTTTATCACGGCCCGAAGAACCTGGACGATATGGTCGATTTCGTGGCCGGAAAGATCCTCGATGCGATGGGGGTAGAACACGAGATTTACAAGAGGTGGGGGACAAAGAAGTAAGGGCAAAGAGGGCTGTTGCGCGTTCCTCTGACGACCTATCGCTTATTCCGCCGCTTCCTGCCGGTCATGACCACAGGCGCCTCCCAGATGAAACATTGCCGCTGGAATGCGGAATACGCCGACAAAGTCGCGGTTGAAACAAACAAAAATTATCTGCGAAGGGGTTCAGAACTGGTAAGTGAGGCTGACCCCTATCATATGCAGGTCTGTCCTGTATGTTCCATTTGCAGAAGTGGCAGGGTTCAAATCGCCGTCAAAGGGATTGTCGTCAATGGCATTATTCTTGGATCTTTCTTTTACCTTCTGATATGCATAAGATATCCCCAAGAGAAATTTGTTGAACCGGATGTCTGTCCCTAGGCAGTAGACCTGAGATCTGTTTAAAGGTACGATGGGGTCGAATGTCTCATCAGGGATGGGATTACCCTCGTAGATGTATCCTGTCATGATGGCCACAGTGTCACTTACCTGATACCGGGCACCTACATTGAGGGAGTATATGTCCTTCCACTTCTTGGGATACGTTATTTCTTGAAATCCGGCGATAGGCTTGTCAGTATCTATGCGGAATTCATCGTATGAAGACCATCCTTCCCACCTGCCGCCCACCTCGATGGTCAGCGGTGAAAGACCCTTGTACGCTATGCCGAAGTTCGCCATTGCAGGAAGCCTCAGGGTTGTCCGTGCACCGGTATTTGGAAACATCGACGTCACTGTTTCGGGAAGCGGGACGGGGAAGCTGTGCGAGATGTTTCCGTTTATATCCGTCTTGATCCTGCTCCTGAACGCCGCCCCTACCGAGATGTCCTTAGTGACGTCGATAAGCAGCCCGGTATTAAAGCCGAGAGCGAAGTCATCTCCCTTGAGGGTCTGTTTAACATCGGGTATGCCGAGAGAACCGAGGTTGAGCATCTTGTTGAGCTCTGCGTCGAGGAAGAGAAATGAAACTCCAGCAGCCAGAGAAATATTCGGAGTGAGCCGGTACGAGACCACGGGGTTAAGGGTGTAAGTCGTAAGAACGGACTTGGTGGATATATACCTTCCTTCCCAATCATCAGGCCATTTGGTTGCCAGGCCGAAGTTGGTGAAGAACCCGAAGCCGACAGACAACTCGTCGCTTAGCTTGTAGGTCATATAAAGCGTCGAGGGGAAGAACACGTCGTTCGCAGTCTCAAAACTTTTGCCCGAAGAAGAGCTCTGGAACTTGTTATTAAGGATGAGCGGCGTTGTTCCGACCTCCATCTGCATTCCGGGGAGTTTATTTATTTGTGCGGGGTTGAAGAATACTGAAGAAGGGTCGTTTGTGTGCGCTATCACCGCATTCCCCTGCCCGAGAGGGGTTGCACCTTGGGTATTTACTGAAAAGCCGGCCCCATACGCGGCCTCTGCAACAAGCATGAGGACAACTGTCGATAGAAGAATGTGTCGAAATGGTTTCATCTTACCTCCTCCCGTAGCTTTTATTCATTTTGTTTTAAGCCTTAGTTACCTTTTTGTCAAGGTTAAAGTTATAATCAAGTCATTATACTTGAAACAATATCCACGAGAGGCTAGCCCCTTGCCGGGAAAGATGAGAATAAAGGAATTAAAGAATCATCGAAATAAGAACCTTGAGGCAAAGACAAATTACCTCATGGAGAACGAACGCGAGGCGATAAGACTGGACGTAAAGACAGATCCTGAACGCGTAAGGGAGCAAGCACTATGGGCAGGTGTGGAGCCGGGGATGCGGATCGCTGACATCGGCTGCGGCATTGGGAAGACCACGTTCATACTGAACGAACTTGTTCAGCCAGGGGGAGAAGCGGTGGGCGTCGACTTTTCGGATTCCAGACTAAGTGTGGCGAGGGAAAATTATCCATCCCCGACGGTATCGTATGAGGTAAGAGATGTCCGCGGAGACCTGAGGGATCTTGGGAAGTTCGATTTCATCTGGGTCAGGTTTTTCCTTGAATACTTTCGAAGAGAAAGTTTCGATATAGTTAAAAATCTTACAGGCATCCTGAAGAAAGGCGGTATACTCTGCCTGATAGACCTTGACTGCAACTGCATGAATTTTCACGGCGCGTCTCCTAAGCTCGAATTGACCCTCGCACGAGTCATGGAAGCCCTTCAGGAGCGCGGCAATTTTGATCCTCTCGTCGGAAGAAAGCTATACAGTTATCTTTACGATCTTAGGTACAGGAATATTCGGGTGGATGTCTCGTCTCACCATGTCACTTACGGGGAGTTAAGCGATGAAGATGCCCTGAACTGGCTCACTAAGGTAGAGACAGTCGCCAGTAAGGGCTATGTGGATCTTTCGGAGTTTGGCAGCGTCCGCGGCTTTTATAAAGAGTTCAGGAAATTTCTCGATGCCCCGAGGAGGTTTATTTACTCACCCCTAGTTATGTGCCGGGGGGTTAGAAAGTTCTGATGGAATTGTTTCTTGTATATTGAGATCGAAGAGGCTGCCGATATTTTTGTTGCAGTACCTGATAAACGCGTCGACCACCTCAGGATCCAGATGTGTCCCCCTTATGTCCAGGAGGATCTTGAATGCAACGTCGAGGGACATAGCTTCCCTGTAATGGCGCTTCGAAGTTATCGCCTCGAAGTAGTCAGCAACGGCTATGATCCTTGAGCCTAGCGGGATGGCCTCTTCCCGAAGTCCCAGCGGATAACCGTTGCCGTCCCACTTTTCGTGGTGGCATCCGACGATAATCGGGACCTGCTTGTAAATCCCTTCGAAATTGATCTTCTCGAGTATCTGCTGGGTTTTTGCGGCGTGGGTTTTTATCTCCTCAAACTCCACATTATCAAGTGGCCCCTTCTTCTTCAGTACCGAATCACTGATGCCTATCTTGCCGTAGTCATGGAGCAGGGCTGCGACGCGGATCATCTCTGTAAATTCCTTGGTCATGTCGAGCTCTTGACAGATTCCTATAGCGAATTTGGTAACCCGTTCCGAGTGACCGGCGGTCAGGTAGTCCCTTGCGTCAATAGTCGCAGCAAGTGTTTGGATGATAGACCTGAATTGCTGCTCCTTGTTCTCAAAGAGCAGGGTGGTATGCATGCTGACAGCTATCTCAGGCATAATGGTCATGAGAAGGTTGAGGTCGCTTTGAAGCAATGGTCTCTTGGAACGTATGTTGTCCACTGCGATTATGCCGATGGACTGCTTCTCATAAACGACAGGACAGCAGATGAAAGACTTTGCGCCCATTCTTTTTGCGAACTCAATGCTGTATTGAGAGAGATTGTCCTTAATTGACTCCACATCGTCAATGAGGAGCGGCTTCTGGTCTTTGAAGCAAACGACGAAGGCCCCCTTGGAGTCGACCCTGTTAAGGTGGAACTGGGTCTTCTTCAAGAAGGAATACTGCTCCGAGGTATACCCGAACCCGGAATGGAAGACCAGCATGGTCCTCTCCCTGTTCGGAAGCAAGATAAGCCCCCGGTCATAGTCGAGACGGTTCTGAAAAGCCTGGATGACTTCACGGAAGATACCGTCGAGATCGCTCTTTTTGTTGAAGGCGAGTCCGAGTTCGTATATGAGAAGACTGTCGTTATGCATGGAGCCGAGCTGATCCAGGAGCTTGTCCGATGAGTCCTGGAGGTTCGACAGGGCCGCATTCAGTTCGTTGTTTTCGAGACGCTTCACGTATATGGTGATGAGGAAAAGCGCCAGTACAAAAAGCGGAAGGAGGATGGCTATAGCAACGTCCCGGTGGCCGCTAAACATGACAACACCGAAGAGAATAAAGAGAAATATCGTAAAATAAGTCCTGACGTTCTTCCACAGGGTGGAGTAAGACTCTTGCCACGTCACGATGTATTTGCATGAAGAGCCGCCACTGAACATGCATTCAGGATGTTCAATGGCTGGCAGGTGATAATTGAACATTTTTGCGAGCGCCTCAAGGTGGCCCATTCTGTTTTCGCACTGAAAAGCTTTTTCATTGACGTCCTTATGGGGGGTTACGGTTATTTCGACTTTGTGTTTTCCCAGCCTCTTTGCGACGTACTGGGACGATTTCGTGATATGGGTGGCAAATTTGCCTATCATTTCGTAAGCCCGTCCTGGTCCCACGTATCCAAGAACATACTGTCTTATAAGGCCAAGGGATTCCGACGACGCTGCAAATCTTCCAGCCTCCCTCGCAATGTCCTTATTACCGGTCTTTTTCAGGAGTTCTTCATAGAACCTGTCGACGTCTTCCTGTGTGAACCAGTGCCCTTGATCTGCAACCTGATAAGGCATTATGCCCGAAGCGGAGAGGATTTCGTTCGTATCAATATGAGGATACTTCTGCTTTATGTACTTGATGAATGTGTCTATGATGCGGCTGTTGTAAAGAGGTCTTTTACTCATCGATATTCTTCTTGCCTATCCTGCGTTCGCGCATATGAGAAAATCGGGGCGCGATTCCCCATAGGGTCATCCTTATAGTTACCACCTGATCATACCTTTCGTACGAGGCGTGAAACAAATTCAAGGTAGTGGTCCAGATGCTGAATGTCAAACGACCAGAGCCTGTAGATTTTGTCATTGCGCAACGCAACCTTTTCGGCATACGATGTCGGGTAAACGAGGATGGGAATCTCATCCTCTGCGTAATTCTGAACAACTCTGTTGCAGGCTGAGTGGAAATAGTCGAGGGAGAGATTGCCCCCGTCAAGAATGAAGACCGTGACACAGTTTGTGAGATTCGACATGTTCAGGCCAAAATCAGATATGTTTGCTATGAAGACTGCCTTAAGGCTCTTGCCCTTCTTCAGTGAGTAAAAGTAACGGTCTCTCTTCATCCCATTTTTTTCGTATATGCCTTTTATCGGCAGATTTAAAAGGGATGTAGGAGCGAGTTCAAAGGCGGTAGTCAAAAGTCCTCCCGATACGTAAGAGTAATAATCCTCCAATTCGAACAGGTCAGACGCCGTGGAAGGCTCCAGCGTCACGGAAGCCGGCAGGCAAGGAAGATTCTGGTTCTTCCTGAAGAGGAGGTGCGCGAAGTCGTCAAGGGAGCAGAGCTTTGGCTTTGCGAGATGTCTTGCGAAGCCCCCAAAGACACGGTTGGGGAACCGGTTCTGAAGCCGGAAATAACAGAGGGCATACTGCAAATGGGATGAATGCATGTTAAAAACGTCGTTGAGGTAGCGGCCGATCTGGTCGAGGACGACTAGGCCCGCTCTTGAGGTGCCGACCGATGCGTGATGGTGGAAAAGCCAGGTATTCTCGAAGAAACGTATCATTGAGATGTGACCCTGGATCTGCCCCTTTTCCTGGTAAATAAAATGGCGGGCTATGTCGGGGCTGTCGTGGTAGAGTTTCCTGTATGTCTCCTTTAACTTATCCATGTTCTGATGCATGGACAGGTATTTTTTCGGATAGATGAAACCGGTCTTAAAGAAGAACTTCCAGAGTTCGTCTATGTCTACCCGGTTGCACACATAGGAGTTCTTGTTCGTGGCTTGATGCAGGATGCTCGCGACGAGGGTCTGGCTTGCGGGGTCCATGTCGAGGATAGCAATACCGCAATATACGATTGTATTGCAGGAAGCCGGGGGTGATGCGTCAGAGACAACGCGCTGGGTTATTACCTGTGCCCTGCAGTTTACCTTGACCCCGTATGCAAACTCAACGTCCACATGCGGCAGTATCATACCGGCAACGAGGGTAGAGGATTCGTAGCACTCCGTGACAGAAAACCCCGACCCGGACATCTCGTCTATCTTAAGCGATACGGTTTTTCCGCTGAACGGGTGCACGAATATGATGTTGGGAGAAGGGAGGAGTCGATGTCGGGGGCTCCTGTGCGTCTTCGGTTTGAATCGGTAAATATGGTGAACGGCGGGCTCAAGGACAAAGGTCCTTTCTTTGACTCCTTCGTCGTGTCGTATGACACGGCATTCTCCTGAATACAGGAGTTCCCCCCCTTTTTTGATGAAAATCGTGATCGCAATTTCGGGGGTGATGTATTTGAATGACAGGAAGTTTCCCAAAGACATGACGGCTGAAAAAGAGAAGGCGCTGAAGTCATTAAGTCTTCCCTTAAAAGAGAGGCCGTTCTGCACCATCTCGACGTCGATCCCCAGGCAGGGGTAGCGCTCAGCCGTCCTCACCGTGACATCTGTCCCAACGACCTTGCTTATATCGAAACTTATACTTTTTTCGTCTATGTCAACGAGATCGGGTTTCAAGGAGAATATGCTCTTACCCGTGGTTACAAGGACCCTCTGGAACGCATAAGAACTGCTTCTTTCCTTAAGCATTCCCTGGTTCTTCCAGGAGAGATGCAGATAGTCCTCATGGCAGGGGAAAGGAAATGCTTCAACGGTCACGGTAGTATTGTATTGCACATGCTTGAATACGGCGTAAATGGCTCTACCTTGGAAATGAATATAGTTTATCGCGTTGACGACGCGGTCCTTGCTCAATTCGGTTTTTCTGGCATAACCAGAGACGTCCATTTCTGGCTTTGTGTGCAGTCCTTCTTCCACCCTTCCCTTTCATGCCACCATGGCAAAAATCATGAGAACAAAATTTGCCCGCTATGCTAACCCTACTATAATTAATCAGAAAAATCAAGTGCTAATTGAGCTTACCCTA
>Ga0316628_100000888_pt1 | contig 19949 bp, 17 predicted proteins | sample OWC_Aug_M2_C1_D5_FD_207648 | JGI IMG/M metagenome (GOLD analysis project Ga0316628, IMG submission 207648) | Wetland soil microbial communities from Old Woman Creek delta, Ohio, United States - OWC_Aug_M2_C1_D5_C | ecosystem: Environmental > Terrestrial > Soil > Wetlands | place: USA: Ohio... | reverse complement strand
CGAGACGATCCGGGCGGTCACCGTAAACGGGGAGAACATGTTTTCCTATTCCGGATATCTGCTGAGGAAAAGAGGAGATGAACGATGATCGACATGGGCAGGCGAAATAAGAGGCCGATGACTTTCTTGCGCTGCATCATGCCCGCGACCCAACCGATATAAATATCGGCGCGGGGGTGAATACCCGTCCCATGCGGACTCGTCAAAAGGTCATGCAGGGGGAGGGTTCGTCATGAAGCGCGCTGCATGGTTCGTTCCGGCCCTGGCCGGGGTCCTTGCCTTCACCGCGGCGATCCCCGCCACGGCGGAAAATAGCGACGACGCAGGGGGTGCGGGGATTCCCGCCTACTCCGTCGCCCGGATCATCGTATCGGAAGGGTCGGCCTGGGTCCGCACATCAGGCGAATTGCTTCTTCCGGCTGCGATCGGGGGAGATCCGGTTCGACCTCCCTGCGGATGACTTTGCGCCGGTGGGCGTCCGGGTTCCGGGAGGGAGCGAAGTGCGGTTCCCCGTGCCCGGCAGGTACCGGCTTGCCGTGACGGACAGCGACGACACGCAATTGGTGGTGCGCCGCGGCAATGCGATCGTCATGCAGGAGGACGACGAATTCCGCGTGGCCGAAGGCGAAGCGGCGACAATCGGGCGAGGGGTCTCGATCGGCAGGTACGAAGGAGGCGGGGAGGACTACGTATCATCTCCTCCTCCGTCGGACGAGGAGCGGCAGGCCAACGTCCCGCCGCCGGTAGTGGACGAGCTGCGGGAGTACGGGGACTGGGTGTACACTCCCGCGTACGGGTACGTGTGGCGCCCCCAGGTAGCCATGGATTGGACTCCGTACACCTACGGGAGGTGGATGTGGATCTCGCCCTACGGCTGGACCTGGGTTTCCAGCGAGCCGTGGGGGTGGTATCCGTATCGTTGCGGCTACTGGGTGGACGACCCCGCCTTCGGATGGGTCTGGACTCCCTTCGACGCGTTCGTTTCCGTCAACTTCTTCTTCGGGTCGTTCCATCATTTCCACCACAACGTCTTCTTCTTCCCCTCGACGGTACGGTTCATCCCCGGGGGTCGGAGGGTCCGCTGGGTCCCGTTGCGTCCGGGGGAGCGGTTCCGGCAGCCGGAAATCCGGCGGGGCGACGTGCGCCTCTCGCGATGGAACCGTCCGTTGGAGGGTGGACGCGTCTTCGTGCGCTCGGGATCGGGCGCCGGGCGGCGCGACTGGCGTGACGTGGCGGCCGTTCAGGAGGTCCCGGAGCGGGGACGCGGCGTGGCCGGAACGGAGAGGACACCCGCGGGGAGGTGGCAGGAAATGCGGGAGGGCGGCAGCGGAGGTCGTGGCGACACCACCGGAGGCTGGGGCGGCGGCGGGGGCCGTGGCGGCAGCGGTGGCGGAGTCGGCGGCCGCTTCCGGTAGATATCGGGGGACCATGAATATTTTCGGCGGTGGGAAGCGTCAAATGATTATCGGTGGGAAGCGTCAAATGGCTAGCGGAAAACAACGCCCCCGGGAAAAGGAGGGGGATTCGATGAATATACGACGTTGCGTGGGGATAGTGGCTTTTGCCGTTGCGTTTTCAGTACTTGCGGTACCGGTTTGGGCGGCCGAACCCCAAGGAAGCGATGCCGGCATTCCGTCCACTGCGGTTGCCCGCCTCAAGATCGCGAAAGGGACCGCCTGGGTCCGATCGGGGGACGCCGGCCAGTGGGAGGAAGCCGAAACCAACTACACCCTGGCGGAGAAATCACGGGTCAGCGTTCCGGAAGGGTCCGAGGCGGAGATCCAGTTCCGCGGGAGCCAGTCCCTGCTTCTCCGGGGCGGCTCCGAAGTGGACATCCTGAAACTGGGTGAACAGGCGGTTTCCTACAGACTTCGGAGCGGCAAGGCGGAACTCTCATTACCGAAAGAGGATTTCGCTCCCGTCCGGGTGAAGGTGCCGGGGAACCGGGAGGCCCGGTTGAACGCCCCGGGCCGATACCTGTTGACCACCGATCGCGGAACGACGAAGTTCCTTGTGAGTGCCGGGGAAGGCGCAGTGGTCGCCGGGAAAGATCCTCCAATCGGCGTGAAAGCCGGCGAGTCCATCGGCGTGAAAGCCGGCGAGGAAGCGTCCATCGGAAAGGATATCCTCGTGGGCCGTGCCGAATCGGCGGCTCCGGCTCCGGAGATGGCCCGGGAGGAACCGTTGACCGAGGCGGAGAAGGGGGCGGACGTTCCTCCGGAGGTTGCGGGCGAACTGCGGAATTACGGCGAGTGGGTCGATACGCCGGAGTACGGGTACGCCTGGCGGCCGTACGTGGACGACGGCTGGGAGCCGTATTATTACGGGCATTGGGTCTGGGTCGATCCCTACGGTTGGACGTGGGTAGCCTATGAACCATGGGGATGGTGGCCCTACCACGCGGGTTGGTGGTGGCCGTCGCCCGCCTTCGGATGGGTCTGGTGCCCGTTCCACTCCTTCGTATCCTTTGATTTCTTCTTCGGCAGGTCCGAGTTCATCGGTCACCATGCCCGTTTCTTCCCGGGGAACGTGCGCTTCGTCGGCAGGGGGCATTTCGTCCGATGGATTCCCGCGAGGCCGGGTGAGATCGCATCCCGATCCCGCTCGTTCTCCCGCAACGATACCCGCCTGGCGCGTTGGGACCGGCAGGTGGATCGCGGCGCGGTCATGGTGCGCCATGATGGAGGCCGGCCGGTGGCGTGGGAAGGGCGCGGCGGGAGTTCCCGAAGCGCGAGGAACGGCATGAGGACGGAAACGCCGCGCAACGACCTTCGCATCGGCGGGTCGTCTGTTTCCCGGTCCCGTGACCGCGGCGCCGTGCGGGGCGGCCAGGCGAATCAAGGGACGGTCGCACGGCCGATGCGGCGGGAGGGCGCGCGTACGCCAGCGATCGGCGGTGCACGTGCTTCCGGGAGTTACGGCCGCTATGGAGGTCCGGTGCGTTCCTCCGCGGTGCGCGCGCCATCGCGTCCCGAAGGCGGTTCCATGCGGGGGTATGTGCGCAGCGGCCCGGCAGGCGGCTATTTCCACAGCGGTTCCGCCGGGGGCTACCCCCGCAGCGCTCCCGCGGGGGGGAATTTCCGCGGCGGCGCCCCCCGGAGCTTCGACGGCGGGGGAAACCGCGGGTTCATGGGCGGGGGCCGGGGCTCGGCGGGCGGCCGCTGAGCCCCTCCTGTTCGTCGGTCCCGTCAGGGCTTGACGGCGGAGGATGCCGTTCAGCCTTCCGGTGATGCGCCGGGCGCTTGCTTCTCACCATACTCCCTGGCTTGCCTTACCGCCTGGAGCCAGCCGGCGTAAAGCGCATCGCGTTGCGGGGATGGCATGGCGGGTTCGAAGCGCCGGGTTCCCTTGTCGTGCGCGGCGATCTCCGCGGTGTCCCGCCAGAATCCCACGGCCAATCCCGCAAGGTAGGCGGCACCGCGCGCCGTGGTCTCGTTGATGGCCGCGCGCACCACGGGGATGCCGAGGATGTCGGCCTGGAACTGCATCAGGAATTCGTTTCGAACCGCGCCGCCATCCACGCGGAGCTCGCCCAGGGGGATGCCCGTGTCGCGGATCATCGCCACCAGTACATCGCGGGACTGGAAGGCGATGGCCTGAAGGGCCGCGCGCGTCAGGTGGGCCTTGGTGATCCCGCGGGTCAATCCCAGGATCATGCCCCGCGCATGTGGATCCCAATAGGGAGCGCCGAGGCCGGTAAAAGCCGGCACGAAATAGACTCCCCGGCAATCGTCCACGGACGTCGCCAGCGCTTCACTGTCGGCGGCGTCGGAGAGGATGCCCAGCCCGTCTCTCAGCCATTGGACCACGGCCCCGGCGATGAAGACGCTTCCTTCGAGGGCGTAGGTCGTCTTTTCACCGATTCGCCATGCGACCGTCGTGAGCAGTCCGGTCTTCGACGGGACCGGAATCGTCCCGGTGTTCGTCAGCAGGAACGCGCCGGTGCCGTACGTGTTCTTCGCGCTTCCCGCGGCAAAGCAGCCCTGCCCGAAAAGCGCCGCTTGCTGGTCTCCCGCTATTCCCGCGATCGGGAGGGCGGCCCCGAAGAAAACCGCCGGGTCGGTTTCCCCGTAGACCTGGCTGGAAGGGACGACCTTCGGCAGGATGGACCGTGGGATCCGCATCGCCTCCAGCAAAACATCATCCCAGTCGCCGGTATGCACATTGAACAGGAGGGTGCGGGATGCGTTGGAGGCATCGGTGATATGCAGGCGGCCCCCGCTCAGGCGCCACGCCAGCCATGAATCGACGGTCCCGAATGCCAGTTCCCCCTTTTCGGCACGGACGCGCAGGCCCGGGATCGATTCAAGCAGCCACTGGAGCTTCGTCCCTGAGAAATACGGATCGAGCACGAGGCCCGTGCGCTTCCGGATTTCCTTCTCCAAACCGGAAGCCTTGAGGCGGTCGCATTGGGGGGTCGTGCGGCGGCACTGCCACACGATCGCGTTGTGCACCGGGTGGCCGGTCGCGCGTTCCCAGAGGACGGTCGTTTCCCGCTGGTTCGTGATGCCGATCGACGCGATATCCCCGATGCCGATGCCGGCCTGGGCGATGGCGCGGCTCGCGGCGGACATCTGCGAGGACCAGATTTCCTCCGGGTCGTGCTCGACCCAGCCCGGATAAGGGAATATCTGTGAAAATTCCCGATGGGCCTGCGATATCGGTGAGCCGTCTCTATCGAAGAGGATGGCCCGGGAACTGGTCGTTCCCTGGTCCAGGGCAAGGATATAAGCGCTCATGGCTCTCCCGGAAGACTCGGTCTTCGATTCGCTCAGACATTGTCGCTGACTGTTCATCAGATGGAAATATTATATTGCCTATATTTGCTTGACAAATATTAAATATATGTTGGAATCGCCTTTGCCCCAGAATAAGTCTTAACAAGCAAGGATCGCAGGTGTCCGGGCACCACACCGTTCCAGGGGAGCAGCGGCAAATGGGAGAGAAGCCTTACCTCGACGTCGGCTACAAATTTCCCGAATGGGACGTAAAACGCACGGCCGGGGACCAGGCGGAGCGATTGCGTTCGTCCGATGTCGATCCGGCGTTGTACGGGGAGTACCAGGAGACGGCGATGTCGGGCCTGGACTGTTTCCGTACCATGAACCTCGGGGGCATGCCGATCGACGGATACGTCCACATCGGGCAGCGCTTCCGTCAACATGACCGGATCCGGCTCGGTGAATCGCTGACGGTGAAGGGCCGGGTGGAATCGGTGGGCGAGCATCCGCGAGGCACCAGGGTTCATCACGTATACGACTTCACCCGGAAGGACGGCACGATACCGCTGACGTCGGAGGTCTTCGGCTTGCTGCCGTACGTCGGGAAGAACGCCGGCCCAGGGGAACGGCCCGCAAGAGAGGATGCGCCGGGAGACGAGACGGCGGGGCTGATATGCCTGGAGAAGAAGACCCTGACCCCCTCCAAGGTAATCGCCTTTTCCCGGGATGTGGGGAATGAAATCCACTTCGATCCCGCGTTCGCGGCACGATACGGTTTTCGCGCCCCCCTGGCGCAGGGGCTGATGTCCGCCGTCTGGATGATGAGCCCCCTCGCACGCAAGGGAGTTCCCGGGAAACTGGATGTGTTCATCCGTTTCATGCGCCCCGTTTTCTGGGACGACATCCAGTTCCTTTGGGTCCGGGAGGCCGGAGAGAGGAACGGGACGTTCGACCTTGTACGCAGCATCGGCCCGCACGGGAAGGTCTCGGCGGAAATGATCGTCGAGAGCATTACTTACCCAGAAAACTGAGGACATTCCGATTCTTCCGATCGTTTTGCAGATCGTCGTTTCAGGGTTTTTCCTTGGAGCCGTGTACGCTCTGATCAGCATCGGCTTGACCCTGATCTTCGGAGTGTCCAGGATAAGCAATTTCGCCCAAGGCGAATTCGTGACGCTGGGCATGTACGCAACGTATTGGCTCAACATATCCACAGGACTTGATCCTTATGTGGCGATGTTGATCGTCATCCCCATAATGTTCGTCGTCGGGCTTGTCATAGGAGTCCTCGTCATCCGGCCGATCCTTTTCGCTCCTCCGGTGGCGCAGATTTTCGCCACGGTCGGTCTCAGCCTCCTGATCCAGAACATCGCCCTTTTCCTCTGGGGAGCGGATTTCCGGTCGATCCAGACGCCGCTGACGGGGATCGTTCTCCGGTGGGGGTGGCTGAGCTTTCCATTGGCCCAGCTGATCGCGTTCGGCGTCGCGATGCTCGTGATCCTGCTGCTCCATTTCTTCCTGAAATTCACGTACTTGGGAAAGGCGATGCGGGCCGTGGCCCAGGACCGCCCGGCGTCTTCGCTCATGAGCATCAACGTGGGGCTCGTGGACCTCCTGACGTTCGGCCTGGGAACCGCGCTGGCTGGAATCGCCGGGGCGCTCCTGATGCCGCTGATGCCGGTATATCCCACCATCGGCCTGAATTTCGTCCTCATCGCGTTCGTCGTCGTCGTGCTCGGCGGCCTGGGAAGCGTGATGGGCGCCCTCATCGGCGGGTTGGCGATCGGCATGATCGAAACGTTGACCGGCTTCTTCGCGGGTTCCGCCCTGCGGCAAATGGCGTACTTCGTCGTCTTCATCGTAGTCCTTCTGGTGCGGCCGTCCGGGATCCTCGGCAAGCGGGGAGCGGAAGCCATCGGCATAAAATGAGCGCGCCCGACCGGAAAAGGACAGGTGGGATCCGCGGGATATTCTCCGGAAGGATCGTGCTGTCCATTGCGATTTTCGCGGCCATCTGCCTGCTGTTTCCCGTCTTCCTGAAGGACCGGTATTCCCAGCACTTCGCCTGGAAAATACTCTTCGGGGCTCTCATCGCATCCGCATGGAACATCGCCGGGGGATATGCCGGGCAATTCTCGCTCGGGCACGCCGCTTTCCTCGGCATCGGCGCCTACAGCTCGACGTTGCTCATGATGCACTTCGGGATCTCGCCGTGGATAGGGATGCTGGCAGGCGGCCTCATCGCGGCCCTCTTCGCCGCGGCGTTCGGCTACCTGACGTTGCGCCTGCGGGGACCGTTCTTCGTGCTTTGCACGATCGCGTTCGCGGAAGTGCTGCGGATCATCGCGGTGTACTGGAGCGGCCTGACGCACGGCTCCGAGGGAATCTCGATCCCCTTCCAGCCGGGCTTCTCCAACATGATGTTCTCCGGCAGGCTGTACTACCTCTATATAATCCTCGGAGCCGTATTCATCGTCTTCCTGGTCAGCGATGCGCTGCAGCGGTCCCGCCTGGGATATTACATGGCCGCCATGCGGGAGGACGAGGATGCCGCGGAAACGCTGGGTGTCGACACGATCCGGGTCAAGCTGATCTCGATCGCGCTCAGCGCGTTTTTCACCGCCGTCGGCGGCACCCTGTACGCGCAGTACATCCTCTTCATCGAGCCGGCCACCGTCCTGGGGATCGACTTCTCGGTCCAGGTCGCGCTCATCTCCATCATCGGCGGAATGGGCACGAGCGTCGGCCCCATCCTGGGATCCCTCCTGATGACGCCGACCGGGGAATTCCTGCGGGCGACGTTTGCGGACAGCGCGCAGGGAATGCAGTTGATCATCTATGGGACGCTGCTGATCGTGTTCGTGATCTTCATGCCGCGGGGGCTGGCCGCCGGGATTTCCCGGTTGCGTGACCTTTGGGTCCGCGGCCAGGCCAGGCGGGCCGGGAGCGTCGACCGTGCTTGAAGGCAGGAAGATCACCAAGAAATTCGGCGGGCTGGTGTGCCTGCGGGACGTGGACATCACGATCGAGGAGGGAAAGATCGTCGGGCTGATCGGCCCCAACGGGGCCGGGAAGACCACCCTGTTCAACGTCATCTCCGGGTTTTACCGGTCCGACGGGGGGACGATCCGGCTCCAGGACCACGACATCTCCCGCCTGTCGAGAAACCGGATATGCCGGCTCGGCCTCACGCGGACGTTCCAGATCGTCAAGCCGTTCAGCACCATGACGGTCTTCGAAAATGTCCTGGTCGGCGCCCTCAGCGGCATCCACAACGTGGCAGGCGCCTCGGATTACGCCGAGGAAACCTTGCGGTTCACGGGGTTGTGGGAGCGCCGGAACGAGATGGCCGGCACCCTCACGCTCTCTTCGCGAAAGCGCCTGGAAATCGCCCGCGCGCTTGCCACCCGTCCCCGCCTGCTCTTCCTAGACGAAGTCATGGCGGGGCTCAATCCCACGGAGGTTAAGGAGGCGATCGACCTCATCCGCAGGATCCGGGACCGCGGAGTGACCGTGCTCATGATCGAGCACATCATGAAGGCGATCATGAGCCTTTGCGACCGGATCGTGGTGCTGCACCTCGGTGAAAAGATCGCGGAGGGAACCCCGGAAGAGATCACCAGCGACAGGGCGGTCATCCTGGCATACCTGGGAGAGGATTACATTGCTTAAGACGCTCGGCATCAACTCCTTTTACGGCGACGTCCAGGTTCTCCACGACGTCTCCCTCGAAGTCAGGGAAGGGGAGATCGTGGTCGTGATCGGGGCCAATGCAGCGGGCAAGACCACGATGATCAACACCATCTCGGGCCTCGTGAAGCGCACCGGGTCCGTCGTTTTCGAGGACGTCCTCCTCGACAGGCTGCCGTCCCACAAGGTCGCTTCCCTCGGGATCGTCCAGGTACCGGAAGGCAGGCGTCTCTTCCCCTTCATGACCGTGCGCGAGAACCTCGATCTCGGGGCCTATTCGAAAAGGGCCCGGGAGGGGGGCCGGAGGAACCTGGAGTCCGTGTTCACGCTGATGCCGCGCGTGAAGGAGCGGGAGCGCCAACTGGCGGGTTCCCTGAGCGGAGGGGAGCAGCAGATGTGCGCCATCGGGCGCGCGCTGATGGCCATGCCGAAGCTCCTCATGCTCGACGAGCCCACCCTCGGCCTCGCGCCGTTGATGGTGACGATGGTATTCGACCTCGTCAAGGAAATCAGGAGCCGCGGGACGACGATCTTATTGGTCGAGCAGAACGTGCGGCAATCGTTATCAATCGCCGACCGCGCCTACGTGCTCGAGAACGGGCGCATCGTGATGGAGGGAAGAGGCCCCGAACTATTGGAAAACGACCAACTGAAGCAGTCTTACCTGGGAGCATGAGTCGGGAAGTCGTGTCGTCCAACGAGGACGTATAACGAGGAAGGAGAAAGAAGGATGGACAAGCTCAGAACATTGCTCGTGGTCGTGCTTGCGGCTGTTTCATGCATCGTCGTCCGCCCGGTCGGCGCGCTTGCCGAACCCTTACGGATCGGAGTGGTGTTTCCTCTCAGCGGTCCCCTCGCGCTCCTCGGCAACGAGGGACTCGCGGCCGCGAAGATCGCGCGGGACATGGTGAACGAAAAGGGCGGGGTCAAGGGGAAGAACATCGAGTTCGTCGTTGCGGATGCGCCGGATGCCACCGCCGCAAACGCGGAGGCCACGCGCCTCATCATCCGCGAAAAGGTGAAACTGATCGCGGGCAGCTATTCCAGCGCGGTGTGCCTCGCCGCGAGCGAGGTCGCGGAACGGGAGGGGGCGATCTACTGGGAGACCATCGCGGTCGCAGACAAGATCACGACGCGCGGATACAAGAACATCATCCGGCTGACCTTCAACGCAAGCATGATGGGAGAAACGGCGGCGAATTTCGCGAAGGAGCTCGCCGGGCGGTTGAAGATCCCCCCGAAGAACCTGCGGGTCGCGATCATCTCCGAAGACTCCGACTTCGGCTCGTCGGTCGGCGACGCGGCGGCAAAGCAAGTGAAGGCGCTGGGGCTGACCCTGGTGGAGAACGAGCGCTACAACCGGACCCTCACGGACCTTTCATCGCTTGTCCTGAGGCTCAAGGCCTCCCGCGCGGATGTCGTCATCGCCACGTCCTACCTGAACGACGGCATCACCTTCTGGCGGCAGGCGCGTGAACTGGACCTGAACCTCAAGGCGATGATCGGGATCGGGACCGGGTACGCCCTCCCGGATTTCCAGAAATCCCAGGGAAAATACGCCGACGGGATATTCGACGTGGACGCGCCGGTGAAACCGAAGATCGACGGGCTTCTTCCCGCCACGAGGAAACTCTACGGGGAGTTCCAGAAGCGGTTCGTGAAGCAGGTGGGCCGCGAACCGGGGCCGCTTGCCCTCATCAGCTTCGGGGGATTCTACACCTTGTTCACCGACGTCCTGCCGCAGGCGGGCTCGCTGGACCCGGCGAAGGTCAAGGCGGCCGCGCTCAAGCTCGACCTGAAGAAAGGGAGCCTGCTTACGGGCGCCGGCGTGAAGCTCAACCAGAACGGCCAGAACACGCAGGCCCTGATATCGGTCATGCAATGGCAGAATCAGAAACTCGTGGTGGTCTGGCCGGACAACATCAAGACCTCCAACGCCATCATGGTGCCGTTGCCGGAATGGTCCAAGCGCTGATCCCGGCGCGATGAGGTCCATGGTTGCCGATCCGGCCCCCCGGGCGCCTGTTTCATCGGTGCCCGGGGAGTCCGGATCGGGACCAGGGACACCTTCGGGCGCCGCAGGGGAATAACCGACCGTGAACACCATAAACGACCTTGTCGATTCCCTCGAACGAAGCCGGCCGGCCGCGCCCGCCATCCACTATGGCGGGCAGCTCATGCGATACGGCGAACTGGCGCGTCTCAGCCGCCGGGCTGCCGCGGGCCTGTCCCGCCTCGGCATCGGCAGGGGCGATCGGGTCGCCTTCTGGCTCCCGAACACTCCGGCGTACGTGGTTTCCTACCTGGCCTGCGTCCGACTTGGAGCGATCGCGGTGGCCGTGAACACGCGCTTCAAGTCCGTGGAGTTGCAAGACATCCTGGCGCGGTCGGGAGCCAGGGCCCTGATCGCCTGGCCGGACTTCCTCGGGATTCCTTTTCTCGACATACTATCCGCCGTGGATCCTTCGGCTTTAGAGCGGCTGGAGACTCTTGTCGTTTACGGAGAGGAGGCCGGAGAGCGAAAGGTCCCCGCGCCGACCGCCCGCTGCAATGTCGTGCGATACGCCGATCTTTTCGTGCAATCCGAGTTGAAGGAAGACCGGGCACGCCGGACGGACGGCTGCAACATCTTCGTCACCTCGGGCACGACGAGGGCGCCGAAGTTCGCGCTCCATTCCCATGCGGGCATTCTCGACCACGCCCGCCAGGTGGCGGAGGCCTTCGGTTACAACCAGCCTGAAAGCGTGATGTTGCAGGCGCTCCCCTTCTGCGGAGTCTTCGGCTTCAGCCAGTTCACCGCGACGCTGGCGTCCGGCCGGCCGATGGTCCTGATGAAGGTGTTCGACCCCGAGGAGGCGGTCCGGCTCTCCATCGAGCACGGGGTGACCTACATCAACGGGAGCGACGACCTTCTTCACCGCATGCTCCAGTGCGCCCCGGGCGAGCGCCCCTTCCCGAAGCTTCGATACTGCGTGTACGCGACCTTCAATTCGACCCTGGGGAACATCGTCGAGTACGCCGATCGCCGCGGAATGCACCTGGCCAACGCCTTCGGGATGTCGGAGATCCAGTCGTTCTACTCGAGGCAGCCGCTCGAGGCTTCCCCCGACGTTCGATGCCTGCCGGGCGGCATCCCGGTCGATCCCGGGGCGAGGGTCAGAACCCGCGACGTGGAGTCGGGGAAGCTGCTGGGACATGGCGGCGTGGGAGAGCTGGAAGTGACGGGCTCCAGCCTCATGACCGGCTATTTCCAGGACCCGGAGAGCACGACGGCGGCCTTTACCGAGGACGGTTTTTTCAGGACGGGGGACCTCGGATATACGAAGGACGACGGCAGCTTCGTTTTCCTGAGCCGGAAGGGAGACATGCTGCGGCTAGGCGGGTTCCTCGTCAATCCGGTGGAGATAGAAGCCGAAATCCGGCGATACCCCGGGATAGACGGCGTCCAGGTCGTCGGGGTACCGACTCCCGGCGGGAACAGGGCGGTGGCCTTCGTGACCTTGAAGCCGGGCGCCTCGGCAGACGAGAAGGGATTGCAGGCCTATTGCCGTTCGAGACTCGCCGGCTACAAGATGCCGGTGCGGTTCCTGCCGCTCCAGGAGTTTCCCGCGACGATGGGTCCGAACGGCATGAAGATCCAGCGGTCCCGGTTGCGCGAAATGGCCGCGGATCTCGTAAGGCAGGGCGGTTAGGAGCGACGGACGCTATCCCGGGAGGTACCCTTCCGCAAGCGCCGTGAACGCCCCGACCTGCTGCCGCTGCCAGGAACGGTCCCGATCCATTTCCTTCGCCATGATTTCCGCGACCTTCGGTGCGATTTCCAGGCTTGCCTTCGCATCCAGCAGGAGGGCGCGGGTGCGGCGGGCCAGGACGTCTTCCACCGTGCGCGCCCATTCGCCCCGGACGGCCCATATCACGCTGGCGACGCGATACGGCAGGTCCGGGTGAAGCAGATCCCCGCCGGATGGGTCCTCCTTTACGATTCTCTCCAACTCGACGGAATCGGAGCCGTACGCGCTCCACAGGCTTGAGATCGGCTTCCCGCCCGGTGATCCATGGATTCCAAGATTCCTGGTGGGTGATGGGCGGCTTTCCAGGCCGGCGACGGCGGCGGCCGCATCGACGGCGTCTTCCCCCATCTTCCTGTAGATCGTCCACTTGCCCGCCGTGATCGTCACGAGGCCGGATCCGGACACGACAAGGGTATGGTCGCGGGAGAGCGAAGAGGTGTCTCCACCGTTTCCGGATTTGACCAGGGGGCGTATGCCCGCGAACACGCTGAGTACGTCGGCGCGTTCAGGGTCGCGGGTGAGGTAGCGGGCAGCGTGGGTCAGCAGGAACTCGATCTCTCCCGGGAGGGGGCGCGGCTCCAGGGATGCTTCCTTCACGGGGGTGTCGGTGGTTCCGACCAGCGTCCTGCCTTGCCAGGGGATGGCGAACAGGACCCGCCCGTCGTCGGTGTGGGGGACCATGATGGCGCTCTTTCCGGGCAGGAAGGATCGATCGAGTACGATGTGCACCCCCTGGCTGAGGGTGATGAGTCCCCCATTCCCCGGGTCGTCCATCCGGATCATGTCGTCGGTGAATATCCCCGTCGCATTGACGACCGAGCGTGCCGGGATCTTGTACTCCGTGCCGTTTTCCAGGTCTTTTGCGATCACGCCGTCCACCAGGCCGTTCGATTTCAGCAGCCCGGTGACGGACATGTAATTGATGGGAGTGCCCCCCAGGTCGGATAACGTCCTGGCGAGGTTGACGGCAAAACGTGCATCGTCGAACTGCCCGTCGAAGTACATGATCCCGCCGCGGAGACCGTTCGGCTGCAGGGTCGGGATCCGTTGCAGCGTTTCTTCCCGCGTGAGGTGTTTCGACGGCCCGAGCCCGAGCTTGCCGGCCAGCAGATCGTATAGCTTGAGTCCGATGCCGTAGAAAGGGCCTTCCCACCAGTCGTAGAGCGGCACGACGAACGAGAGGTGCCTGGCCAGGTGGGGTGCGTTCTCCATGAGGAGGCCGCGTTCGCGGAGAGCTTCGAGAACCAGCGACACGTTCCCCTGCTGCAGGTATCGCACTCCGCCGTGGATGAGCTTGGTGCTCCGGCTGGAGGTGCCCTTCGCGAAGTCGGCGCCCTCGAGCAGCAGGGTGCCGTATCCGCGCGCGGCGGCATCCACGGCCGTTCCCAGCCCGGTCGCGCCCCCGCCGATGACGACGATGTCCCAGGGACGCGCCTCCGCAAGACGTCGCAACATCTCTTCCCGGCTGGGTAGCATGCGGTTCACCATATCGATCCCGGTTCCTTGAACTTAAAATATATTCAATATTTGTTAAGCAAATAGTAACGCGACTATTTTCGACTAGCCAGGATATACCCTGTCCCTGTCGAGAGATTGCGGATGGTTCAGGATAACCCGAATGACCTTATGGCGATGCCACGGCAACCGACTACTTCGATAAATCCTTTTGGAGGCGCAACTCTTGGGCCGTCGCATACTTTTCACGCAGGTATTCCATCAGCCGGTCGAGCTCCATCACCGCTCTCTTGGTATCCCTCTCCCGGATTGCATCGATGATTTCCTGGTGCCTCTCAACGATGAAGGGGCGCTCCCGAAGCTTGTACACGATCAGATTCAGGACCGGCTGCAGAACCTCGATCACCGCCGCCATGACGAACCGCATCATCGGATTGTGCGCGGCATCGACGATGAGGCAGTGAAAACGCACGTCGGAGGCGCAGAACTCGACATCCGTAATCGAAGGATCGCGCTGCACCTTGAGCTCCGCTTCCATCTCCGTCAGGTCGTCCACGGAGCTGCGCTCCGCGGCGAGCCGGCAGCACACCTGCTCAAGCACGTGGCGCGTTTCCACGATGTCGGGGAGGCTGAATTCCCCGACGCTCACGAGCACGGCGGCCATGCTTTTGAGCTGCTCCCGGCTCTCCTCCTGCGTGGGCTTCTTCACGAAGGTGCCGCCGGCCGGGCCTCGCCGGGATCGGATGAGATTTTGCGCTGCGAGGCGCTTCAATGACTCGCGTATCGTGGGACGCGAGACGCCGAAACGCACAGCCAACTCCTCCTCCGTGGGCAGCTTGTCATCGACTCTGAGCCGGCCTTCGACAATCGCATCGCGGATGCTCTTCGCGATCTGCTTCGTTACGCCTTCCATGTTAAAGAACTGGTAGTTGATCGACATGTCACCCTCGAATTACGAGTATATACAGATCCTGATTATGCTTTACATATATATAAATGTAAAATCTGAAATGTCCATCCGCCGACATAGCCCCTCGTTGCAACATTGGCCCCGAGCCGACCAAGGGCTAACAAGATCCGGCAGCCTCAATGCCTGCTCAGGATTGAGCGGAAAAAGCCTCTTAGTGGTCCTTTGATCCGAAGGATTATTATGTGGGGATGCGCAGAATACTTAACGAAGAGGTGAAATCCGTTTCTTGATCAGCAACGGTCCAAAAAAAACCGCAATCGATACAATTCATATATTTTTTTGCGGTAGTCCCTTGAACCTTTCCGAAACAAAATGTTCCTGCGATTGCCCAACAACAACGCCCACCGTTTTCCCCCCCATTGATTCCATTCACGCTTGCATCCACGGCGGCAGGGCACACCCCTTCTTCGACTGCACATTCCCCGCCGGGTTCTCGCCCGCATTTCAAGTAATCCCAGCAGTTGACCTTGCGCTCTTTTTTCATGATCACACGAGAGGGGAACAAGAAAGTTGTTCCCCTACGGCCCCTTCGTTTTTATTGGCCGGTTGTCCTTGATTTCGGCATGCAGTAAATATTATCACATCGCTAATGACACCCGAGCGAAAACGGTGGCGGAGAAACCCGCCTTCCGGGATGCCTTGATGAGGCCGGAGGGTGGGGAAGGAGGGCAGCGGGACGCAGACGCGTGGCCGAAAGTCCCATCAATTTCTCAACTGAAAAGGAAAAGGGGCCAGGAGAAATCTCCTGACCCATTGATTTAACTGGTGCCGGAGGAGGGGGCGCCCGTTGAGGCTCGGCTATCCAGGCCTCGCCCTTCCGGCAGCCTGTGCCGGGTAAAACGATTCTTCCACCCTTACCAGGTCCTCCACCCTGCGTCCTTCCGCATGATCCAGATTTCCTGGACTTTTCCGGCTCCCTTGACGGCCAGGAACGAGAGCAGTCCATCCCTGTCCCCGGCGACGTTTCCCACCTGGAATCTCCGGAGCCCGAACTCCTCCCGCATCACCCGCACCCCCTCGAGGAGCAGGGCCCTCTCGATCCTTTCCCGCACCCGTTCCCCGTTCCGGCCCACGACGAGCTTGAAAATCTTCCCTTCTTCGATGATTCCGGGCGGAATCTTTTTTTCCTCCTCATCCGGATAGAGGGCCTTTCTGCCGCCGGCCAGCAGCGCCGGATAGACGTTCGGCCACCAGTGCACGAACCCGAGCGGCTCCCGGTCCCGTTCCGCGAACAGGATCGTGCCGGGGCAGGACAGTGCAGGGGGCAGTTCCGCATACCATGCCCGCGGCCATCCGAAGGCGTTTACACGCCAGAGCCCGTTGTGGGCCAGGTCGTACGGGCAATCCCCGCTTTCCGTCCACAGCCGGTAGTAGAGTTCCCTGTCGATTCCGCTTCCGGGATCGCAAGGGCGAAAGCGCAGGATGGGAACGTCCTCGACCGTTTCCGCCTCGAACTGATCGGGGGGCAACCCGCAGCACACGCGCCGTTCGGAACATCGGAAACCCGCGTCCTCCAAAAGCGGGATCATTCCGGTGTCGTTATACGCATTCACCGCGCTGGAACCGGAGGGAAAGAAGATCGGTGTCCGGATCTCACGGTACGCCTCCACCTCGACGGAGCGGGCGCCGGCGCGGTCCGCGATGTCCCGGACCTCGTGAAACAGCGCTGCCGCCGCTTCGGGCCGCAGCGGCATGCCGGGCCTGATATGCAGCACCCTCGTTACCCGGAGGATCTTCTCCCTTCGCCATCTCCGTTTTTTCACGTAGGGAAAGCAGTGGAAAGCGACGAGGGGGGCCTTGTTCCGCCCCCGGCAAAGACAGAATCCCTGGATCCCGGAGGGGAGGGCCGGCTCCGAGGGCAGGTAGAAGGGATCGCCGCGGTATGCTTCGTCGAAAGCCTGCCGGACCTCGGCGTCCGTCACGTACAGGCGGAGATCTCCCGCGTCAGACAAATTCCATCTCCCCGAGGAGGCGGCCGGCGCCCGCAAGGAACAGCCGCTTCCGTTCCCGGAACTCCCGAGCGCTTTCCGCGAACACCCAGTTGTCGGGATTTTTCTCCGGGTGCTTCCGCAGGAACGGGGCGTACGCCTGGCGGGGCACAAAAGAGAAGACGTCGAACTGCTTCATCTCCTTCCACCGGTCCACCCGGACCATCTTGTCCCCGTAGGCTTTCACGATCTCGGTATCAGGGTACGGGGTCAGGATCCAGAGCTGGGTCCTTGCCCCCAGCCGCTTCAGGTCGCCCATCAGCGCGAAGGTGGCCTCGATCTCTTCCTCCGTTTCCGTGGGGATTCCGACCATCGCCGAAACGGTGGGAAGCAGGCCCTGGCGGACTTCCTCCCTCACCAGGCGTTTTACGTACTCCCCGTCCACCCACGTGGGGAACCCCTTATGCAGCAGCGCGAGGAGGCGGGGGGACGCGCTCTCCATGCCGTGGTACACCCCCTCGCACCCGGCCTCCCGCATGGCGGCTATGATCTCGCCGTCCACACGGTCGATCCGGGTCAGGCATTCGAAACGGACATGTTCCTGCTTCACCTTCGCGAACAGCTCCAGGGCCCAATCGCGGCGGAGCGTAAGGTCGTCGTCCTCGAAACGGATGCTTCCGACCCCGAAATTCTCCTTGAGCCACCGGATTTCCCGGACCACGTTCTCGGGTGTTCTTCGCCGCTGGCCCTTCCACATCCGGTTCGCGGAGCAGAAGATGCAGCGGTAGCTGCATCCCCGGCTGGCCACCACGGACGCCACGGGCTTCCGGTTCAGCGGCTGGTACCGCTCCAGCGGGGGCAGAAGCCCGTAGGCCGGGAAGGGGACCGCGTCCAGGTCGGGAAGGAGCGGCCTGTCCGGGTTATGGAGGATCTCGCCGCCGTTCCTCCACGAAAGGCCCGGGATCTCACACGGGCCGCGACCGTTCCGCAAGGCATCGATCAGATGGACGAACGTTTCCTCTCCCTCACCGCGCACGATCACGTCCACCGGGCACAGGGAGAACAGCTCTTCCGGCTGCGAGGAGGCGTGGACCCCTCCGAGCACGACGGTCGTCTCCGGATGCCTCTTCTTGTACCGTCGCGTGAACTCCACGCAGAATGGAAGATGGACCGTCCAGCAGGTCATCCCCAGCACATCCGGTTTCTTCGATTCCACCAGCGCCATCGAGGTGCTGAACGCCGCAGACGGCTCGGTCACCTCGAGGTTCAGGTCCAGGATCTCCACGTCTTTCTCGCCTGCCTCGTGCAGCCGGGAGGCGAGGTACGACACCCCGAGTGGGTAGAGCTTGCTGGGGGAATAGAACTGCCAGGGGGGGTATGCGAGAAGGACTTTCACCTTCGCCCCCGCCGGAGCCGACGGCCTATTGGCCGCCGGCTCCGAACGGCTGCATGCCCCGCGGTATCGAGGCCGGTCATTCCTTGGTCAAGTACGTCAGGACCGTCCCTACCACCATCATCCCGGCGATGGTGGCGAAGACGGTCGCCCAGCTGCCGGTCATCGTCAGGATCCCGCCGATCAGGATCCCCTGCACGCCCGCACCGAAATAGTTGAAGAGATTGATCGTCCCCACGGCGGTCCCGGGCATCTTCCTGCCGCCGAAGTCACAGGCGGCGGTGAAGAGGACGCCGTTGATTCCGAGGACGAAGAACCCCGCCAGGACCTGGAGGGCCATCGCCGGCGCCAGCCCCATCGATTTGATCGGGAGTGCGGCCATCGCTCCCAGTGAGAGGATGCACCCGACGAAGAAAAGGCAGATCATCTGGAACCGTTTCGCCTTGAAGTACCGGTCCGACATCCATCCCGCCACCGCGGGCCCGAACATCATCCCCAGCGGCAGGGCGAAGGTCATCGCCGGCACGGCCGCCAGCTTGATCCCCGCCGTCTCGGCGTAGAAGAGGGGCACCCAGGTGAGCAGGCCGAACCTGCCGATGTATACGGTGAAGGATGCGATGCAGAGAAAGACGAACTTCCAGTTCTTCAGCAGGTGGATGTATGCCTTTACCCCCTTGATTTCCTCGTCCGTAAGCTTCTCCGACTCGGTGGAGATGCTTTTTCCCATCGTCTCCTTGTAGGGAGGGAACCCCGCGGCCTTCGGGTTGTCCTTCACCAGGAAACGCAACGCGATCGTCGTGGGCAGGGTGAACAGCAGGAGCGGCCAGATGAAGGCCGCCCTCCACCCGTAGCGGGCCACCGTGTACCCGGTGATCGCCCATGCCACCAGGGAGGAGATCCCCATCGAGGTTGCGAAGATCCCCGTGCCGAAGCCTCTACGGGCTTTCGGGTACCATTGGGAGATCAGGGCGTTCGTGGGGGCGTAGACCTGCCCTTGGACGAAGCCGTTCAGGGTGAAGACGCCGAAGATTCCCAGCAGCGCGCTCTGGAGAGCGGTGAGGATGTTGAGGATCGTCGTTCCGACCCCCCCGATCGTCTGCATCAATCTCGCCCCGAATTTGTCGCCCAGGCGGCCGGCCAACAGCGAGCCCACCGCGTAGGACCACAGGAGGCCCGTGGCGACGATCCCGGCCTCCATCTTGGAAATCTTGAGGTCCTTGATGATCCAGGGCATGCAGATCCCCCAGTTCAGGCGCCCCAGGTAGTAGAAGCTGTACCATATCGAGCTGGCGATGACGATGCGCCAGAACCGGAAGTTGTTGTATGCGACCTTCTGCTCCTCCGTCAGCCCCAACCCCTCGAACTCCGGCCATCTTGCCGGCGCGGTGTCGGGGGCGGGTTCGATCAGCGTCGGTTGCGGCTTCTCCTTCTTCTCTCCTTTCTCTTTTTCCAGCAGTTCCGTACCCATAATGTGCCTCCCATGCCGGGCAGCAACGTCCGTCGATACGGGTTCGAAAACGCTTTTTCCCTCGTTCAGCCGATCCGGCTCACTGCCCCGGTGGCGGCATCTCCTCAAGGATGTATTGCATGATGTGAGCTGTGTCGTCCCCCGAGATGTCAGCTCCCGGCATATCGCTCATCCGCTTCACCGTGCCGCGCCACCAATCGTCTCCTTTTTGCGTCTTGAGGATCCTCTCCAGTGAATGACACTGGGAGCACTTCTTCTCGAACAGTGCCTTGGCCAGTGTCGGGGCAGTGGTCGAATCCGCGACGGCGAGTCCGCCGACCAAGAGGGACAGGATCCCGCAGGTCGCGTATTTAAGGCCTCGTAGGATCGCCATCTTTACCCTCCTCTCATGCTTTTTCCTTGATCCCCAGCCGTTTCGCGTAGTAGGGGATGGTTTTCAGCAGCCCCTCGCGCAGGCTCACCTTGGGCTCCCATCCGAGATACTTCTTTCCGTTCGCCAGGTCCGCCTTCGTGTGGACCTTTACCTCCCCGGT
>Ga0316628_100000887_pt1 | contig 19968 bp, 14 predicted proteins | sample OWC_Aug_M2_C1_D5_FD_207648 | JGI IMG/M metagenome (GOLD analysis project Ga0316628, IMG submission 207648) | Wetland soil microbial communities from Old Woman Creek delta, Ohio, United States - OWC_Aug_M2_C1_D5_C | ecosystem: Environmental > Terrestrial > Soil > Wetlands | place: USA: Ohio... | reverse complement strand
GTGCTCGGCATCAACCGCCTTCAGGGCGAAGGCACGAAATACATGCTGGAGCTGGAATCAGCGCAAAACGTCTACAAGCGCGCACTCGACGGCTACGACCAGATCATGTTCGCTTCCGACAGCCATTTGGCGAACGTCAGCATCGTCAGCCGTGCCGTGCCGCCGCAAAAGGCGAGCAAACCAAACAAGATCAAATTACTCGTCCTAGGCGCGTTTGCCGGCATATTCCTTGGCATCCTGGCGCCGATCGCGTATGAACTCCTCGTTAATCGCCGCATACGCTGCAGAGACGACTTCGAGCGCGACCTCCAAATCCCGGTGTTGATGGAATTCGACCCGCTACCCGCGGCCGGAAGTGCCGCATGAACGCGAACATCCCCAAGGAATCCACAGCGGACGACGATAAGGACTTGCGCGCCGAGTTGGTCGCGCATTTTCGCCTGGATAGCGGCGACGTCGAAAAGATCTACGAAATGATGCAGGCGACCGATGCGAGCTTCAGCGACGCGGCAATGCGCCTGGGGTTGGTGACGCCCGCCGACGTCGAAGAAGCCCTGATCCGCGCGCAGGGCAGCGCGCGAACCGACGAGTCGGGCTTGATTGAGACCGCGATACGCCGAATATCCAGCGACCGCCGCGTCGTTTTGCGCCAGGGTGAACGAGTCACGCCCGGACCGCAATTGATCATTGCGCATGAGCCCGACAATCCGCGCAGCGAGAATTTGCGCGCACTGCGCACCGAACTGCTCTTGTTGAACGAAGGCACGCGCGGCGCCAACGTCGTCGCCATATTGAGCGCTTCCGCCGGCGAGGGACGGTCCCAACTCGCGGCGGAGCTTGCGATCGCGTTCGCGCAGTTGGGCCGCCGCACGCTGCTCGTCGATGCGGACATGCGCAATCCGCGGCAGCATGTCCTCTTCGGCGCCAAGAATGACCATGGCCTGTCGAACGCGGTCACGGGCTTCGACAAGCCCAATTACCACCCCGTCGTCGGCTTGCCGCTGATGCACTTGCTCACAGCGGGCGCGATTCCCCCGAATCCCTTGGAACTTTTGTCGGACGGACGCTTCGAGAAGCTCGTCACCGATTGGCGCAACAATTACGAATTTCTCGTGATGGACACACCACCGGTCTCTCAATGCGCGGATGGGCTCGCGGTGGCGACCCTCGCTGGCCGGGTTCTGGTGTTGGGTCGCACTCAGCACAGCTCATTCAAGAGCACGCGAGCGATGCTGCGCCGCTTGGCGACGACCCAGGCCAAGATATTGGGCGCCGTGCTGAATCATTTTTGAATGAATACGCCAAGTGCGGATTCTTCCGCATCCTCATTCGACGCCGAGCCCAGTGAAGCGATCGAGGCGATTCTAGGGTTCCAGGGACCCGTCCTGATCGATCTCGACGAAACGCTGTATTTGCGCAATTCAACCGAGGATTTCATCGATACAGCCCGGCCCGGGCTGCTCGCGATGATTCTCTTACGGGCACTCGATCTAGTGAAGCCCTGGCGCCTGACCGGCGGCGAACCGACGCGCGACGCCTGGCGCGTACGCATCATTGCGATATTCTTCCCGTGGGTGAAGATGCGATGGCGAAGACGCACGGCGGAACTCGCGGCGCGCCATGTCAATCGACCTTTGCTCGACGCGCTGAAGTCCTCCGCGGCGCGGCCGATCGTGGTGACCGTAGGTTTTCTGCACATCGTTCACCCACTCATCGCCTCCCTCGGTCTCGCGGACGTCACGGTTGTCGCCGCGCGCGGCTTCGGCTTCCGCGACCGGCTCCGCGGCAAGCTTGCGATGGCCGTGGACGCGCTCGGAATCGATACCGTCCGCAGCGCACTCGTCATTACAGACTCGATACAGGATGAGCCGCTGCTGAAGACATCGGCGCGGCCGCTTCGCACCATTTGGCCAGGTGCCAGATATCACCGTGCACTCGGGCGCGTCTATGTTCCGGGCGAGTATCTTAGCCGGGTCAAGCGTCCCGGCGAACACTACATCTGGCGCGGCATCATCCAGGAAGATTTTGCGTTTTGGGTATTGAGTTCGATCAGTCTCGCGGCCTATCCGATCCTCCATGTTCTTGGTCTTTTGCTTTTATTGCTGTCGTTCTGGGCGATCTATGAGCACGGGTACGTGGACAACGATTACACCGCCGCCAATTTCGAACACGACCCGAAGTTGACGGCCGAATTTTACGAGGCGCCGGTTTCCACACCCAAATGGCAGCCTTGGATCTGGGCGATAGCGTCCGGCTGCGCAGCCCTTTTCGTTCTACGCGCACCGCATCGGCCGGCGCCCCTGGATTTTTTCAAGTGGTTTGCCGTGCTGGTTGCCACATACGGGTGGTTCTGGCTCTACAATCGCATGGACAAGGACACGCGAATTTGGATGTTTCCATTCCTGCAGTTCGCGCGTTGCGCGGCCTTCGCGGCCGTTGTGCCGGTCGTTGCGGTCGGCGCGACAGCGCTCGGAGCCCACGTGTTTTCGCGCTGGGTCCCATATTACGTATACCGCTACGGAACGCAGGGCTGGCCCAATGCGAAGACGTATCTGATCCGCGTCCTCTTTTTCGTTCTTTTGTCCGCACTGTTGATCATCTCGCAGGGACCGATCGCTGTCTTCAACATGACGGGGGCCGTTATTTTGCTGTGGAGTCTGTTCAAGGCGCGGCATGAGCTGGCCGATGTCGCGCGAAACGTTTCGCGCCTGGACCGCGGGACTCCTCGACGATGATGCATATCAGTGTGTGCATCGCGACCTATCGAAGGCCGGACCGCCTGGCCGCGCTGCTCGAGGATTTGACACGACAGCACCGCAAGCCGGACGAATTGATCGTCGTCGACAATGACGCGGGCGAGTCGGCGCGTCCTGTCGTCGAACGCAGGATCGCGTCCGGCGCTCCATTCCCAATTCGTTACGCAGTCCAGCCGATCAAGAACATCTCGTTGACGCGCAATAGGACGGTAGCGCTCGCGAGCGGCGAATGGATTGCGTTTGTCGATGACGACGAACGCGCACCGGAGACGTGGTTGCAGCAGCTATTGGACGCGGCGGAGCGCTTCGGAGCCGACGGCGTTTTGGGACCGGTCGATCCGATCGTGCCCCCGGCAGCGCCGGCGTGGATACGGCGTGGCCGTTTTTATGAATTTCCACGATTCCCGACGGGCACGGTCGTTCCGCGACACCGGCTGCGATTCGGCAACGTGCTCGTGCGCGGCGCGGGGCTGCGCCAGGTCCCCGGCCCGTTCGATCCGGCCTTTGGCCTCACCGGCGGCGAAGACGGTGATTTATTGTCGCGCTTGGTCGAGCGCGGCGCACGGATTGTGTGGTGCGATGAGGCGGTCGTCCACGAGCCGGTGGAATCCGCACGGCTCTCGTTACGTTGGCTCCTGGGGCGCGCGCTGAGTGGCGGGCAAGTTTTCGCGCGGCATTCGCTCAACGGCCGGTACGGATCGATGTCTAGGGGCGCTCGGGCGATATTCTTCGCGTATGCATCGATGCAAGCAATCACCGCCGCCGGCCTCGCGCTTTTGTGCCTGCCGATCGGCCGGCACCATGCGGCGCATTGGCTGACGAAGGCAGCCGCAAACATAGGAAAGCTATCGGTCTTTTCGGGTTGGCATTACCGCGAGTACGCGTGACTTCGGTACATGATGCCGCTGTCAGTGGCTTCGCCGGCGCTTCCTGCCGCAAGCGCCGGTCTATCTTACGAATGCCGACAGTAGCCGAACATAGGCGGCCTGGTAGTAAATGGCCGGTTCGGTAACCGCCCAGGAAGACTCCGGCCACCCCGCGTTCCAATCGCGATAGGATTTTTGAGGAGGCTGGCCGGTCGGCGGTGACAGGGTATTAGGGACACCGTCCTGCGCCGCATTCTTATTGGGACCACCGGGAACGTAGCCGGGTGCCGGCCCGCATCGCGACGTTTTGGCATCGCTCCACTTCGTGCCGTGCGCATACCAGTTATGGTAGATCTCGTTCGCCGAGAGTGTCGCGCCGTATTCGTACATATTGCTCAGATACACCATGCCGAACGGATTCACGCCGTGGAAATAATGAAGGATTTCCAGCGCGCGGGTCCGGTAGAGCGCCGGGTGTTTGATCCTTGATAGATAGGTCAAAGCGTCGAGATTCGTATTGCCGTAATTGGCACGCGGGTTGTTGCTTCCCCAGTGATATTGCTCATCCGGCATGAACGCGCGATAAAGATCGTCATCGGGATTGAAGCCGTAGACGCGGCTTCCCGCGGCGACGTCCGCCATTTTGTCGGCGAGAATGGCCTTGCTCAGCGACGCGTCGGCGTTTTTCAGTTTCGTGTAAAACAGCAGCGCTTCACCTTGGTCCGCTTGGTACCGGGACCAGCCGACGTCGTGATATGGGCGCGTATCCTTGTAATGGGCCTTGAAGTAATCGCCGTAAGTTCGGTTGGCCGTCAGCCCGAACAAATAAGCGGCCGCCTCGACGGCTAGTGCGTTCTGATCCGAAACGCCTAGATCGGCGACAGCGGCTTTGACAGCCCCGGAATCGCAATGGATCTGCTTCTCGCGGATGCTTTGATAATTGCGCCACGCCAGCTCGGCGCGCCGCCCGAGATCGGCCGCGTCGCCCGACAACGCCGGGAATTCACGGTAGACGATCGCCGCATGCGCGAACATGCCGGCCGCCGCGATCGTCGCCGACGTGCAACTCGGCACATAGAAGCGCGGCGAATGGTCGGAACTCGGGGGACTCGCGCCCACATAGGCGATGTCGCCGACTTTCAGCGCGACGCTACCGTCCGGATATTGCATCTTCTTCAGCCAATCTGTTTCCCATTTCACTTCATCAATGACATCCGGAATCCCGTTGCCGGATTCCGGAATGTCAAAATCGTCAGTGAACGCCGCTTCATTGAGCGTGTATGCGGTCAACAACTGGTGAACCACCGGAACCGCGAAAGTGACGTATTTGTCGGTATCACCGGCATCGAACCAGCCGCCGCTTAGATCGCGTATTTTGGCGGGATTGTCACGGTCGGTGACGTCATGGGCCTGACCATCCTGGTTCTTGCCCAGATAGGCGGCACTGTCAGTCCAGCAGGCTTGCGCCGAGGGCCCGAGCTTCGGAAAGCCGCTGCGCTGGTAATAGAACATGCGCATCGCCGCTTTCAGTATGGGCTTGTAGACGTCGTCGGCAATCAAGAATGTCGGAGAACGTACATCTTTCCCGGCGTCAAAAATGAAATAGCGTCCGGGCGCCGACACTCGCGAGAAATCGAACCACCAACCGCGATCACCGGAGGATGATTCGGTTTCACCGCTTCGCCACGCCATCGGAGCCGCCGCAAACGCCACCTTACCGTCGGCGGCGCGGCGTAATTGGTATGTCTTCCCGGGAATGAAGCCATCCTGACGGTCGAAACCGACCTTCGGATCGCGGATCACGGCCACTTTGGGATCGTCCGGCAGATAGCCGAATTGATCGACCAAGAGATGATGATCTACGCGGATCGTACCGCTGACGCCGGGATTTATGTTCGGTGTAGCCCCGTGTGCCTGGTCGCCGCTACAACCGCTCGAGGATAACGCGGCGAGAGCGAAAGCGTACGCATGAAATCGAACGCTACGCCGCATGAAGCTTCCTTGCGCCGCTGACTCGATGCCCGATATCGATGCACGGCTTTTCAACCAACGTAAATGTGGCCCAGGCAATCAGCACCGCGACCGCCGCCACAGCGGACAATCCCGCGTTCAATGCCAGCGGTGACGTGGCGGTCGACATGAACCGGGGGAATATCAAATCGAATGCGACGAATAATATTGCCCCATGAATCAGGTAAACGCTGTAGCTGATTTCGCCCAGCAACAGAAACGGACGCAACGTCAGCAGGCCAAAAATGGAGTTGCCGAGCGCAATGGGGACGAAGATCGCGGCGATCACCACGCCGCTTCGAAACCCGTAGGCGCTGTCGAAACATGTCAATAACACGGCCACCGCAGCAATCACAACCACCGAAACCCACGGCTTGCGCGCGATCCGCCGATACGCTTCCCGGCGATTCGCCGCGGCGGCAAGTGCGCCGACCAGGAAATAAAGGCCGAACGCCGTATTCACGTTCAAATGCGGGACATTGATACGCAACAGCGCCAGCGCGAGAATCGCCGCCGCGAATTGCCATAAGATCGACGGCGTTCGGCGCGAAGCTCTCAAGACCAAAGCCAAAAAAGGTAGAGATAGATAGAACATCCACTCGTATCGCAGCGTCCAGGTTACTTTGGCGACGATTCTACTCGTGTCTGAGTAAGCATTGACGTCGGGCGTGCCGTAAAAGAATAGCCAATCCGCGATCTCGTCCAACAATGTCGCGATCGGCACATGGATGCCCGGCAACCCGGTGGAAAACACGAAAAACACAATGATCGCGACGGCAACCCAGTACAAGGGGACCACGCGAAATATTCTGGAAAGGTACAATTTCCGCCAATCGACCGTTCCGCGCTGCGCCAATAATTTATCCCAAAATAAATATCCCGTGATCATGAAGAAGAAAAGGACACTGTCAGGTCCGATGACCTTGTAGAAGCGCGAATGATCCGGCGTCCATTGTCCGGATACGTGGAATACATAGGCGTGCACGTAGTGATGAAAGAGGACGCACAGCGCGAGCATGCCGCGCACGCCGTCGATGCACCCGAGGCGGCCGACATTGCTCAACTCCAAGTCCGCGACGTGACATATCAAATAAGCGACCGCCGCACTCGCGCCGACCGCGGCCAATGCAGCCCATGGACTGAGTAATGTGTACGTTATGGAGACTGCCAATTCCGCGGAACCTTTGCCGGACAACCTGTCGCAATCATAGCGGTTTCCATCGGGCCGCACGCGCGGCCCGTCACCGCCTCCGGCGAGAAATTTCAAGCGGAGACGCCGTCTTTCGTGGCATACCTCATAGACATTAACCCGCGGATTGGGTAGTGGGACCGACGGTCTGAAATTCCGCGCTTATGTGATCAACTGCTCGATTTTTCGGCAAGAACCCTCGCGAGCATTTTGTCTTAGATCTGCGACACGTCGCCCATTAGGGACAGATTGCCCTCGTTCATGGTCGACGCGAAACTGCGGCCACAAGACGATCATGTCGGTCGTAAGGCGGACTCCAAATGAATCTGAGGGCAATGATGATGGTCAAAACAACGCTATTGCGCGGCGCCTGCTGCGCCTTGCTCGGTGCGCTCGCAGCCTGCGGCGGCTCGATGCCGTTGAAATCTGCGAGTTCGAGCACCTCGACAGGCTCGACGGCCGCATCTACGACCACCGGCAGTACGTCGACGACGACGACGACGCCGACGACGTCGGTTGCCGTAATCGCGCTGTCCTCCTCGACCTACACCGCCGCGCCGTCCTCGAGTGCCGTCCTGACGATCGATCGCTCCGGCTCTTCGACTGACCCGATGACCGTCACCTACGCCACGGTCAACGGCAGCGCAGTCGCCGGCACGGATTACGTTGCGACGAGCGGAAGCGTTACGTGGAACGCCGGCGATACAAGCACCAAGACCGTGTCCGTACCGATTACGGGGCAAGCGGGCGGCAAGACCTTATCCTTTGCACTCAAGACCATTTCGGGCCACGGAAAATTTGGTTCACCGGCATCGGCAAAAATTTCCGTCAGTGCCGGCACCACGGCATCGACCGGCACCGGCACATCGACCGGCACCGGCATGTCGATCGGCGTGCAAGGCAACCGCTTGATCGACGCTCAGGGCAAGACGGTGCAGTTGCGCGGTGTAAACGTCAGCGGCTTGGAAAGCGGCATCATATTCAAGGGGGGCACGGACTTTTGGCAGTCCTCGGGGCTTCCGGGTCGTCCGGACTTTACCAAGATTGCCGCCTGGAAGGCGAATTCGGTGCGTCTGCCGCTCAACGAGGACTCGTGGCTTGGGCTCACGGTGACCGGGTTAGCCGGCAATACCATCGTGCTCAATGGCGCTGCGTACCAAGCCGAAGTCGAAGCGACGGTGGCCGCGGCCAATGCCGCGGGTCTGTATGTGATTCTGGATCTACACTGGACGGCGCCCGGCCACTTCGCGGCCAATACGCAAAATCCGTTTCTGGACGCAGACAATTCGATCAATTTCTGGACCTCCGTCGCCAACGCCTTCAAGAATAATCGGGCGGTGATGTTCGAGGTTTTCAACGAGCCTTTTGTCTGTCCTGCGAGCAAGGGCGGTGTTTGCTCTGCGCCTTCCGGGGTCAATGCGAATCAACTCCTGGCAAATGGCGGCACCGAAGACTATTACATTGGCCTGAGCACCGGGACATATGGGGGCTCGGTAACGCGGGTTGCCTACACCTACAAGACGGTGGGTTATCAACAAGTGATCGACGCAATTCGCGGCACGGGCGCCACGAATGTCGTTATCTGCGGCGGTAACAACTACGATGACGACTTGACGTGGTGGACCCAGTTTCCGGTCACTGACCCTCTTAATCAGTTGGCCGCCGCCGTTCATCATTATCCCGGCGAGTATCCCTACAACGCGGTTACCGGCCCAACCGCCATTGACGCCATGCTGGCGCCGATAGCCACGGGCCATCCAATCATTCTGACCGAGCTGGGAGACGAAGTCGGGAGCAATCCGGCCCCGTTCGCAACGCAGGTGCTTGCTTGGGCCGATTCCCAGGGATATTCGGTTATGGCGTGGGCGTGGAATCCTTGGGGCGGCGCCAACACCTTGATCCAGAATGCCACGAGCTATACGCCGACCGTGGGTTTCGGTCAGACGTTTCACGACTGGACTATCAACCACCAATAAGGCGGATCCGGCAACGCGGATGACTTAGATATAGCGCAGCGCGGCACACCGCGCTGCGCTATTCATTGGTGCCGGTCCGAACGGCGCGCGCATCACGGATCGAAAATAGGAGTATGCCCGCGAGGTTGAATACCTCCCCTGCGAGCAACCCAAGCAAGGCCCCGGCAACGCCAAGGTAGTGCATCGCTATGAGGCTGCTCGCAATCGAGATCACGGCGCTTACCAGCGTTACGACAGATGTGAGGCGCAAGCGCTCGCGGGCGACGAGAAAGTGAATGAACTGATCGCGAAATACCATCACGATCGCGATTACAGACCAAAGTCGCAGCAGAGAATCGCTGTCGGCAACGTGCTTCCTCAAAATGTCGTTGAAGATCCAGCCGCGTGCCAGCCACATGACCACCAGATAGCAACATGCAAGTCCGCTCAGCACCATGGTTACCAGCGCAAGGCGCCTGAATACCTGGGCGGGACTGAAGTGCTGCATCCACCGCGAAACGGTCGGCAACATGAGCGTTGCTATGCCCGTCGACAACAGATTGACCGGCATCACCAGCAAGCGCGTGGCGGCCAGCGCTGCCACGGCGGTGACATCGAGCGATCCGGCGACCAAGTAGTTGTATCCCTGACTGAATAGCCAATGAACCCCGCTGCCGAACGCCGACCAGGCTCCGAGAGGAGCAATTTCACGAAGCATGCCCAACGGTGCCCCTGGATTCCACGGTTCGTGACGCCAGAGCGCCTTGGACAACAGGGCTGCGCCGACGATGTAGGCAAACGCCAACGTCAGCGCCGCGATGGCGGCCGGCAGGGGAGTGAACGTAGCCGCATATGCCCCGGCGATCAGTAGAGCGGCATAGAGAAAGTCGGACTTCAGCACGTCGTTTGGACGGCGGTAGGCAAACAGCACCGAACGAAGGAAGTCGCGCCGCAAACCGGTGATGATGGCGGCTGTGCCGGCAAGCAGCGTAATTGCGAGGGAGAGGTCGAGGTTCCCGCGGATCAGCAGCACGACGCCGAGAATCACGGGCAACACCATGAGTAACGGCGCCAGCCGGTTCTGGTCTCGATAGAGCCCACCGATGAGATTTGCGCGTCCCTCGCGATCTGATCGCGACAAGCGAGTGATCATCGGCGGCCCAATGAACGCCCCCTGCAACGTTCTCGACAACATGACAGAGGTAATTATCAGCACGTAATAGCCATACTGGACGTCACTCGTGCGCCTAACGAGCAGCAAGCCGACAATGAAGTTGGACGCCGAGAGTACGGTCTGAACCGCCACCGCGCCGCTGAACAAGCGCACGAACGATGTCGGCTTGCCTAAAATCTTGCTGAACATTGTTTACTGGACTGCCTTAACGGGCTGGTGAATTTGCCGCGACGAGGCACCATTTCCAGCCTCAATTTCAACCCTCTCCCCGCAGGCGCATGTATCAGCGGGAAGCACACGCGGTCTCATGAAATTAAAAGCGACACCATGTGCGCTGCGCAGATGATTCCAAGTAAAGATTGAGCCTCGGCTCTTGACGGAAATGTCCGACGGCAGCTTTTTCAGTCTACATCGGCCTGAAGCGCAAGGCCAATGCGCCCATAGGGAAATGAGACATTGCCTGTCGGACTTCGCAACCAATGGGCTTCGGCGTTAGGTTGACGTCCGCGGCGTTGAGCCGATCCGCGCTCGAGGCGGGCCAAATCCGCGACGTAGGTCACATTGCAAATATGGAACGCCTCGTTATGAAGGCCAGCCGGACATGAAAATGAATGTCTGGCCTACAATCTCGACACATCCAACGGCACGCGCTATAAGAGTCGAGGGCTGGATATTCCGCCCTACTTCCACGGAGTTACCGCGTTCGCCATGGTCAACTTGAGCAACATCTGCCGGTACGGGGCCGCACTGTCGACAATCTGCCTACATAGCGTGATCGAGGCCGGGACATATTCTTGCATGCCGAACGATTTAGGGGGCCGGCATTGTCCGGCCGATCGCTGATGCTGCCCGACCTGCTCCTCCAATCGCTGCTCGTGATAATTGCCGTGCCGGCGGTGCTGTCGGCGGGCTATCTGCTGCTGGTGACGCTGCTGTCACGGAAATTGCCGGCGCCGCGGTCGAGCTCGAGGCTTCTTCGATTCGATATCATCGTACCGGCGCACAATGAATCGGCCGTAATTTCGCGCACCGTCACCAGTCTGCGCAAAGTTGAATGGCCGCCGGACCGGTTCCGAATCATCGTCTGCGCCGACAACTGTACGGATTCCACCGCGGAGCGTGCGCGCGAAGCCGGTGCAGTGGTGATCGAGCGTAGCAATCCGGCGCAACGAGGCAAGGGCTATGCGCTCGAATTCGCCTTTCAAGCTAGCCGTGCGGCGGACTGCGCCGACGCCGTCGTCATCATCGATGCCGACGCCGAGGTATCCACAAATCTGCTCGAAGCCATCGCTGCACGGCTGGAAGGCGGAGTGCAGGCGGTACAAGTCCACTATGGGGTTCTCAATCCGATGGCGTCGTGGCGTACGCGCCTCATAACAATCGCCAAAGGCTCGGTCCATATCGTTCGCTCACGGGCACGCGAGCGACTGGGCCTATCCTGCGGCATACGCGGCACCGGCTGGTGCGTCACGCATCGACTGCTGCAGACTGTTCCTTACCAGGCGTTTTCGCTGACCGAAGATGTCGAGTACGGAATCGATCTGGGGCTCGCCGGCTACCGCGTTGCCTATGCAGATGAAGCGGACTGCAACGCCGAGATGGTGTCGAGCGAACAAGGCGCGCGCACCCAGCGCCAGCGCTGGGAGCGCGGCCGCTTCCAGTTGATGCGTTCCAGGACACGGCCCTTGTTGAGCGCCGCATTGCGTCGACGTAGCGCGCTGTGCCTGGACCTCGCGCTCGATTTGCTGGTATTGCCGATTTCCTACGTCGCGCTCATCATCGTAACGCTGATCATAACCGCGGCTTTGGCGGCCCCATGGATTCCCGGCATGCGATACTGGCTCTGGCTCGGTGCCGCCTGCGCAGCCGCCTTGACGAGCTACGTCCTGCGTGGCTGGCAATTGAGCGGGATCGGCTTGATTGGCATCGTGGATCTCGCCCGAGCGCCGGGGTTCCTGGTGTGGAAGCTTCGGCTGCTGCTCCGGAGACGCAAATCGAATGATTGGGAACGTACCCAGCGCGAGCATCCGTGATGCGCAGTTCTCACACGACCTGACGCCCCGTTTCGTCCAAGCCGGCGGCGAAAGCATACCTACTTAGGTCGTCAGATACCTAGGGCCTGTCAAGGCGCAGCAGGGAGCTTATTATTGAGCCGCGCGGGCGTCAGCCGACTCTACGCGCAAACGGATCGCCGCACGCATGCAGCGGGTCGTAAAATCCCAAATAGTGAACGGTCTTGGACACATCGGCGCCGTTGACGAAGAAGTCGCTGGAGAGCAAATAAAGAGTGATGATTTTTTCTTCGCCATGCCTCAAGGTCTTCGAAAACAAGTTTTCGCCGGAATAATCGACCTTCGTGTAAAACGGACCCGCCATCTCGACCAGGCTGAGCCGACCGGTCGAAACTGTGTGCCGGGCCGCGAGATCGTGCGCGAATGCATGCAGGCCATTCGCATCCATTTTTAAATAATTCAAGCGCTTGCGAAGTATCATGACGATCGACTCCGCATCGGTGGTCGAAGCGAAGCGGACACCGACAAGTCCGGCAAATGCTGCGAACGTGGCGAATAGGAAAGATCGTCTTTTCATCATGCCGCCTTCGCCGACCCGAAAAAATGATCCGCAGCCCAAAGCGACAGCGCGGAAACCGTGACGGTCGGGTAGGACGGGCTCGCCGTGGGATAGGAACTTGCGCCGAGAACCAGCAGATTGCGAACCCGATGATGGACGAGATGCCGATCGACGATGCTGTCGGCGGCGTCGTTGCCCATGACAACCGTTCCCTGAATGTGTGCGGCAGTTCGCCCCAATAGAATGCTCTCGATGTTCTCTATCGGAAGGGCCTCCGACAATTTATCGATCATCTTGGGAATCTGCGCGCGACCGCGGTTTGCATAGTCGGAGTAGCCGACGAAGCGAGTCTCCGCCAGGCGCGGGTCGCTCGTATGCACAGTCACGGTGTTGTCGTCGCGTGGAATCTCGTCGAACATGAATCGGATATACGCTCGCTCAGTCCACCGCCCTTCTTCTGCGCGCAGCGACGCCCGTCCGTAGGCAAACGGTGAATTCCAGGTCTCGAGCAAACATGCCGCGTGATCCCGGCGATGGTCTCCTTCGTAGAACAAGTACCCGTTACCCGATATCGTGGTACTCCCGTTGTACGCTTTTACGCCCTTCAGGTTCACGCAGACATCTATCGGCATTTGTTCGTGGAGGCGCTTGCCGAGCAACGGATGATGGATATTGGAGCGCAACAGAATATGGGGATTGAACAAGGCGCTCGCGGCCAGCACGACAAGATCTGCATCCGCGCGTTCGCTGCGGTTCGCGCGGGTATAAACGACACTCTTGGCAATGCCGCCGGATGTCTCGATGCCATCGACGGCGGAATGAAGCAGTAGAGTGACTCGCGGGTCCTGGTAAATGCGCGGCAGCCCATTTTGAATCGTGAACTTCGCGTCGACGGGGCACAGCTCGCAATAACCGGTGGCGCAACACACACCACGGGTGCCGGTAGGTGCGCTTGCGCGCGCGGTCGCCGGATGAAACCAGCCGTCCGGGAATCGCTTTTTGAGCAAGGCATCCGGATCTGAGAAAATGTGGGGTGGCAATGGAAACGGCCGAGAGCGCGGCATTGGGCTGTCCTTCGGGCCCGACACCATCATGACTTGCTCGACCGTATCGTAATGCGGCTCCAAATCTTCGTAGGCGATCGGCCAATCGATGCCGACCCCATAACGGGACTTGAGTTTGAAATCCCCTGGCATCATTCGAGTGGCGCCACCCCACCAACACTTGGAGTTCCCACCGAAGCCGGGACTCGTGAGCCATTCCTTCTCGGGCGTGTCGTTGACGAACACCTGGTCTTGGTCGATGCTCGAAGTGCGTCGATTCGTGAGCTGCCACGCTTTCGGGTCGCTGTTGCCGCGCTCAAGAACCAGTACACGCGCGCTGGGCGGGGCGAATTCAAGATAGCGCATGAGAAAGAACGCGCCGGCGAATCCGGTGCCTATGATCACAATGTCGTAGCGACGGTCCATTTCTTATCCAAACCCACCGATTGGGCTAATATCAGTTAACAATAGCTGGTATACGTTAGTGGGGACTGTTATAGGCGTCGCAGAAGTCAATGATTCGCCTGAGATAATGACACGTATGGTGGTTACCTGAAAAGTCGCGTTTTGGTACTGGGTGCGAGTGGCTTTATTGGTCGGCGCATCGTACGGGCGATGGCGACGCATGATTGGATTGCGCCGGTCGCCGCAAGTCGCCGCGAGGATCCTTCGTTTGGCGCTCTCTCTGTGGAATCGATCAAACTGGACGTCGCGGACGCAGATGCGCTCCGACGCGCGCTGGATGGCGCCACAGGCATCGTCAACTGTATAGCGGGACCGCCCAGCTTGATTTTGGCGACCGCGCAGGCCCTGTTCGCAGCGGCCGGGGAGGTTTCCCCACGTCCCCGTGTCATTCATATCGGCAGCTTGGCGGCATACGGCTCGCAGACCGGGATCGTTGATGAAGAGTCGCCTCTATGCGGCGATCTCGACGAGTACTCCGCCGCAAAGGCGCAATGCGATCGAATCGCCATGCAACACGACTACGTCGTGTCGCTCCGACCGGGCGTTGTTTATGGCCCCGGATCTCCATGGTGGAGTGATCGAATTGCCCGTTTGTTGATCGCGCGGCGTCTTGGAGATTTGGGGCCGCACGGGGAAGGAATCTGCAATTTGGTCTACGTCGACGACGTGGCGGCGGCGGTGATTGCCGCGCTCGGACTACGAGATACTTCGCAAAGAGCGTTCAATTTATCTTCGTCGGCTGGGCTCACCTGGAATGAATATTTTGCCAAGTACGCGCGAGCCTTGTCGGCGCCGTCGATACGAACAATTTCCGCGCGTCGCCTAGGTTTGGAAACCAAGGTATTTTCGCCGCCGCTAAAGGTCCTCGAACTCGCATTACGTAATCCCCATTTGTCTCGTTGGAATCGTTTGCCGCCGATCAGGCCCTGGCTGCCGGAAATATGCGCCCGGAAGATTCAAATGGACGCAAGCCGCGCCGAGAGCATGCTCGGAATGGATTGGACTCCGCTCGATGCCGGCTTGGCGATTACGGCCGATTGGTTTCGTTCCGGCGGGCGGACAGCAATTTAGGGGCGCGTCATGATCGTTGATTCGAGCGAGCTGACCAATGAAATCGCATCGAATGTGGGCGTTTGCATCATCGGTAGCGGTGCCGCCGGAATTACGTTGGCTTGTGAATTCGATCGGTGCAATTTCAAAGTCCTGCTCTTGGAAGCCGGGAACCGTGGCGCCTCCGAAGAGATGCAAGATTACTATCGTGGCGCGGCGACCCCGCCGCATCCGCCGCCGAGCGAATATCGTCGAGTGAGCTTCGGCGGAACAACCGGCATTTGGGGAGGGCGTTGCGTCCCGTTTGATCCCATCGACTTCGAGCGTCGCGACTATATCGCGAACAGCGGTTGGCCGATTTCATACCATGAGGTCGCCCGTCATTACGCACGCGCCCTCGAGTATTGCGATGCCGGCACCTTCGACTTTACGGCGAGCGGATCGATGGATCGTGCCCAAGCGACGATTGAGGGCCTGAATACGGCTGGTGCCGCGATTACCGATCGGATCGAGCGCTACAGCCTGCCGACCGACTTCGGAAAGCGATATGGGCCCAAGCTCCGTGCCTCGAAGAATGTGACGGTCGTGCTCGGCACACGCTGCGTGGGTCTGAGAAAGTCTCCCGGCCAGGACCGCGTCGATGGCGTAGATGTCGTGCTCGCATCCGGTGTACGACGCGCATTGCATGCGATCGTCGTCATATTGGCCGCCGGGGGTATCGAGACAACGAGACTCCTATTGGCGTCCGATCCGAACGGCGAGGGATTGGGAAATCGAAGCGGCCGTCTCGGTCGGTATTATGCATGTCATATCGAGAGTCCCGTCGGACGATTGGTGCCGAATGGGGCTGCGGTGGTATTCGATTTCGAGAAAACCCGTGACGGCGTTTATTGCCGCCGACAGATCCAGTTTTCACCGGCGGCTCAGCGACGACATCAATTGCTGAATACGGCCTTTCGATTGCATTTCCCGGAATACTCGAATGCATCGCATGGAAGCGCCGCTTTGTCGGCGATTTATTTGGCGAAATCCCTGCTTATCCCGGAGTATCGAAGCATATTGCAGCACGGTACCGAGTTCGCGGTCACGTCTCCTAATCGGGACCATTGGCGTAATATTCTGGGCGGGGTCCCTCAACTATTCAGCTTTGCGGGGGACTGGCTGTTCCGGCGCCAGCTGGCCAGGCGCAAGTTGCCTTATACGTTGATTGCCAATGCGGACGGAAGCTACCCGCTCGAGTTCAATTGCGAACAAACGCCACTGGAATCGAGCCGCATTACGTTGGACGATGAAGTCGATGCCCATGGGTTGCGCCGAGTGCGCATCGATTGGCGACGCGCCGACGAGGATGTCGCGGCGGTAGAGCGTGCGTTTGGCCTATTGCGCGACGTTCTGGCCGAGAACGGCAATTGCCGCCTGGAGTTCGACGACGAATTATTGCGCCGGCGCATTTCGAACGCGGCGCCGCTCGGCGGACATCACATAGGCACTACACGCATGGGAACTTCGGCGAACTCCGGTGTCGTCGGCCCGGACTGTGCGCTGTTCGACTTGCCGAATCTCTATGTGGCGAGTTCCGCCGTTTTCCCGACCGGTGGCCATGCCAATCCAACGCTGACGATTGTGGCGCTTGCATTGCGCCTCGCCGAACATTTGAATCGGCAGCTGAGTCCGCCGATCGCGGCAAGCTCGTAATTTTCCATTGGTACGCGGCGAAGGAGGCCACCGCGCGAATATGCACTCGTAACTCCACGCGTATCCAAAGAGTTGTAGCGAATGGCGGGTACCCGGGGAAAGTGCCCCCACGCGGCTGCGCCTCAACCTACCGGGATCGCCCCGTCAGTGTTGCCCCAGCGCATGGCTGGACGCGCTCATGAAATTTCAAGGTGAACTTCTTGATCGAAAGATCCTCGGACGACCCGAAGTGCCCGGTTGGCCGGTCGCCGTACGGGCGGGAGCCGAGGATCGGCTCTGCATCTGCAGGTCCAACAGCGTCCTGCCCATGGCCACCGTTGCGATAGTTAAGATGGCAAATTCGCACGTGAGCGAATTGAAGAACCGAGATTCGCTCAAATTCTCCATCATCTGGTTGAACAGCAAAATCAAATAAAGTATCCCCTGGGGACGCAGCACCGCAAAAAGACGCATGCCTTGACGCAAATACACGATGAGGTAGCCGAGAAGGCATAGTGCGCCCACGATTCCCAGGTCATTGATGACATCCAAATATCCGTTATGACTTTCGGTCGGATAGAAGTAGAGGCGCCGTATCATCTCCATCGAAGGTGAGGTCGGCAAATTCACCCAGTAGGCACCGTATCCAGACCCGAGTATGGGGCGTAAAGCGATATGCTCGTTCATAATGGCCCATATCGCCGTGCGGCCGCTGAATGTCAGATCCTTTCCCGTGAGCGCCGTGATTGGTGATAACAAAATGCCGGAACCGGGCAGGAGATTCAGCACGGCCAACGAGTACACCAGTAGAACGCTGACAAACATCACGATCAGAAAGGGTAGGTATCGACGCAACGCCAGCGGCGGGCGCAGGAGCCCCAGCATCAAAATGCCCGAGAAGAACGCATCTATGATGGAAGTTGAACTACGGGATTTTAGGAGACAGGTCAGCGATAAGGCTATGCCGAACGCTGCCAGCCATGACGGTCTCTCCTTGGTGCTCCAAGCGTGCAACCAGAGAAGCAGCGCGATCCCCGCCAGCGAGCCCAGCCCGTTTTTTTGCGTGGCCAAGCCGTGCCAGGCTCCGACGAGCGCCGTCGCATCACTTCGCTCAATGGCTAGATTCGGCGCTGCGAACACAAAGATGACCGAGCCAATGAGCACGATCGTCAAGATCGGCCGCAGAGCGCTTTGAAAGCGTGTCGTTCGCCACGTCATCAGTGCGAACGCAATCGCGTCCAGCACGGTCGTAGCCACACGCACCAGGCGACGGATTGTAACGGCCGGATCAATCGACCAGACCGCGCTCGCTGCCACCAGGACAACAAAGAGCAACAGAAATGGATTGATCCGGCGTAGCAACCTCAATGTAGCGCCCGGCCGCGATAGCGGGACTGCGACGCCAAACGCCAGTAATGCCAGCCATATCATCCGGCTGACCGAGCTACCCTCGGTCGGCATGGCCATGGCGCTCGGCGCGTAATTGAAGCGGTCCGGGATGATCAACATGAGAACGAGCGTCCAAATCGCCAAAGTTGCGACTACCGACGGGCGTTGCGGTCGCTGCGTCGGCAATGCCCGCATCGCGGAGCGACGAGCGGGCGAACGCGCACGTACCGACGCCTTACCGGTTCGGCCGATCACGGCGCGGCATCCGACACACGCAAGGGGTTTCCGCCATTTCTGAGCGCAGCGTCAACATTCCTTCTCCACGCCAACTCGCACGCCGGAGAGGATTCCGGCTCACGGCCTGCTGATCGATGTATCGCCGAAAGGATCTCTATAACGCCCCAGCAACTGCCGCGCGAACAAATAAAGAAACGGCGGTTGATGCACGAAATAGCGGCGCCATCGCTGTCTGGGTTCTCGCACCACCCGATAAAGCCATTCGAGCCCCGCATTCGTGACCCAGGCCGGCGGCCGCTTGAGGCTTTCCGCCTCGTAGTCGATCGTTCCCCCGAGCGGCAGGAATAGCTTGATGCGCGGCAGGCGGTCGCGGTACTCGAAGATGAACTTTTCCTGGCGTCCTCCGCCGAGCCCGACCACCAGCACGGTTGCGCCGGATTCATTGATCTGCGCGATGATCCGCTCAATTTCCGCAGGATTGCGGTCGAAGTCGCGCGACGGAGCATTGGTGCCGACCACCATTTCGCGGCCGACCTTTGCGTTCACATTGCGGCGCGCAATCTCGGCGATACCGGGTCCTCCGCCACAGATGAACACCGTTACCGATGGATCGTTCCCGTACCGCGTGTAGAACCGCGGGAAATAGTCCGAACCCGATACGCGCTCCTTCAACGGGGTGCCCAGCAATCGGGCCGCGACGACGAGTATCTGACTGTCGCAGGTAACGACGTCGAAGTGCGGCAGGAGGCGATGGAACTCCCGGTCCTTTTGGAGCTTCATGATCGAATCAACATGCAGGGTCAGCATGACCCCCTGCCGGAAATTCTCGACCAGCTCGTTCATGGTGATATCGTCGACGTCGACGTTGAGCAGCCTCACCTTTCGGTGCATTTCCGGGATCCTCTCTCACGTACCAGATTGAATGACACTGCCTGTATTCGCTCTTGCGAAAATTCCGGGTAATCCACGAGCGACAGGCTCTGCGCTCAACCAGGCGTCAATCGATCGATCAGCTGCTTGGTCTGCGCAATATTCCGGCGACTGGAGGCGCCGAAAACGATTGCCCTGATATGCGGAAACTGACAAACGTACTCCAAAGCTTCGTCCGGCGGCAAAGCGCCGCTGGCGAAAACCGACATGGCGATCAGCCGGCACCGCCCTCGAGCGATCAACTCCTCGTACGCCTGCATACCGCCACACATCCGAAAGCCGATCTTGTTGATGTTGGCACAAATGATCGGATTGTCGATGCCGACCTTTTCCAATCGCTGCTGCAGAAGGGGTGCGTTCATCGTGATGAAGCCGGGCTCCGCGTTATACCGCTCGCGCACGCAGTCGGCGAAAATCTTGAACGCCTCGTCGAATCCCAAACCGAGCAGGAAGTCCGTGGCAACATTTTGCAGAAAGATCACCGGCGTGTTCAGTCCGGAGAACATCTTCATTTCGGCGTCGATCAATAGCCTTGCAAGACCTTCGACATCCTGGCGCGCCAAGGAAATTCCGCCGCGCAACAGCGCGCCCAACTTGTTCTCCTCCGGCAAAAAACTGCGGACCGCTCCGAGCACGCCGAGTTCAGCCGCGGCATTGGC
>Ga0316628_100000886_pt1 | contig 19975 bp, 19 predicted proteins | sample OWC_Aug_M2_C1_D5_FD_207648 | JGI IMG/M metagenome (GOLD analysis project Ga0316628, IMG submission 207648) | Wetland soil microbial communities from Old Woman Creek delta, Ohio, United States - OWC_Aug_M2_C1_D5_C | ecosystem: Environmental > Terrestrial > Soil > Wetlands | place: USA: Ohio... | reverse complement strand
AGGGCCGCCCCGAACCTGACGGCGCTCGCGGGCGCGCTCGTCGGCGCGCGGCTCATCGCCCAGGCCGGGTCGCTCGCCCGCCTGTCCAGGCTCCCATCGTCGACCGTCCAGCTGCTGGGCGCGGAGCGGGCGCTGTTCCTGCACCTGAGCGAGGGGGTGCCCGCGCCCAAGCACGGGGCGATATTCCAGCACCCGAGCGTCCACTCGGCCCCGCCGTGGCTGCGCGGCCGCATCGCCCGCGCGCTCGCGGGAAAGGCGTGCATCGCCGCACGCGCCGACGCGGCCGGCACGCACCCCGACGGCTCGCTCGGCCGCACCCTGAGGGACGCCTTCCTGGTCAGGGCGCAGCAGCTGCGCGCGAGGAACCCGGAGCCCCCGCAGGGGTGGCGCGACAGGCATGCGGCGCGCGAGCGCGACGCGCGGAGGCGGAGGGAGATGAAGAGGAGGGACGACCGCAAGGGGCGCGGGGCGCACCGGCCCGGGGGCGGGAGGGTCCGGCAGGGACCACCACCGGGGCGGGAGCAGGGGCCCCGTCCAGGCGCGCGCGTATGGCGGGCACGTGGGCGGCCCGAGAGGGACAGGCGATGACCGCCGTCCAGCGGCATGGATGAGACGCCTCGCGCATGATGGGCGGGGGCCCGCCAGCCAACCTTTTTTATCCACCACCGCCATCGCAGGGCGAGGCGCAGCCCGTGTCCGACCGCAGGAGGCTCGGCATCATCGGTGGTACGGGCCTCGTCGAGAGGGCCGGGGGGCTCGAGCTCGAGAGGCTCGAGGTCGAGACACCGTACGGGGACCCCTCCTCGCCCCTGATGGTCGGGACATGGGACGGTGCCGACGTCGCCGTCCTGGTCCGTCACGGCCTCGGGCACGACATCCCCCCCCACCGCATCAACCACCGGGCGAACGTCCAGGCGCTGCACGCGGCCGGCGCGAGGACGTTGGTGCTCGTCGCGTCGGTGGGAGCGCTGCGCCTCGAGCTGCGCCCGCCCGCGATCATGCTCGTCTCTGACTTCGTCTCTCTCCACGACGTGCCCACCTTCCACGACGATCGCATCGTGCACATCACTCCCGCGCTCAGCGAGCGGATGCGGCAGGTGCTGAGGAGGACCGCGGCAGCGGAGGGCGTACCCGTCGTGGACGGCGGCATCTATGTCCAGACGCGGGGGCCGCGCCTCGAGACGAAGGCCGAGGTCCGCGCGCTGTCGGCGTGGGGCGACGTCGTCGGGATGACGCTTGCCTCCGAGGCCACGCTCGCGCTCGAGCGCGGCATGGAGGTCGCGGGGGTGGCATCCATCGACAACCTGGCGCATGGCATCGGGGGCACGGGGCTGGACTACCACGACATCGTCCGCAACGCCAAGGGCAACTGGGAGAGCATCGAGCGCGTGCTGAGGAAGGCCGCGCCCGAGCTGTGACGGAGGGAGAAACATGGACCGCTCAGGGGGGCAGTGACCGGATGTCCAGCCTGCTCGTACGGGACGTCCTGCTCGTCGACTCGAGGGAGCCCACGCACCTGTACATAGAGGGCGACCGCATCGTCGAGCTCGGGCATGCACGGGAGGCCGACTTCACAATCGAGGGGCGCGGGTGCGTCGCCATCCCGGGGCTCGTGAACGCGCACACCCATGCCGCGATGACGCTCCTCCGGGGGTACGGCGACGACATGGTGCTCCAGGACTGGCTCACCAATCGCATCTGGCCGGCGGAGGCCAAGCTCACCAAGCAGGACGTCTACTGGGGCACGCGCCTCGCCTGCATGGAGATGGTGCGCACGGGGACGACGGCCTACGCGGACATGTACTTCTACGGGCCCACGATGGCAGACGCGGCCCACGATTCGGGGATGCGCGCGGTCGTCGCGGAGGGCTTCATCGACCTGGGCAGCGACAGCAGGCGGGAGGCCAATATAAAGGCGACCGAGGACACCGCACGGCGCATCGCCGAGCTGCGCGACGGGCGGGTGCTGGCGTCCGTGGCCCCCCACGCGGTCTACACGGTGTCGGAGCGGGGCTGGGACTGGGCGAGCGCCTTCGCCACCGAGCACGGCCTCCTGGTCCACACCCATCTCTGCGAGACCGCGAAGGAGGTCGAGGACTGCCGGAAGGTCCACGGCGTGTCGCCCGTGGCGCTGCTCGAGAGGCTCGGCGTCCTCGAGAGGCGCGTGCTGGCGGCGCACTGCTGCCACATGTCCCCCGAGGACATCTCATTGATGGGGCGCCGGCGCGCCGCCGCATGCCACAACCCCGTCTCCAACATGAAGCTGGGGACCGCGGGCGTGATGCCCTGGACCGAGCTCGCGCGCGCGGGCTCCCCGCTCGCGCTCGGGACAGACGGAGCGGCCGCGAACAACTCGCTCGACATGTTCGAGACGATGAAGGCCGCAGCCCTCCTGCAGAAGTTCGGGGGCGACCCCACGCGCGCGGGCGCGCGCGAGGTGTACGAGGCCGCGACGCTGGGGGGAGCGCGGGCGCTCGGCATCCCTGGCGGGCGCATCGCCGTCGGCGAGGCCGCCGACATCGCCGTCGTCGACCTCTCGCGCCTGGGGATGCAGCCCGTCCACGACCTGGTGTCGAACCTGGTGTACGCGGGTGCGGGCCACGCCGTGGTGGCGACGGTCTGCGCGGGCGTCGTGCTCATGGACGGCGGGGTCATCCCGGGGGAGCTGGAGGTCAGGGAGCGGGCGTCCAGCGCCGCGCACGAGCTCGTCGCGCGCGCTGCGAAAGGCTGAATTGCCCCCACCGCCCTCACCCGTAGGGAGGCATCGCATGCCGCGCAGTCTGCTGAGAGAATCGATCGTGGGCGTACCCATCGTCGACAAGGGCGGCTACCAGTACTTCGTCCACCCCCTAACGGACGGGGCGTCCGAGATCGATCCCCTCCTCCTGGAGGAGGTCACGCTCGACATGATGAAGTCCACCGACTTCGACTGCGACAAGATAGTGACCGTCGAGGCGATGGGCATCCCCCTCGCGGCGCTGCTCTCCCACAAGACGCGCAAGCCGTTCGTCATCGTCCGCAAGCGTTCGTACGGGCTGCCGGGGGAGATATCGATCGAGGCCGCCACGGGCTACTCGAGGAACAAGCTCTTCGTCAACGGCCTGAGGAGGGGCGACCGCGTCATCGTGGTGGACGACGTGCTGAGCACGGGCGGCACGCTCACCGCGGTCGTCAAGGCGATCAAGCAGGCGGGCGTGGTCATCAAGCACATCCACGTCATCTTCAACAAGCACGACCGCCCGTCCGAGATAGAATCCGAGGTCGGGATGCCCATCCACTTCCTGATGAACGTGAAGGTGGAGAACGGCCGGATGGTCGAGTTCGAACCGAAGGCGTGAGCGGATGCGCATCGGCCATGTTGGGGTGACCCGGGGCGGGAGCCGCGACGTGGACGGACGCGGTCGCGCGAGCACCGGGCCTACTCGGCGGCCTTCGCGTCGAGCATGTCAATGTGCGAGGTGTCGCCCGTCAGCGCGAAGTCCTTGATGACGGAGCGCATGTCCTTGGTCCAGGGGTCGGTCTCCTCGCAGCGCTTCATCCAGGCCTCGGCGAAGGCGATTGTCCTCTCGAGCTCGGGCGTCCGGTTCTGCTGGGCCTTGGCCGTGGCGACCCAGATGTCCATCCAGAACAGGTGTATGGGCTGGAGCTTCCAGGTCGCGTAGGGGTTGCGCTCGGCCACGACGATGGTCTGCTCCTTCCAGAACTTGAGCTTGTCGTACAGCACCCCGAAGGCGACGACGCCGAGCATCACGAGCATGAAGATGACCAGCATCCCGCCGAACGTCCACGAGTCCGGCAGCCCGAAGTTGTGGAACTTCGCCTTGAAGTACGGGTAGAATATGCCCGTGATGGTCAGTCCCCAGAACACTATCGAGATGACCGCCTGGCTCTGCTGGACGCGCCAGAGGTACATCATGGCCGTCTTTTTGAACCTGCTCTGATGGGGGTCCATGGTCCCACGTCCGTCCGGCCCTGGTATCCGGTCCGCGCGTATATAATGTTGGGCGGCATCTTTGACGCGCCCGCATGGAGCGGCGACAAGGTCCGGGTCTACGCCATCTTCCTCGCGAAGTCGCTCTCCTTCACGTAGCGCAGCAGCGCCATGAACGTGGACGGGTGGGCCGCCATCCACAGCGCGAAGTTCCAGGTCTCGGCCTTGAGGTTGGCGATGATGTCGCAGTTGTTGGTGCATCGGGCGCAGAACGGGCCGCTCGCGATGCGAGCGCGGGCCGCGTCCGCCCTCTCGCCGCACCAGATGTCCCTGGCCGGGGCCTGGCGCAGGTTCCCGAGCCTCCATTCATCAGAGCCCAGCATCAGGCACGGGAACACGTCGCCGGTGGGGGCGAGCATCATCGTGGAGTAGCAGCCAAGGCAGGGGTACGTCCGATGCCCGCGCTCGTAGACGTCCCGCACCTTTGCGAAGTAGTACGCGTAGGCCGGCTCCTCCTTGGCGATATCGCGGATGAAGTCGAGCATCGACCGCACGTCATCGCCCCTCAGGGCCACGTCGCCGAACGAGTCCTTGTTGCCGTAGAAATCGGCGGCCATCGCAGGCGTCATGTTCACATGCCCCGTCCTGCCCTTCAGGTTCCTGTATATGGAGGCGATGTCGCGCACGGTCAGGGCCGTGATCACGGCCTCGACGCCAGTGGAGAATCGGGGGTGGTCGATGGCCTTGAGGCGGTCGAGGGTCTCCATGGCGCGGTCGAAGCAGCCCGAAACGCCGCGGATGCTGTCGTGCTCCTTGCCGATGGCGTCGATCGAGACGGTGACGCTCAGCAGCGTCCCGGTCCCCTCCAGGGCGGAGAGGGCCCTCCGGACCGCGCCCTCGATGCGGTCGGGCAGGAAGCCGTTGGTGGGGACGGCGACAATCTCGAGCGATGGGCAGCGAGCGGAGTATGCCTTTATGATGTCCGCAAGGTCATCGCGGAGGAACGGCTCGCCGCCGGTCAGGTTGACCCACCGGAGGCCGGACATGAACGGGTCCTGGAGGATGTGGTCGACCTCGTCAAGGTGGAGCTCGTCACCGGGTTCGAGCCTCCAGATGCCGCACATGGCGCACCGGGAGTTGCACCTCACGGTCACCTGGTGGATGAGGAACGAGGGGCGCATGCACCTTCTGCGCGCCCTGCTGTACCTGTACGAGAGGCCCTTTCTGAGCCCCCCCATGTTTCCCAAGACGGGGTTTCCCACCTATCGAGACGCTCCCGTCCCTCGTACGGGCGAGGGGTCTATTGAAGTTGGTGCTGGAACGGCCATCTCAACCGCCGTTGAAGAGCCGCAGCAGGATGAGCGCGCCCAGGACGGCCATCAGAAGCCCGAGGAACGCCATCGCCTGCCAGAGGGTGACGCGGAAGCCCCGCCTGAGCTCGGTCGCCACCTCCTCCCGGGTGGCAGGCCTCCGACCGTCCGTCGCCACGTACTGCTCAAGGGACGAGGTCCGCACGCGGCCCTCCCTGCCGGATGGCATCCTCACGTAGGCCCACTCCCCCTCGAGCGCGACCTCCGCTGGCGTGCCGTCGCAGAGGGTGACAGGCCTGTAGCTGCGGCGTGTCAGGTCCACGGGGGTTCGATGGCCTGCCGCCATATATCTGATTTGCCCCCTGCGGGCGCTGCGACCAGCACGATTCCGCGAGGGCGCACCCGGGATGGGACGGCGTGCTCGGGGCCGCCCTTCGTGCGGTGCCATCCATTTAAAGCGATTTGCGGACTGGCGAGCGCAGAACGCTGCGTCCGGGCGTCAAGCCAGGTGCCAAAAGCTTCATATATGGAGGGGGCATTCCCGCAATCATGGCCAAGGACGAGGGGGCGAAGGCCGCGAAGCCCCACGGCGACGGCACCGCCGACGACACCGCCGACGACACCGCCGACGACACCGCCGAGGGCGAGGTGGAGGAAGGCGGGGCCTCGCAGGCCGATGAGGCCGAGGACGAGATGGACGAGGAGGAGGTCACCGACGAGGAGGAGAGGGAGGAGGCTCGTCGCCCCGCCCCGCGTCGCACCCCCCCGCGCCCAGGAGCGTCCAAGCAGGACCTCGGCGAGGTGAGCGCCCTCGGCGCCTTCACCACGTTCTTCGTGTTCTCGTCGTTGATCCTGGCCCCTGTGCTGGGGCTCCTCCTCTACTTCATGAGGACGAGCGAGTCCGTCCTATCGGTTTTCGAGACGGCCGAGGGGACGTTCCTCGGGGGCATGGCAATCGGGCTGCTTGCCGCCCTCGTGGCGTCCATCGTGTTCACCTACAAGGCCGTTGCGCAAACGTGAGCGGGCCCGTTCCCATCGACGTGATGCATGGTCGATGGAGGGAGCCAGTGGCCGAGGGGGGCACGGGCCGAGGCTGCTCAGACGGTCTCGAGCTCATAGAGCACGTCGAGCCCCTGGAGCACCGCGTGTATCTTGTCCCCGAACCAGATGGCGTCTTGGACGCTCGCGTTGCGGTCCCACGTGTAGACCAGGTCGTAATGGCCCTGCACGGGGGTGAAGCCGAGCATGCAGAGGCGGTCCACTACATCGGAGGGCTTCGCCCCTTCGGAGTTGAACACGAGTCTGATGTAGGTCTTCATCGCCAGCAGCCAGATGGGCCTTGCGGACGATAAGGCTTCCCATGAAGCGCCAGTGCGGCCGGGCGCGGCACGGGCGGTCGCATCCCCAAGGCTTATCTGACGGCGCCGCGTACGCCGATGACGTGAACGGTCTGCTCGACGCGGCCTCGGGCGCCGCCAAGGTCCTCAGGGACGAACCACGGGTCCACGTGGTCACCCACATAGATGCGGACGGCATCTGCGCGGGGGCCATCGCCTATCGCGCGCTGCGGGGGCTGGGGGTGAGGCCGGAGGTCGACTTCGTCAAGCAGCTCGACGACTTCCTCATCGAGAGGCTGGCAAAGGAGGCCGGGCCGTCCCAGCTCGTCTGGTTCACCGACCTGGGCTCCGGGCAGCTCGACCGAATGCGCGGCCTCAGGTGCCTCGTCACCGACCACCACGTGCCCGCGCGCCGCGACGTGTCCGGCGCGCTGCCCGACGGGGGCTCCTTCCACCAGCTCAATCCCCACCTGTACGGGGTCGACGGCGCGCAGCACCTCTCGGGCGCAGGGGCGACGTACCTGCTCGCGCGGGCCCTGGACACGGGCAACGTGTCCCTCGCGCCCCTGGCCATCGTGGGCGCGGTGGGCGACCTCCAGCATCACCGCGTCGGGAGGCTCGCGGGGGTCAATGCGGATATCGTCACCGAGGCCCGGGCCGCCGGGCTGGTGGAGCCCAGGATGGACCTCGCGTTCTTCGGTCGGGAGACGCGACCCGTGCACAAGATGCTGCAGTACGCGACGCCCGCGGTCCCCGGCGTCTCCGGCACGGAGCTGGGGGCCATGGAGGTGATGCGAGACGCGGACGTCGAGCCCATGGACGGCGAACGATGGCGCACATGGGCGGATCTCACCGATGACGAGCGCCGGCGCATCGTGACCCGGCTGGGAGAGATCCTCCTCATGCAGGGCCATGGCCACGCATCTGTTCGCGCCCTCGTGCAGGAGGCCTATGTGTTCCCGGCGGAGGAGCGTGGCTCCGAGACGCGCGACGCGATGGAGTTCGCGACGCTGCTCAACGCGTGCGGCCGGTACGGCATGGCGCGCGTGGGGATGGAGGTGTGCCTCGGCGACAGGATCGAGGCGATCGAGGAGGCGCGGCGGCTGCTGGGGTCCCACCGCGCGAGGCTCGTGGACGGCCTCAGGACCGTGGCGGCGCTCGGCGTCGTGCGCAGGCGCGCGATGCAGTACTTCCATGCGCGCGACCGGATTCCGGACACTATCGTGGGCACCGTGGCCAGCATGGCGCTGCAGGCCCTCGAGGTGGACACGGACCCGGCCCTGCCCATCGTGGCGCTGGCCGACAAGGTGGACGAGCGCGGGGTCGTCAAGGTCTCCGCGAGGGGGACCAGGGAGCTGGTCGCGCAGGGGCTCGACCTCGCCGCCGCGTTGACGCGCGCCGCGGCCGGCGTGGGCGGGGTGGGCGGTGGCCACGACATCGCCGCGGGCGCCTCCATTCCTGCCGGCGCGGAGGAGGCGTTCCTCGATGCCCTCGAGGCCTTGCTGCTCGAGCAGGTGCCCGCCCTCAGGGAACGGGAGCCCCCGAGGCATGAGCCAGGAGGGCTGGGGCCGCGGGTCAGCAACGACCTGGACGAAGATGCGGACGGGCTCGATGGGGCCTGCGAGTAGGCCATCTGGGGGGAATCGCAGGCCCGGCGGCGGTCGACGCCACCGGGTCGAGCGACGGGTCGCCGGGGCGGAGGCGCTCAGTCGTCCTTGCGGTAGATGCCGCGCATCTCCTGCATCCACCAGTCGGGCGGGCGGGGCATGGCCGCCCCACCCTGGCCGGGGTGCGAGGCGGGATCGCGGGGATTGGTGTTGTTCCAGAACTCCTGGATGTTGGTGTAGCCGTCCTCGTCAGGGTCGCCCTTGGTGCCGTTCACGCCCAGCGGGTCGAATGGGTTGAGGCCGTAGAGCAGCTCGAAGAAGTTGGCTATCTTGTCGCCATCGTAGTCGTTCAGGAGGACCTCCCAGCCATCGCTCATGCCGTCCTCGTCCGTGTCGTACAGGTTCGGGTTCGACGTGATGTCGTTGATGCCGTCGCGGTTGACGTCGAAGCCGTAGAGGTACTCCTCGATGTTGCAGAACGACTCGTTCTCGGAGACGGGGTCGATGTAGCCGTCGCCGTTGTAGTCGCCCTCGCTTATGATGAACACGCCCTCCGACCTCTGCAGCGTGTAGTTCACGCCGTCCCAGTCAGGGTCGTCGTAGGGGTCGTTCGGATCGAGTGGGTTCAAGTTGGGCTTGGCTGTGTTGGGGTCCCAGGAGGCCATCACGACCTCCCAGCCATCGGGCATGCCGTCGCCGTCGGTGTCAGGGTCTGTGGGATTGGTGTGCGACACGTCGCGGGCGAACTCCGCCGTGTTGTTGAGCAGGTCCCGGTCCATGTCGCCCTCCGATTCCGGATTACCCAGCCGGTCGAACGCCCTGAGGGGGTTGAGCGATTCTATGTTCCTCGTGGGGTTCATCGCCCGCAGGGTCACGGTGATGTTGATGGGGAACGGGTCGTTGTCGTCCGCCAGCCAGTCGCCGTCCGTGCTCGTCAGCCGCGGGTCGGTCGGGATGTACCTGTAGGGGTCCAGCGGATTGACCCACTCCTCGAAGTTGGTCCAGTTGTCCTTGTCATCGTTGTCCTGGGCGTCCTCGGGGTTGGCGGGGTCCAGGATGTCCGAGTAGAACATCTCCCACCAGCTGGCGATGCCGTCGCTATCGCCGTCGAAGGCGTCGGGGTTGCTCATCATCTCGTGGTCGAACAGGTCGGTCTCGCCGTCGCCGTCGGTGTCGGGGTTGAACGGGTCGAGGTTGTAGATGTACTCGTCTATGTTGACGAGCATGTCGCGGTCGGGGTCGGTCCACTTGTCGGTGGGGTTGAACGCCGAGAGGCCCAGCAGGTCCTCCCACCAGTCGGGCATGATGTCGCCGTCCGAGTCGGAGTAGACGGGCGACCGGGGCATGCCTGACCGGTTCTCGTTCCGGTCGATGATCTCGTCGCCGTCGGTGTCGTAGTTCCACGGGTCGAACCGCCAGATGTACTCGTTGAGGTTGGTGACGCCGTCGCCGTCCCAGTCGTTCTGGGTGTCGTTGACCTGGTCGAAGTCGGTGTCGCGCCTGAACTCGGCGTTCTGGAACACGCCCGCGTTCTCGCGCTCCCACCAGGTGGGGAGGCCGTCGCCGTCGACGTCGCCGTAGTCGAACTCGAAGCCGTCGAGCATGCTGTCGCCGTCGGTGTCGGGGTTGGAGGGGTCCGTCGAGTTGACGATCTGCTTGGTCGTGATGTCGTAGTCGACGAGCACCTCGTCGCCGTCCGCGAGGCCGTCAGAGTCGGTGTCGGGCATCAGGGGGTTGGTGTACCGCTTCACGGGGTCGGTGTAGCCGGGCAGTATAAGGAACACCCCGTCGACCTCCTGCTTGTCGTTGAGCCCGTCGGAGTCGGTGTCGGACAGGATGGGGGAGGTCCTCTGCAACCCCACGGAACCGAGCTCGCGGTCGACGAACCACTCGACCCAGTCGTCGAGGCCCTCGCCGTCGGTGTCCGGGTTGGTGGCGTTGGTGTGGAAGACGAATATCTCGTTGTAGTCGTTGAAGTCGACCTCCTCGTCCACGCCCTCGGACAGCCCCAGCGCGGGGATGCCAGGCCTGCCGTCGTCGACCACGCCGTCCTTGTCGTTGTCGATGCCGTCGTTCTGGAGGCGGACCGAGTCGAGGTCGTTGTCGGCGCCGTCGAGGACCTCCTCGTTCGGGTCGAAGTTGCCGTCCCCGTCCTCGTCGTCCGGGGTCTCCACGGCGTTGCCGTTCGTGTCGAAGCTGTAATCGTCATGGTCCGTGTCGGGGTTGTTGGGGTCGGTCTGGTAGACCTGCACGATGCCGTCGGCGGTGACGTACCAGCCGATGACTATCTCCTCGTAGTCGGTCAGGTGGTCGCGGTCGGTGTCAGGGTCGCGGGGGTTCGTGTCGTTCAGGAACTCCTGCCAGTTCATGAGGTTGTCAGGCGCGGGCTTATCGCCGATCTTGTCGTCGTCGGAGTTGGCGTCCCTGGCATTCTTGGGATTGAGGCCGTACTCGACCTCCCAGCCGTCGAACATGACGTCGCGGTCGGTGTCGTTGTTGCGCGGGTGGGTGTCGTGGATGAACTCGAGGTAGTTGACGAGCTTGTCCTGGTCCTCGTCGCCGAACCTGTCGGACGAGTTGCTGGGCTGCAGGTTGTAGAATATCTCCCAGCCGTCGTACATCTCGTCGCCGTCGGAGTCCTCCTTGTTCGGATTGGTGAACGAGTAGACAATCTCGTCGAAGTCGTTGGTGTTGCCGGAGAAGGCGGGGTAGCTGTCGTTGTCGGAATCGGGCTCGCGGGGGTTGGTGCCCCTCATGAACTCGTGTATGTTGAAGCCGACCGAGACGGGGTCGTTGGTGTTGTTGCCGCCTGGCGGCTCGCGCACGCCGTCGCCGTCATCGTCGACCCAGAGCCAGTTCACGAAGCTCCAGCGCGTCTCGATGAGGTCCGCGTCCAGGTCGGTGTAGGCGTCGTCGGGGGCGGTCGGGTCTATCTTCCACTCCCAGTAGTACTGGCCGGTCTTGTTGTCGATGAGGCGCTTGCCGTAGCGGTCCTCCCAGCCGTCGAACATCCCGTCACCGTCGGTGTCCTGGATGGTGGGGTCGGTCTGGTTGTACGTCTTATCGGCCTCAGGGATGCCCGTCTCGCCCGTGTAGAACCTTGAGCGGAACTCCATGATGTTGGTGAACTGCTCGCCGCCGCGCACGTCCAGCCAGTACACGCCACCGACCTCGAGGAACAGGCCCTGGATGTCCACCCGGTCGCCCGGGATCGGCTTGCCCTCCGGCGTGACGTTGTAGGAGTTGAGCACCACGGGGCGGTTTGCGAAGGCGTTGACCTGGATGCGCAGCCAGTCTCGGCCGGTGTCGGTGGTCTCCTCGGCCACCAGGATGTCGATGCGGCTCTCGAGGTTGTCGCCACCTCCGAAGGCGTACGAGCCGTTGTCCATCACGTAGACGCCCGCGAGGCGGATGAACGTGTCCTTGTAGAGGGGCGGGTTCTGGATGAGGCGCTTGATGTTCTTCTCGTCGTAGTCGACGCCGGGTGGGATCTCCAGCTTGGACAGGACGACGAAGTCGTCGAACCGGTCGATGTAGCCGTTGTGGTTGTAATCGTAACCATCGTTGTCGGGGTCCTCGTACGCGTCCGTGGGGTCGACGGGGTTGATGATGCGCTGCTCGGTCAGGGGGTCCTTTGCCTCCCACTGGACCTCCCACAGGTCCGACATGCCGTCGCCATCGGAGTCCGGGAGGTAGATGTTCGTGCCGTAGTCGTAGTTCTCCTCGATGTCCGGCAGCCCGTCGTTGTCATTGTCGTCCTTGGGCACCTCAGGGTTAAGGCGGGCGCTCTCCCAAAGGATGGACTGCTTCACCTCATACGTGGAGCTCTGGGTCGACAGGCCGACTGAGAAGAGGATAAGCAGTATCATCACGAACGCCGTGAGGAATATGGTTATCCGCTTGTAGCTCATGCCCTTCTTACCGAACACGCTTGCCATTCGTTTTCCCCCGGGTGCGAGGTTCCCTGACCATGGGACGTACGGGCCTCGCGCCCCTGGCCGGCACGGCGGGGAAGCCCGCGGCCTCCCGGGTCGGGTCCGTCTGTTCGCAGGGACCCTGTCTCCCCAGGCAGGCGCCGAGCATCCCCAGAGATTCCGATACCCTAGCGGGGGCGCTGGCCCACTCGGTGGAGGATAAAGATTCGCATATTTATGCTTTGCCATTTGGTTGATTCTGCGATGCCTTGCTGGCTAGCTCGCACCAGGCCTCCGGGAACATCACCGAGGGGGCGGCGCGCCACCTTGCCCGTCGGTCATTGCCATGCCGCCCTCTCCCGCCCCTGCGGCATCGTTCCTCGCCCTTTCCGCCGCTCCTTCAGCGGCGCCGGGGGCGCCGTCCCCTTTCCTCTGGTTCCGTGGGCCCTCTGCCGTCGGGCCTCGGGATTGCGGCATCTGCTCGGTGAGCTCCCTCCAGGATGCGGACGCGCGCCATATGGCCGTCGCATGGCCCCCGACGGCGAACCAGACCATCAGGACCTCCATCACGGTCACGCCGTGGGGCCCCCACGCGTCGACGGTGAGCAGCTCGGGCCGACCCGTGACAAGCTGCCAGACCCACTGGGCCACCGGGGCGATGACCAGGAGGAGGAGCCGGTCGGCCCTGCCCAGGACCCCCCCGTAGTTGCGCGCGAGGCCGAGCGCCTGGGCCTGGGTGCCCATGTACGAGGTGAGCATGACCCCGAGCAGGGCCAGCAATCCGATGCCGAGGCCACAGTACGCCGAGAGGGCGATGCCCCCGACGATGAACACATCGGCGTAGCGGTCGAGCACGTGGTCGAGGAAGTCGCCGCGGGGCGAGGCCTTCCCAGCGAGACGCGCGACCCAGCCGTCGAGCGCGTCGAGCAGCGCGTTGAGGAACAGCAGCACCGAGGCCAGCAGCAGCAGGTGGTAGGAGACCTCGCTCGCGAGCCAGAGCAGCGCGCCCGCGGGCACGGCGCAAGAGAAGGCGAGCCAGCTCAGCGTGTCCGGCTCGACGCCCGAGAGCCTGCGCGCGAGCGGCAGCAGCCACCGATCGGCAGCGGCGCGGTACTTGTTCAGTACCACCCGAGCACCTCCCCCGACCAGTCTATGCGGCCGGCCCCGTGGCCCTTGTCAGTCCCTGCCAGAACGGCGAGCAGCAGCTCCGCGGACCGCTCGGGCGCGTCCGACGTCGTGTCGAGCTCGTGCACCCCGCCCGGCGCTCCAGCCTCGAGCGCCTCGAGCAGCACCACGTCGACGGCCTCGGCCTCGACGTTCTCCTGGACCTTGGCGGGCGGGTATCCACGGGCCTCGAGCCTCTGGCGCAGCACCCGCGGGGATGTCCGGAGCACGACGATGATGTCGCATGGGAGGAAATGGGACAGATGACCGACAAGGAGGACGCGGTCGGTCCTGGCGTGCCTGGGCAGCTCGGACCTCCACACCGAGCGCAGCTTCCTCACGTCGACCTCGTCCACGCAGCGGCACTCGTCCCTGCCCGAGACAGCCCCGTGCGCTCGTGCCAGCTCGGACACGTCCACGGTCGTCCATCCAGCCTCTGAGGCCCTGCGCTGGAGCGTGGTCTTGCCAGTACCCGGCGTCCCTGTCAGCGCGGCAGTCCTGGGCATGGATTCAAGACGACATCACGTTCGTCCCAATTAATAGTTGCCGAAGCATCGGCCCACCAGCGCCTGAGCCAAAGCCCGCTCGGTCGCAGCCCGGCGTCACGGGTCCCCTGCCCACCATGTGATGCGCTCTGCGACGCTCCCGCCGGGGCCCCGGCACGACAGCGGACGGCCCCCCGCGGCGCGCCCCTGGTGCGCCAGCGCGCTCCACCCACGGTCGGGCAGGGAGCTCGATGACGCACAAGCTTATAAGCGCGTGAGGGCGTTATGGCAGTCGACCCAGGGGGAATGCCGAACGGCCCGCCTCATCCAGCTGCGGAACATCAAGGCCAAGGACATCATGTCGGAGAAGCTCATCATCTGCCAGAGGAGCGAGCGCGTGTCCGAGGTGCTGGGCCGGATGAAGAAGATGGACATCCACGAGCTCCCCGTGGTCGAGGGCGGGAAGCTCCTCGGGATGGTATCCTACGACATGTTCATCAAGCGCAAGAGCCTGCCGCTCTCGGCCCTCGTGGAGAACATCATGATAATGCCCCCCAAGGTCGACATCAACAGCTCCATAACGCGCGTCGCCGAGGTGATGCTGACCAACAGCTTCCGCGCCGTGCCAGTCACGGCCGCGGGCGAGGTGGCGGGCATCATCGCCCGCGAGGACATCGTGAGCAGGCTCGTCGAGTTCGACCAGCTCGAACAGATCAACGTCAAGGACGTGATGACGCCCGATCCCCTGACCATCACCGAGGAGGAGCACCTGGAGAAGGCCCGCGCCATCATGCGCGACCTGGACGTGCGCGCGCTCCCCGTGGTCGACAAGGAGGGCAGGCTCTCCGGCGTCCTCGGGATCAAGGACATCATGGGGTACTACACGCAGGAGCGCGCGCAGAGGAAGCCCAAGGAGATAGACACCAGGATGAGCCCCCACCTTCACATCGCCGTGGGCAGCCTGATGAGCACCCCGGCCATCTCGATGGGCCTGAAGGGCGACCTCCATGAGGCCGTGAAGAAGATGGCGGAGAACCACATCAGCTCCGTCATCATCGTCGAGGGCCGCATGCCAGTGGGCATCGTGACGCAGCTGGACATCCTGGAGCTCGTCGCCTCCTACCAGGAGCGCAGGCAGGTCTACGTCCAGATCACGGGACTCGACGAGCAGGACCCGGACCTCTACGACGAGATGTACCACATGATCGAGAAGCTGATGAACCGCATCACCCCCATCACCATGCCCCAGCTGCTCATGCTGCACTTCACGGAGCACCACCGCCCGAAGGAGGGCCGCAACTTCACCCTCAGGGCGAGGCTGTCGACGAGCCACGCCCTGTACTTCGCCGAGGGTTCCGACTACGAGCTGTTCCGCCTGCTCGACACCGTGCTTGACAACCTCGGGAAGCAGATAGTCAAGGACAAGGAGCGGATGAAGGACAGGCGCGAGGAACCCGAGGAGTGAGCGCCGCCCCCCCTCCCCCGAGCGCTCAGAGCCTCCATTGCCTGGAGTGCAGGGCGTGGACGCGGTCGACGATGGGCTTGCCCAGGCACTCGACGTCCGCGACATTGGTGAACCTGTAGGGCACCGACTTTCCCGAGAAGGCCTCGTGGACGCCCCACACGACCTCGGCGAGCGCGTCGAGGTTGTAGCCCCCCTCGAGGTAGTAGGTCGCGCCTCCCAGACCCAGGTCGCGCCCGAGCTCGTGCGCGACCAGGTACGCCTCCACGAGACCCGGGGACGAGAGCGTCAATCCCCCGAGCGGGTCCTCGTAGTGCGCATCGACCCCGAGGCTCACGAGGATGGCGCCGGGCTCGAACCGCTCGACGACGGGTCGCACGACGCGCTCCATCGCGTACTTGAAAGTCGCGTCGCCCATGCCCTGGAGGAACGGCAGGTTGACGTTGTAGCCCGCGCCGTCCCCCTCCCCGGTGGCCTCGGCCGGCCCCGTGCCGGGGTAGATGCCCCACTGGTGCGTGGAGACGTAGAGCACCGTGGGGTCGTCGTAGAACAGGTCGGACGTGCCGTTCCCGTGGTGCACGTCCCAGTCGAGGATGGCGACGCGGTCGACGCCCTCCTCCGACTGCAGCGCGCGCGCGGCGATGGCGACGTTGTTGAGGTAGCAGAATCCACCTGCGTAGTTCCGCCCGCTGTGGTGGCCTGGCGGTCGCGCCAGCACGATGTTGGACCTGCGCGACCTCAGGGAGTCCCTCGCGGCCGCGATGCCAGCGCCCGCCGCGAGCCGGGCGATGCCGTAGGTCTCGGGCCTCACGTAGGTGTCGCCGTCGTAGGGGCCCTCCCCGAAGTCCCTCAGCAGGTCGAGGTAGCTTCCCTCGTGCACGCGCGCGAGCTGCTCGCCGGTGGCCTCCTTGAAGGAGGGCGTCTCGATGGAGAGCTTGAGCTCCTTCGCCATGGCCATGGCCCTCGCCAGCCTCTCCGGCCGCTCGGGGTGGTACGCGGTCTGCCTGTGGCGGAGGAAATCCTCGTCGAAGTAGACGGGCATGTTGACCGCCACCCCGACCGCGCTCGGTCGCCTTTACGGTTTCGGCCCGCTGCCCTGCCGGGCCCTTCCCCAGCCCCTGCGGCGACCGGCCTCCTCGGGGGGCGCGGCGGCGGACGGCGCCACCGGCTCCCGCGCGGCCCTCGCACCGGGGCCCTTGGGCCGCCGCGTGAGCCCCAGCAGCCGTCGGATGTCGACGCCGAACGCGCGGTTGTAGAGGAACGCGAACGCGACGCAGGTCGCGACGAGCAGCGCTATCCACACCCCCCTGATGACGAGCTGCGAGCGCATGGCCTTCCCGTCCGCGACGCGGAGCGTCAGATTCCACCAGTCGAAGTTCTGGTAGACGATGTAGTAGGTGTCCGCCGCATGCGCGGTGTAGTCCATCTCGCCCACGGTCGTCGTGTCCATGTCGATGTGCGCCGTCTGGAGGGGCACCCATCCCTGCTGCAGCTCGAGGCGCGAGCGGTTCTGGGAATCGAGCAGGTGGACCTCGACCGAGCGGCCCTCGAGCACGGTGACCGAGCCCTCGTCGAATAAGACGAGCGCGCGCACGCGCTCCCCCTGCTCGTACCAGCCCAGGCGGTGGACGAGCGTCGAGTGGTACTTGACCTCGAGCGGCTCGTAGGTGGAGTCGTACCAATCCCAAGCACCGTAGGAATAGGCCGCCACGACCGCGAGGACCGCGACCCAGGCGAGCGCCCTCTGCAGCCTCTCCTCCAACGTCACCGCCCCCGCAGGGTCACCGGTCGCGCCGTGCCCAGAGATGGGCCTTGGCCTTCTTAATCGTGCCGGACGTGGCCAGCGGCTCGATCCGGACGGCCGTGCCGCCCACTTCGAGCACGGCCCTCAGCGCTGCGACGAGCGCATCGCGCTCGTCGTGCGCGCACCTCGCGATGCCGCGCCGGCCGTCGAACACCGTGAGCCTCCTCGCCCTCGGCAACCCAGCGGATCCGCACGCGGCGTCGAGCGCGGCCGTCATCGCCTCGCGGCCGGGGGGCGCGCAATCCGCTCCGCCCAGAACCTCGACGACGAAGGGCACATACCTCCTGCGGGGGCGCGGGGCCCCCTTCACTCTGGCGGGCACGGGGGGTGCCATGACGGGGGACGCACAAAAGGCTTGCGGCGCGCAGGGTTTAATAGCGCACATCCCATTCACCGCCACGGTGCCGTGAGATGGGCTTCGCCAGCTGGTTGCTCAGCAACGTCCTGGGCATCATGCTGGTGCTGTTCCTCTCCGTCTTCCTCTTCGGCGTCTTCTCGGAGTTCGTCTTCCCCGCCATCGGCGCCGACCTTGACCCCCGAGTGCAGACGCTTGGCCCGTGCATCGCGGCGGGCGTCGTTGCGGCCATCCTGGGGGGCACGATAACGGTGAGGCTGCGCAGATGGCTCGACAGGCCGTGAGGTCGCACATCAATTCCGGTCGGCCTTTCCCGCCCTGTCGGCCTGCCCGGCCCGTCCGACCTCGCGGACGTGGACGACCTCCCCCGCGGTCACCCTCAGCCTCGTCGCGCCAGCGACCTCGACGACCAGCGCGCCGTCCGTGTCGATGGCGACCGCCAGCCCCTCGACCGTCGACCCCCCTTCGGTGAAGGACACCCGCCGCCCGAGGGTGTCGCACCTGTCCGAGTACTGTGCGATTGATTGCGGCGTGAGCCCCTGGGCGAGCCTTGCGACCAGCCCGAACACCGTGCCCACCACGAGGGGCTCGAGGCCCACCGGTCGGTGCGCGACCTCGCGCAGGCACGTGGGCTCAAGCGCCGGTGGCCCCTCCGATGGCGATGGCAGCCGGACGTGCGCGTTTGCGTTGATCCCCACCCCGATGGCGGTCCTCGGTGGCCGGCCCTCGGACGGCCCGGTCCTGGCCTGGACGAGCACCCCCGCGACCTTGCGTCCGCCCAGGAGCACGTCGTTGGGCCACTTCAGCCTCGCGCGCGTCACCGGCCCCGTCTCCCCCGCTCGCGCAAGGGCGAGCGCCCCGTCGACGGCGTCCGCTGTGGCGAGGCCTGCGAGGGGCGTGGCGTCGGTGATCCGCCCTGGCACGAGGTCCCCGGGGGGGACATAGGACATGTAGAGGCCTCCTCTGGGTGAGAGCCACGAGGTGCCCGTCCGGCCCCTTCCAGAGGTCTGCTCCAGCGCAAGGACCACGAGCCCGGACCTCGTGTCGCTGAGCGCCAGCGCGTTAGTCGAGGGCACGCTCTCGTGGACCTCCAGGTGCCCGACGGCCGCGCCGATGCCGGGCAGCCGCCTGAGCGCCGCGAGGACGCGGCCCCCGTCGATGCCGCTCGCCTCGTTGCCCGCGCCTCCCATGTGGGGCCTAAGCTGCGACACCGTTAATGGAGCTTTCCCCCCGGGTCCTCGGGAGCGCATCCAGTTGTGGAAGAGCGCTCGATGGGGTTATATATGGCGTAACGTATACGACTGTGCCCTTAGACCTGGGTCTGCCAGCAGTGCGATTCTGGAGGTCCGGGACGCGCGAGTGAGACGCCGGGACCGCGCGCCGGGTGGAAGCGGAGGGAGGACCGGATGGCCATCTGCCCCAAGTGCAAGAGCAACGTACGGACGGGAGTCCAGAACTGCCCCAAGTGCGGGACCAGGATACCCGCAGTGGGCTCCGACCTCATCGGCGGCGGCGCGCTGCTCGGCGGCGGCGCGCTGCAGCGCAAGAAGCAGGCCCCATCGTCGGGCGCGCTCGGGGTCGGCCCCACGACCTTCGGCGACGAGCTCAGCTTCGTCGGAGGGTCGGACGCCGCGAAGCAGCTCTCGAGCATAAACGTCGCCGAGATGGACGAGACGGCCTTCAGGTCCATCACGGACCAGATGAATACCATCCTCACGCAGATGCAGGTCCCGGCGACCATCAACAAGAACACGAAGCTCAACCTCCCCAAGGCCGAGCGCAAGCTCGTGGACCTCATAAGGACCAAGCTCGAGGAGGCCGAGGAGCACTTCGGCAAGGTCGTGGGCAACCCCGAGACATATCTGCGGCTCGGCAACGTCTACTACCTGAGCAAGCGCACGCGCGAGTGGGCCATCCAGTCCGGCGAGACCGCGTTCACGGTCGAGCTCAAGGACGAGCAGCACTACGATACCGCGCTGGCCCTCTACGAGAAGGCCATCGTGCTACGCCCCGACTACGACGAGGCCTGGAACAACAAGGGGAACGTGCTCGACGAGATGGACCGCTACGAGGACGCCATCAAGTGCTACGACAAGGCCATCGAGCTCAAGCCATACGCCGAGGAGTACTGGAACAACAAGGGCAACGCGCTCGACGAGCTGGGCCGGTTCAAGGAGGCCATCGAGTGCTACGACAAGGTCATCGGCATCAAGCCCGAGTACGAGGAGGCCTGGAACAACAAGGGCTTCGCGCTCGGCTCGCTGGGGACGTACGAGGAGGCCATCAGGTGCTACGACAAGGCCATCTCCATCAACCCCAACTACGAGGTCGCCTGGAACAACAAGGGGTTCGCGCTCCACCAGCTCAAGAACACGGCCGACGCCATCGAGTGCTACGACAAGGCCATCGAGATCAAGCCCAACTACGCTGAGGCGTGGAACAACAAGGGCAACGCGCTTTACACGCTGCGCAAGGTCGACGAGGCCATCTCGTGCTTCGACAGGGCAATCGAGCTCAACCCGCGCTACGAGAAGGCCTACTACAAAAAAGGGTCGACCCTCGCCGCCATGGGCAAGGTCGACGAGGCCATCGCGTGCTACGACAAG